>Ga0308171_1004967_pt1 | contig 10460 bp, 10 predicted proteins | sample PhyGR1_FD_202135 | JGI IMG/M metagenome (GOLD analysis project Ga0308171, IMG submission 202135) | Phyllosphere microbial communities from UC Gill Tract Community Farm, Albany, California, United States - DLSLSG.R1 | ecosystem: Host-associated > Plants > Phyllosphere > Unclassified | place: USA... | reverse complement strand
AACGGCTTCATCTCCTTCATCTCCATGGCCTCGATCCTCGGCATTGCCCTGGGCGTGACCGTGCTGATCACCACGCTGGCGGTCATGAGCGGTTTCCAGAAGGAAATCCGCGATCGACTGCTGCAGATGACCGCACATACCACCATCACCACCGACGGCGCGCCGATGGCCGACTGGGCGCATGCGGTGGAGGTGGCGAAAAAGGACCCGCGTGTCGCCGGCGCGGCCCCGTACATCGAAATCCAGGCCATGCTCAGCGGTCCCCGCGTGCAGGGCGCCATCGTGCAGGGCATCGACCCGGCGCTGGAGCCGAACGTCTCGGTGATCAACCAGAAGGTCAAGAAGGGCAGTTTCGACAGCCTGACCGCGGGCAGCTACAACCTGCTGGTCGGCCAGGAGCTGGCGATCTACCTCGGTGTCGGCGTCGGCGATACCGTGCTGGTGACGCTGGCGGAAGTGCAGGGCACGCCGATCGGTGCGATCCCGCGCATGAAACGCTTCACCGTCAGCGGCATCTTCGAAGCCGGTTACAACGAGGTCGACCGCGGCGTGGCATACGCCAACATGGCCGATCTGGAAAAAGTGCTGCGCATCGACGGTGTCACCGGCGTGCGCCTGAAGCTGCATGACATGGACAAGGCGCTGGACGTCGGCGTCGATCTGGCCCACAACCTGACCGGTGCCTACCGCGTCAGCGACTGGACCCAGCAGAACGCCAACCTCTACCACTCGCTGCGCATGGAGAAGGTGGTGATGGGCATCCTGCTGTCGCTGATCATTGCCATGGGCGCCTTCAACCTGGTCTCCTCGCAGGTGATGCTGGTGACCGACAAACAGGCCGACATCGCCATCCTGCGCACGCTCGGGCTCACCCCGGGCGGGGTCATGCAGGTGTTCATGGTGCAGGGCTCGCTGATCGGCATCTTCGGCACCGTGCTCGGCGTGGTCGGCGGCATCACCCTGACCTTGAACCTGGAGCGCATCCTCGGGGCGATCGAGACCCTGTTCAACGTCAAGCTGCTGCCGGAAGACGTCTACTACATCACCGGCCTGCCAACCGACATGCAGACCCCGGACATCATCGTGATCACCGCCGTGGCGCTGGTCATGAGCTTCCTTGCCACTCTGTATCCCGCCTGGCGCGCGGCACGCACCCAGCCGGCGGAGGCCCTGCGTTATGAATGAAGCACTCACCCTGGGCGAGGAAGTCATCCGCGCCGAAGCCCTGGCCAAGACCTACGCCGAAGGCCGCATGCAGACGCCCGTGTTCAACGGGCTGGACCTGCGCGTGGCCGCGGGCGAAACCGTGGCGATCATCGGTGCCTCCGGCGCCGGCAAGAGCACCCTGCTGCACCTGCTGGGCGGCCTGGATACACCGACGGCGGGCGAGGTCTATGTGGCCGGCCAGCGCATGTCGGGCCTGTCCGACAGCCAGCGCGGCCGGCTGCGCAACCGCGCGCTCGGCTTCGTCTACCAGTTCCACCACCTGCTGCCCGAATTCACCGCGCTGGAAAACGTGATGATGCCGGTGCTGCTCGGGGGCGAAGAAGTGGTGGACGCGCGCACCCGTGCGCAGGCGCTGCTGGAATCGGTCGGCCTGGGCCACCGCCTGGACCACAAGCCCGGTGAACTCTCCGGTGGTGAGCGCCAGCGCGCCGCCGTCGCCCGCGCGCTGGTCAACCGACCGGCCTGCGTGCTCGGCGACGAGCCGACCGGCAACCTGGACGACAAGACGGCGGCGACCGTGTTCGAGCTGATGCTGGAGCTCAACCGCGCGCACCACACCAGCCTGGTGCTGGTGACCCATGATCGCTCCCTGGCGCGCAAGCTGGACCGCGTGCTGGAGCTGCGCGAAGGGCGGCTGCACAGCCTGGCCCACAGCGAGGTCTGAGCAGGCATCGGTGCCTGCCTGGGCGCTGAACACCCGGCGGGTTCCTCTCGCCGGGACCACGCCGGGCGGCGCATCATCGGCGCACATTCTCCAGCAGGAGGCGTCATGAAGCAGACCCTCGCCATCGCGGCCCTGTGCCTTGGGCTGGTCGCGTGCGCCAGTACCGGCCGCCTATCCACCGCGCAGAAGCTCGATCTCTACCGGGCCCACGCCGGGCCGCCGCAGCAGGACATGCCGCTGTACGGTTCGCTGTCAGGCTGGACCGAACTGGGCGACAGTGCGCTGGCGGTGTGGACGCGCCCGAGCGAAGGCTATCTGCTGGAACTGACCGGGCCTTGCCAGGGGCTGGACTACGCCCCGGCGATCGGCCTGACCAGCCGGGTCGGCCGTGTGTCGGCGCGCTTCGACAAGGTGCTGGTGCGCGACCCCACGCCCGGACCGATGAACATGCCGTGCTTCATCAGCAGCATCCGCAAGCTCGATACCAAGGCCCTGCGCGCCTCCGAGCAGGAGCTGCGGCAGGCGCAGCTGCAGGAGCGCGAAGAAGGCCAGCAGCCGCCAACCCGGTAGTGCCGGCCGCTGGCCGGCCAAGGTCACGCCTCCGGAACGAATCCGGCCGGCTTTTCGGCGCCACCGCTGAACAGATACTTCACCAGTTCTTCTTCCAGGAACGCGCGGTGCTTGGGATCACGCGGCGACAGACGGTTTTCGTTGATCAGCATGGTCTGGTGCGCCAGCCACGCGGCCCACGCCGGCTTGCCGATATGGTTGAAGATGCGCTGGCCCAGCTCGCCGGGGTAGGGCACGAAGTCCAGGCCTTCGGCGTCGCGTTGTTCGTACTGGCAGAAAACGGTGCGTGGCATAGCGTTACTCGATGTCTTGGGATGTTGCTGCGCGCCGCATTGTACGGCGCTTGGGCTGAGCGGGCGGTGCACCGGTCTCCAGCAGCTTGCGGATCGGCGCGGGCAGGCCCAGCGTGACCCGTTCTTCGGCAGCGACCCAGCGCAGCCCCTCGGCCTCGTTGCGCAGGCCCTGCACCGTTGCCACCAGCACCTGCAGGTGCAGCCGGTAGTGGCTGAAGGTGTGTTCCAGCACCGGTAGCGGCTCGGCATCGTCCAGAGAGCCGTCGATGTGCGCGTCGAACCAGTCCTGCAGCGCGACCCCGCTGTCGGCCTGGGGCAGGGTCCACAACTGTGCCCAGATCCCCGTGTCCGGACGCTTCTGCAGCAGCACCCGGCCGCGCGCATCGCGCAGCAGCACCGCCACCGCCTCGCGTTCGGGCAACGCCTTGCCCGGCTTGGGCGTCGGCAGTTGATCAGTACGGCCCTCGCGACGCGCCACGCAGGTGGCCTGCAGCGGGCAGATCACGCAGGCGGGCTTGCTGCGGCTGCAGACGCTGGCGCCGAGGTCCATCTGCGCCTGGGTGTAATCGACCATGCGCGATGCGGGCACCTGCGCCGCGTGCGCCTCGGCCACCGCCCAGAGCTGTTTTTCGATCACCGGCAGGCCGGGGAAGCCCTCGATGCCGTGATAGCGGGTCAGCACGCGTTTGACGTTGCCGTCGAGAATCGCGAACCGATCATTCCAGGCCTGGCTGAGGATCGCGCCCGCAGTGCTGCGGCCGATGCCGGGCAGCGCGTGCAGCGCATCGAAATCGCGCGGCAACTCGTCGCCGTGCAGTTCGACACAGCGCTGTGCGGCGGCATGCAGGTTGCGTGCGCGGGCGTAGTACCCGAGCCCGGCCCACTGTGCCATCACCGCATCATTGCTGGCCGCGGCCAGGTCGGGCAGGGTCGGGAACACGTCGAGGAACTTCAGGAAGTACGGGATGACCGTGCCGACCTGGGTCTGCTGCAGCATGATCTCCGACAGCCACACCCGATACGGGGTGCGTGGGTGCTGCCACGGCAGGTCGTGCCGGCCGTGGTCGTCGAACCAGTGCAGCAGCCGCACGACGAAGACATCGTCGGTCGGCACCGGGGCGCTGGCGGGAGGCTGGCGGGTCATGCAGGTTCCGGAGGAAGGGGGAGAGCCACGCCATGCGTGGCTGCATCGGCTCAGCCGCCCAGTGCTTCCGGCAGCAGCGCGTCGACGAAGGCTTCCGGATCGAACACGCGCAGGTCTTCCGGGCGCTCGCCGATGCCGCAGAAGCGGATCGGAATGCCGAACTCACGGGCCAGCGCGAACACCACGCCACCCTTGGCGGTGCCGTCCAGCTTGGTCACCACCAGGCCGGTCACGTTGACCGCCGCATGGAACTGACGCAGCTGCGACAGCGCGTTCTGGCCGGTGGTGCCGTCGATGACCATCAGCACTTCGTGCGGGGCATCGGGATCGATCTTGCCGAGCACGCGGCGGATCTTGCCCAGCTCGTTCATCAGGCCGGCCTGGGTGTGCAGGCGGCCGGCGGTATCGGCGATCAGCACTTCGGTGCCGCGGGCCTTGCCGGCCTGCAGCGCATCGAAGGCGACCGAGGCCGCATCGGCGTTCTGGCCCTGCGCGACCACGGCGACGCCGTTGCGTTCGCCCCAGGCCTGCAGCTGCGCGACGGCAGCGGCACGGAAGGTATCGCCGGCGGCCAGCATCAGGCTGTGGCCGTCGTCCTTGAAACGCTTGGCCAGCTTGCCGATGGTGGTGGTCTTGCCGACGCCGTTGACGCCGACGGTGAGCACCACGAACGGCTTGGCGGTGCGGTCGATGACCAGCGGCCTGGCGACCGGTTGCAGGATTGCGATCAGTTCGGCGCGCAGCGCGGTCAGCAGCGCATTGGCGTCGGTGAACTCGCGCGCCTTCATCCGCTTGCGCAGGCCTTCGACCAGCGCGGTGGTCGCGCCGACGCCGACATCGGCGGTGATCAGCGCGGTTTCCAGCTCGTCGAGCAGGTCGTCATCGAGCTTGGGATTACGCGAGAACAGGCCGCCGAAACTGCGTGCGATCACGCTGTTGCGCAGGCGCTCGCGCCAGCCGCTCTTGCCGGCGGCGGCGGGAGCCATGTCCTGGGAGGTCGGGCGCTCGGTCACGATGGTCGGGGCGACCGGGGTGATCGGGGCGACCGGGGCTGGAGCAACCGGAGCCGTCGGGGTGACGGCCGACGGCGCGATGACAGCGGGCGCGGGTGCGCTTACCGGTGCGATCGGTGCTTGAACCGGTGCGGTCACCGCAGGCGCGGGGGCGATCGGTTCCGGTGCAACCGGAGCAGCCACCACGGGTGCGGGCGCAACCGGGGCCGGGGCCAGCGGCGCAGCCACCACGGGGGCAGGCACCACAGGGGCAGGCACAACCGGCGCAGGAACCACAGGCGCAGGCACGACCGGCGTCGGCGCGATCACGCGCTCTACCGGAGCGGCCGGCTCGGCAGCGGGAACAGGGGTTTCCACCACGGGCGGCAGCGGCGCAGGCGCCGGCGGTGCCGCAGGCTCGGGAGTGGCCTGGGGGAACGCGGCAGCCAGCTCCTCGGTGGAGTAATGCTGGGTCTTGGCCGCCTCTTGCGGGGCGTCCTGGGGCTTTTTGCGACGGAAGAAGCTGAGCATTGGCAAAAGACGCTGAAATCAGAGGGCTATGCTACCACTGCACCTCGAATGCCCATGGGCGTGCAGGTGCGGTGGGGCGGGACTCAAGTAATGGCCGATGCGGCCGTTACTGGTTGTGAAGGGCTGCGCCATGCGGGTGCGGCCAGAACAACGGAACGGTGAACGATGAGCGTGACGTCCATTGCCAGCTCAGGCATGCGCGCTGCCTCGCTGGGCGTGCAGGCCGCAGCCTCCAACGTGTCACGGCTGCCGGTCACGGAGACCACCCGGCTGGGTGTTGCCCAGACGACAGCGGCAGGAGGCGGCGTCACCGCCACCGTGGTTGCCGCGCCGGACGATGCCAATGCGCCCATCGCGGACCTGTTGACGGCCAGGGAAGCCGCGCTGGCGTTTGCCGCCAACGCGGCGGTGGTCCGCCGTCAGGACGAGATGCTGGGCACCCTGCTGGACCGCTGGGCCTGATCCGGTCGGTGTGCCGGCCGCTGTGGCCGGCACCCCCCCCGTAGCGCCCGTTACGCCGACAGCTCCAGCAGCAGCTTGTTGAGCCGGCGCACATACGCCGCCGGGTCCTTCAGCGTGTCGCCCGCGGCCAACGCAGCCTGGTCGAACAGCACGCGGCTCAGGTCGTCGAAGCGCGCGGCATCGCCTTCCTGGTCCAGCTTGCCGATCAGCGGATGGCCCGGGTTGAACTCGAACACCGGCTTGCTGTCAGGCACCTTCTGGCCGCTGGCTTCCAGGATCTGGCGCATCTGCAGGCCCAGGTCCTGTTCGCCGATCGCGAGGATCGCCGGCGAGTCGGTCAGGCGATGCGAAACACGCACGTCGGCGACGTCGTCACCCAGTGCGGTCTTGATGCGGTCCACCAGCGCCTGCTTGTCCTTGGCGACGGCTTCCTGGGCCTGCTTGTCTTCGGCGCTTTCCAGCGCGCCCAGGTCCAGATCGCCACGCGCGACATCGACGAACGACTTGCCGTCGAACTCGGTGAGGTAGCCCATCAGCCACTCGTCGATGCGGTCGGTGAGCAGCAGCACTTCCACGCCCTTCTTGCGGAACACTTCCAGGTGCGGACTGTCCTTGACCTGGGTGTGGCTGTCGCCGGTCAGGAAGTAGATCTTGTCCTGGCCCTCGATCATGCGGCCCACGTAGTCGGCCAGCGAGACGCTGGGCTCGCCGCTGTCGTCATGGGTGGAGGCGAAGCGCAGCAGGCCGGCGATCTTCTCGCGGTTGCCATAGTCTTCCGCCGGACCTTCCTTGAGCACCTGGCCGAACTGCTTCCAGAAGCCGGCATAGACCTCCGGCTTGTCCTTGGCCAGCTTCTCCAGCATGTCCAGCGAGCGCTTGGTCAGCGCCGACTTCATCGAATCGATGACCGGGACGTTCAAGGAGAGATCGTTGGAATCCACCACGCCCTTGATGAAGCGCAGGTACAGCGGCAGGAACTGCTCGGCCTGGTCCATGACGAAGACACGCTGGACGTAGAGCTTCAGGCCCTTGGGCGCATCGCGGTGATACAGGTCGAACGGGGCGTGGCCGGGGACGTACAGCAGCGAGGTGTACTCGAGCTTGCCTTCCACCTTGTTGTGGCTCCACGCCAGCGGGTCCTGGTGGTCGTGCGCGGCGTGCTTGTAGAACTCCTGGTACTCGGCGTCGGTGATCTCGGTACGCGGCCGCGTCCACAGGGCGCTGGCACGGTTGACGGTTTCCCATTCGATCTCGGCCGGGGCGTCTTCGCCGTGGTGTTCCTTGACCATCTGGATCGGCAGGCCGATGTGGTCGGAGTACTTCTTGATGATGCCGCGCAGGCGCCAGCCATCGGCGAAGTCGCGCTGGTCATCCTTGAGGTGCAGGACGATGCGGGTGCCGCGCTCGGGCTTGTCGATGCCTTCCACGTCGAACTCGCCTTCGCCGCGCGAGGACCAGTGCACGCCCTCGCTGGCGGGCAGGCCGGCGCGACGGGAGTAGACGTCGACCTGGTCGGCGACGATGAAGGCGCTGTAGAAACCAACGCCGAACTGGCCGATCAGCTGGGAGTCCTTCTTCTGGTCGCCGGAGAGCTGGCGCAGGAAGTCGCCGGTGCCGGATTTGGCGATGGTGCCCAGGTGGGCGATCGCTTCGTCACGGCTCATGCCGATGCCGTTGTCGTCGATGGTCAGGGTGTTGGCCGTGGCATCGAAGCTGACGCGGATGCGCAGGTCGCCGTCGTTCTCGAGCAGGTCCGGCTGGGTCAGCGCTTCGAAACGCAGCTTGTCCGAGGCGTCGGCCGCGTTGGAGATCAGCTCGCGAAGGAAGATTTCCTTGTTGGAATACAGCGAGTGGATCATCAGCTGCAGCAGCTGTTTGACTTCGGTCTGGAAGCCCAGGGTTTCTTTTTGGGTCTGCACGGTCATGGGTCGTGTTGCTCCTTGGGACATTGCCGCGCCCGGCGCGGCGGCTGGCTCAAGGGGTAGGGGTGGCGGCACGGGTTTTCAAGGGCTTGGAAGCAGCGCGTAGACCTGCGTGGAACCTGATGATGCGGGCGGAAGCCCGCGGTCTTGTGGGCAGACGCGCCCTTCTGTACTGATGGGGCAGAGGCGGGGCGCTTCCGCCTGGACTGGTCGCGCCCAGTCGCCATTGTGAATGAACATCACACTATTTCGTTGATGGCCCAGCGTCTTTTTGCTGATGATGCGGCTCAATGCCTACTAAACATTCTGGAGTGACGGAGCAACTTCGCTTGCTTCAGTTGATAGTCACCGAGCCACTGTCGGAGCCACATAGGCGGGGGACGCAGCCTTCCATTTTCGTTGACACCCTTCTTGGCTCGTGAACGATACAGATCGCGGTTGCAACATGACTTCCGCTGAATGGGCTGGCATAAAACTGCGAGAAATTGGTTATACACCTCCCGCCATCGACTTTAAACACTACCTCGCATGGAGCCGGAGATTGAGCTGCTGTAGCGAATGGAGCCCGTGGAGTGGAAATTGACGCCTACGCGGGCTGAGCCATTGGGTGCATTTGCAAAAACATAATCGGTTGAGCTATCCATGAACGTCCCCGGGTTTTGAGGGGTAGCTACTTCTGGGTCGAGCGCCTTGTTCTCATCGCCCAACTCGCATATCCAGGCCGCAATACTTCCTTTCAGCACTGCTTCTCCTCCAGCCGGCTGCGCATTCTTTTCGAGGCAGAAGGCCTCATGGTAGAGCTGCGTTGCCTTGCTTTGGCGAGAATACTGATAGGTGGGATCCCCGTCTTCGTTGATCAATAAACGTTGTTCGACGGCGACGAAGCCCCCTTCAAAGTCCGGCCACTCAGTGGTCCTGACCATGGTGCGCCCCTCGCCTGCATTTTCTACTCGATCTTTTTGAGAGGTGGGAGGGGCTGCAGATACTGGGAGTGCAATTATCAGGGTGATCGCGAGTTTATTCATTGTGAGTGTCCAGAAGGCCGCAGATGTGGCAATTGGATTCTCTTTTAATCAAGTGGGATTGTGCAGCGTCCGTCGTCTCGAAACTGCGAGCCTGTCAATGATATATTTGTATTGATACTGGCGAGGCTATTTGCTGTGCCGATGTTGGGTAGCCATCGATGCATAGAATTACTAATCGATTGACAACCCGGTCGCGAACATTGATTGGTAGATGAGAGGCGTTGCGACGCAGCCATGCGTACTGGCCTCGCCCATCCATACAGAGGTGCGGGTCCAAGATCTATCGATGGGATCGCCCCGTGTCGCGTTTGGTCCATGAAGCGCACTCGCCCGGTACCACCGATTAGAATATTGGACCGCCTTCCCCCCAGACCTTCGTGCCATGACCCGTTTCCCTCCGTTTCACGCGTCGACCCACTCAACCAAGAGCCACGCATGAAGTCGCGTCAGCCGGCGGCCGCAATGGGCCAGGTTCGGATCATCGGGGGTAAGTGGCGCAACACCAAGCTGCCGGTCGCGCTTGCGCCCGGGCTGCGGCCCAGCAGCGACCGCGTGCGGGAGACGCTGTTCAATTGGCTGGGGCCACGGCTGGGTGGAGCGCGCGTGCTGGATCTGTTTGCCGGCAGTGGTGCGCTGGGGTTGGAAGCGGTCTCCCGCGGCGCCGCGCATGCCACCTTGGTAGAGCGCGATTTGGCGCTGTGCCGCCATCTGCGCGATTCAGTGGCCCGGCTGAGTGCGCAGGCGCAGGTGCAGGTGGTCCAGGCCGAAGCGCTGCAGTGGCTGCGGCAGCCACCGACGGTTCCGGCCGATATCGCCTTCGTGGACCCGCCCTTCGCCGACGGGCTGTGGGACCCGGTCATCGCGGCGCTGCCGGCCCACCTGGCCGCCGATGGCTGGCTGTACGTGGAATCCCCGGCCGATCTCACGCTCCGGATACCCGCCGGATGGCTGCTGCACCGCGAGGGGGGCACCCGGGAGGTCCGTTTTGCCCTGTATCGGCGCGCCACTGCTACACTTTCACCAGACCAACACGCGTAGCTGACGTATGACCGTGGCCAACCGCCGCATTGCCGTGTACCCGGGCACCTTCGATCCGATCACCAACGGTCACATCGATCTGGTGAACCGCGCTGCGCCCCTGTTCGAGAAGGTGGTGGTGGGCGTGGCGCAGAGTCCGTCCAAGGGGCCGACGCTGCCGCTGGAGCTGCGTGTCCAGCTGGCCCGCGATGCGCTGGGCCACAACCGCAACGTGGAAGTGCGTGGTTTCGATACCCTGCTGGCGCATTTCGTGCGCTCGGTGCAGGGCGGGGTGCTGCTGCGCGGCCTGCGCGCGGTGTCCGATTTCGAATACGAATTCCAGATGGCGAGCATGAACCGTCATCTGATCCCGGAGGTCGAGACGCTGTTCCTGACCCCGGCCGAGCAGCACAGCTTCATTTCGTCTTCGCTGGTCCGCGAGATCGCCCGCCTGGGCGGCGACGTGTCCGGCTTTGTGCCGTCCGCCGTGCTTGAGGCGCTGCGCAAGGTCCGTGAAGCGAAGTCGGGCCAAGCGTAGTACCTGTCAGACCCATACATACCAAGAATCACCAAGGGAGGAATTCCATGAACAACACCATGCGTGCCATGTTGA
>Ga0308171_1004959_pt1 | contig 10476 bp, 7 predicted proteins | sample PhyGR1_FD_202135 | JGI IMG/M metagenome (GOLD analysis project Ga0308171, IMG submission 202135) | Phyllosphere microbial communities from UC Gill Tract Community Farm, Albany, California, United States - DLSLSG.R1 | ecosystem: Host-associated > Plants > Phyllosphere > Unclassified | place: USA... | reverse complement strand
AAACGGGGCTCTCAGCGCTGAAATGCAGCTCTGTTCACAAGGTTATCCACAATTTGTGTGGATAACATTTCAACGGGAAGAATAGATGAAAGCTCCGTGGAATTTCGCTCGATTCCTGCCGTTGGCCGGTCGCCTGCTGGCCCGTGGACGCCTGCCGACCCTGTTGTTTGCCGTGGCCAGCAAAGGCGCCGCGCAAGGCAATCGCCTGGGCAAACTCAAGGATGATCTGCGCTTGCTGCAGTCGCTGTGCCTGGCCTACTGGCGTGGCGAGTATCGCGCGATCAGTGCCAAGTCGCTGATTTCGGTGGTGGCGGGCCTGATGTATTTCCTCAGCCCGGTGGATGCCATTCCGGATTTCATCCCCATGTTCGGCATGCTCGATGACATCGCTGTCCTCGCCTGGCTGATGAAAACCCTCGATGACGAGCTCAACGCCTTTCGTCTGTGGCGCAAGCGCCAGCAACCGGAGAAGCTGGCGGTGGTTGAACGCCTCCCCGATACCCCTGAACAATTGCAGCTGCAAGGCCCGAAAAAGCCCTGACTGACGAAGACTGCCTACAGATAGATACCACTCGCGACCTTGGCCGCTGTTAGGATTACACTTCTAGGGAAAAGTGCCGACTCGCTAAGTGGTGTTGTCCTACGGGGTAGTCATGGATATTCAGATAATTGCACGCGATGGCGAACCCGAATACGCGGTTCTGCCGTGGGCTCAATATCAGGCTTTACTGAAAGCAGCAGGGATCAACGCAACACCGGTGCAGCAGCCAGCAGCGCCGCTCGCCGCCTCGCCGGAGCCGATTCTTCCGGGTCTGGATCAATTACGCAGTTTGCGCGAAGGGAAGGGCATCGCCATCGAGGCGCTGGCCCGCACGGTAGGCATCAGCCCGTCTTACCTGGCCATGATCGAAAGTGGTGAGCGTCAGCCAGACGCCGCGATTCGCCGCAGCCTGGCCTGGGAACTGACGGTGCCGGGTTGGAGGGACGAATCGTGAGCGTACGCATCAGTCGTCAACATTGGGACGGATTGCTGGGGGAACTGGACCAGGCGCGTCGTCAGCGCCATCTTCTCACTTATCGAGCCTTGCTTGAGCGTTTGCAGCTGCCGACGCCGGCGATGCAGACACTGACGGCTGCGCTGGAGCATCTGGCCGCACTGGACGCCAAAGCCGAGCAGCCGTTGCGCAGTTCGCTGGTCATCAGTCAGGGCGCCAGTCGTTTGCCGCGTACCGGTTTTTTTGAATGTGTCGAGCGTCTGGGGCGCTTTTCCGGGCCGTCGGATGGCGTTGCAGCGGCGTCCTGGCATGCGTCGGAAGTGGTGCGCGTCTTCGAATACGAATACCCGGAATCGGCGGAGGCCTGAGTGTTTCTGCGCCTCAAGGCGCGGGCCGGTTATTGGCTGGCCCGCCGGCTGTTTCGTTGGTCGTGGTTCGTTCGCCAGCCGCGTGGCTGGCGCTGGCTCGAAGGCCAGTTTGCGCGCATGGCCAACCTCGGCGATGTCGGTGCGCAAAGCTTTTATGGGCACATTCTGACTTTTCGCGGCGTCGGGTTGGGCGCGCGTGAAGAAGGCGTGCGTTTACTGCGTCTGGCGGCGTTGGCTGGTGATGGTAAAGCGGCGTATCAAGTCGGCGTGATCAGCCTCGCCGGTACCCCGAGCAAAGCACCGGATCCCGCTGAAGCCGCTCGTTGGTGGACCATGGCTGCCAAAGCCGGCCACCCGTTGGCCGAGCTTAAGCTGCAACAGCTGATGGCTGGTGATTCAACGCAGTAATTCCATGTATGTCTTTTAAATAAACGCGGCGTGAGGTTTTCCTCACGCCGCGTTTACGTTTTTGCCTGCACGTTTTTCGCTGGATGTTGGATTGCAGATTAGTCCTACATCCTTTGCCTACTCGCCTGACTTCTTTCCTCTTTGATCCCCCGCACAGTTCCCGCGACTAATTTCTTGCGCGAGGGACCGCTCATGCTTCAGCCCGTTTTTCAGCCCACCTTGTCTGCCTGCGTGTGTTGATGGAAGCCATCGCTCGCATCGAGCAGGAACTCGACAGCTTCCCGCAAACGCTCAGCCTCTACCGCAAACAGCTTGATCACTGGCTCAGTCGCAGGGCGGACCAGATCAGCGAGGCAGCAGACTTGCCATCGCTGGTGGGTATGGAGCGGATCATCCGCTTCGGCGATAGCAGTACGGCGGTCAGCAGCAGCGACGACGAATTTTCCTCCAGCGTCGTCCAGTGCCCGCAGGGCGGGCTCATGCAGATCGAGAGCAAGTTCGAATCGGTCTACGACATCCCGCTGGGCAACATTTTCGTCGATGTGGTCGACGTGGATAGCGGCAAGACCGCGCCGGTCACCCTTGATCAGCAGGGCAAGGGCGAATTCAGAGGTGAAGAGGGCAAGTTCTACCGCGTTCTTGTGCACAGCGCTGTCACCTCCAATCAAGTCGCGAAGCTGTTCGAATCCTATGACGGTTTGACCGGCGAGCTGGACGGCTGGCTGCGTAGCGAGTGGCAAGGTTTCAAGCCGCAGTGGTCACAGTCGGTAGCGGCCGCAGCCAGCATCGGCATGCTCGCCGGCAGTTGGGCGGCCATCGAGGGGGTATGGGACAGCCTCGGACTGCTCTCGGAAATTCTTCAGGAACCCGGCAAGTTCGCCGAGCGTTTGGGCAGTGGCGCGGCTGATCTGATCGAGCTGGCACAGACCGCTCCGGATCTCATGGAAAAGCTGCAGTTGCTGGTCAGTGACGAAGCGGCGATGTGCTTGCTGCTGCGGTCGGCAAGCCTGTGGCTGGACATGCTGCCGCCCAGCGAGATTGCCGGCAAGTCTGCTGAAGTGGCGTCGATGATGATCGTGCAACTGATCATCGATGTGTTGATCAGCGTGGTGCTGACGTTTGTCGGAGCGGGGGCGGGGATCGCTTATCTGACGCTGCGTCTGGCTGACCGCGCAGCGCAGCTGTTCAACGTCGCCAAGCGTCTGGTCAAGGCGCTGTTCAGCATCGTCAACGCCTTTATTGAATACGTCGACCGCTACAAAGCCGTTGCCGCGCGGGGCATCGCCGCCGGGGTGAAAAAGGGCCGGATGCAATTGCGCTGGGATGCCAAGCGCAACGCCATGTTGAAGAAAGACGAGCCCCACGACGACGTCCCCGACCAGGCGAAAAACCCCAACGGCGATGCCGTCGATTGCGTGCCCAATACTTGCAAAAACGGCTGCCCGGTGTCGATGGTCACCGGCGAAGAACTGCTGACCCTGACCGACGCAGTGCTTGATGGCGTGCTGCCCTTCGAGTTCACCCGCTTGTACCGCAGCAGCGCGGTCGAGATCGACATCGGCCTGGGTTTTGGCTGGAGCCACACGCTGGCCCATCGCCTGTCCTTCGACGGCGACGGCGTGATCTGGATCGACCACGAAAACCGCCGCACCCGCTTTCCCCTGCCCAACGTCGCGCGCCCAGCGATTCACAACAGCCTGTCGCGGGCGGCGATCTTTCTCGGCGATGAGCCGGAAGAACTGATTCTGGTTTTGGCCGGCGACAGCGCGCGCTTTTATCACTTTCGCGCCGGCCGGCTGACGGCGATCAGCGATGTCTACGGCAATCGTCTGACCCTGCAACGCGATCGCTCCGACCGCATTCAGCGTCTGGACAACGGCGCCGGCCGCTCATTGCTGTTGCGTTATGACCGCGCGCAGCTGGTGGCGATTGATTATCAGGTGTTCGTCCAGGGCGAGTGGACCACCGAGCAAAACCTTGCCACCTACAGCTTCGATGCCCGGCAACGCCTGCTGACCGCGACCAACGCGGTCGGCGACAGCGAACGCTACGACTACGACGACCATCACGTCATCCTCCAGCGCCAGCTGACCGGCGGCGCGAGCTTCTTCTGGGAGTGGCAGCGCGAGGGCAAAGCGGCGCGCTGCGTGAGGCACTGGGCGTCGTTCTCGCAGATGAACACCCGTTACGTCTGGAACGATGACGACGCCAGCGTGACCGTGCATTACGTCGACGGCACCGAAGAAGTCTACGTCCACGACGAGCGCGCGCGGCTGGTACGGCAGGTCGCGGCCGATGGTGGCGAGCAGCTCAAGGCCTATGACCAGCAGGGGCGCTTGATCGCCGAGCAGGATGCGTTGGGCGCGGTTACCGAATACCGCTACGACGAGGTCGGACGGCTGATCGCGCTGATTCCGCCGGACGATGCACCAACGTCCTACGAGTACCGCAACGGCTTTCTCTACAAGCGTTGCCGTGGTGATGCGATGTGGATCTATCGGCGCAACGCTGAAGGCGCCGTCACCGAAGCGGTCGATCCCGCCGGCCAGGTCACCCATTACTACTACAACCTGCGCGGGCAATTGCTGTCGCTGCGTTATCCGGACAGCAGCCGCCACCGCTGGGTGTGGAACGAGCTCGGCCAGCTCATCGAAGAAACCCTGCCCGATGGCGGCGTGCGGCGCTTTTCCTACGATGCGCTGGGACGGCGGATTACCACCCAGGACGAATTTGGTGTTGTCAGTCGTCAGCAGTGGGACGCGGCCGGCCGACTGATCCTGACGATTTCTCCAACGGGCAGCACGCGCGCCTACAGCTACGGCGCCTACGGCCAGATCACCGCTGAGCGCGACGAGCTCGGGCGCATCACCCGCTACGAATATGACGATGATTTGCACCTGGTCTCGCGGCGGATCAACCCCGACGGCACCCGCGTGCAGTACCGCTACGACCATGCGCGGTTGCTGCTGACCGAGATCGAAAACGAGTCCGGAGAAAAGTACCGACTGGATTACACGCCGACCGGATTGATCCGACAGGAAACCGGGTTTGATGGGCGGCGCACGGCGTATATCTACGACCTCAACGGGCACCTGCTGGAGAAGACCGAGTTTGGCGAGCAGGGTTTATCGCTGGTCACCCACTACCAGCGCGATAAGGCCGGGCGTTTGCTGGTCAAAACCCTGCCCGATGGCGCCAAGATCCGCTACGACTACGACCGCTTCGGGCGCTTGGTTGCCGTTGATGACGGGCAGAACCATCCACTGGCCTTCGAGTACGACCGTCAGGACCGGCTGATCACCGAGCATCAGGGCTGGGGCACCTTGCGCTACGCCTATGACGCCTGCGGTCAGCTCAAACGCCTGCGTCTGCCGGACAACAGCAAGCTCGATTATCACTACGCCAAGGGCGGTGCGCTGTCAGCCATCGACCTCAACGGCACGCCGCTGACCCGGCATGTGTATCAGTCCGGTCGCGAACAGCAACGCTAGCAAGGTTTGCTGCTCAGCGAATACTCCTACGACGATCAGGGCCGCTTGCTCGCCCACGCTGTAGGCCATCGCCACGCCTCGCTGTACCGCCGCGATTATGCCTACAGCGCCAACGGCAATCTCGAGCACATCGCCGACAGCCGCCACGGCCAGCGTACTTATGGCTACGACGCCCTCGACCGGTTGATCCGCGTACGTCACTCACGCGACGAACTGCCCGAATCCTTCGCCCACGACCCGGCCGGCAACCTGCTGATGCAGGACCGCCCCGGCCCTGCGCAGATCAAGGGCAATCGCCTGCTGATGCAGGGCGACCGTCATTACGACTACGACGCCTTCGGCAACCTGATCCGCGAACGCCGTGGCCACGGCCAGACCCTGGTCACCGAATACCGCTACGACTGTCAGCACCGCCTGATCGGCCTGACCCGCCCCGACGGCCAGACCGCCACGTATCACTACGACGCCTTCGGCCGGCGCATCCGCAAAAGCGTCGACGGCGCCGTCACCGAATTTTTCTGGCAAGGCGAACACCTCGTCGCCGAAAGCAGCGCCACGCAATACCGCAGCTTCCTCTACGAACCCGGCACCTTCCGCCCACTGGCGATGCTCGACGGCAAAGGCCCGAAAAAAGCCTGCCCGTTCTACTACCAACTCGACCACCTCGGCACCCCACAGGAACTCACCGACTACAGCGGCGAAATCGTTTGGTCCGCGCAATACGACGCCTACGGCAAAGTCGCCGCCGTCACCCTCGCTGGCGAAGACTACCTCGACCAACCGCTGCGCTTTCAGGGGCAGTACTTCGATGTTGAAAGCGGATTGCATTACAACCGGCATCGGTATTACGACCCGAGGCTTGGGCGGTATCTGACGCCGGATCCGGTGAAGCTGGCGGGTGGGTTGAATCAGTACCAGTACGTGCCGAATCCGACGGGGTGGGTGGATCCGTTGGGGTTGAGTTGCATTTGTCCACCGTCAGCGCCACGACGTCCGATGCGATACGAGGCTGGTCGCGTGGTCGTCGAAGAGGGAGCGCCCCCGCTGCCAAAGATGACGGCGCAGGAACGACGGGCGAGGATTGATGAAGTGGCTGAGGAGAATGCGAAACGGCGTGTGAGTGAGTATGAAGAACTTTATGACATGCACACTGTGAAAAAACATAGTTCGGAAATTACTGGCCCGGCTCTCAAGCAGCGAGCGATAAATGGCGCGGATCCTCATACTGGCGAGGTTCCTAAAAATGCCAAAGGTAATCCAAGCTCTCAGTTTCATAGTTGGCGTATGCATCTGGGGGCCTTGAATAAAGCGATGACGAAGGATGAAAACGGATTGATTAAGCATACAGGGAAGGATCAAAAGAAAAATCCTATAGTTCGATTGGAACTGCCTGGAGCTGGGCGCGGCTACAGGCCTAATAAAAAAGATGCACAAAATCCTCGGCTGAATGAGGATATGAATTGGTTTGAGGTTAAGTTCGACAAAGACAATACACAGAAGCCTTTTACGGGCTTCCCGTCGGAGGGCAAATGATGCTTAAAGACCCATTTTTAAATGAGCCTTTTGAACCTGATTTGATGTGGTTCGTTGGTGTATTTGATGTTTATGATAGAGAGGAAACCAAGGGTGTGGAGCTCGAGATATATGATCCGAATGATCGAGCTGATAGAAGCGTGCTAATAACGAAATATTGCTTAAATCAGCCCTATCTCTCCTTTAGGCATAAACTGGTTCTCATTGAAAATCTGGAAGCAGTGCTTAAGGATTCAAGCTTCGATTTTCAAGCTGTATTCGAAATTGATGAATGCGAGACAAACAGTTGGCCGCGTGAGGAATGGTACTCATTAGAAAATCCCCGTTGCTTTTTTCAAGATGTCTTTCGACTGGCGCAGGAAATTTGGAAAGAGGATCTATTGATGGCAACTAATGAGGATAGATCAACTTGGTAAACTAAAAGCCAAGTTGACGTTGGTCCGTAAGCTATGACGGAAGTAGCTCGGCAGCGACGAAACTATCAATCACGTACACACTAAACCCCACAACCCCCTTCGCATGATGCTTAGCCTGCGAAGCCATCTCCGCAAGCTGGCTGGCATCAAGCGTTGCACAAGCTTCAGGTCGCAAATGCACCACCCCAATCGATAACGACAACAACGCAAATTCTTGCCGCACACCCTGTCGGTTTGGCGCTACAAAACAACCGGCTTCCAGATGCTCGGGCCGATAGAACCGGCGGCATTGGCTTTGGAAATCGTCGAGCAGTTGGTTGAGGCGTTTGCGCCAGTCTTCGGGGCCGAGGACGAGGAGGAAGTCGTCGCCGCCGATGTGACCGACAAAGTCGCGGGTGGGGTCGATGCGTTCGTTGAGGCATTGGGCGAGGCAGAGCAGGACTTCGTCGCCGCGACCGTAGCCGTAGATGTCGTTGAAGGGTTTGAAGCTGTCGATGTCGACGTAGCAGATGATCGATTCGCGGGCCTGTTGCAGCAGGCGGGTGAGGCATTGCTGGATCGGTACGTTGCCCGGCAGGAGGGTGAGGGGATTGGCGTAGCGCGCCTGTTGGATTTTCAGTTCGGTGATCAGTTTCAGCACGTCGATCACCCGGCCGAGGCCGAGGTAACTGCCGTTGAGGGTGATGATGAAGTCTTCTTCGATGCGCTGGCGGGCGCGGCTGGTGATCAGGCGGCTGACTTGCTGCAGCGACTGGCTGATTTCCACGGCGAGGAAATCATCGTTCATCAGGCGGCTGATCGGTTTGCGCGCGAACAGATCGGTGGCAAACGGTTTGAGCAGTGCGTCCGACAGCGAGTGGCGATGGACGATGCCGCAGGGCTGGCCTTGTTCGTCGAGCACCGCGAGCGAATTGAGGTTGGCCTGGCGGCGAAAGGCTTCCAGTACCGTCGCGGTGGGCGTATCACGTTGCACGGCGGGCTGGTCGTTGAGCAGGGCGCTGAGGTCGCTGCCTTCGTCATTCAGCGCGACGGCGCTGCTGTCGTGTTTGGGCATCAACGCGCGAGCGTCGCGGGATGGATGTTCCTGAGGGCGGCCGAGCAGGTAGCCCTGCACCAGGTCGACGCCCATTTCAGTCAGCACCGCGAGTTCTTCCGGTAGCTCGATGCCTTCAGCAATGACCTGCGCGCGGGACGCTTTGGCGATTTGCAGAATCGAACCGACAAACTCTCTTTTCAAGGCGTCCTGATGAATGCCATCAATGAAGTGTCGGTCGATCTTCACGTAGTCCGGACGCAATTCTGACCATAAACGCAGGCTTGAATAGCCGGCACCGAGATCGTCCAGAGCAATGGAAAAGCCCATCGCCCGGTAGTGGTGCAGGGCGGTTTGCAGTAACTGAAAGTCGTCAATCGGTGTCTGTTCGGTGAGTTCGATCACCACTTGGCTCGGCGCAATCCCCAAGTCCTGCAGCAGCTGCAATGTGCGGCCCGGTTGGTGCGCGGCTTCGAGCAAAGACTCGGGTGAGACATTGAGGAACAGCTTGCCCGGCAGTTGCTGTTCGTTGAAGCGGCGGCAGGCGCTTTGTCGGCAGGCGATTTCCAGTTCACTCAATCGACCAGCCTGTCGCGCCACGGCGAACAGGGCAATCGGCGAGTGAAGAGGGCTGTTGGACGGGCCACGGGTGAGGGCTTCGTAACCGAGAATGCGGCGTTCGGAAAGACAGATGATCGGCTGGAACAGGCTGTGTAAACCGCTTTGAGTCAGGATCGAGCTCAAGGCGCTCAGCTGTTCGGTCGTGGTCATGGCAGTCTCTGGCGATAAAAAAGGACCGGGAGCGCCTGCTCCCGGTCCTTTATTGCACGACAGAATGATGACTGTTTGATGACGATCCGGGGATCGCCAGCACTAAATTGCCATCACTTACTTCTTGGCCACCTGATTGCTCAGTTTCAGGTAATCCAGCAGCACGCGCCCGGTTTCGCTCAGGTAGGCATCGTCTTCTGGTTTGACCTTGTCCGGCTCGGCAGCGGCCAGTGCGTCTTCGTCTTCTTTCTTCAGCTCTTTGAGCGGTTCTTCGCCTTTGGCCTTGCGACGGATGTTCTCCATCGCCAGTTGCTTGGCGTCGATGTCGGCGTGCTGGGCACGACGATCGGCTTCGTTGAGGCTGACGGTTTTTTCTTCCATCAGTTTCTGCGCCAGGGCCAGCTTGTCGCGGATGAACACGAACTCGGCATCCTTGTTGGTGCGCGAGTCATGTTCGGACTTCAACTGGGCGAGGAACGGCTTGAACGGATCGGCCGCCGGTTTGATCGCCGCGCGAATGGTGTCCCACGGCATGGCTTCCGGCAGGGCACTTTCGCCGATTTCCTTGGTGTCGATCAGCGACGGGTAGTCGATGTCCGGCAGTACGCCCTGATGCTGGGTGCTCTGCCCGGAGACACGGTAGAACTTGGCCAGGGTCAGTTTCAGTTCGCCGTGGTTCAGCGGCTGAATGGTTTGCACAGTGCCTTTACCGAAAGTCTGGCCGCCGATGATCAATGCGCGGTGGTAGTCCTGCATGGCGCCGGCGAAAATTTCCGACGCTGAGGCGGACAGGCGGTTGACCAGCAGCGCCATCGGGCCTTTGTAGAACGCGCCCGGGTTTTCATCTTCGAGCACGTCGACACGGCCGTCGGCGTTACGCACGAGTACGGTCGGACCTTTGTCGATGAACAGGCTGGTCAGCTCGGTGGCTTCCTGCAGGGAGCCGCCGCCGTTGTTGCGCAGGTCGATGACCACGCCGTCGACTTTGTCCTTCTGCAGCTCGGTGAGCAGCTTCTTGACGTCGCGAGTGGTGCTCTTGTAGTCCGGATCGCCGGCACGGAATGCCTTGAAGTCGAGGTAGAAGGCCGGGATCTCGATCACGCCAAGTTTGTAGTCCTTGCCGTCCTGTTTCAGGCTGAGGATCGACTTCTTCACGGCCTGATCTTCGAGCTTCACCGCTTCACGGGTGATCGGCACGATCTTGGTGGTCTGGTCGTTCGGCGCATTGCTCGCCGGAATGACTTCCAGACGCACCACGGTGCCTTTCGGACCGCGAATCAGTTTGACCACTTCGTCCAGGCGCCAGCCGACCACGTCGACCATTTCCTTGTTGCCTTGGGCGACGCCGATGATCTTGTCCGCCGGAGCGACCTGCTTGGTCTTGTCCGCCGGGCCTGCCGGCACCAGACGCACGACTTTCACTTGATCGTTGTCGCTCTGCAACACGGCGCCAATGCCCTC
>Ga0308171_1004958_pt1 | contig 10477 bp, 11 predicted proteins | sample PhyGR1_FD_202135 | JGI IMG/M metagenome (GOLD analysis project Ga0308171, IMG submission 202135) | Phyllosphere microbial communities from UC Gill Tract Community Farm, Albany, California, United States - DLSLSG.R1 | ecosystem: Host-associated > Plants > Phyllosphere > Unclassified | place: USA... | reverse complement strand
AGGGGAATTCCTTCCCCTGACCTTTCTGCCGCCCAGGTTAAATGCCGATAGGCGTTAGTAGGGCATCACCCGGTCCATCACCTGCTGCCCCCAGCGTGGCCGCAACATGTCGGTGGACGTCCCGCGCCCGCCATAGGAGATGCGGGCCTCGGCGATCTTCTCGGACGCAATGCGGTTGTTCGGTCGGATATCCTCCGGCCGCACCAGGCCGCGCAGCTGCAATTCCCGCAGCTCGTCATTCACCCGGATCTCCTGCGAACCGGCGATCTCCAGGTTGCCGCTGGGCAGCACGCGCACCACGGTCGCCGCCACCTGCAGCCGGATCTTCTCATTCCGGCGCACGCGGCCCTCGCCATTGGTGGTGCTGCCGCCGCCGACGCTCAGCGCCGGGTCCACCGCACCGCCAAAGGCGCGCGACAGATAGCCCTGCAAGCCGAACAGCGCCGGCACCCGCAGGCTCTGCGTGGTATCGCGGTCCAGCTCGGACTTGTTGTCGAACTGCGCGCTGTCGTCGATCTCGATCTCGACCGTCAGCAGATCCCCCACGCCACGCGCCCGCTGGTCGCGAAAGAAGGTGCGGCTGCCCGGCCGCCAGAGCGAGCCGACGGCGGCCGGACCCGTACCCTCCAACCGGGGCCGCGCGGCGACAGCCAGCGGGCTGTCCGCCTCGGTGCCCGAGGGAATGCCGTTCAGCGAGCCTGGCGCCGAGATCGGCGGCGGGCGCTGGATATGGCCCAGGGTGTCGCATCCCGCGAGCCCCAGCAGCAGGCTGGCCACGGCCAGCTTCGGCAGCAGCGTCATCCGCGTGGCCTCCTTCCGTGATATGGCGGGGTTCAAGGGCTGCCCTGGATCTCTGCCGTGCCCTCGGCGATGACGCGGGCGCGGATGGTGCGGCCACTACCGGCATTCTGCACCCGGATCTCGCTGCCCATCGCGCCGCTCTCCAGCGCCTTGCCCTGCATCTCCAGCGTCATGCCGGCTTCCTTCCAGAACACCCGAACCGGCTGCGTGGCGCGCACCAGCGCCCGCTCGCCGATATCGCGGGCCGGGATAGCGGCGCCGGAGCGGATGCGCCGCTTCACCTCCTGCCCGACGATGTCCTGCACCGCGTCGATCAACCCGGGATTGTCCCGCCGCGGTTCCGCCGGGTCGATATCCTGCGCCCGCAGCAGGTCGCCCGGCTGCAGGTCGCGCGCCGCGTGCCAGACTTCCCGCGCGGCGGCGGGCGGCACGTGGCAGAGGGAGGCCACCAGCAACGCGGCGCCGATGGGGAGGGTGCGCATCATCTCGGCCTCCCTCACCGCACGTTATTGGCGGTTTGCATCATCTGATCGCTCGCCTCGATCACCTTGGAGTTCATCTCGTAGGCGCGCTGCGCCTGGATCAGCTGCGTGATCTCCTGCACCACATTGACGTTGGAGGCCTCGAGGTAGCTCTGCCGCACCTTGCCGTAGCCTTCGTCGGAAGGCAGGCCACGATTGGGCTGGCCGCTGGCCTCGGTCTCCAGGAACTTGTTGCCGCCAGTCGCCTCCAGCCCCGCCTCGTTGGCGAACAGGTACAGCGCGATGCGGCCGGCATTCTGCTGCCGCCCGTTCGCCTCGGTGACGATCACCTCGCCCGCCTGGTTGATGGTGACGTCCTTGGCATCCGTCGGCACGTTGATCGCGGGTTCCAGCGGATAGCCTTCCGTGGTGACGATCTGCCCTTCCGGCGACAGCTTGAAGGAACCGTCGCGTGTGTAGGACACGGTGCCATCCGGCAGGGTAATGCCGAAATAGCCGCGCCCTTCCAGCGCGATGTCGTAGCGGTTGCCGGTCTCGGTCAGCGTGCCCTGCACGGTGATGCGGTTGACGGCGGAATTGCGCGTGCCAAGCCCGATCTGCGTCCCCACCGGCAACACCGTCCCCGCCTCGGAGGAGGAGGAGCCGACGCGCTCGGAGGACTGGTAGATCAGGTCCTGGAACTCCGCCTTGCGGCGGGAGAAGGCGGTGGTCGAGACGTTGGCGATGTTGTTGGCGATGACTTCGACATTGGTCTGCTGGGCCTGCATGCCGGTAGCGGCGATACTCATAGCGCGCATGGTGGTTTCTCCTTCCTGCTGTTCAGTTCGGGCCTGCTTGTCAGTTCGGGCGCCCCAGCGCCTCGATCATCTTGCGAATCCTGCTGTCATCGTCGGAGACGATGCGCTGCACGCTGTCATAGGCGCGCTGCAGGGCCGTCAGATTGGCAATCTCCGCGATCGGCTGGACGCTGGAGCCTTCCAGCGCCCCCTGCACCACACGGACATCGCGCGCGCCGGGCTCCACCGGGCGCAAATCGGCCTGCGGGATCTCCAGCAGCCCGTCGCCGGCCTTGCGGATGCCGCGCGCATCGCCCACCCGGAACAGGCCAAGGCGGCCGACCTGCTCGGCCCTACCTTCCGTAGTGGCCAGGATGGTGCCGTCCGCCCGGATCTCGACGCTGGAGAAGCGCTCCGGCATCAGCAACTTGCCGCCGCCCTCATCCAGCACCGCCCGCCCGGCCGTATCGATTAGGGTGTTGTCGGGCGCGACGCGCAGCCGCCCATCCCGCGTATATCCGCGGCTACCATTGCCAGGCCGTTCCACCGCCAGGAAGGCATCGCCATCCAGGCCGATATCCAGCGGGTTCCCGGTAGGGGCGATGGCGCCGGGGCGGATATCCACGTAGGTCGCCCGGTCCTGCACAAAGGCCACCTCTCGCCCCGGCACGGCCAGCCGGTTCACATGCGACTGGAACAGGGTCCGGTCGCCGCGATAGGCGGTGGTGTTGGCGTTGGCGATGTTGTTGGCCACCACGTCCAACTGCTGGCGCAATGCCATCTGACCGGACAGGCCGACAAGGCTGGGGCCTTCCATCTCAGGTGCCCCCCACCGGCGGCAGCAATGCCTCGATCTGCCGGCTGCGCTCGATCGCACCGCGCACCCCGGCGACGCCGCTGGCGGGCGGCGGCGCGGTCTCCGTCAGCCGCAGCAGGGCAGCGCTGGCGGTTCCCGTTGCCAGCAGCTCGGCCGGCACACCGGCCCTTTGCTGCGCCAGGGCGGCGGCATTCGCCAGCCGCGCCGTCGCATCGGTGCGCGCATCGGCCGGCAGCCCGGGGTCGCGCAGCACTTCGCCATAGGCCGTGCCAGCGGCACGCCAGGATTGCGCCTGGAACAGCAGCTCGGCCCTGCGGCGAAGGTCGGCGGTGTCGCGCAAGCCCTCCAGCTGCGCCGCCGCCTCCTCGGGTCGGTCCAGCCGTGCCAGCGCCTCGGCCGCGGCACGCCGCGCCGCCTCATCGGCCGGCACGGTGGCCAGCAGCGCCAGGGCCCGGCGCGGGTCGCCCTGCGCGGCGCCAGCTTCGGCCCGGGCCAGCACCAGGGCGGCCTCGGGCGTCCGCGTCGTGGCGGGGCTGATCTGTTGCCCCAGGTCCCGCGCCGCCTCTGCCAGACCCTGGCGCAGCAGCAGCCGCATGGCTGCCAGACGGATGTCGTCGCCACGCTCGCCCGGGGTGGCGTAGCCCTCATACTGCCAGAACAGCGCCAGGCGCTCGGCGGGCTCCGGCAGCGGGCGGCCTTCCGGCGTGCCCTCCGCCAGCAGCCGGCGCAGCGCGGTGGCTGCCAGGCGCGCGCCACGGCTCTCGACGCCCGGGCGGGCCGAAGCCTGGCTGGCGCCGTCGGCAACGCCCAGCGCCGCGCCCAACGCGCCTTGCTCCAGCAGCCGGTTGGCGTAAGCGATGGCGGCTTCCTCGCCCAGCGCATCGTGGCGGTAGGTGCGCAGGACGTCGTTGATTTGCGTTTCGGCCCGGCGGCCCTCAGCCCCCGGCCGCCCGAGGTTCATCGCAGCCAGCCGGGCCCGCGCGAACATCTCCGGCAGGCTGCGGCCGGCGCCATTCGCCGCCTGCTCCAGATACTGCGTCTCGTCGCCGCGATGGCCTTCCTGCCGCGCCAGACGGGCGTATTGCCAACTGCGCGCGGCGGATTGCTCCGGCGTCAGCCCCGTGGCGGGGCGGACGGCACCCAACAGGATGCGCAGGGTGGCAGGGTCGTTCTCCACCGCATCGGCCAGGCGCTGCGTCAAGGCCAGGCGCAGATCCTGCGGCACGTCCCGCAGCGCCGCCCGTGCACGCGGGGCAAGCCGCGCCAGCGTCGCGCCATCGCCGGAAACGGCGGCGGCCAGGGCCTGCCACAGGGGCAGATCCTCCCGCGCGCAATCGGCCGCCGCCGCCAGCAGGGGCGAGCTCGGCGAGAGCGGCCGGCCCAGCAGCAGCCGCGCCACATCCCGCACCCGGTCCAGCCGTTCCCGCAACGCCCCCGCCGGCGCTTCCGCCTGCGGTGCGCTCAGGATCTCCAGCGTCTCCCGCGCCAGTTCGTGCCCGGCATAGAACTCGGCGAGGTCGGCCAGCTCCGCCGCGCCCTGGTCGGACAAGGCCAGGGCGGCGCGCAACACCGGCAACCGCTCGACGAACGGCGCCTCGCCCTTCCAACCTTGCATGGAGAACGGCGCGCGGCAGGCCGGCATGGCCGGGGTAGGCGCAATTTCGGCCAGGGCCGGAGCAGGGGCGGGCGCGGCGGCGGGCTCCGGCGCTGCCACCGGCGGAACCGTCGCCGCCGGCAGGGTGGGGGAGGGCGCGGACTGCGCGCCATTCAGCACCGCCAGCTTGGCGACCACCGCATCCCGCAACGACGCCAGGTCGTCCCGCGACGGCATCCGCGCCAACTGCGCCGCCACAGGCGCCGCAGTGGCGGGAGCGAGAGGCTGGGAGCCGGGGGAAACCGGCACACGCGAGACCGGCTGGGCTGCCATAGCCTGCGCATCCGTGGCAGGCGCCACCAGTGCGGGCACGCTCGCCACGGCAGGTGCCGCGGCAGCCGCCCGTGCCGCCGGCGGACCGGGCCGGGCCGCCTGCAACATCGCGGATGCCTGCTCGGGCTTCATCAATCCCAGGCGCACCGCGTCATCCAACAGGCGGCGCTGCGCCGCCTCCAGCGTCGCCGGCACGCGCGGCGGCTGCGCCGGGCGCAGATCCACATACAACATGCCGTCGAAGGCGCCCGCTTCCGCGTTCTGCTCGCCCTCGGTCCGCAGCACCACCACGGTCTCGCCGTTCTCCTGCCGGCTCTCGATCCCGGCCAGCTCGCTCAGCCGACGCGTCGTCGAAAGGTCCAGCGGGAACTGCCCGCGAAGGCGCAGCTCGTAGCCACTGGAAATTTTTCGCATCGTGTAGGCCGGCAGCGAACCCAGATGCAGAACCACCCGTCCCTTGTCGGCATGCTGGCCGGTGCGGACGCGAACCGCCGTGCCCTCGGGCACCGTCGCCTGGGCGGCGGCTGGGTATGCCAGCAAAGGCCACAGGGCCACGCTGGCCAGCAGCAGGCTGCGGCGCATCGGCATCACTCCCCGCCACCCTCGGCATCGGACTTCATCCGGCCGGCCTCTCGCAGTTGCTCCTCCATCTGGTCGAAGCTGGGCTGCAACTTCGTCGGCACCGACTGCCGCCCCACCTCGACGCAGATCTGCGGCGACAGGTTCTGCAGGTAGCTGGTGATGACGGCGCGGGCGACGTCCAACATGCGGCGCTCTTCCTCGAAAATGCTCTTCAACCGCGCCGCCATCGGCCCTACCAGGCCGTAGGAGAGGAACACGCCCAGGAAGGTCACGACCAGCGCCGAACCGATCATGCGGCCCAGCACCTCCGGACTTTCCGAAATCGCCCCCAACGCCTTGATGATGCCAAGCACCGCGGCGACGATGCCGAGCGCCGGAAACGCATCCGCCACCGTCTGCAACGCCTTGGCCGGCTTGATGTCCTCGGCCGCGCGCTTCTCGATCGTGGCCTCCATCATCTCGCCGACCAAGTGCGGGTCCTTATTGTTCAGCGTGATGGTGCGCATCGTGTCGCAGATCAGGCCACTGACCGCCGCGTCCCGCGCGATGCGCGGATAGCGGGAGAAGATCGGCGAGCTGTCCGGCTTCTCGATATGCTTCTCCAGCTTCGCCGCGCCTTCCTTCTGATGCGTGCGCAGCAGCAGATAGAGCAGGCTCAGCATGTCGCTGTAATCGGCCTTCTTCCAGCGCGAGCCTTTGAAGACCTGGCCGAGCGACTTGCCCACCTTCATCATGCCGGCGCCGTCGCTGGAGATCAGCATGGTCATGACGCCCGACCCGCCGATGATGATCATCTCCGGCCCGACGGCGTGGATGATCACGGCCAGATGGCCGCCCGCGATGAGGTAGCCGCCGAAGATGGCGACGAAGACTCCGATTATGCCGGCGATCTGGATCATCGATGAAGGGGCCCTGACTGTGGCGATGCTGCTCGGACCGGAGGGGGCCGATGCGTTCGCTCATATCATTTCGCATCGCGTCGTGCTACACGATTTTTCGCATAACCGCGGAGACCCCCACCATGCCCAACCCGGTCGCCTTGCCGGACCTGCTTCGCCCCCGCGCCGCCCAGGATGGCGCGGCGCAGACGGAAACCCTCGGCCGCTACAATGTCTCCAGCAACGTCACGCGCGCGCTGCGCAGCGCGGCGGAGAGCACGGGCGTCGGCTTCGGCGTGCTCGCCGCCAAGGCGGCCATCGAAAGCGGCTTCCAGGCCAATGCCCAGGCGCCGGCCTCCTCCGCGCGCGGCCTGTTCCAGTTCATCGACCAGACCTGGCTGGATACGGTGCGCCAGCACGGCGCGGACCACGGCCTGGCCAACGAGGCCAGCCTCATCACCCGCAGCCCCAGCGGCCGCCTGACGGTCGCCGATGCGGCGGAGCGCAGCCGCATCCTCGCCCTGCGCGACAACCCGGAAATCTCCGCCCGCCTGGGCGCCGAGCATCTCAAGGATGTGTCGGATGCACTGGCACCGGCGCTGGGCCGGCGGCCGGATGTCGGCGAGTTGTATCTCGGCCATTTCCTCGGCACCAACGGCGCCGGCAAGCTGCTGCGCGCGGTAGCCGATACGCCGAATCGGGCGGCCTCTGACCTGTTGCCGGAAGCCGCGCGCGCCAATGCCAACCTGTTCCGCGGCAGCGACGGCGCGCCGCTTTCCGCCAGCCAGTTTCTGGACAATATCCGTGGCAAGGTCGGCCGGGTCTATGCGCAGCTCGGCCTGGCGGCACCGGTCGGCCCGGTGGATTTCGATGCCGTCGCCACCAACGCCGCGCCCGGCACCGCCATCGCCAGCGCGGAGCCGTTCTGGTGGGGCAGCGGCTCGCCGAGCCGGGTCGCCCAGGCGCCGGAGCGTATGATGACCTCCGCACTCGTAGAGGTGTTCAACCGCATGGGACGGGGGCAGGCGGCGCAGGAAATCGGCGCGGCGGGCGAGCGGACCGAACTGCCCGCCGCCCTGCTCGGCGCCATGCGGCAGGAAGGCGTGCCGGCCAGCGTGAGCGAGGCCCGGCGCGCCTATGCCGGCGGCACGATCTGACGTCGGATCAAGCGGGAGAAGCGGGGAAACGGCGCTGCTTCTCCCGCCGCACGTCGCCGCCGTGGTGGTAACCGGCCACGTAGCACTGCTTCACCGCCGCCAGCAGCAGGCGGGACTGCGGCAGCGGCAGCGTACCGCCAATGCGGTCCTGCCGCATGGTCTCGACGATCCCCACCTCGCCATCGATATCTTCCAGGGTGAAGTCGCGCGGCTGGCCAGCCAGGCCATCACGGCGGCCGAGCGAGGCCGCCTTGGCCATCGCGGCTTCGCCCCACAGGGTCAGGTCGGGGGCGGGCAGGGTGGGGGTCATGGTGGCCTCGCTAGCATGGGGGTACGACTCTTCGTCGCAATTCGCACACCTCTCGTCAAACTATTTTTCGCATAATTTTCCAGACATCCATTCCTTTGCGAAAAATTTGCAATTTGCGCCGAGAGTGAGTTCCGGAAAAACCCCCTCGCGGAGCACTCCCATGCCGCAACGGCGCCAATACGGCCCCAGCATCCTGACCTCCGCCGCCCTGCTCGGCACCGCCGGCGCCGGCGCCATCCTGGCCGGGCTGCCCGGGCAAACCCCCACCGCCCTCGGCCTGATACCGCTGGCGGTGGCCGGTGTCGCCGGCTGGTGGCATCACCGGCGGGATCGCCGCCTCGCCTCCCGGCTGCGGAACCTGCGCCTGGCCATCACCCTGCCGGTGCCACCCGCCGCGATGAACGACCAGCTCCTCTCCTTCCAACTCGCCGGTCTCAGCGAATGGCAGGCCCGACGCGATGACTGGCAGATCTCCATCCGCCACACGCCGCAGAGCGACCTGCCCTGGCAGCTCTGCATCCAACCCGCCGGGCTGGTCATGACGCCGCGGCCCATCGCCACCGCCGCCTCCATGGATGCCATGCTGCTGCTGGCACGCGGCCTGCTGCCCGGCATGGCCACCAGCGCCGGCGAAGCCGGCCTGCTGGATTGCGACCTGGCCTTCCCCATCACCGGCTTCTCCCGCCAGGGTGGGGATTTCCTGACCGCCCTGGCCGAAGGCGGCTACGCGCTACAGGTGGCCCATGGCTACCTCGCCGTGGCACCCGAGCGCGCCGAGCGCCTGCTCTGCCGCAGCGACGCCATCCCGGCCGAACCGCGCTGACCCACCTGCCGCTGAAGCGCCAATCTCCTTTCTAACGCGTGAGGAAACGGAAGGAAGGTCGGGGAAAGAATTCCCCGAACCCCTTCTTTTTTCTGCGAGTTGGGCGTGGTCTTAGGCGACACGCGTCAGCACGTGCAGCAGCGCTGCAGGCAAGTTCCAAAATTCAGGACGATGATGATTGCTGGCCACGGCGCCAGAGAACACGTGTCGCGCAGCCACGCGAATGATGAAGCAGGCAGAGCCCGCCTCTGCCAACCCAGACCGGCCGCTCCCACAGCGCTCCCAAAAAACTCGAAAATAAAAGAAGGGGCCTGGGGAATTCATTCCCCGGCCTTACTGCCCTCGCCAGCAGAATGGAGATGAAGGCTACCCATTTCCGACGCGACAACCTCAACAAAAAGGGCCAGGCATCCGAGGATCCCTGGCCCCAGCTCTATTGCCGCGACGGTCCTGGCAAACCTCAGCGGCGGAACGCGTCCCGCCGTCCGGCGATTTCCTGCGTCACGGCCAGTGCCGAGTTCGGGTCCATGTTGGCCAGGATCGGCCCGGCCTGCCGCTCGGGGATCTTCAGCAGGATGGTGGCAGCGCGTGGTGGCTCCAGCTTGTCCAGCACCTTCGCCGCCTGCTGGGGCCGCATATTGACGTAAAGCGAGACGAGGGAGTCGATATCGGCCTCGGCGGCCGAGCCCTCGCGCACCACCAGCCGCTCCACCTCTTCCCGCAACCGCGTCAGCTCGGCGATCTGCGTGCGCGCCAGGCCTTCAGCGGCCTGCACGCGGGCCTCGCGTAGTTCCACCGCGCGCTCCCGACGGTCGATCTCGGATTGGCGGCGGCCGACTTCCAGCAGCAGCCGCCCATCGCCGGGCCGCTCCTCGCCCACCGGATTGCTGCGCACCGGCCCGGCCAGCGTCTCGGATACCCGCGGCAGGGCGACGATGCCCTCCCGCAGCGAGACGGGCCCGGTAGGCAGGACAGGGGCCGCCGGGGCGGCGACGGCGCTGGGCCAGGACGGCAGCACCTCCGCCAGCCCCACCAGCCGTCCCGGCACCAGGGCCGCGAGCCCCAGTGCCATCAAGGGCAGGCCCACGCGCGGGCCGAGGACACGGCGGCGCCAGTTCGGAGAGGCCTGGATGGTCATGATCGCGATCTCCTCAGCATCAATCGAGCGTCAGGCGGAACACCCGCCGCTCGGGTACCGGCGGCGCTACGGCCGGGGCAGGGGCCAGCCTCGTGTCGGCCGGCAACAGTTCGTGGGCCAGCAATTGCTCCACCGCCACCTCGGCCAACCGCTCGGCGTCCAGCGCCGGCACGTCGAGCGTGGACATGTCCAGCGTGCGCAGGTCCAGGGTGGGCATATCCAGCGCAGGCATCGGCGCGGGCAGGGCGGCAGGCGCCATGTCCAGCACCGGGCCGGGGCGCCCGGCCAGCCGCGCCGCCAGGCCCAGCGGCTCGGCCAACTCACGCGGCGGGGCGGCGGCGCGGGCATGTTGCAGCTTGCGGTTCTGCCGCAGCGCCTGGTCCAGCCGTGCCGCCACTTCCTCGGCCTGGCGGGATGCGGCGGCCAGCTCCTGCGCCACGCGGCGGCAGGCGGTGATCTTGCCGTCCACCTCGCCAATGCCGTCCTTCACCTTCTGCACGATGCCGCCCGCCGAAGCGTCCAGGCGCTTCGAGGCGGCATCGAGCTGCCCGATCACATCGCCGGCGGAATCGAGCGCGACGCGCAACCGGCCCATCCGCCGGTACAGCATCACGATCCACCCCGATTGCGCGGCCAGCACCGCGAGCGCCGCGGCATCCAGGATCTGTACGAATGTCATGCGGATTCTCCTCAGCCATCCAGGGCGGGCGTGTCGCCCGGCCAGTCCTTTTCGATCACGCACTCCTCCACCCGCAGGACGACGCGATCATCTTTCGCAGCCATCCG
>Ga0308171_1004957_pt1 | contig 10477 bp, 15 predicted proteins | sample PhyGR1_FD_202135 | JGI IMG/M metagenome (GOLD analysis project Ga0308171, IMG submission 202135) | Phyllosphere microbial communities from UC Gill Tract Community Farm, Albany, California, United States - DLSLSG.R1 | ecosystem: Host-associated > Plants > Phyllosphere > Unclassified | place: USA... | reverse complement strand
GACGGCGGGTCTGACCGGCATTTTTATAGGTAGTGCGTCCGCCACTGCTGGCATCCGCCACAATCTCATCCTGGGTATCGGTCTGGAACAGCGCCGCGCTGATCAGGCCGTTGCCGATGCGTTTCTTGCTTCCAATCTCCAGCGTATCGCTGGTAGCCGGTTTCAGCCCCAGATTCAGACCGGTCGCGCCGTCTGAACGGTAAGAGAGCTCATTAATGGTCGGGGTTTCAAAGCCGCGACCGGCGGAGATCCACGCGTTCCAGCCTGGGTCAAAGGCATACTTCAGTGCCGCAGCGGGCAGCCATTTGTGATAGCGCGCATCACCGCTGTCGTCGCCGTTACCGGGCTGAATATAGAAGTCATTAGAGTCAAAGTTAACGGTGCTGAACCGCACACCCGCATCCAGCGACAGCTTATCGGTCAGTTGCCAGGCGGTCTGCAGATAGGGATCGAGCGTCCACATCAGGTTGCGCTCGTTGCGGCGCAGATTGCCCTGTTCGCCCAGCTGTGTCACCCCGTTGCTGACCGTGAAGTTTTCATAGCCCTTGCGGCGCTCGGTCATGGTTTCGTAGTCGAGTCCGCCAGTCAGCGCCACCGGAATCGACAGCAGCGTGTCGCGATGGGTCCAGCGGGTATCGACGCCCTGATAGTGGCGGGTCAGGGCGATCACGCCACCGGGATGAGACGGGTTGCGCTGCACGGCTGCAGGGATCGACTGGAACTGGGTAGTTTCGCGCATGCCAGCATAGAGCATCACGCTGAGGTCGTCATTTTCACTCATCTGGCGCTGATAACGCAGGCCGGCCTGAGTCTGATCGACAGTCTTACGGGTGTTATAAAGCGGGACGTTGCTGACCACCTGACGTGGATTGTCACGCCACTGCGCCTCGGTTAAGCCGCCGGGATCCTGCGCGTCAATGTGAACGCTGTTAAACAGCAGCGTCAGGGTGCTGACATCATCAATACGCACGCCCAGTCGGGCGTTGCCAAGGTTCTTCTGCGCAGCGCTGTGATCACGATAGCCGTGAGTGGTGAAGCGGGAGGCGGAGACGGTGTAGTTAACATCCCCGGCATGGCTGCCGTCACCGGTCGCACCGCTGGCTTTGACGCTGTTGCGCCAGCTGCCGTAACTGCCATACCAGCTGCTGGCTTCAAGCGTGGTCGGCTGTTGTCCTTGCTGGGTAGTGACATTGATTACGCCACCCGAAGCGTTGCCATACAGCGCAGAAAACGGGCCGCGCAGTACCTCAACATGATCAATCGAGCCGATATCGATATTGGAGGTCTGCGCCTGACCATCCGGCATGGTGGCCGGGATGCCATCCACATAGATGCGCAGCCCGCGTACGCCGTAGGTTGAGCGGGAGCCAAAGCCACGCATCGACAGCTGCAGGTCCTGTGCGTAATTTTGCCTCTTATGTTTAGAGTTCTGGCGGTCTCGAATCTAATGTTCATCTAAAAACAGTAACGATCATCAATCACCAATTATGTTCATATGCATTTGATTTTAAATATAATATTTTCTCATTTAATTGCACTTGCCATCACTTCTGTACACCTATAAACATCTGTGTACAATGCCATATAAGTACAAATTGAGTCATGATATTTGATGGTGAGTACATAATGGCTATTAGCGATACGAAACTGCGCGGGTTACATGGCAAGCCTTACAGCGGTCCAGCGGAAATAACCGATGCTGACGGATTAGGGATAAGGATAACCCCTAAAGGGATAGTCAGCTTTCAATACCGGTACAGAATAAATGGCAGCCAACACAGACTTGGGATAGGCCGTTACCCCGCGGTATCTCTACGTGATGCTCGTATAAAAGTCGGTGAGTATAAATCTCTCATTGCTGAAGGGATCGATCCTAAGCATCAACTTCTTGTTAAAAAGAAGAAGCCTACCGTACATGAGTGCATCAAGTATTGGTATGACAACTATGTGCTTCAGTCACTGAGAAAAAGCACCGCTGAAGTGTACGAGCGCATAGTGCTTAATGAGATGGAAAAGTATTTTGCGGATATACCAATAGAGCACATCCCGGTCAGTGCCTGGGTAGACTTTTTCACGGAGCAAGAACAGGCTAATCCATTAAAAGCCCGTAAGCTATTGGTACATTTGCGCGGCGCAATAGCTTGGTGCTCACGAAGACAGTTTATTGAAGACTCATCGCTTTTGAGATTGAATCCCAAAGAATTTGGCAGGAACCCTAAAACCGGCGACACGGTTCTTACCTATCGGCAGTTGGCAAAGATATGGGTTGAGAACGAAAAATCTACCGCAACGTTTTCGAGCAAAATGCTCATCAAGTCCCTCATTTTGTATGGATCACGCAATAGCGAATTGAGAGAGTCACGAAAGGAGGATTTTGATTTTGAAGAGGGTATCTGGACATTGCCATCAGACCGTAGCAAAACAAATAAAATCATCAGGAGGCCGATCTTCAAACAAATCGAGCCACTACTTAAACAGTCAATCGATAATGGCAATGGCCTACTGTTTCACGGTGCTTTCGAAAGGAACATTCCGCTGAGCATCGGTTCTTCAACCAGGTATGTCAGATTGCTACGTGATCAGCTTAACTTTGGTGATTTTACCGCTCATGACTTTCGCAGAACGATGGCTACTCGTTTGGCAGAGGAAGGGATTGCGCCCCATGTCATTGAGAAAATGCTGGGGCATGATCTTGGAGGCGTGCTTGCAGTGTATAACAAGCACGACTGGTTAGCGGAACAGAAGGTTGCTTATGAGCTCTACGCGGACAAGATTTTCGAGCAGATCAAGCTGATCTCTGATTAACGCCGCCGTTTAATATCCACTGCTCCACCTCAGCCAGTAAATATTTTTTAGGTCGATTTCTTACTGGCTTGGGGAACGAATGATGAAGCACATAGGTCCTCATTGTTGTTCGTGAGGTAACACCAATTTTTTGCATCGCTTCACTTTCAAAGATCATTTCGATATTAGCCATTCTTTTTCTCCACACATTCCTGCTGCATCAGGTTTGTTTAGCCGTGACAGGTCACGGCGTATTGATATTCAATTTCAGTTCATGCCAACCGCTGGTGACCCAGCACGCTGCTTCACCCTGGCAAGGGCATGACTGCACCGGCAGCTGCTCTTTGCACTTACCGCATTGCTGGTGGGTCAGCGCCTCAAGTCGCTGCGCCAGATCAGCGGAGTCTTTCCGGATTAACAGCGCGATATACTCGTTCAGCTCATACGGTTCACGACCGGGGCGGCGTGCGGCGCAGTTCTGCGCCAGCATCTCCAGTTCCTGACTATCCAGCGCCAGCTCCAGCTTTTTACCACCGGCAGCGGCCTGTCTGGCACGCTGCGCGGCTTTGCGTTCGGCGGGGGATTTAGGCATTCATAACCTCCTGAACCATCTCTTTGACAGGAAGGCCGTCATAGATTTCTTTGAGGTGGCCACGAATCTCCATCCTGCGCAGTGCTGATAGCATGTAGTCACACTCAACCTGCTTGTTGCCTTTGAATGGCTTGCATTCATCGCTAGCCCAAGAACAATTTCCTACCGGCCAGCCATAAACCTTTCGCACTTTGCCTTTAACGACATGCAATAGCCCCCAACCATGGGGCAAGTCCTCGATATTGATTATGCCAGGTTCACTCATCATGAATCGCCAGTCTCCCATACCAATCTCAGGATTGAGCCTGAAGCGTTTTTTCCGATCAGCCAGTAAATCTGAGCGTGAGCATTTTACTTCTATCAGGCAGGAAGCATTATTGCGAAAGCCCATAGCATCTGGCTGCTCGCCCGTACTGGTGACAGCAATGAATCGATCATGAAAGCAAACCTTAAAGCCATTTCGCCTTAGATAGGAGTAAGCGATCTGGCAAAGCTCGTTGTGAGTCAGCGCCATCACTCCACCTCCACGCGCTTAAACTCAACTACCCACACCCACGGGTTAGCCTGCCAGCTTTCCTCTCCGTAGATGGATTGCCACAGCTTGCTATAAGCGCTGACGGGGAATCGCTCCCACTCATGCCATGGCCAGCCAAAATCATCAGTACCAGGGTAGCCATCACGGTCAGGAATGCCGTACTTATAAATTCGCCCGTCTTTGCTTATTTCTGCCAAACCTTCGGCGATAGCGTCATGCTCACTGATACTGTTCAGCCGCTCCACACGAACGCCGGTAATCTCCAGCGTTATGCGGGAAGCCCAGCGCGGCATGTGGATGGAAGGCTTCCAACATGATCGGCCATCAACGCAGCCATCATCGGCACCCCACGTAAAACCGCCGTCAGCAGCGTAAATAGCGTGACCAGAGTAATAGCCCCTACCGAACGGCTTCTCATGCACCGCCTTTGCCGGACGATCAGGAACGTAATCAATCATCAGGCCATCATCATCGAATGCGCGGCTAACGACAGACCAAGTTTCTTTTACCCAAAGGCGATCACCTACTGCACCGAACGGGCATGAGAACGGAGCCGAACGAATGTGATTTCCGGTAGCGTTCGATTCAGTCCAGTGGTATTTGCCTGTATCGCTGCGTTCAGCTGAAGCAATGATGCGTCTTAGCCCGAACTGATTTGATTCAGGCTGCACCTTCATAATCCGGCGCGTCTGCGTCTTTCTGCCGTCGAGAACAGCGAGAACCATGTCGGCGTTAAAGATGATTGGGCGTTCACGCATGGCTGACTTCCTCCTTAAAGTTTTCCTTCCAGCCCTGATTTAGCATCCAGCTATACCGTTCATTGCATTTTCGGCAGTAGCCAGAAAAACGACGACGGTCTTTATTTGGAAACCAGCGTGACCAGCCATAACGGTCAAATTGATACTCGGTGCCGTCCGCCAGAATTATCCGGCGGTGCTGCACTTCATTCTTTCTGGTGCCATCCGGCAATACGTTCCAGCTGCTACCGGTCAGGTCGAATTTAGCGCCGGTAAAATCGATCATGGTCTTTGCCATCACTCACCATCCTTATTGGCGCGGAGCCAAATACAAACCGCACCGTCTTCAGTGTCATGGATGGAGCCAACGAACCAGCCTTCACCTTCAGGGCTTTCAGGTTGCCAGGCAGAGATATCGCAACCATCTACAGTGGGGTCGATCATGTCTTCATCACGGTACTCAACCTTCCACTGCAAATCATGCTCGGACATCCACTGATCAAACTCAGCGGTAGGGATAAATTCACGACCATCACAGAACGCCAGATAATCTGGATGAGACCAATAGCCATATTGGTCGCGTTTAACTTCTAAGGGCTTAATGCTCATTGAATCTTCTCCTTAACCCATGCATTCCATATACAGCCCGCTGGCAATCAGACGAGCACGTCGAGCAGCTGCTTCACGGTTACGCTTCTTTGCCTCTTCGGAGCAGTCATTGCTGTGGTTGATCACCATCGGCTTAGCTTGCCCTCGAGCAACACGGCGCGGCTTTCTGGTCAGGGTGTAAGTTCGGTCGACGGAACCACCTCCCAAACAGACCTGGTCAGACGCTTTTATCTGCAGCGTTTCACCGCCATGCTGCATGGTATTAAGGATTAAGCGGTTGAACTCACGCAGGGTCATACCGAGACGTTCCGCCAGCTCACGGCCCGTTGCCGGGCCTTTTGATAACTGCCAGGCCAGCTTTTCGCTGAACCCGGCGTTAGGGCCATGACTGCGGCGATACTGAGCTACCTTTTTCATGACACCACCTTCAGCGTTACCGTACGTGAGCGGATTAAATCCATTTCCATTTGTGAAATGATGTTGATCGCTTGTGAGGTGCCAGGCAGCTGTTGATTACCCATAGTTGACACAGCCCGACGCGCCTCACCGAGTGCTTCACCGCGCAGTGTTCGAATCCACTGGTCACAGGCTGGCGTAGCAAGCGCTGCATTCAGGTCATCGATCAGCGTCAGGTCTGCGCCTGCAGCTTGTAGTGCTGAAATGGTATCGGGCACACGCTGTTGATGCGCAGAACCTCTGAAGCCATAAGGCTGGCGCGGACGGTGGCAACATCAAGACGCGTAGCCAAATCACTAACCATTTTTGCCATTTCCAGCAGAGAGGTTTCTTTACCGATGCTCCTGGCGAACTGGTGGCCAGCAGCTACGACTTCTTTATTCGATTTAGAAGAAAGCATGTTGCTGGCCCTCAGTGGATGGTGATGTTGATGGTTTTATTAAGCCGCTCAGCTTCACGCTGCGCCTTAATGGGATTACTGATTACCGAGCCATCAGGCATAATCCAGCCGTTCAGGATATGGCTGTAGGGCAGGGTGATGATGCCTACGGTGATATGATCATCAGGCTTTTGCATCGCTGTACTCCCTGCGTGCTTTATCAAACTCGCTACCAACGATCTCTACTGCACCAAAGTCCGGTTTAGGCGTTGCGCCTGTCTGAACGTAGATAGCGTCACCATGACGAAATAGTGTGATTCCACTCAGAATTAGCATTCCCCAGTCCAGGCCAATGGATTCATAAAATTCGTCGTTACTGACTTGGGTTTTCGGGTAATGCTCACTCCAAAGCTTCTTCACTGCTGCATGCTCTTCTTTCATGCCTTTAGGAGGGCGTGCTTTAGGCCAGGACGCATAGCCGGTGTTACCGGTTGGCACTGTCCATAACTCTTTAGCCAAGTAAGGTGCCGCATCAAAATTCACACCGTAGAAGGTTGAGCGCGTCAGATCGCTTTTGAATACGGGTTTGCCGCCCAGTATTGAAGTCAGCTCCGCCGCTTCTTTACGCATCTGTGCTTCATCAGCACGCGTCTTTTCCCATGCTGCTAACGCCTCAGCATTCGTAAACTTCCAGTAGCCCATAACAGTCTCCACACACGATTTTTGGTTGCATGAATCCCTTGCCAGTGATGGCAATAAAAAACTTTTGGGATTCGTTTAAGTTGGCTGGTGGGTTACTGCAATAACCCACAGCCCGATTACTCCACACACTTGAAAGGTTGCTGCGGTGCCGGGTGCCTCCCGGTGCTCTGGTCAGACTGACAAACACCAGAGCGGAAACTCTTAGACTGTGTGCAATCTTTGTCAGTCTTCCGCGTGCGCTAGCCGCATTCACCACAATCAAAAAGAGCGGTCCGCCTGCACCATCTTTTGCCCAGCCCGATCGGGATTCGGTTTTTGTGCTGGTCGCAGGATTCAGTTTTTCACGCCCGCGCTCTTTGATTGTGGTGCCGGTTACCCCATCCGGCGCAGGCACTGATGGTCAATTAAGACAGAACCAGCCTGCGGTTTAATGCTGTGGCGGCGACCCTTACATGTCGCAGTAACGCCGTTTCCCTCCAGTCCGCGCTCTGACTGTTACCCCTGCGTAACATGAAACGTTACCGGGCTTTAATCACCACAACGAAAAGGACACTTACTCCACGTCTCTAAAGCGTTCGAAAACACCCGCTTAGCAAATGCCCTTATCGTTGTGAAAAAGGGCGGTTAAACAAACCATCATGAATAACCGCCAACACAGCAATTCCGTACTCTTAAAACGCTGGTCCGCGAACCACGTCTTCAACATCACACTGCACACTCACCACACCGGCATCACCACAACAGACAACATCAGCATCTGGGAAGAGCCTCAAAAAGGTAATCAGGTCCCTTACCGTTGTGTTCGACATGTTTTTAATCATCTTCACAGTACTGCCCTCACACCACTGCAACTGCTTTAGCGAATCATCCCGAACTTCTTACGCCTCGGGAGGCTACTTCGTGGGCGTCCTGCCTGTTCGCTGCTGATGTAACTGAATGTACCTTTAGTTACTCTTGGTGTCAACACTGCTTGTACCTTTAGTTACCACTAAGGGCATAAAAAAGCCGCTGCTAAGCGGCTGGGTAACTATAGGTTCTGAGTAACCTGAACAACTTTTCCGATTATTCGACAATTTCCGTCGATTGGGATTGGTTTAAACACTGGATTTAAAGGCATCAGATACGCGTGAGGGCTATCCCATACAAGTTTTTTCACAGTGGCCTCAGATGATCCGTCAAGTATGGCAACAACAATCTTGCCATACAGATCATCGAGCTGCCCGTAATTTGGCTCAACGATAACCACGGACCCTTCAGGTATGGATGGTAATCCTGACGGGTTAGTCATTGACTCACCGCGGACGATTAAACCAAATACTTCGTCAGAAACATCACTTGTTGTAAGAGTCCAATTTAACACGTCGCTCAACCTTGAACTTGCATAACTATCCGTCCACATTCCCGCCTGGACAGCCGATATAATGGGTACTGATGTCGGTTTCTTTAAGTGAGGGACCGTTTTTGTATCATCTTCCAAAGATGCCCCTTTGGAATATAAGAGCCATTCTGGCGTGGTCTTAAGCAACTTTGCCAGTTGGTGCAAATTCTCCCCGTCAGGCTTAGTTGTTCCGTTCTCCCACTTAGTGACTGATACGCGGCTGACCCCGAGTGCTTTTGCTAACGCATCCTGGGTCATGTTTAGGTCAAGTCTCTTTAGTCGTATGCGATCTTTCATTTCTGTTTTCATGTAACCAATGTTACCTAAAAGCGCTGTAACTTTTATTTGCTTTTGGATGTACCTTTAGTTACATTGAGTCCATTATTTGAAGGAGGAAAAAATGCTTAAAAAAGTCGTCGTTGCGCACTTTGGCGGAATCTCAAAAACAGCTTCAGCGCTCAGCATCTCACACCCAGCTGTTTGCAGGTGGGGTGAAGTAATCCCTGAGAAGCAGGCGTTTGTAATAGAGAGAATCACCAAGGGTCATCTCAAGTATGACCCGCAGCTTTATGCGAAGAATACAGCTTAACTGGCACTTAAATAACCACAGTAAAGAGGGCTTAACCGTGGATCAGAAGCACTGGCAAGTAGAAAAGCAACCAGCATGGCTGGTGGCGGCAATTAAAAAGACCATCTCAAGTCTTCCGGGTGGGTATGCAGAAGCAGCTGAATGGTTGGGCGTGACTGAAGATGCATTGTTCAACCGTCTTCGTACCAATGGCGATCAGATTTTCCCAATGGGCTGGGCGATGGTCCTGCAACAGGCAAGCGACACCAAGCACATCGCTAACGCGGTGTCCCGTCAGTCAAACAGCGTCAACGTTCCGCTTGTGGGCATTGAGGATGTTGATAACGCAGATATCAATCAGCGACTGATGGAGTCAGTTGAGTGGATCGGTAAGCACTCTGCCTACATTCGAAAAGCAACTGCTGACGGGGTAATTGATGCTGCGGAGCGTGAGCAGATTGAAGAGAACAGCTATCAGGTCATGGCTAAGTGGCAGGAGCATCTGACGCTGCTGTATCGCGTGTTTTGCCCGCCAGAAAAGGTGAACGCCGCAGGATTGCAGCCCGCGGCGTTCGATGCGACTAAATCAACGTGTGTGGAGAACTAATCGCGTGATCAATTTAACCAGATTATCAGGGTTACCGCAATTCCGTTGCCTCCCGTCAGCTGGTGGCCGCTTCAGCAGTGAGCCGCTGCGGTATGTGCTTAATGTACCAGGCGGCGCAGAGGAAGTTAACCACAGCTTTGTTGACTGGGCTGTGGGCGATGCTAACCAGCGAATGAAGGCGACCAAATGCGAGAACTTGACCGCATCTTCCGAGATAAGCGCGGCATCCCTGTGCGGGTCATTCGCTGGGAGCCAGAGAACGACCGGGTTATCTACCTGCGTGACAACTATGAACATGGCGAGTGCTTCAGTTCTCTCGAAAGGTTTAAGCAGTACTTCAGGGAGGTCATTGTAACTCATGAGCCTACTTCTAAAAGTTAAGCCATTGGTTATCAGTCCGATGCTTGCTCTGCGTATTGGCATTAACGAAGCCATTGTGCTGCAGCAGATTTGTTACTGGCTGGAAGACACTACGTCTGGCATCGAATATGACGGCAAGCGCTGGGTTTATAACAGCATAAATGCATGGAATGAGCAGTTTCCATGGTGGACCGCGAAGACGATACAAAGAACGGTTTCGTCATTGAAAAAGATGGGTCTGATTTATGTTGAGCAGCTTAAAAAAAGCCAGCACGACCAGACTAATTATTACGCAATTAACTACGCGAGCCCTTTACTGGCCGATACGGACAATTTGTCCCTATCGAGAGAGACAATTTGTCCCAATCGAAAAGGTCAATCTGTCCCTATGGATAAGGACAAGTTGTCCCAATCCATCGGGTCAAATTGTCCCAATGTTACAGAGATTACAACAGAGAATACTACAGAGATTACAACAACCCCTTCTTGTCAGGTTGCTGCGCAACCAGACGATGAGTGGTCCCTGGTTAATCGTTCTCGGGAAGTATTACGCCACCTGAACAAAGTTACTGGCGCTAAGCACACAGAGGCGCAGTCGTCGATGGGTCACATCAAATCCCGGCTGAAAGATGCATTTACGGTCGAAGAGCTTTGCCTGGTGGTGGATTACAAACACGCCCACTGGGAAGGCACTGAGGAATACCAGTACATGCGGCCCAAAACTCTGTTCATCCCCGGCAACCTGCCTGGCTATCTCCAGTCAGCGACCA
>Ga0308171_1004956_pt1 | contig 10482 bp, 8 predicted proteins | sample PhyGR1_FD_202135 | JGI IMG/M metagenome (GOLD analysis project Ga0308171, IMG submission 202135) | Phyllosphere microbial communities from UC Gill Tract Community Farm, Albany, California, United States - DLSLSG.R1 | ecosystem: Host-associated > Plants > Phyllosphere > Unclassified | place: USA... | reverse complement strand
GATTCCCACGCGTTACGCACCCGTGCGCCACTAAATCCCGAAGGATCTCGTTCGACTTGCATGTGTTAGGCATGCCGCCAGCGTTCGTTCTGAGCCAGGATCAAACTCTCAAGTTTGATGCTCGATTTTTATCAGGTGGAATAACCCAACAAAAACCGCTCACTTCAAGGAGCCAATTCCTGCACATCACATATTCAAGTGGATATGTAACGAGACATACGAACTGGCTTATTGCTTTTTAACGATCTCAGAGCACCTTGAATGCCCCGAACAACCGCCAAGCCGCCGCCCGCATGTCCCTTCATCTAACCTACAATGTCAAAGAGCCGACAACAAATACCGGCAACACTCCTTCAACCCCGTTTCCAGGGCCCCAAGTGCGCCGATCTGTCGTGACTGCATCGGTCGACCAGGTGGGCCACCGCTGCGGTGAAACCCCTCTAGGCGGGGACCATCCGGGGGTCAACAGGTTTTTTCACAGCAATGTCGTTTTTCTTGCGCGAGCCTGAAATATCCTGTCGCTAGGCTTTCTCGCTCGCCCGGGCCCCCTCGCCCTCCCCATCGGCCTGCTCGCCATAACGACGCGCGAGCATGGCGCAGGCGATGAGCTGGATCTGGTGGAACAGCATGACCGGCAGCAGGATGATGCCGACCTGCGCCGCCGGGAACAAGACGCCCGCCATCGGCACGCCCGAAGCGAGGCTCTTCTTGGACCCGCAAAATTGCAGCACGATCGCGTCGGCCCGTGGCAGGCGCATGATCCGCGCGATCAGGAAAGTCGCGGTCAGGATCACGCCGAGCAGCAACAGGCACAGCAGGGCGAGCTTCCCCAGATCGGCGGGCGACACGCGCGACCACAGCCCCTCGACCACAGCCGCGCCAAAGGCCGTATAGACGACGAGCAGGATCGAGCCGCGATCGACGATGGTCAGCAGCGACTTGCGACGAGCCACGAACCCGCCAATCCATGGGCGGAGCAGATGGCCGATGACGAACGGCGCCAGCAATTGGAGCAGGATGCCCTCGATCGACGCCAGCGAGACGCCGCCCCCGCCATCGACCTTCATCAACAAGGCCACCAGAGCCGGCGTCAGCACGATGCCCAACAGATTGGAGAAGGAGGCACTACAGATCGCCGCCGCGACATTGCCGCGCGCGATCGCGGTGAAGGCGATCGAGGATTGCACCGTCGAGGGCAGCAGGGTCAGGAACAGGATGCCGGTCGCCAGCGACGGATCGACGCCGGGCAGATGCGACAGGGCAAGGCCGAGCAGCGGAAACAGGATGAAGGTCGACGCCAGCACCGCCAGATGGAGCGGCCAGTTGCGCAGCCCCTGCCATATCGCGTCACGCGACAGCTTGGCGCCGTGCAGGAAGAACAGAAGGACGATCCCCGCATCCGCCATATAACCCGCATAGACGGCGAATGCCCCGCGCGCGGGCAGGACCGTCGCCAGCAGGACGGTGCCCAACAGGCTGAGCACAAAGGGTTCGAAGATGGAAAAAAGGCGCTGCATCGTCGGCGCTCCCTGAAATGGCGGTCGAGCACCGGCTGTCTGAACGGACCGGCACGGCCTTGCCCGCCAGATAGGTCATGAAGGCTGTCGCTGCCAAGCGCGTGGGGGCGACGTCGCAAAGGAAAATGGGGGGAGCGATGGCCGATACGCTCAACCCCCATCCCGGTCGTCCAGCCGATGCCGGTCTCACCGGCGGCTTCCACTCCCGTTTATGATTCTGTCTTCGTTGGCCGACGACGCCTTCATTCCGTAGGGGAAAGCGCGGCCAAAAAAAAGGCCGGTCTTGCGACCGGCCGGAAAGTTTTTAGGAGAGGATGCCTGAAAGGCCCGTCCCTTGTGCATCGCAGCAGCGATTGACGCAATTGCAACCTCAACAAATGCAGTTGCAGAAAATGCAATCCATATCATCGGGACGGCTGGGGCAGCGGGATCGCGGTGCTGTGCTTGATCTCCTCCATCGCGAAGGCGGCGCTGACATCGACCAGGCGGACGCGTTCGATGAGGCGCTTATAGACCCGGTCATAGGATTTGATGTCGGCCACGCGGATCTTGAGCAGATAGTCGATCTCCCCCGCCATGCGGTAGAACTCGACGACCTCGGGCATGTCGTTCACCGCCTTGGCGAAATCATCGAGCCAGGCGGCGGAATGCTCGGCGGTGCGCACGCTGACGAAGACGGTCATCCCCGCATCGAGCTTTTCCGGATCGAGCAGCGCCACCCGGCCGAGGATGATCCCCTCCTCCTCCAGCCGCCGGATACGCCGCCAGCAGGCATTTTGCGAAAGATTCACCCGTGTGGCCACCTCGGCGACCGACTGGCTGGCATCCGCCTGGAGCTGGGCGAGGATGGCAGTGTCAATTCTATCGATCATATGGCCCTCACATGGGATTTTCTCACACCAAACACCGATTGAACCGCCAACTTTGGTATGATTTCGCGATGAGAACCGCATATCCTTTCCGGCAACGAAGGAAAATATGCCATGTTGATGACCGCGCCCCCCCGCCCCGCCACCGATCAGGATGCGATCCAGGGCGCAGTCGATGCGCTGGGCATCGCCGTCACGGAGAAGCCGGTCGACCGGCTTTTCGTCGACGCCGCGCTGGCGGTGCTCGACCGGGATCGGCGCCGTTGCCCGGAAACGCCGCTGCTGGCCGTCACCCTCCCCTCGGCACCCCATGTCGACCTGTATCTGAAGGACGAGTCGGCGCATCCGACGGGCAGCCTGAAGCACCGGCTGGCGCGGTCGCTGTTCATCGGCGGGATCGTCGCGGGCGTCATTCGCGCGGGACGCCCGCTGGTCGAGGCATCGTCGGGATCGACGGCGGTGTCGGAAGCCTATTTCGCGCGGCTGCTCGGCCTGCCCTTCCACGCCGTCATGCCCGCCAGCACGGCGGGGGCCAAGATCGCCGCGATCCAGGCGCAGGGCGGCCAATGCCATCTGGTCGAGCCGCACCGCCTGTATGACGAGGCGCGCGACCTGGCCGATGCGCTGGGCGGCGTCTATCTCGACCAGTTCACCAATGCCGCGCCCGCGACCGACTGGCGCTGCGACAATATCGCCTCGGCGATCCTGACCCAGATGGCGGGCGAGCCGCATGCCGTTCCCGAATGGATCGTGGTGGGCGCGGGCACCGGCGGGACCGCCGCCACGATCGGGCGGCATTGTCGCTATCGCGGGCTCCCCACCCGGCTTTGTGTCGCCGATGTCGAGCATAGCGCCTTTTTCCAGGGCTATCGCGACGACGATCCCACCGCGCGCTGCCCCGCCCCGTCGCGGATCGAGGGGGTCGGCCGCCCGCGTGTCGAGCCATCCTTCCTGCCCGGTGCTATCGACCGGATGATGAAGCTGCCCGACGCCGTGTCGATCGCGGGGATGCGGATCGCGGGCGAGTGCCTGGGGCGGCCGGTGGGGCCGTCGACGGGCGCGAACTTCGTCGCCGCCGCGCTGCTGGCGCTGGACATGACCGCCGCCGGACGAGCCGGATCGATCGCCACGCTGATCTGCGACCATGGCGCGCGCTATGCCGATTGCCACCATGATCCGCGCTGGTTGGCGCATCAGGGGCTTGCCGAAAGCGTCGACGCTGCCGAGATGTCGCTTCGCACGATGTTGCTCAAGGACGCCGAATGACCATCAATCCGCTTCTCGCCGATACCGACCTTCCCGATTTCGCCGCCGTCCGGCCCGAGCATCTGGTGCCCGCCGCCCAGGCACTGATCGCCGATGCCCGCGCCGCCGCCGACCGGATCGGCGGATCCAACGCCAGCGATTTCGCCGATGTCGTGCTGGCCAGCGAGCGCGCGGGGTTCGCGATAGCGCGCGGCTGGTCGCCCGCCGGGCATCTTCATTCGGTCGCCGACACCCCCGAGCTGCGCGCCGCCTATGCCGAGGCGCAGGCGATGCTCGCCGAATATGGGCTGGAGGCCGGACAGGACCCGCGCCTGTTCGCCGCGTTCAACCGGGTCGACCTCGCGCCGCTGACCGAGACAGAGGCCCGCGCGGTCGTGCTGGCGCGGCGCGATTTCACTTTGTCGGGCGTCGGGCTGGACGATGCGGCCAAGGCGCGCTTCCGCGAGATCGGGGTCGAGCTGAACAAGCTGACCACCGAGTTCGGCAATGCCGTGCTCGATTCGAGCGAGGCCTGGGGCGAGCACGTCACCGACGAGGCGCTGCTGTCGGGCCTGACCGACAATGCCAAGGCGATCCTGGCCGCCTATGCCGCCGAGAAGGAGCTGGATGGTTGGCTCGTCACGCTGCGCGAACCCAGCGTCCAGGCGATCCTGACCCAGGCCGACAATCGCGACCTGCGCGCCCGCGTCGCCAAGGCCTATGCCACCCGCGCTTCCGACCAGGCCGCCGATCCCGCCCATGACAACAGCGTCCGAATCGACCGCATCCTGGAGTTGCGCCATGAGGCCGCCCGGCTGCTGGGCTTCTCCGACGCCGCCGCGCGCTCGGTCGAGACCAAGATGGCGCAGTCGGCCGACGAGGCGCTCGCCTTCCTGTCCGACCTGGCCGCCCGCGCGCGTCCGCTGGCGGAGCGCGAACTGGCCGAGGCGAGCGCCTATGCCGCCGAGACGTTCGGCATCGCCAAGCTGGAGCCCTGGGACACCGGCTATGTCGCCGAGCATATGCGCCGCGAACGCTTCGGCGTCGACCGCGAGGCGATCCGCGCCTATTTCCCCCTGCCCCGAGTCATGGAGGGCACGACCGCGCTGATCGAGCGGCTCTATGGCATCCGCCTGGTCGAGCGGCCGGGCGTGTCGGTGTGGAATGCCGATGTCCGCTATTATGACGTGCAGGATGCGAGCGGCGAGATCGTCGCGGGCGTCTATTGCGATTTCCATGCGCGCGCGGGCAAGCGCGGGGGCGCCTGGATGGACGTGTGCCGTCCGCGCTTCCGCGATGCCGATCGGTTCCATCGGCCGATCGCCTATCTGACCTGCAACTTCCCGCCCGCGACGGGGGACACCCCTGCGCTGCTGGCGCATGGCGATGTGGTCACGCTGCTCCACGAGTTCGGCCATGTGCTCCACCACCTGCTGACCGAGGTCGACCTGCCCTCGATCGGCGGGATTTCCAGCGTGGAATGGGATGCGGTCGAGCTGCCCAGCCAGTTCATGGAGAATTTCGCCTGGGACCGCGACACGCTGACCCAGCTGTCCGCGCATGTCGAAACCGGCGAGCCGCTGCCCGACGACCTGTTCGCCAAGATGCTGGCGGCGCGGCGGTTCCAGGCCGGGCTGTTCCTGCTGCGCCAGATCGAGTTCGCGACCTTCGACCTGCGGCTGCATCGCGACTTCGACCCGGCGCAGGGCGGCCGCGTGATGACGGTGCTGAATGCGGTGCGCGACGAGGTGGCGGTGATTCGCCCGCCCGAATGGAATCGCTTCCCGCACAGCTTCGCCCATATCTTCGCGGGCGGCTATGCGGCGGGCTATTACAGCTATCTCTGGGCCGAGCTGCTGTCGGCCGATGCCTTCGCCGCCTTTGCCGAGGAGGGCCAGGTGGCGGGCGACCGGTTCCGCCGCGAGGTGCTGGCGCGCGGGGCGAGTCGTCCGGCCGCCGAGAATTTCCGCGCTTTCCGCGGCCGCGCGCCGGAGCCGGATGCGCTGCTGCGCCATCACGGGCTGGCCGCCTGAGCCCAGGGGCCGGGTTCGCGCAGGCGGCCCGGCCCGTTTCGGGGCCGATCGCGTAACCGACGTGGGTTGCGGGAAAAAATTGCGCCCCATCGGTAACCGCCACGGCTTCTTAACCCTCTTTGCCATAACAGGGCATGGCATGGAGGATGGGCCGTGAGCGGATCGGAACATATTGATTTTGAGCAGAGGCTGGCGGCGTTCGACTATGACGCGCAAAGCTATGCCACCTTCCCGATGGTCAAGCGCGCGATCGAACGGCACGCCCCCGCGGCGCTGACCGCGCTATACCGTCACATCGCCAACACGTCGCAGATCCGGGGGCTGTTCGCGTCGCAGGCGCGGATGGACCATGCCCGCGACAAGCAGATGGAGCATTGGCGCAAGCTGTTCTCGCGCCCGCTCGACCGCGACTATGCCGCCTCCTCGACCCATATCGGGCAGGTCCATGCCCGGATCGGGCTGGCGCCGACCTGGTATATCAGCGGCTATGCGCGGATGCTGGAATATGTCCTGCCCAAGCTGATCCTCGGGCGGCTGCTCTGGCCCTTCGGCGCGCGGCGGCGCGCACGGGCGGCGACCGCGCTGGTCAAGGCGTCGCTGATCGACATGGATGTCGCGCTGGCCGCCTATTTCGAGGCCGAACAGGCCGGGCGCCGCGCGGTCATCGAACGCTGCGGCGCAGTGTTCGACCGGATGGCGAAGGGCGACCTGACCGCCTCGCTCGACGGGCTGCCGACCGAATATCAGGCGCTGGCCGACAGTTTCGAGGCGATGCGCACCCAGATGTGCGCGACGCTGGGCGTGGTGACCCAGTCGGGCGAGGAGATCCGCATCGGGTCTGGCGACATCCGGCTGGCCTCGGACGACCTGTCCGACCGCACCAAGCAGCAGGCCGCCTCGCTGGAGGAAACGGCGGCGGCGATGCAGCAGATCACCACCACGGTCCGCCAGACCGCCGACGGCGCCTCGCGCGCCAACCGGATCGTCGGCGAGGCGCGTCAGGAAGCCGAGGAATCGGGCCAGATCGTCCGCCGCGCGGTCGAGGCGATGGGCGGGATCGAGCGCGCCTCGTCCGAAATCAGCGAGATCATCAGCGTCATCGACGGCATCTCGTTCCAGACCAACCTGCTCGCGCTGAACGCAGGGGTCGAGGCGGCGCGCGCGGGCGAGGCGGGCAAGGGCTTCGCGGTCGTCGCGTCCGAGGTCCGCGCGCTGGCGCAGCGGTCCGCCGAGGCCGCCAAGGACGTCAAGACCCGGATCCTCGCCTCCTCCGACCAGGTCGGCACGGGCGTCGAACTGGTCAACGAGGCCGGCGAGGCGCTGCAGCGAATCATCGGGCGGATCGGCGAGATCAGCGGGCTGGTGTCGCAGATCGCGGCCTCGGCCGGGCAACAGTCGATCGGGCTGCAACAGGTCAACACCGCGGTTTCCGAGATGGACGGCGTGACCCAGCGCAATGCCGCTATGGTCGAACAGGCTACCTCGTCCGCGCGCAAGCTGGCGCTGGAGGCCGAGACGCTGGCCCGCGAAGTCGCCCGTTTCCGGCTGACCGACATGACCAGCGACGCCGCCAACCCCGTTCACCGAATGCAGCGGCGGCTGGCGGCGGTCTGATCGGGCCTGACGGCGCGTTTCCCATTCACCGGGGAATGTTGCGACCGCCGCCATGTCCCCCACCCGTTCGCGCTGAGCAAAGTCGAAGCGCATGGGCAGCCTTTGCCGCTCGGCGGAGCTCTATTCCTTAACCTTCGCGCCAGCAGACGGGGTCCTGCGGGACTTTCCCGGCGCGACGCGGCGCACAACGCGGAAAACCACCCATGGACGACCAGGGCGGTTGACGCTGTCAGCGATGTCGAAAGGATGGTGGAGCCGAGGGGGATCGAACCCCTGACCTTCGCAATGCCATTGCGACGCTCTCCCAGCTGAGCTACGGCCCCATCGATGTCGGCATGGCCCGGCGGGATGCGGGTCAGCCTGTCAGCAGCTTAGCTGCCGACGTTCCTGCGGAATGGTGGAGCCGAGGGGGATCGAACCCCTGACCTTCGCAATGCCATTGCGACGCTCTCCCAGCTGAGCTACGGCCCCGTTCCGCTGTGGAGGCAGCCCACTAGCGGGGCCGCCGGGGCTCGGCAAGTACTTTTTTCAGGTCCCTGCCGAACCCCGTCGAACGACTTAGTGTTCGTCGTCCTCGCTGGACGTCTCGACACCCAGATCGTCGTCGCCGCCCAGATCGACTTCATCGTCGGGCGAGGGCTCTTCGTCCTCACCGGTGATGTCCAGATCCTCGTCGTCGCCGCCCGCCAGATCGCTGTCGGCTTCCTTGTTCTCGGCCTTGACCTGCTCGAACGGCAGGGGCTGCTTCGACTTCAGGATGGGCTCGGGCTCCCACTGCGTCCCGCAATTGATGCAGGTCACGGGGTCGTCCTTTTCGAGGTCGTAAAAGCGCGTCGCGCATTTCGGGCACGTACGCTTCGTGCCCCATTCCGGCTTGATCATGCCGTTCATACCTTTCGGATTGGGTTTTCCGCCGGAGCGAAAAGTGGGCGCGCCTTGCCACAGCGCAAGGCCCCTGTCAAAAGCCCGCGCCATCTATGGCGCACACTCTTCCCCAGCCTCGCACCGTGCGAGCCGCCGCCGCCCTTCGCGGCACCATCGCCGTTCCGGGCGACAAATCGATCAGCCACCGCTCGCTGATGCTCTCCGCGCTCGCGGTCGGGCAAAGCCGGGTCCGGGGCCTGCTGGAGGGCGAGGACGTGCTCGCCACGGCCAGCGCGATGCGCGCGATGGGCGCCGACATCGTCCGGCAGGATGACGGGGTGTGGGTGATCCACGGCGTCGGCGTCGGCGGGCTGCTCCAGCCCGAGACGGCGCTCGACATGGGCAATTCGGGCACTTCCACGCGCCTGCTGATGGGTCTGGTCGCCAGCCATCCGATCACCGCCACCTTCACCGGCGACGCCTCTTTGTCCAAGCGCCCGATGGGCCGCGTCATCGATCCGCTGTCGCAAATGGGCGCGCAGTTCCAGGACACGCCGGGCGGCCGCCTGCCCCTGATGGTCCGGGGGATCAGCCCGGCGGTGCCCATCCGCTACACCCTGCCCGTCGCCTCGGCCCAGGTGAAGTCGGCGATCCTGCTCGCGGGGCTCAACACGCCGGGCGAAACGACGGTGATCGAGCCGATCGCGACCCGCGACCATAGCGAGCGGATGCTGGCGGGCTTCGGCGCCGAGCTGACCGTCACCCCCTCCCCCGAGGGTCGGATCATCACGATTCGCGGGCAAGCCGAGCTGAAGCCGCAGGATATCGTCGTGCCGGGCGACCCCTCCTCCGCCGCCTTCTGGCTGGTCGCGGGGTCGATCGTGCCGGGTGCCGATGTGACGATCACCAATGTCGGCATGAACCCGACCCGGACCGGCATCATCGCGGCGCTCAAGATGATGGGCGCGGACATCACCGAGCTGGACGCGCGCATCGTCGGCGGCGAGCCGGTGGCCGACCTGCGCGTCCGCCATGCGCCCTTGTCCGCGATCGAGGTGCCGCCCGAGCTGACGCCGAGCATGATCGACGAATATCCCGTGCTGTTCGTCGCCGCCGCCTTCGCGACCGGCACGACCATCGCGCGTGGCGCAGAGGAACTGCGCGTCAAGGAGTCGGATCGCATCACCGCCATGGCCGAAGCGCTGGGCGCGTGCGGCGTCCATTGCGAGGAATATGAGGACGGCATGGCCGTGACCGGCACCGGCGGCGATCCGATCCCCGGCGGCGCGACCATCGCGACCCTGCTCGACCACCGGATCGCGATGAGCATGACCATCGCCGCGCTGAACGCCCGTGATCCGATCACGCTGGACGATGCAGCCCCCGTCGCGACAAGCTATCCCGTCTTCTTCGACACGCTGGAGTCGCTGGGGGCGCTGGCATGATCATCGCGGTCGACGGACCGGCGGCCAGCGGCAAGGGCACCATCGCCCGCGCGCTGGCCAGGCATTACGGGCTGCCCCATCTCGACACCGGGCTGCTCTACCGCGCCGTGGCGGCGACGGTGCGCGCGATGCACCTCGACCCGACGCGCGAGGCCGACGCGGTCGCGGCGTGCAGCTTCGACGACAGCCTGCTCGCCGATCCGGCCTTGCGCGATGACGAGACGGGCAAGCTCGCCTCGGTCGTATCGGCGCATCCGCTGGTCCGCGCCGCGTTGCTCCAGCGGCAGAAGCGCTTCGCCAGCCAGCCAGGCGGTGCGATCCTCGACGGGCGCGACATCGGCACGGTCATCGCCCCCGACGCCGACGCCAAGCTGTTCGTAAAGGCCAGCCCGCAGGTCCGCGCGCGGCGGCGGCATAATGAACTGGTCGCCAACGGCTCGACCGCGAGCTTCGAGCAGGTGCTGGCCGACATCCGCGCCCGCGACGAGCGCGACAGCGGCCGGGCGACGGCCCCCCTCACCCAGGCGGCGGATGCGGCGGCGCTGGATACGTCCAGCCTGACGATCGAAGCGGCGGTCGCCCGCGCGATCCAGTTCGTCGACGCCCAGGTCGCGGCCAAGGGGCGCTAACATAATCCTCCCCAGCATGGGGAGGTGGCAGCGCGTCAGCGCTGACGGAGGGGGGCCAGCCCCAAAGGTCAAACCTATGCGGCACGCCCCCTCCACCACCGCTTCGCGGCGGCCCCCCTCCCCGTGCCGGGGAGGATAGCCCTCACCTTGCACAAAACCCCATTTTCGGCTAAGGCACCCGCGCTCGCGGACCCTGTTCCGCGGAGAGGCTGACGCAGGGCCTTGCCCTCAGCGTCCTTTCCGCATTTGTCGCGGACCGCCGCTTT
>Ga0308171_1004955_pt1 | contig 10483 bp, 9 predicted proteins | sample PhyGR1_FD_202135 | JGI IMG/M metagenome (GOLD analysis project Ga0308171, IMG submission 202135) | Phyllosphere microbial communities from UC Gill Tract Community Farm, Albany, California, United States - DLSLSG.R1 | ecosystem: Host-associated > Plants > Phyllosphere > Unclassified | place: USA... | reverse complement strand
AGGCGCGGCCGGAGCGTGCACCCGCCGAGGCGGCGGGCCAGGCCGTGGCCACGGTGCCGGCCGGTGCCCCCGCCGGGCCGCCCGCCGGCCCGCAACAAGCCGCCGCCGGGCCGATTCCCGCCCAAATGGTGGCGCTGCTGCAGCGCATGCGGGCCGAGGTGGAGAAGAACTGCGACTATGTCGGCAGCGGCTTCGCCGACGAGGCGCGCAAGATGCACCGGGGCGAAAGCGAGTTCCGTGGCATCTATGGCGAGGCCAGCGACACCGACGCCGAGGAATTGCGGGAGGAGGGCATCGACATCGCCCGCCTGCCCTGGGTGCCCCGCGCTGACGGCTGAGGCCGGCGGCTGCAATCCCCGGCGGGTTCAGTCCCGCCGCATCGCCACGATGTAGTTGACCGCCACGTCCTGGGTGGCCCGCCAGGACTGCCCGGGCAGGCCCGGCGTCATGCCGCTGATGGCGGAGACGCGCAGCCCGGCCGCACGGGCCTCGGCCCCCAGCTCGGCGGGGGTGACGAACAGCTTCCAGTCATGCGTGCCGCGCGGCAGCAGCCGCAGCAGGTACTCGGCGCCCAGCTTGGCGAAGAGGAAGCTGCGCGCCGTGCGGTTCAGGGTGGAGAGGAACACCATCCCCCCCGGCTGCACCAGCCCGGCCAGCGCGGCCAGGAAGGCCGGGCGGTCGGTGACGTGCTCGATCACCTCCAGGGCCACCACGGCGTCGAAGCGGGCGCCCTCGGCGGCCAGGTCCTCCGGCATGCCTTGGCGGTAGTCGATCTCCAGCCCGCCCTCCGCCGCGTGGATTCGGGCGGCCTCCAGCGCCGCCGGGGCGGCGTCCAGGCCGGTGACGCGGGCACCCAGCCGGGCCAGCCCCTCGGAGGCCAGGCCGGCGCCGCAGCCGACATCCAGCACCGTCAGCCCGCCCAGCGCGGCGGCATCCCGGCCATGGGCACGCGCCAGGTGGTTGGCGATCCAGCCGCAGCGCAGGGGGTTCATGGCATGCAGCGGCGCCATCGGGCCTTTGGGGTCCCACCAGCGCGCGGCCAGGGCGTCGAATTTCGCGATCTCGTCCGGGGCGGCTGTGGCGGTCATGTCGTCATTCTCTCCTGGCCTGCCGGTCCGCGCATCTCACGGTTGCGGCACGGGCCTGTGGCCGTTATCTGTCGCACCCCTTCGCCAGCCGCAACCGTGGCGGGCGCTCCGTTTCCCTCTCGGACCGATCCTTCAGAACCGCATGGCACGTATCGTGATGAAGTTCGGCGGCACTTCCGTCGCCGATCTGGACCGTATCCGCAACGTCGCCAATCGCGTGAAGCGCGAAGTCGATGCCGGGAATGAAGTGGCCGTGGTGGTCTCCGCCATGTCCGGCACCACCAACCAGCTGGTCAAATGGTGCACCGAGCTGTCCCCGCTGCACGACGCGCGCGAGTATGACGTGGTCGTCGCGACGGGCGAGCAGGTGACGATCGGCCTGTTGGCCATCGCGCTGCAGACCATCGGCGTCAACGCGCGCTCCTGGCAGGGCTGGCAGATCGCCATCCGCACCGACGACGCGCACGGCAAGGCGCGGGTCGAGGAGATTGACGGCGCCGCGCTGATCGAGCGCATGCAGCAGGGCCAGGTGCCCGTGGTGGCCGGCTTCCAGGGCATTGGTCCGGATAACCGGGTGACCACGCTGGGCCGGGGTGGCTCGGACCTCTCCGCCGTCGCCATCGCCGCCGCGGTGAAGGCGGACCGGTGCGATATCTATACCGACGTGGACGGCGTCTACACGACCGATCCGCGCATCGTGCCCAAGGCGCGCAAGCTGCCGGCGGTGGCTTACGAGGAAATGCTGGAGCTGGCTTCGGTCGGCGCCAAGGTGTTGCAGACCCGGTCCGTGGAACTCGCGATGAAGCAGCGGGTTCGGGTGCAGGTGCTGTCCTCCTTCGAGGACAAGCCGGGCTCTATGGTCGTTGATGAGGATGAGATCGTGGAACAGCCGCTGGTGACGGGCGTCGCCTATTCCCGCGACGAGGCGAAGGTGACGCTGCGCCGGGTGCCGGACAAGCCCGGTATCGCCGCCGAGGTGTTCGTGCCGCTCTCGGCCGCCAATGTGAACGTGGACATGATCGTCCAGAACCTGGGCGCCGACGGCACCACCGACATGACCTTCACCGTGGGCAAGACCGACCTGCCGCGCGCGAAGGAAGTGCTGGAGAAGGCCCGCGCGATCATCCAGTACGAAGCGATGATCACGGACCCGGACGTGGCCAAGATCAGCATCGTCGGCATCGGCATGCGCTCCCACGCCGGCGTCGCCGCCACGATGTTCAAGGCGCTGAGCGAGAAGGGCATCAACATCCAGGTCATCTCGACCTCCGAGATCAAGACCAGCGTGCTGGTCGGCCTGGAATATACCGAGCTCGCGGTACGTGCCCTGCACACCGCCTACGGTCTGGACGCGGAAGGCTGATGCCCATGGATGCGCTGCCCACCCAGATCGACCCCAGCCTGAACGCGTTAATGGCGCGTGGCGCGGCCTTCCTCGGCACGCCCTACGCCATCCTGGGCGGGGCCATGAGCTGGGTGAGCGAGCGCAACCTGGTCGCCGCCCTTTCCAACGCCGGGGCCTTCGGCGTCATCGCCTGCGGCGCGATGATGCCGGACCGGCTGGCGGAGGAGATCGCCGCCACTCAGGCGCTGACCGACAAGCCCTTCGGCGTCAACCTGATCACCATGCACCCGAACCTGATGGAGCTGGTGCAGGTCTGCCTGGACGCCAAGGTCGGGCATATCGTCTTCGCCGGCGGCATCCCGCCCGGCCCGGCCATCAAGATGGCCAAGGACGGCGGCTCCAAGGTCATCTGCTTCGCGCCGGCATTGGCACTGGCCAAGAAGCTGGTGCGCTCCGGCGCCGATGCGCTGGTGATCGAGGGTTCCGAGGCCGGCGGGCATATCGGCCCGGTCAGCCTGACGGTGCTGGCGCAGGAGATCCTGCCGCATATCCGCGACGTGCCGGTCTTCGTGGCCGGCGGCATCGGGCGCGGCGAGGCGATCCTTTCATACCTGGAGATGGGGGCTGCGGGCGTGCAGATCGGCACCCGCTTCGTCTGCGCCACCGAGTGCGTGGCGCACCCCAACTTCAAGCGCGCCTTCATCCGCGGCGCCGCGCGCGATGCGCTGCCGACGGTGCAGCTGGATGACAGCTTCCCCGTCATCCCCGTCCGCGCCCTGCAGAACGGCGGCACCAAGCGCTTCCTGGAGCACCAGGCCGAGATCATCCGCCGCTACAAGGCGGGCGAGGTGGCCAAAGATGCCGGCCAGCTGGATATCGAGCATTTCTGGGCCGGCGCGCTGCGCAAGGCCGTGGTGGATGGCGATGTCGAGAACGGCTCCCTGATGGCGGGCCAGAGCGTCGGCATGGTGACGCGGGAGCAGCCGGCGGTGGAGATCATCGCCGAGTTGCTGGAGCAGGCCCAGGCCGCATTGACCGCGCGGCGCGCTGGCGCTTGAAAGCCTGACCGGCCATGCTCCCTCTGCCCGGGAGCAAGTGGCCGGCAGCGTGCCTGACCTTGAGTGGCCGCCACAGGGGGGCGGCCATGCCTGCCATTCGCGGTTCGCCGCTTCCCGCGCGGCGAGATGAGGTGACCTTCGCTTGCCCTACGACATGAAGCGCCACCCCCGCCCCGATACCCAGAGTGCCGAGGCCGCCCGCGTGGGCGAGGAGCTGCGCGATGCGCGGCTCGCCCTCGGCGTGAGCCTGGAAGAGATGGCGGACGAGCTCCGCATCAACCGTCGCTACCTGGCGGCGCTGGAGGAAGGGCGGGTGCGGGACCTGCCCGGCATCGCCTACGCCACCGGCTTCGTCCGCAGCTATTCCCAGATCCTCGGCCTGGATGCGCCGGAGATGGTGCGCCGCTTCCGCGAGGGCGCCGGCGTCGCCGCCCCCGCCAAGGATTTGGTGTTCCCCGAGCCGGTGCCCGACCGTGGCGTGCCGGCCGGTGCCGTTATCATGCTGGGCGCCGTGCTGGCCGTGGCCGGCTATGCCGGCTGGTATTACTGGAGTGGCTCCACCCGCACGGCTGAGGAAGTGCCGGCCCTGCCGCCGCGCCTGGAGCAATCGGCCCGCGAGGCCGGCCTGCCGCCGCTGCCCGAGGTGACGCCACCGGCCGCGACCCCGCCCGCCAGCCCCGCGCCCGCCACCGTGTTGCCGCCGGGTGGCACCACGCCCGCGCCAGCCCCGAATGGCGCCCGGCCGCCACAGCCCTCCGTGGCGGCCCCTAACCAGCCTGCGCCGGGCCAGACCACCCAGGGCCAGACCACGCCGGGCCAGACCGCACAGCCCGGTGCAGCGCAGCCGGCGCCCGCCGCGCCTGCGCCGCCGCCGCTGGCCCAGGCCGCACCGCCGGCGCCCGCCACCACCAACCGCATCGTGCTGCGCGCCAAGGAGGATTCCTGGGTGCAGGTCCGCGATGCGCAGACCGGCCGCAGCGTGCTGAGCCGCGTCCTGCCCGCCGGCGACACCTTCGAGGTGCCGGAGGGCGGCACGCTGGTGATGACCACTGGCAAGGTGGAAGGCCTGACGATCGAGGTGGATGGCACCGCTTCCGCCGCGACCAACGGGCTGGTCGGCGTGCGCCGGAATATCCTGCTGGACCCCGCCAGAATGCGCGAAGCCGCCGCCGGGCAATTGCCGACCCGCTGATCGCGGGCGGCTGCCTGCCGGAAAGGTGCCTTGGCCAATGGGCCGCGCGCTGCCATATCGGCGGCAGATCGTAGCGGGAGGTCCCGGCCGCCATGTCCTATCGTCCGTATCAGCAGATCCTCCGCCGGAAATCCCGGCAGATCCGTGTCGGGAAGGTGCTGGTCGGCGGTGATGCGCCCATCACCGTCCAGACCATGACCAACACGCCGACCGAGGATGCCGCGGCGACCATCGCCCAGATCCGCCGGGCCGAGGTAGCGGGGGTGGATATCGTCCGCGTCTCCTGCCCCACGCCGGAATCGACGGCGGCCTTGAAGGAGATCGCGCACGAGGTGAACGTGCCGATCGTGGCGGATATCCACTTCCACTATAAGCGTGCCATCGAGGCCGCCGTGGCCGGTGCCGCCTGCCTGCGGATCAACCCGGGCAATATCGGCAGCAAGGACCGCGTGAAGGAGGTCGTGAAGGCCGCGCGGGACTATGGCTGTTCCATCCGCATCGGCGTCAATGCCGGATCGCTGGAGCGCCACCTTCTGGAGAAGTATGGCGAGCCGAACCCGGAGGCGCTGGTCGAATCCGCCCTCTGGCACGCCGCCCACCTGCAGGAACTCGATTTCCACGAGTTCAAGATCAGCGTGAAGGCCAGCGACGTCTTCCTGGCCGTGGCCGCCTACCAGCAGCTGGCCGACGCCTGCGATCACCCCCTGCATATCGGCATCACCGAGGCGGGCGGGAAGCGCACCGGCACGGTGAAATCCTCGATCGGCCTGGGCAGCCTGCTCTGGGCCGGCATCGGCGATACGCTGCGCGTCTCCCTGAGCGCGGAGCCGGAGGAGGAGGTGCATGTCGGTTGGGACATGCTGAAATCCCTTGGCATCCGCCATCGTGGCGTGAAGATCATCTCCTGCCCCTCCTGCGCGCGGCAGGGTTTCAACGTCATCAAGACGGTGGAGACGCTGGAGGAGCGGCTGGCGCATATCGAGACGCCGCTGACCCTCTCCATCATCGGCTGCGTGGTGAATGGGCCGGGCGAGGCGCTGATGACGGATATCGGCGTCACGGGTGGTGGCGCCGGGCGGCACATGGTCTATCACGCCGGCAAGACCGACCACACGGTGGATGGTGAGGCGATGGTCGACCACATCGTGGACCTGGTCGAGAAGAAGGCCGCCGAGATCGCGGCGGCCACGGAACTGGCCAAACAGGCGGCGGAGTAAAAGCGAGTGAGCGGAATGCAGCCGGTACGCGGGACCCGAGACCTCATCGGCGAGACCTTCCGCCGCCACCACCAGGTGGTCGAGACCGCGCGCCACGTCTCCAACCTCTACGCGATGGAGGAGTGGGCGACGCCGATCTTCGAGGCGACCAGCGTCTTCGCCCGCAGCCTGGGCGAGACGTCGGATGTCGTCTCCAAGGAGATGTACACCTTCGAGGATCGGGGTGGGGACAGCCTGACCCTGCGGCCCGAGGGCACGGCGGGCGTCTGCCGCGCGCTGGTCAGCAACGGGCTCACCCAGGGCGGCCTGCCGCGCAAGGTGTTCTATGCCGGGCCGATGTTCCGCTACGAGCGGCCGCAGAAGGGCCGCTTCCGCCAGTTTCACCAGATCGGCGCCGAGATCCTGGGCGCGGCCGAGCCGCTGGCCGATGCCGAGGTGATCGCCATGGGTTGGCAGATCATCCAGCAGCTGGGCATCGATGACGGCGTGGTGCTGGAGATCAACACGCTGGGCGACGCGCCCTCCCGCGATGCCTACCGCGCCGCGCTGATCGCCTATTTCCAGACCTACGCGACCAGCCTCTCCAACGAGAGCCAGTTGCGGCTGGAAAAGAACCCGATGCGCATCCTGGACAGCAAGGATGAGGGCGACAAGCGCCTGGTCGCCGCCGCGCCGACTATCGACGACTACCTGACGCCGGAGGCCAAGGGCTTCTTCGACAAGGTGCTGAACTACCTGGACCAGTTCGGCGTGCCCTACCGCCGCAACCCGCGCATCGTGCGTGGACTGGACTATTACAGCCACACGGCTTTCGAGTTCGTCACCGACCGGCTCGGTGCCCAGGGCACCGTGATGGGCGGCGGCCGCTACGAAGGCCTGGTGCAGGAGATGGGCGGCCCCGCCACCCCCTCCGTCGGCTGGGCCGCGGGCGTCGAGCGGCTGGGCGAGTTGCTGACCGAGGCGCCGGAAGCCACCCGCCCCGTGGCCGTGATCCCGGTGGCCGAGGCCCAGGAAGGCGAGGCGCTGCAGCTGACGCAGATGCTGCGCCAGGGCGGCATCTCGGCCGAGATCGCTTATAAGGGCAACCTGAAGAAGCGGATGGAGCGCGCCAACAAGACCGGCGCGCGCGCCGCCATCATCATCGGCGAGAGCGAGGTGGCGGAGGGCGTGTTCGTCGTCCGCAACCTGCAGGACGGCTCGCAGGAGCGGGTGGGGACGCCGGGCCTGCTGCCCGCCCTGGCCGCCGCCGGCGTCGAGGACGCGATGCTGGAGCAGATGATGGAGGGCATCGAGGCCGGCTTCGAGGATGACGACGCCACTTCATGAGCGCTTCTGGTCCAGGACTGGCTGAGAAACTCAACCGGCTGCTCTACCGGGCGGACGAACTGCGCGCGCTGCTGGAGACGGCGGACGGCGCGCAGGTCGGCGCCTTGGCGCGCGAGTTGTCCGAGCTCGACCCGCTGGTCGACAAGGTGAACGCGCTGCGCGCCGCCGAGCGGGCGCGCGACGAGGCCGAGGCGATGATGGCCGACCCCGAGATGCGGGAGCTGGCGGAGGGCGAGTACTATGCCCAGCGCGACGCCGTGCCGGTGCTGGAGCGCGAGCTGCGCCTGATGCTGCTGCCGAAGGATTCGGCGGATGAGGGCAACGCCATCCTGGAAATCCGCCCCGCCGCCGGCGGTGACGAGGCCGGGCTGTTCGCCAGCGAGTTGTTCGGCGCCTACCAGCGCTACGCCGCCACGCGCGGCTGGCGGTTCGACGTCATGGATTACGACGAGAGCGAGGTTGGCGGCATCAAGGGCGCGACGGCCGAGGTGCAGGGCAGGGGCGTCTTCGCCCGCCTGAAATACGAGAGCGGCGTGCACCGGGTGCAGCGCGTGCCGGCCACGGAAACCCAGGGCCGCATCCATACCTCGACCGTGACGGTGGCCGTGCTGCCGGAGGCGGAGGAGGTGGACGTGCAGATCAACGACAGCGACCTGCGGATCGACACCTACCGGGCGTCCGGTGCCGGTGGCCAGCACGTGAACAAGACGGACAGCGCTGTCCGCATCACCCACATCCCCACAGGGACCGTGGTGGCGATGCAGGAGGAGCGCAGCCAGCACAAGAACCGCGCCAAGGCGATGAAGGTGCTGCGCAGCCGCATCTACGACCAGCAGCGCATGGCGGTGGATTCGGCGCGCGCGGGCGACCGCAAGGCGCAGGTGGGCACCGGCGACCGGTCCGAGCGCATCCGCACCTATAACTTCCCGCAGGGGCGCGTCACTGACCATCGCATCGGCCTGACCCTGCACAAGATCGACCGCATCATGCAGGGCGAGTTGGATGACATCATCGACGCCCTGACCGCCGAGGACGAGGCGGCGCGGCTGGCGGCCGAAGGTGTCTGACTGCCCGGACCCGAAGGGTAGCGTCGGCGCCTTCCTGTGCCGCGCCGGGCAGCATCTGCGTGCCGCGGCGATCGAGAACCCCCGGATGGAGGCGCGTCTGTTGCTCTCCACCGCCATGGGGGTCGATGGCTCGGCCCTGTTGCGGGAGCCCCGGGCGCCGGTGCCGGAGCAGGCGGCGCATCGTTTCGCCGCCATGCTGCAACGCCGGCTGGCGCATGAGCCGATGGGCTTCATCCTCGGCCACCAGGGTTTCTGGACGCTGGAGCTGGAAGTCTCTCCCGCCACGCTGATCCCGCGCGCCGACTCGGAAGCGATCGTCGAGGCCGCGTTGCAGGGGCCGGCACCGGGCCGGGTGCTGGATCTCGGCACCGGCACAGGCTGCCTGTTGCTGGCGGTGCTGTCCGAGCATCCTGGTGCCTTCGGGGTGGGCGTGGACCTCTCCCCGGACGCCGCCGCGCTGGCGGCACGGAACGCGGTGGCCAACGGGTTGGCGGACCGCTGCACCTTCCTGGCGGGCAGTTGGGCAGCGGCGCTGGCGGGTGGGTTCGACCTCATCCTCTCCAACCCGCCCTACATCGAAACCGCTGATATTGCTGGCTTGATGCCGGAAGTGGCGCTGCATGAGCCGGCCCGGGCGCTGGATGGCGGCGCGGACGGGCTGGATGCCTACCGGGTCATCGTTGCCGACCTGCCGCGCCTGTTGTCGCCCGATGGGCGCGCGGTGCTGGAACTGGGCCAGGGGCAGGGGCCTGCCGTCTCCCGCCTGGCTGAGCAGGCGGGGCTGGCGGTCCTGGGCAGCCATGCGGATCTTGGGGGGGTGGAGCGCGCCTTGATCCTTCAGCGCGGCTGAAAAAACCGTTTGGCGAGGACGTAACGCGCGGTTAGGGTACCAAACAGCGGCAGGCAACGCGGTAGCGGGCCTGGAGCAGCCGGGAGTGTCACGGTGGCCAATTTGGCCCATGGCGCCCGGCACCGCAGCGACATAACCACCATCCGCGACCATACCGGCTGGCCGGGGGCATTTCCGCCCCTGCTGTGCTGGACAACGCGAGCATGAGACGGCGAACGCAATACCGATGAACATGAAACGCATGCGCGGCCGTGGCGGCCATCGTCAGGGCGGGGGCGGCGGCGGCGGGGGTGGCGGTCAGTTCCGCCAGGCCGGCAACAGCAGCAACCACCAGCCGATGAACCGCAACCACGTGTTCGACTCGAGTGGTCCGGACATGCGGCTGCGGGGTACCGCTCAACAGTTGTTTGAGAAGTATCTGCAGCTTGGTCGTGATGCGACCGGCTCCGGCGACCGCGTTATGGCGGAAAGCTACTTCCAGCACGCCGAGCATTACTTCCGTATTCTGAACGCGATGGCCCAGGCCGCGCAGCAGAACCAGCCCCCGCAGCAGCCGCGCCGCCCCCAGGGCAACCATGACGACCGGAACCCGGACGATCGTGGCCCCGATGACCAGGGCCAGGACGACGACGGCAATGAGGGCGACAACCGCGGCGGTGCCGAGGTCGTGCAGCAATCCTCTTCCTACCAGTCCGATAATTCGGACGAGCAGCCCCAGGCTGTCGCCCAGTAAGGGCACGATGCATCACTGGCCCTGGCGCGTGGTGGCTTGAGGTGGAAACACCGAAAGCCTGAATCACGCGACTCAGCGAAGGCAGAGAGCGTGCTGTGTGAACGAATGTGAACGCAGCTTGCTCTAGCGCCGGGGATGCGCTTGACGGGGTGGGCCTTGGCCCGCCCCGTTTGCGTTTCATGCGACGGAGAGCCCAGCGTGTGAACGCATCAGGCTTTACGGCAGTTCTTCTAGCGAATCCCCCAGGGCGACCCGGCCGCTTTCCACCACCACGGCATGCACGCCCAGGTCTGCATGGCCGAAATGCTCGCGCAGCAGCTTCGGCACCGGTGCGTCACGCTCGCCGGTGGAGGGATTCACCTGGGTGGCCGGGCAGCGGACCGTCCGCTTCTCGATCATCAGCCGGGCGCCGCCGAGCAGGACTTCCTTGCCCACCCACTCGAATTCCGCCCAGGCGGGCAGCCCGGTGAAATAGACATTCGCCCGGAAGCGGAGTGGGTCGAGTGTCAGGCCCGTTGCCTTTTCCAGCGCCGCGATGCTGGCCAGGTTGATCAGTGTCACGCCCTTCTTGCGGTCATCGGCGAAGGCGTGGCCGGGGGCGGTGACG
>Ga0308171_1004948_pt1 | contig 10496 bp, 9 predicted proteins | sample PhyGR1_FD_202135 | JGI IMG/M metagenome (GOLD analysis project Ga0308171, IMG submission 202135) | Phyllosphere microbial communities from UC Gill Tract Community Farm, Albany, California, United States - DLSLSG.R1 | ecosystem: Host-associated > Plants > Phyllosphere > Unclassified | place: USA... | reverse complement strand
CGCGCTCGTCTCGGCAGCCTCGACGATAGGCGTCGACACGGTGCGGAGAACGATGAAGGAGATCGCGGCGACGATCGCCACCAGACCTATGCCGGCGACCCACAGGGTGCGCTGCACGAAGGTGAGAGTGTTGTCTGCATCCGCGAGGTCGTACGCGAAGTAGATCTCGAACGGCCCCGCCTCGGGAACCCGCAGCTGCTGCCCCACGATGATCCCGGGGACAGCTCGGCCGCCGACCTCGAGCGATACGGACTGCCAGGACTGCCAGTCGTCGAACTCGACCACCCGGTTCCTGAGGCCCGAGGTGATCAGATTGTCGCTCAGCCCGGCGGTGAAGCCGTTGAGCGGGACGTCGGGGTCGACCTCCATGCGGAATCCGGCAAGACCCTCGGCCGTCGAATTCCGTCCGAGGTCCTCCTGCACGCTGTCCCACAGCTCCGGCAGGGCTGCCGGGTCATCGCCCAGCGCCGTCGCGTCCAGGGTCGCCTGCGCCTGGTTCACCGAGCGGGCCGCGTCTTCGAGCGCCTCGTTCTTGCGGGATTCGAACAGATCGTTCTGAATCACCAGCGCCATCGTCACGCAGGTGATCAGGATCGCGGTGGACGTCAGCAGGAGCGTGATCGTGAGCGTCCGGAATCGCAGAGAACTGCGCCACAACGCCTGGACGACGGTCGGCCAGCCACGCCAGTCGCGGATGACAGCGACCGCCGTGGTGGTCGCTGTGGTCGCGGCCATCGTGGGCCTAGCCCGCGCTCCCGGCACGGTAGCCGACGCCCCGTACCGTCATGACGATCTTGGGGTTGTCCGGGTCGAGTTCGACCTTCGCCCGCAGACGCTGCACGTGCACGTTGACCAGCCGCGTATCGGCCTTGTAGTGGTAGCCCCACACCTGCTCGAGCAGCATCTCCCTCGAGAACACCTGCTGGGGCTTCGACGCGAGCGCGACGAGCAGCTGGAACTCCAGTGGAGTGAGAGCGATCGGAGCCGTGCCGCGGCGCACCTCATGGGCGTCGACGTCGACGGTGAGGTCTCCCACGCGCAGCTGCTCCCCCACGTTCTGCGACGTGGGCCGCAGTCGGGTTCTGATACGAGCGACGAGCTCCTTCGGATTGAAGGGCTTGACGATGTAGTCGTCGGCTCCGACTTCGAGTCCTCTGACCACATCAGCGGTGTCGCTGCGGGCGGTGAGCATGATGACGGGGACTCCGGATTCGGCGCGGATGCGCGTGCAGATCTCGATGCCGTCCATCCCGGGCAGCATCAGGTCGAGCAGCACGAGATCGGGACGCTGTGCGCGCCACTCGTCGACCGCCCGCGCACCGTCGGCGCAGAACACCGGCTCGAAACCTTCCGTGCGCAGCACGATGCCGATCATCTCGGCGAGCGCGGTGTCGTCGTCGACCACAAGAATGCGTGAGGTCATAACTGTTACCTTATGGCACTCAGTACCACGGTCCTCCTGTCTACGCGCCCGACGGGTCATGTGACACGATGGGAGCGCACGACGGAGGGAGTGCCGGTGAGCGGCCAGACATGGACCCCTGCCCCGAAGAAGGGCATCATCCCCCTGCATCCGCTGACGTTCGGGATGCTGTTGAGCAAGTCGTTCGTCGCGCTGCGCCACAACCCCAAGGTCCTCTTCGGCTTCGGCGTCGTCATCCAGCTCGCGGTCGTGGTGCTCAGCGCCACGGTGATGGGCTTCGTGTTCGTCACGACGTTCACGCGGCTCGAGTCGCTCTCTCCCTCCTCCCCGGACTTCGAGGCCGTGTTCGCCGGAACGATCGCGATGAACATCGTCGCGGGCATCTCCGTCGGTCTCGCGTCCGTCGCATTCACCGCTCTGATGCAGGGCGTCGTCGCAGCCGAGATCGGCTATGCCGCGATCGGGGTGAAGGCCACGCTGAAGACCCTCTGGCGCAAGATGACCCCGTCGTTCTGGCGGCTGGCCGCCTTCGCTTCGCTCTCGGTCATCTTCATCTTCGGTGTGATCGTCATCCTCTTCGTCATCGTCGCCGGCTTCGTCGCCAGCGGGCTCGGCGGATCCGCTGAGGCCATCGGCGGCGTCGTCATCCTCGTGCTGCTCGTCCTGCTCACGACGATCCCCCTCCTGGTCTGGCTGACGACCAAGCTGCTGCTGGTGCCGTCCATCCTCGTCCTCGAGCGCGCGAAGCTCCGCGATGCGCTCGTGCGCTCGTGGCGACTCACCCGCGGTCGCTTCTGGATCGCCTGGGGAGTCACCTTCCTGATCGGCGCCATCATGGGCGCCGCGATGCAGCTCGTGAATCTCCCCGTGTCGCTGCTGAGCTCGATGCTCGGATCGGTCATCGCCCCGACCGGCTCTGCGGACACTGCCGCGATCATGGGGTTCGTCTTCGCCCTCCTCGCCCCGCAGATCCTGCTCCTCGTGCTGCAGGCCATCACGCTCGTGGTGCAGAGCACCGCAGGAACCCTCGTGTATCTCGACAGTCGGATGCGCTACGAGGGTCTCGACCAGGCGCTGATCAGTCATGTCGAGCGACGCGACCTGGGGTGGACGGAGGAACAGCTCGGCGACCCCTTCGTCGTCGACGCCACGCGCGCCGTCTCGAGTGCACCGCCGCCCAAGCAGGTGCCCGAATGGGCGACGATGACGCCGGCCGGCCATGAGGCGCAGCCGTATGGAGGGCAGCCGTATGGAGGGCAGCCGTACCCGGCACAGCCATACCCGGCACAGCCGTACCCCGGGCAGCAGTACCCGACACAGCCGTACCCCGGGCAGCAGTACGGGTACCCGACTCAGCCTCCCCCGGCACAGCCGCCGTACGCGCCGCCGGCTGCGACCGCCCCGCCTCAGCCACCGGCGTATCGGCCGGCACCGGCGCCCACCGCTCCCCCGGCATCCTCGGCGCCCGCGGACGACTCCACCTGGGCGGCCCCCGGAGCGGGCAGCGAAGGATCTGCATGATCCGCCCGCTGGACGATGTGCTGGTGCCTGACGGAGACGAGGCGAGACAGTGGGCCGAGCAGGAGCTCTCCGACCCGCGATATGCCGATGCGAAGCCCACGTGGTTCGATCTCGTCGCGCGTGACATCGGCCGGTTCCTCGCCGATCTGTTCAGCTCCGACAACGGCGCCAGCGTCGGGCCGTCTGCACTGATCATCGTCAGCGTCATCGTCTTCGGCGCTCTCGTGGCGGCCCTCATCATCTGGGGTCGCCCTCGCCGCTCTCAGGCGATCCGTCGGCCGGGTGCCGGGCTTCTCGGCGCCGAGGATGACCGCTCGGCGGCGCAGCTGCGTGCGGATGCCGACCGCGCCGCGCGAGCGGCGGACTGGGACGAGGCGACGGTCCTGCGGTTCCGCGCGCTGGCGAGAGGACTCCTCGAGCGCGACCTCATCGAGCCGTCCCCCGGCGCGACGGCCCAGGCGATCGCGCGCGAGGTCTCGGTCGTGTTCCCTGCGGAGACGACGCCCGTCCGCCAGGCCGCCGTGTTCTTCGACGACGTGCGCTATCTGCGGCATCCCGCGACCGCTGATCGCTACGCGGAGCTCGCAGCGACAGATGACCGGCTCAGTGCCCTGCGCCCGGAAGCAGTGACCGCGTGAGCGTTGCCGAGCAGCAGGACGTCCCCCCGTCGACCGCCGAACGCGCGCCTCGAGGCCGACGATCGCGAGCTCTGCTCGGATGGCTGATCATCGTGGCGCTCGTCCTCGGCGGCGTCTTCGTCGCGATACAGGTCGGTGTGCGCATGCCCGATCAGCGGGGTTCACTCGATCCCGAGAGCGTGAGCGACTCGGGTGCCATGGCCATCGCGCAGATCCTGCAGGAGAACGGTGTCGAGGTCTCGGTCTTCCGTTCGCGCACCGAGGCGAGCCAAGCGCTCGATGACGACGCCACGCTCGTGATGGCGAATCCGTACACGCTCTCCGACGAGGCGATCACCGAGCTCATCGATCCCGCCGACCGGGTGGTCTTCCTGTCGAGCAGCACACACCTGCTGAGCCTCTTGAGGATCGGCGACAACGCCACCCCGGATTTCACCCCGGTGCAGGCGGACTGCGACGCACCCGAGTTCGCGGACGTCGGCTCGATCCGTCCTGATCGGCTGTTCACACCCGCCGACGGCGTGGAGGGATGCTTCGGCGACGACGACGCGGCGGCCGTGCTCATCGATGAGAGCGACGGAGCCACGCATGTCGTCGTCGAGGGTGCGCGCCTCTTCAGCAACGCCTATCTCGCAGACGACGGCAACGCCGCACTCGCGCTCGCGCTGCTCGGACAGACCGAGCGCGTCGTCTGGTACGTGCCCAGTTTCGGCGACACGGACATCGAGGGCGAGACCGAGGACACCCTCGGGTCGCTCACACCGGGATGGGTGACACCGGCCATCCTGCTGCTCATGCTCGCCGGCGTCGCGGCAGCACTGTGGCGCGGTCAGCGCTTCGGACCGCTCGTCGCCGAGACGCTGCCGGTGACGGTGCGCGCCTCGGAGACCATGCACGGTCGCGCACGTCTGACCGCGAAGACCGGCGACGCTGCGCACGCGGGCGAAGCTATCCGAGACGGGAGCCGGCGCCGCCTGGCGCGCAGGCTCGGCCTCGCTGTCACCGCGAGTGCCGAGGAGGTCGCGGATGCCGCAGCCGACCGGCTGCGCGTGCCGCGTGGCTCGCTGCACGAGCTGCTCGCGGGCGCGCCACCCGTCGACGATCCGTCACTGATCGACCTCGCGCGCCGACTGCAGGAACTCGAGAGCGCCGTCGACACCTCGTCCTTCACGGAGCGGAGATCCGAATGAACCTCCCCCGCCGAACCGCCGTCCATCCATCATCCGACCGGAAGCCGAGGACACCACGTGACCGCTGAGAACTTCAACGACGCCGAGCTGCGTCAGGCCATGCACCGCGTGCGCACGGAGGTCGACAAGGCCGTCGTGGGCCAGGCGGGCACGGTGACCGGCCTGCTGGTGTCGCTGCTCGCGCGAGGACATGTGCTGCTCGAGGGCGTGCCCGGGGTGGCGAAGACCCTGGTCGTGCGCTCGTTCGCGCGGGCGCTCGGCCTCGACACGAAGCGCGTGCAGTTCACCCCCGACCTCATGCCGGGAGACGTCACCGGTTCGCTGGTCTACGACGCCCGCACGGGCGAGTTCGACTTCCGTGCGGGTCCGGTGTTCACGAACATCCTTCTCGCCGACGAGATCAACCGCACGCCTCCGAAGACCCAGGCCGCCCTGCTCGAGGCGATGGAAGAACGTCAGGTGTCCGCCGACGGTGTCAGCCGAGCTCTGCCCGACCCGTTCCTCGTCGCCGCGACGCAGAACCCGATCGAGCACGAGGGCACGTATTCGCTGCCGGAGGCCCAGCTCGACCGCTTCCTGATGAAGCTGGTCGTGGGAATGCCGGAGCGGGATGCCGAGGTGTCCGTGCTGCGCAAGCACGCCTCCGGCTTCTCCCCGCGCGAGCTCACCGGCGTGGAGGCCACCGTCTCCGCGGACGAGATCCGTGCGGCTCAGGATGCGGCAGGACGCGTCGAGGTCACCGATGACGTCCTCGGCTATGTCGTCGACCTCGCCAGAGCCACGAGGCAATCGCCCTCGGTCGAGCTCGGCGCGAGCCCCCGCGCCTCCACGGGTCTGCTCGCCGCTGCGAAGGCGTGGGCGTGGCTCAACGCATCCTCTGCCGTCACGCCGGATCACGTGCAGACGATGCTCGTCCCCGTCTGGCGGCACCGGCTGCAGCTCCGTCCGGACGCCCAGATGGAGGGCGTGTCCGCGGATGCCGTGCTCACATCCGTCGTCCAGCAGACCAGGGTGCCGATCTAGGTGTTCGTCACCGGCCGTCTCGCGCTTGCCGTCGCCGTCGGCATCGTCCCGCTCGTCCTCGCCGGGCTGGCGGACTTCCCGCCCTATGCCGCCCTCGGCATCTGGGTGCTGCTCTGCGTCCTGCTGATCGTCGTCGATGTGCTGCTGGCTCCGAGCCCCCGCTCCGTCGTCGTGACCAGGCGCGTGCCGACGCGCACCCGCATCGGCGAGCAGGTCCCCGTGAGCGTCGCGCTGCAGAATCAGGGTCCCCGGACGCTCCATGCGCTGATCCGCGATGCCTGGCAGCCGACGGCCGGAGCGGGTGAGGCCCGTCAGCGACTCAGCGTCCCGCCGGGTGAACGGCGACGCGTCTCCATCCCCCTGCTGCCACGACGTCGCGGCGAGCTGGCGAGCGAGTTCGTGATGATCCGCTCGCTCGGTCCGCTCGGCCTCGCCGGCCGGCAGGCCCGTCACCTCGTACGCGGGACCATCCGGGTGCTGCCCGCCTTCTCGTCGCGGAAGCACCTCCCCTCCCGCCTCGCCCGTCTGCGGGAGCTCGACGGGAACACGAGCATCCAGGTGCGCGGTCAGGGCACCGAGTTCGACTCGCTCCGCGAGTACGTCCGAGGGGATGACGTGCGGTCGATCGACTGGCGCGCCACCGCTCGCGCGGGCACCACGATGCTGAGGACGTGGCGACCGGAGCGCGACCGCCACGTCGTGATCATCATCGACACCGGCCGCACTGCAGCCGCGCGCGTCGGCGACGGCACGAGGGTCGATGCCGCCCTGGAGGCGTCTCTTCTGCTCGCGGCCCTCGCCGCGCGTGCGGGCGACCACGTGCATCTGCTCATGTACGACCGGGTCGTGCGGGCGCGCGTGACCGGTGTGGAGGGGACAGCGCTGCTTCCGGCGCTGACCGATGCGATGGCTCCGGTGCACGCGCGTCTCGTCGACACCGACTGGCCGTCCGTCGCTCATCGTGGTGCTCACCGCTCAGGATGCGGCCGAGTCGGCTCGCGGATTCCTCGGTGCGTTCCCCGACGCGAGCAGGTCGACATCGATCCTCGTCGGTTCGGTCACCGACGACGGCATCGCGGATCTCACGACGCGGCGCGGATCTCGGGAGGAGATCTACCTCGCTGCAGCGGCCGAACGCACGATGCGCGACGCGGAGAACGTGGCCGACGCGGTGCGCCGCGCGGGAGGCGAGGCGATCGCCGCTGACCCCGAGTCGCTGCCTCCGAGGATCGCAGACCGGTACCTGGAGCTGAAGGCCGCCGGGCGCCTCTGAACGCGGAGAGTCAGCCGGCCAGGAGCCTGGGCGTACCTGCCTCGTACTCGACGAGGTCTCCGGTCTCGCCGCGGCGATACGCTCGACCGCCGATCACGAGCATATAGATGAGGAACGCGGCGAGGGCGGCGACGCCGATGCCGATCTTGACAGGCCAGGGCAGCGCCCACCCCGTCACGAATCCCTCGATCAGTCCGGACACGAACAGCGCGAAGACGAGTCCGATCGCCACTGTCGCGAGCGAGCGTCCCTCGGACGCGAGTGACTCGCCTCTCGAACGGTGTCCCGGCGCGACCCACGACCAGAACAGGTGCAGACCCGCCGCAGCCGCGACGAAGATCGACGTCATCTCCAGGAGCCCGTGCGGAAGGATGTAGAGGATCATCACATCGACCTGGTCGTGTGCGGCCATGACGGCGCCCGACACGCCCAGCCCCATCGCGTTCTGCACGAGGACGTTGATCGGCCAGATGCCGGTGATGCCGAACAGCACGCATTGCAGGGCGATCCAGGCGTTGTTCCACCAGACCATGCCCATGAACACCGCGGCCGGGTTCTCGGTGTAGTAGCCGGTGAAGCTCTCGTCGGCGTACTGCTCCAGCATGTCCGGCGGGCCGAGGGTCGCGAGGAGTGCCGGATCTGCGGAGATCCATGTCGCGGTCCCGACGACGATCGCGATGAATGACGCCGCGATCACGAGCGTCGTCCAGCGCAGTCGATAGAGCGCGGCGGGCAGCTGCAGCGAGAAGAATCGGCCGGTCTGGGTGAGGATGCTGTCGGACGCCCCGGTGAGTCGCAGCCGCGCGCGCACGAGGATCGTCGAGAGGTACGCACCTTGAGGCGACTCCCCCACCGAGGTCTTGAGCTCAGCGAGATCCGCGGACGCCGCGCGGTAGCGGACGATCAGCTCGTCGACGCCCGCGCCGTCGAGCCGAGCACGGCTCAGCTGGTCGAGCCGTTCCCACTCGGCGCGGCGTGCATCTGTCAGCGCATCGGCATCCACCTGATTTACTGTACTCATGTCCGCCGCGCTCGATGCATCCGACGAGGTCCTCTCGGGCGAGGCCGTCGCGATCGACGTGCAGCCGATCGGCTTCGTGTTGCGAGCCGCGGGCGCGATCATCGACCTCCTGGTCGGGCTCGCTGTGTTCCTGTCGACGATCTTCCTGCGGATCTGGCTCCTCGACATCGGCGTCCTGACCCAGGCGACAGACACGATCGCCTTGATCGCCTCGATCGTGATCAGCTTCGTGGTGCTGCCGATCACCATGGAGGTCGCCCTCAAGGGCCGCAGCCTGGGCAAGCTCGCCGTCGGGGGTCGGATCGTGCGACTCGACGGTGGCGCGACCGGTTTCCGCCATGCGTTCATCAGGGCACTCCTCGGCGTCCTCGAGATCTACATGACGCTGGGCAGCATCGCGGTGCTCGCCGGAGCGTTCAGCGCCCGCTCGCAGCGGCTGGGAGACATGGTCGCCGGCACCTACAGCCAGCGCGTGCGCACGCCGAAGCTGATCCCGAGCGTCCCCGTGCTGCCGCCGATGCTCGCCGGCTGGGCGCAGATCGCCGATGTCGCGCGCCTCCCCGACCGTCTCGCGCGCCGCATCTCGCAGTTCCTGCAGAGCGCTCAGCGGATGGTCCCGTCAGCTCGCGCCCGAGTGGCGCAGGATCTCCTGACCGAGGCATCGCCGTTCGTCTCGCCTCTGCCTCAGGCCGCCCCGGAGGTTGCGCTCATCGGCATCACCGTGCTGCGGCGCGAGCGGGAGCGCAGAGCGCTGGAGAACGCCGACCGCCGAGCGGAGAAGCTCACCGGTCGACGCGTCGGGGCCTGAGCACACCGGCCACTTCGCGAACCCCGGCGCCGTCAGAATCGGATCGCGTCGATCACCTTGACGCGAAGGGCGACCAGTGCAGGGATGAAGCCGGCGACGGCGCCCACCAGGATCGACGCGGCGAGCCCCACGAAGGCCGCGCGCATCGGGAACGGCGGCACGTCCTGGATCCCGTAGAACAGCGAGGTGACGACCCAGTCCGAACGGAGCACCGCGACGACGATCGCGATGCCGACGAGCCCCGCCACCGTCGTCGCGACGAGGCTCTCGAGGAAGACCGAGAAGAAGACCCGGCCCGAGGTGGCGCCGAATGCGCGACGCACGCCGATCTCACGCACTCGCTGCCGCATCGCGACGAGCTGGATGTTGATCAGACTCAGAGCTCCCAGCGCGAGGATCACGGCAGCGATGCCGCCGGTGACCATCTCGAACGTCGCCTGCGCATCCAGCGCACCGGGCTGGGCGGCCCAGTCCGACCGGCTGACCGACACCGTCTGCCCGTCCGGGAGCCCTGCGCGGAGATCCATGGCGAGCACGGGTGCGATCTCGTCGACCTGCTCCTGTCCGAGCCAGACCTCGTACTGCGGCCAGGCGCCCTCCGGCAGAGCATCGACGCGGGCACGATACGCGTCGTAGAGGATGTCGACCCGAAGCTCCTCGTCTCCGAACCCCTGGCGAGGCACGACACCCACGACCTGATAAGTGCCACCCGCAGGCCCCGCGAGCGTGAGAATCGGATGCTCCGCGACGGGCGTGCGACCGATGCGATCCCACAGCGCCTCCGTGATCACGACGGGTGGGGAGAGTGCGTCGGCATCCGCATCCCGCATCCATCGGCCCACGAGCAGCTGCTCGCGGTGGATCTCGGAGTAGAGCGGATCGATCAATCGTGAGTTGACATCGACGATGCCGTCCGGCAGCTGCACCGGAACGACCATGCCCTGCGCGATCCGGGCCGTGTGGCTGAACTCGAACCGCTCCGTGACGCGCGTGAACCTCTCATCGAAGGCGTCGAAGTCGACCGGCGCCCCGTCGTCGCTGCTGATCGTGACGACCAGGGTCGCCGCCCTGCCTCCCCAGCGATCCGACTGCTCCGCCTGGAACTGACGCTGATATTCCGAGACGGCGACGACCCCGGTGAGGGCTGCCACCGAGACCGCGATGCCGATCAGGCTGAGCAGCACACGCAGCTTGTGGACGCGGATCTCCGCCCACGCATCCGACAGCGCTCCGAGGATGCCGGTCATGACGCGGCTCCGCGACGCGAGTACGGCATGGCCGGCATGCTGCCGGGTGTCGGCATCTCGGCCCCGGTGGACGCAGCCGCCGGTGCAGATGCGGCCGGGACGGATGAAGAGGGAACGGATGCGGAGGGAACGGACGCCGCGAGGGTCGAGGCTTCGAAGGCGCGGCTGAGATCCGCAGGCTCGAGGACCCCGGCGTCGAGTCGGTAGTGCCGTCGGGCACGGGCGGCCACATGGAGGTCGTGCGTGATGGTCACGAGTGCCGCGTCGGTCTCGGTCGCGACCTCGTCGAGCAGCGACATGACGGACGCGCCCGTGTCGATGTCGAGTGCGCCGGTCGGCTCGTCCGCGAGGA
>Ga0308171_1004945_pt1 | contig 10503 bp, 9 predicted proteins | sample PhyGR1_FD_202135 | JGI IMG/M metagenome (GOLD analysis project Ga0308171, IMG submission 202135) | Phyllosphere microbial communities from UC Gill Tract Community Farm, Albany, California, United States - DLSLSG.R1 | ecosystem: Host-associated > Plants > Phyllosphere > Unclassified | place: USA... | reverse complement strand
CCGATGCCTCCGGCGTGTACTTCACCTTCCATGACCGCGAATCGGGCGAGGAACGCACCGTGCGCTACGACGCCGCCGTGCTGGCCACGGGCTACGAACGCGCCGCCCACCGCGACGTGCTCGCGCCCCTGGCCCCGTACCTGGGCGACTTCACCGTGGACCGCCACTACCGCGTGCAGGCTGCCCCGGGCTTCCGGCCCGCGATCTTCCTGCAGGGCGCCTGCGAATCCAGCCATGGCCTGAGCGACACGCTGCTGTCCGTCACCGCCGTGCGCACCGGAGAAATCGGCCAGGTGCTCGCCGCCGCGCTGCCCCCGGCCCGGGAGCCGCTGCGCACGCGCGGCCCGCACGCCCCGGCGCGCGGCAACGCGGGGGACGTCGAGCGGGAAACGCAGCACCTGCATGTGGCCTGAAGCCGCCGGAGCCATGCCCGCAGCGGCGGTGCCCGGCACCGGCAGAGCAGGGCCGCTGCGGCTGGCCCCGCCATGCGGACCCTCCGGGCCATGCCGTCATCGTCCATGACCCTGCCCTTTCCATGGGCCCTGCCGCCGCAGGTGCCGCCCGCCATCCGCGCCTGGCGTGTCCCGCTCCAGCTGGAGGCACCGATCCCCGCGGATGACTGGGCCGTGCTCTGCCCCGCCGAGGCCGACCGCGCCGCGCGCCTGCGGCAGCCCGCCGACCGCGTGCGCTCCGCCTGCACCCGTGCCACGCTGCGCCGCGTGCTGGGCGAGCGCATGGGCCTGGCTCCGCAGGACGTGCCCCTCGCGGCTGGCACCCATGGCCGGCCGGCGCTTGTGGAGTGGGAAGGGCTGGATTTCAACGTCTCGCACTCTGGTGAATACGCACTCATTGCCATGGTGGATGGCCCCTGGGCGGTGGGCGTGGACGTGGAACGCTGCGACGCCTTCGCAGACCCTGTCGTGCTCGAATCCCTGGTGCTGTCCCCCCGCGAACGGGCCGCGCTGCCCGCCGCACGGCTGGATTTCCCCACCGTCTGGACCGTGAAGGAAGCGGTCCTCAAATGCCTGGGGCTCGGCGTGGCCGAGCACCTGCCGCACGTCTGCGTGGAGCGCCGGGAGGCTGGTGGGGTGGGCGTAGTACTGGAGGGTCCGCTGCGGGACCCGGCCGTGCAGGCCTGCGTGCTCGCCGCGCCGCCCGGCTACGCCGCCGCCCTGGCCTGGGCCGCAGCGGGAGCAGGCATGCCCCGCTGACCGGGCACGCCGTTTGCCGCGTGCCTGACAGGCGTTTCCCGCTCCGAGCACGGCCCTGTCCGCCATGCCGGGGGAGGGGAGGCGCATCGGCAAATTTGCAGCAAGGAGCGACCATGCCCGCCACGAATTCCCGCACCCCCTGGCCCTTCCCGACGGCCGACGCCCATCCCTCCCCTGCGCCTGTCGCCAGCAAGGACGGCCCAGCCTGCGGTCTGCAGGTGCAGACCGTCGAGGAAGACACGCTGGACAGCGCCGTGGAGGAAACCTTTCCCGCGAGCGATCCGGTCTCCGTCGTCAGCACGAAGTCCGTTTCCGCCGACGAGGGCGCAGGGAAAGACCCGAAGGCCCAGCGTTGACGACAACGCCGATGCCGACGCCAGCACCGGCAGTTGCTAGGCGGCCCGGCCCGGCCGCACGGATCCGATGAGTCCCCCGCAACCCGCGGCCCTGCTGCCCTTCGGCGTCCTGATGGCCCTGTGGATCGCTGCCGGCGCGGTGGACTGGTGGTGCCACCGGCGCACCCGCATCGAAGCGACCACCACCGGCCTCGCGGAATCGGCCTTCCACTGGGCGCTGTTCCTGCAGATGGGCGCCGCCGTCCTGGCGGCCTTGCTGCTCGAGGCCACGGCCGGGCTCGTGGCCTTCCTGCTGGCCATGTGGCTGCTGCACGAGGCCGCCACGTGGCTGGAACTGCGCATGGTCGCGCCCGTGCGCACCATCACGCCGCTGGAGCAGATGGTCCACAGCTTCATGGAAATCCTGCCCCTGGCAGGCATCCTGCTGCTCTGCCGGCCGGAGCTGGAGGCCTGGCTTTCCACGCCCGACGACGCGGAGCGCACGCTCGACTGGCGCTGGATTCCCCGCGAGTCGTTGCCGCCGGTGCCCGTGCTCGCGGGCTATGCGCTGGCGATCGCGGCGTGCAATGCCCTGCTGCTGGCGGAGGAAAGCTGGCGGTGCTGGCGCCACGCCCCGCGGGGCGCGCAGTCTGCCGCCTGACGGCGGGAGGGAGCCGCCGCCTCGTGCGCCCGCCTCAGTCCTGTGCGGCCGCCGCCTGCACCAACGCCTGCAGCGCCGCTTCCACATCGCCGGCCCCCACCCCCTCCACCGGCGCCAGCTGACCCGCCAGCGCGGCGAGGGCCGCCTGCGGCTCCTTCTGCAGCCGGGCGATCGCCTGGCCCGCATCGCGCGGGGCGTCGAAGCCGGTGCTCTGCAGCAGCAGGCGCCCGTCGGCCGCGACGAGCTTGAAGTAGAACTTGCCGTCCGCCTCGCGGTACTGCTTGAAGGAGGGCAGGGCGGCACCCTTGCCGCTGCCGGCCGCACGTGCCGTGGAGGGCGACGCTGCAGCCACCGCCCCGCCGCGCAGGCTGCGCAGGCCCACGGCGCTGCGCAGCTCGCGCAGGAAAGGGGTGACCAGCGCACGGGCGCGATCGGCGCCCGCGAGCAGCGTGTCCTCGATGCGGCCCGGGTCGGCGATCAGCGCCTCGTAGCGCTCGCGCATCGGCGCGATCACGCCGTCCACGCGCTCGAACAGGATCTGCTTGGCATCGCCCCAGGCGATGCCCTGCTCGAACTGCCCGCGCAGCGCCTGGGCTTCGGCCTCGGTGGCGAAGGCCTGGTAGATCTGGAACAGGGCCGAGCCCTCGGTTTGCTTCGGCTCGCCGGGCGCGCGCGAATCGGTCTGGATGCCGTTGATCAGCCGGCGCAGCTGCTCGCGCGGCGTGAAGAGCGGGATCGTGTTGTCGTAGCTCTTGCTCATCTTGCGGCCGTCCAGCCCGGGCAGCGTGGCCACGTGCTCGTCGATCGCGGCCTCGGGTGCCACGAAGTGCTCGCCGTAGAGGTGGTTGAAGCTCGCCGCGATGTCGCGCGCCATCTCGATGTGCTGCACCTGGTCGCGGCCCACCGGCACCTTGTGCGCCTTGAACGCCAGGATGTCGGCGGCCATGAGCACCGGGTACATGAACAGGCCCGCGGTCACGCCGTCGTCCAGCTCGCGGCCGGCGGCCTCGTTCTTGTCCTGCGACGCCTTGTAGGCATGGGCGCGGTTGAGCAGGCCCTTGCCCGTCACGCAGGACAGCAGCCAGTTCAGCTCGGGGATCTCGGGGATGTCGGACTGGCGGTAGAACGTGACGTGCTGCGGGTCCAGGCCCGCCGCCAGCCAGCTCGCGGCGATCTCCAGCGTGGAGCGCTGGATGCGCACGGGGTCCTCGCACTTGATCAGCGCGTGGTAGTCGGCCAGGAAGTAGAAGCTCTGCACGCCGGGCCGCAGGCTGGCCGCCACCGAGGGGCGGATCGAGCCGACGAAGTTGCCCAGGTGGGGCGTGCCCGTGGTCGTGATGCCGGTGAGAAAGCGCGTGGTGCTCATGGTGGGAAAGCGGCCCGGAGGCCCTGGAAAACGAGGAAGGAAAACGAAAGCGGTGGCGGCCTCGCACGGCCGCCGCGCTGCACGGTGGTGCCGTTCAGCCCAGCAGGGCGGTGAGCGGCGTGATCAGCAGGTTGATCAGCGAATAGCCCAGCGACATCAGCGGCCGCAGCCACACCGTGCCGACGATGCCCGCGACCACGAGCGCCAGCACGATGAAGAACCCGTAGGGCTCGATGCGCGAGAGCCACTGCGCCTGCCGCCACGGCAGCACGCCCATGAGGATGCGGCCGCCGTCCAGCGGCGGCAGCGGAAACAGGTTGAACGCCCACATCACGAGGTTCACCAGCACGCCGGCGCGGGCCATGTCGACGAAGAAGCGCTCCTCCACGCCGGAGCCCACGAGCGCCACCAGCAGCACCGCCCAGAAGATCGCCTGCAGGAAATTGGAGGCCGGGCCGGCGAGCGCCACCCAGATCATGTCCCGCTTCGGGTTGCGCAGGTGCCCGAAGTTCACCGGCACCGGCTTCGCGTAGCCGAAAAGGAAGGCGCCCGAGGTCGCGAAATACAGCAGCAGCGGCATCAGGATCGTGCCGACCGGGTCGATGTGCCGCAGCGGGTTGAGCGTGATGCGGCCCATCATCAGCGCGGTGTTGTCCCCGAAGTGACGCGCGGCGTAGCCGTGGGCGGCCTCGTGCACGGTGATCGCGAACAGCACCGGCAGGGCGTAGATCAGTACGGTTTGGATGAGATTGGAGAAGTCCACCAGCGCATTGTCTCAGAGGCCGTGTTGCCCGCCTCCGACGCGGCAGGGGAACCCCTGGGGACGCGGGGCGTACGTACGCAGTAGGATGCGGCAAATGTTGCTGAATGCAACCGGCGGGGGCCTTCGGCGACCCGAGGCATGCAGGGCGCACCGACGCAGGAGACAGACAATGGCATGGGATGGTTTGAGAACCGGGACGCGGCTCGTCCTGGCGTTCGGCGCGGTGGCGCTGCTGGTGGCGGTGCTGATGGCCGTGGGGCTGTCCGACATCTCCAGCGCGCAGCAGGCGCACGGCGCACTGCTGCAGGCTGCCGCGGGCCTGCCGGATGCCGCGCAGCGCGCGCCGATCGAGCGGGCCGTGGCCACGGCGCAGGCCGAGCTGTCGGGCATGCGCGCCTGGCTGATCGGCCTGGGCTGCGCGGTGTTCGCGGTGGCCGGCACGGCGTTCGTGCTGCTGCGCCGCGGCATCGTCGCGCCGCTCGACCAGGCGATCCTGATTGCGGAGACCGTCGCCGCGGGCGACCTGAGCCAGGAATTCAGCAGCGAGCTGAAGGGCGACTTCGGCCGCCTGCTCGGCGCGCTGGGCACCATGGAGGACACGCTCACCGAGCTGGTCTCCCGCATCCAGCAGTCCACGCATGCCATCGGCGCGAGCGCGGGCGAGATCAACGCGGGCAACGGCGACCTGGAGCGCCGCACCGGCGAGCAGGTCGCGTCGCTCGCGGAAACCGCCGCGAGCATGGAAGAGCTCACCGCCACCGTCCGCCAGAACGCCGAGCGGGCGCGCTCGGCCAGCGACCTCGCCGTGGCGGCCTCGGGCACCGCCGGCCGCGGCGGCGCAGTCGTCGGCCAGGTGGTGCAGACCATGCAGACCATCAGCGGCAGCTCCCACAAGATCGTGGACATCATCCAGGTGATCGAGGGCATCGCGTTCCAGACCAACATCCTCGCGCTCAATGCGGCCGTCGAGGCGGCGCGCGCGGGCGAGCAGGGCCGCGGCTTCGCCGTCGTGGCGGCCGAGGTGCGCAGCCTGGCGCAGCGCAGTGCCGTGGCCGCGCGCGAGATCAAGGGCCTCATCGACGCGTCGGTCGAGCAGGTGCGCAGCGGCGCCGGGCTGGTGGACGAGGCCGGCCGCACCATGGAGCAGATCGTCGGCTCGGTGGGGCAGGTGAGCGCGCTCCTGGGCGAGATCTCGCATGCGCTGCACGAACAGAGCGACGGCATCGCGCACGTGAACCAGTCCGTCGCGCAGATGGACGGCACCACCCAGCAGAACGCCGCGCTGGTGCAGCAGGCCGCGCGCGCGGCCGCGGCGCTCGACGAGCGCGCGCAGGACCTGCAGCGCGCCGTGGGGGCGTTCAAGCTCGATTGAGCGTTTCGGGGCGGGGGCTTACAGCCCCAGGGCCGCCAGCGGACCGCGGCCCTCGCGCACCACGCGCGGCTCGCCGCCCGTGGCCATGTCGGTCAGGTCCACCACGGTGGTGGGCTCCTGCGGGCAGGCGCCCGCGTCCACCACGGCGTCGATCTGGTGCTCGAAGCGTGCGCGGATCTCCGATGGATCGTTCATGGGCTCGGTCTCGCCCGGCGGGATCAGCGTGGTCGCCAGCAGGGGCGCGCCGTGCAGTTCCAGCAGCAGTTGCAGGCCTTTGCGGTCGGGCACGCGCAGGCCGATGGTCTTGCGCTGCGGATGGCTCACGCGGCGCGGCACTTCCTTGGTCGCGTCGAGGATGAAGGTGTAGGGCCCGGGCGTGGCCTGCTTCACCAGGCGGTACTGCCGGTTGTCCACGCGCGCGTAGTTCGACACTTCCGACAGGTCGCGGCAGAGCAGCGTCAGGTGGTGCTTCTCGTCCACCTGCCGGATGCGACGCAGCCGGTCCACGGCGTCCTTGTCGTCGAGCTGGCAGACGAGCGCGTAACTGGAATCGGTGGGCACCGCGAGCACGGCGCCGCGGGACAGCAGCGCCGCGGCCTGCTTGAGCAGCCGGGGCTGCGGATTGTCGGGGTGGACTTCGAAATACTGGGCCATGGGAACTCGGGTGTAAGAAGGCGCGGCCGGTCAGTGCGCGCGTCGCACGCGGTCGGCCAGCAGCTCCCACACGGGCGTGAGGGCACCGGGCAGCGGCGGCAGCGTTCCCAGGTCGGTGTGCGATTCGTCCGGGCTGTGGAAGTCGCTGCCGCGCGAGGCCGCCAGGCCGAACTCCTTCGCCATGCCCGCGTAGGTGACGTATTCCGCCGCCGTGTGGCTGCCCGTGACGACCTCGACGCCCTGGCCGCCGTGCTGGCGGAATTCGGAAAAGAGCGCGAACTCTTCGGTGGCGGAGAACTTGTAGCGCGCCGGATGCGCGATCACGGCCATGCCGCCGGCCTGCGTGATCCAGCGCACCGCGTCGCCCAGCGAGGCCCAGCGGTGCGGCACGTAGCCGGGCTTGCCTTCGGTGAGGAAGCGGCGGAACACCTCGGGGGTGTCGCGGCACACGCCCGTCTCCACCAGGAAGCGCGCGAAGTGCGTGCGCGAGATCAGTTCGGGGTTGCCCACGTAGCGCAGCGCGCCTTCGTAGGCATCGCGGATGCCGACCTGGGCGAGCTGCCGCGCCATCTCGTGCGCGCGCTCGCCGCGGCCGCCGCGCGTGGCGGCCAGGCCCGCGACCAGCCCGGCATCGTCCGGATCGAAACCCAGCCCGACGATGTGCACCGTGGCCCCGATGAAGGTCACCGAGATCTCCACGCCGGTCAGATAGTCCATGCCCAGCGCGGCCGCGGCGGCCATGGCGCGGTGCTGCCCGCCCACTTCGTCGTGGTCGGTCAGCGCCCACAGCGCGACCCCGTTGGCATGCGCCCGCTGCGCGAGCGCCTCGGGCGTGAGCGTGCCGTCGGACACCACGGAATGGCAATGGAGGTCGGCGTTCAGCAGGATGGACACGGGGACATTGTAGGACCGCGCTCCGGAACCTGTATGCGCGGAGCCACGGAACCGGCCCCGGAAAACGCGGCCGTGGTGCCGCGCGGCGGGATCTGTCACAAAAGTCTGCTATGGCAGGCGTGGCAGTTGGAAGAGGTGTATGAGAATGTTTCGGGCCCGGGCAGCGATGTCCGGCTTTTTTTTGCGTGCCCTGCGGCATGCCGTCCATCCGCCTCGTCTTTCTTCTTTCATGACACTCCACCATCTGCCCGTCGGCCGCAAGCTGTGGGCTCTCATCCTGGGCATTCTCGCGACCATGACGCTGCTGCTCGCCGGCTCGCTGGCGTATGTCGCGCGCGTCGACGCCGAAACCTCCCGCGTCGTCCAGGCGTCGGAAGACCGCATCAGCGACGCGCTGCGCTGGAAGGGCATGGTCGAGCGCAACGTCGAGCTGGTCATCATCGGCGCCATCACGTCGGAGGACCAGCTGGCCGCGCAAATGCAGGCCGACGTGAAGGCCGGCATCGCCGCGGTGACGGAGGTGCAGAAACGCGTCACCGCCAGTGCCGTCACGCCCGAGGACAAGGCGCAGCTCGAACGCATCGCCGCCGAGCGCGCCAGCATCCTGGCCGTCGTGGCCGAGGCCCAGAAGGCGCGCGCCGCCGGCGATCTCGACGCGGCGCGGCAGATCGCCCAGCAGCGCGTGCGCCCCGCGGCGGCCCGCTACACGGGCGCGCAGGAAGCCCTGGTGGAGCTGCAGTCGCGCGAGCGCGAACGCGCCAAGGCCGAAGGCGCCGCCCGGCGGTCCACGGCCCAGGCCGTGGGCTTCGGCATCGCGGCACTCGCCTGCCTGGTCGCCATCCTGATCGCGCGGCTCATCGTGGTGTCCATCACCCGCCCGCTGGACCGCGCCGTGGGCCTCGCCGACGCGATCGCCGCCGGCGATCTGACGATGGACGTGCACGACGACCGCCGCGACGAACTCGGCCACCTGCTGCGCTCGCTGTCGGCCATGTCGGCGCGCCTGCGGGGCGTGGTGGCGGAAGTGCGCGCGGGCGTGGAATCCGTCTCGTCGGCCTCCACGCAGATCGCCACGGGCAACCAGGACCTGTCCGCCCGCACGGAACAGACGGCGGCCAACCTGGAGGAAACCGCCGCCAGCATGGAGCAGCTCACGGCCACCGTCACGCAGGCGGCGGACACCGCCCGCCAGGCGGACCAGCTCGCCTCCAGCGCCGCGCAGGCCGCCGAGCGCGGCGGCGAGGTGGTGGGCCAGGTGGTGGCCAGCATGCAGCAGATCACCGACAGCTCGCGCCGGATCGGCGACATCATCGGCGTGATCGACGGCATCGCCTTCCAGACCAACATCCTGGCGCTGAACGCCGCGGTGGAGGCGGCCCGCGCCGGCGAGCAGGGCCGCGGCTTCGCGGTGGTCGCTGGCGAGGTGCGCAGCCTCGCGCAGCGCAGTGCCGAAGCCGCCAAGGAGATCAAGCAGCTCATCGGCGCCTCGGTCGAGAGCGTCGATTCCGGCTCGCAGCAGGTCGGCCAGGCGGGCCGGAGCATGGAGGAGATCGTGGCGAGCGTGCGCCGCGTCTCCGATCTGATCGGCGAGATCACCGCCTCGTCCACCGAGCAGCGCGACGGCATCGGCCAGGTGAACCAAGCCGTGGCCAACCTCGACCAGATGACGCAGCAGAACGCCGCGCTGGTGGAAGAGTCCAGCGCCGCGGCCAGCGCCATGCGCGACCAGGCGCACCGGCTGGCGGAGGTGGTGGCCGTGTTCAACGTCGGCGCGCTGGCCGCCGCTCCGGCGCGGTCCGCTGTGCCGGCATCGGCAGCAGCGCCGCGCCCTGCGGCGAGTGTCCCGCCCAAGGCCGTGGCACGTGCCGCGCGCCCCGCGCTGGCACCTGCGGCCGCGCCGCGTCCGGCAAAGGCCGTACCCGCGCAGATCCGGTCCGGAGCTGCCGCGGCCGTGGCCACCGCTGCGGCGCCCGCACCCCGCCCGGCGGCCGCCCCGGCGCCTGCGGCCGTGCGGACGCCCGCGCGGGCGGCGGCTTCCACGGCCGACAGCGACTGGGAAACCTTCTGAGGGGCGGGGGGCGGGCCAGCGGGGCGTGCCCTGCCTGCCGCGCCCCCGGGACGATCAGGTCTGCGCGCCTTCCACCAGGAACTGCACCCGCCGCTCGCCCCTCCATTCGTTCACGTCGAGCCGGAACGCCAGCAGCACGCGCGCGGGCAGCGGGTCGGTGTGGCCGAACCAGATGCCGTCCACCGGGCGGCCCTGGTGCAGCAGCTTGAGCGACAAGTGGTTCTTGCCTTCGCCCACCAGGCGCTGGCTGATGATCTCCACCTCTTCGCTGAACGTGGGCGGCGCGAAGCCCTGGCCCCAGACCTCGCGGTGCAGCGTGTCCACCAGCTCCGCGCGGCAGTATTCCGGCGACAGCGGCCCGTCGGTGTCGAGCCGGCGCGTGAGCGTGGCGGCGTCCAGCCACTCCTGCGCCACCTGGGCGAAGGCGCGTTCGAACACCGGGAACTGGTCCTTCGCCACCGTGCAGCCGGCCGCCATCGCATGGCCGCCGAACTTCAGGATCACGCCCGGATGGCGCTTGGCCACCAGGTCGAGCGCGTCGCGCAGGTGGAAGCCGGGAATCGAGCGGCCCGAGCCCTTGATCTCGTCCTCCCTGCCCGGCGCGCTGCTGGTGGCGAACACGAAGGTCGGGCGGTGCAGCCGGTCCTTGATGCGCGAGGCCACGATGCCGACCACGCCCTCGTGGAAGTCCGGGTCCCAGACGCTCACCGCGGCCGGCGGCTCGTCGTTCTCGCCGAACAGGCTCTCGGCCATCAGCAGCGCCTGCTCGCGCATGCCGCCCTCGATCTCGCGCCGCTCGCGGTTGATCGCATCGAGCGTGCGCGCCAGCTCCGCCGCGCGGCCCGGGTCGTCGGTCAGCAGGCATTCGATGCCCAGCGTCATGTCGGCGAGGCGCCCGGCCGCATTGATGCGCGGGCCGAGCGCGAAACCGAAGTCGAAGGTGGTGGCCACGTCCGCCTTGCGGCCCGCCGCGTCGAACAGCGCGGCGATCCCGGCCGGCATGTGGCCCGCGCGGATGCGCTTGAGCCCCTGCGCCACCAGGCGCCGGTTGTTCGCGTCCAGCCGCACCACGTCTGCGACCGTGCCCAGCGCCACCAGGGGCAGCAGCGGCTCCAGCTTTGGCTGGCTGGCCTTGTCGAACACGCCGCGCTCGCGCAGTTCCGCGCGCAGCGCCATCAG
>Ga0308171_1004944_pt1 | contig 10505 bp, 9 predicted proteins | sample PhyGR1_FD_202135 | JGI IMG/M metagenome (GOLD analysis project Ga0308171, IMG submission 202135) | Phyllosphere microbial communities from UC Gill Tract Community Farm, Albany, California, United States - DLSLSG.R1 | ecosystem: Host-associated > Plants > Phyllosphere > Unclassified | place: USA... | reverse complement strand
GAGGCGGTAAAACGCCTCTGCGCCCTGCCCGCGCCTCAGTGTGCCGCGCTGTTACACGAACTCAACCAGTTCTGGTGTGAAGCGGAGGCGCTCACCGAAGGTCTGGTGGTGTCGCAGCATGACGAAGCGTTTCACATGGCGCTGGTCGCGGCCGCGGGTAACCCGGAGATGGCGCGCATACACGCCGAACTCACCGAGAAGATCCGCATCATCCGTCGGCTCGACTTCACCCGCGATGATCGCATCTGTGCGACTTATCAGGAACATGCTCAGATTTTACAGGCGATTTTTGAGCAGCAGACAGGCGAGGCGCAACGCATCCTGACCGATCACATCGCTGTCAGTAAGGCGGAGGTCAGGAAGATCACACTGCACCGCCTCCAGCAGGCCCGGCTCCAGCTCACCGAATAACATAACAACCACTCAGGGGTTTAAATGATGAAAAGACGTTCGTTGATCAAGGCTTTCGCCCTCTCCGCTACCGTTGTCAGTATGGGTTTCGCCTGGAGTGCGCAGGCGGCTGACACCATCAAAGTGGGGATCATGCATTCGCTCTCCGGCACCATGGCGATTTCTGAAACGCCGCTGAAAGATGTGGCGCTGATGACCATTGATGAGATCAACGCCAAAGGGGGCGTGCTGGGGAAAAAGCTGGAGCCGGTGGTGGTCGACCCCGCCTCTAACTGGCCGCTGTTTGCCGAGAAAGCGCGGCAGCTGCTGACGCAGGATAAAGCGGCGGTGGTGTTTGGTTGCTGGACCTCGGTGTCACGCAAATCGGTGCTGCCGGTGTTTGAAGAGCTGAACGGCTTGCTGTTCTATCCGGTGCAGTATGAAGGGGAAGAGATGTCACCCAACGTCTTTTACACCGGCGCTGCGCCTAACCAGCAGGCGATTCCGGCAGTGGAGTATCTGATGAGCGAAGATGGCGGCAGCGCGAAACGCTTCTTCCTGCTGGGCACCGACTATGTCTATCCGCGCACGACCAATAAGATCCTGCGCGCCTTCCTGCACAGCAAAGGCGTGGCGGACAAAGATATCGAAGAAGTCTACACGCCGTTTGGCTACAGCGACTATCAGACCATTGTTTCCAACATCAAAAAATTCGCGGCCGGCGGCAAAACCGCCGTGGTTTCGACTATCAACGGCGACTCCAACGTGCCGTTCTACAAAGAGCTGGCTAACCAGGGTATCAAAGCCACTGACATTCCGGTGGTCGCCTTCTCGGTGGGCGAAGAGGAGCTACGCGGCATCGACACCAAACCGCTGGTGGGTCAGTTAGCCGCCTGGAACTATTTCGAGTCGATCGATAACCCCACCAACGCGAAATTCGTCGCCGACTACCGCGCTTACGCCAAAGCACACAACCTGCCGAACGCCGCCACCGTCGTCACCAATGACCCGATGGAAGCGACCTATGTGGGCATCCATATGTGGGCGCAGGCCGTGGAAAAAGCGGGCACGACGGACGCAGACAAAGTGCGGGCGGCCATGGCCGGTCAGACCTTTAAAGCGCCGGATGGCTTTACCCTGACCATGGACCAGACCAACCACCATCTGCATAAACCGGTCATGATTGGTGAAGTGGAAGAGAACGGCCAGTTCAGCGTGGTGTGGCAGACCGATAAGCCAGTGCGTGCGCAGCCCTGGAGCCCGTACATTGCCGGTAACGACAAGAAGCCTGATCACCCGGTGAAGACCGCGCAGTAATCGCGCGTTGCTGATGGACAGACAGCATCACCCGCTGTGAAGCGCAGCACGGCAGCGGTCATCAGGCTGCCGTGCTGACCTCCCCAAACGAGGCTCTTTTTATGAATCTATGTCGCTGCCTTTTCAGCCTGCTCCTGCTGCTGCCGCTATTGGCCAGCGCCGGACCGGCGGCAGACTTTGCCGCCGCCAGCCGCAGCCAGCAGGCTACGCTGCTGCAACAGTGGGCCGCCGCGCCGGACGGTCATCGCCTGCCGCTGCTGGAAGCGCTGAATGCCGAAACCGTGGTCATCGACCAGAACAAACAGCCTTTCAGCCAGCAGGGTTCAACGCTGCAGCCGCTGGATGCGGTGGCAAAGCCCACGGGCAGTCTGAAAAAGCTGTTTATGAACAATCGTCTGCGTGTGCTGGTGAATAACGCGCTGGCCGCCCACCAGCTGGTGAGCAGTGATGCTGCCCTGCGTTTGCGCGCGGCGCAGTTGCTGCAAAATGAGGGTGCCGCCGACCAGCTGCCGCTGCTGGAACAGCGCCTGGCCGCCGAACAGGATAGCCGCGTTCACGCCGCATTAGCGCTGGCGCTGGCGAATCTGCAACTGGCGGATAGCGAGCCGATGGTGCGTCTGCGGGCGGTTCAACTGCTGGGTGAGTCCAGCGATCCGAATACGCAGGCCAGCCTGCAACGCCTGACTCAGACTGAGAATGAGCCGGACGCCACGGTGCGGGCAGCAGCAGCGGAAAGTCTGCAACAGATTCAGAAACGGCTGATGTGGGGCGATCTGCTGGGACAGGCATTTAGCGGCCTGTCGCTGGGATCCATTCTGCTGCTGGCCGCGCTGGGCCTGGCGATCACTTATGGCCTGCTGGGGGTGATCAACATGGCGCACGGTGAAATGCTGATGCTTGGCGCGTACGCCACCTGGTGGGTACAGAGCCTGTTTCAGCAGTTTGCACCGGACTATTTAGCCTGGTATCCGCTGCTGGCGCTGCCGGTCGCCTTTATGGTCACCGCCGCCATCGGCATGGCGCTGGAACGCACTATCATCCGCCATCTTTATGGCCGTCCGCTGGAGACGCTGCTCGCCACCTGGGGAATCAGCCTGATGCTGATCCAGCTGGTGCGGGTGCTGTTCGGGGCGCAAAACCTGGAGGTGGCGAATCCGTCGTGGCTCTCAGGAGGCTTACAGCTGCTGCCCAATCTGGTGCTGCCGTGGAACCGCATCGCAGTGATTCTGTTTGTCGTGTTTGTGCTGGCGCTCACCTGGCTGCTGCTGAACCGGACCCGCCTTGGCATGAACGTGCGTGCCGTGACTCAGAACCGCGCCATGGCTGAGTGCTGCGGCGTGCCAACCGGCCGCGTCGATATGCTGGCATTTGGCCTCGGCTCGGGCATTGCCGGGCTGGGCGGCGTGGCGCTGTCGCAACTCGGTAATGTCGGACCGGAGCTGGGCCAGGGCTACATCATCGACTCGTTCCTGGTGGTGGTGCTGGGTGGCGTCGGCCAGCTGGCGGGCACCGTGGTTGCCGCGTTCAGCCTGGGCATTCTGAACAAAGTGCTGGAGCCGCAGATTGGCGCGGTGCTGGGTAAGATCCTGATTCTGGTCATTATCGTGCTGTTTATTCAGAAACGTCCGCAGGGACTGTTTGCGGTTAAAGGAAGGGTGACTGACTGATGACGCAACCCATCACGCTTCGCGTGGCGCGCACCGCGCCGCGCCTGACGATCAGCATCGGCCTGGCGATTACCCTGGCGTTACTGGTGATGCCGTTTCTGGCGCTGCTGCCCGCCACGCATCCGCTGGCGATCTCTACTTATACCCTGACGCTGGTCGGCAAAATCCTCTGCTACGCGGTGGTTGCCGTGGCGCTGGATCTGGTGTGGGGCTACGCCGGACTGCTGTCGCTGGGCCACGGTCTGTTTTTTGCCCTCGGCGGTTATGCCATGGGCATGTACCTGATGCGCCAGGCCGCAGGCGAAGGCTTGCCCGCCTTTATGTCTTTTCTTTCCTGGCGTGAGCTGCCCTGGTTCTGGACCGGCACCGAATACTTCGCCTGGGCGCTCTGTCTGAGTATGCTGGTGCCGGGCCTGCTGGCGCTGCTGTTTGGCTTCTTCGCCTTTCGCTCGAAGATCAAAGGCGTCTACTTCTCCATCATGACTCAGGCGCTGACCTACGCCGGGATGCTGCTGTTTTTTCGTAATGAAACCGGTTTTGGCGGCAACAACGGCTTTACTGGCTTTACCACCCTGCTCGGCTTTTCGGTGACGGCGACCGGTACCCGCATCGGGCTGTTTATCGCCACGGTGCTGCTGTTGCTGCTGAGCCTGGTGATCGGCTTCGCTCTGGCGCGCAGCAAGTTTGGCCGGGTGCTGACTGCGGTGCGGGATGCTGAAAACCGTCTGATGTTCTGTGGTTACGATCCGCGCGGCTTCAAGCTGTTTGTCTGGACGCTCTCCGCCGTACTGTGCGGCCTGGCCGGAGCGCTCTATGTGCCACAGGTCGGCATTATCAATCCGGGCGAGATGTCACCGGCTAACTCGATTGAAGCGGCGATCTGGGTGGCGCTGGGCGGACGCGGCACGCTGATCGGCCCGCTGCTGGGCGCGGCGATTGTGAACGGCGCACGCAGCTTCTTCACCGTCGCCTTTCCTGAATACTGGCTCTTTTTCCTGGGACTGATGTTCATCCTGGTTACGCTGTTTCTGCCGCACGGCGTCATTGGCCTGCTGCGCCGGAGGAATAAATGAGTGATGCCCTGTTTACCCAACCCCAGCTGGCGGATCGCCATCGGGCGCAGCGCGATCCCGTTCTGCAACTGGAGAAGATCAGCGTCTCGTTTGACGGCTTCCGGGCACTGACCGATCTTTCGCTGCAGATCGGCGTCGGTGAACTGCGCTGCGTGATCGGCCCCAACGGTGCGGGCAAAACCACGCTGATGGATGTGATCACCGGCAAAACCCGTCCCGACGCAGGCCGGGTGATCTACGACCAGGACAGCGATTTAACGCGTCTTTCGCCGGTAGAGATCGCCCGCGCCGGGATTGGCCGTAAGTTTCAGAAGCCTACGGTATTTGAAGCATTAACCGTGTTCGAAAATCTGGAGATTGCGCTCAAAGCTGATAAATCGGTCTGGGCCAGCCTCCGCGCCCGCCTCAGCAGCGAACAACGCGATCGGATTGATGAAGTGCTGAAATTGCTGCGGCTGGGTGGCGAACGCCAGCGCCGTGCGGGCCTGTTGTCGCACGGCCAGAAGCAGTTTCTGGAGATTGGCATGCTGCTGGTGCAGGAGCCGCATCTGCTGCTGCTGGATGAACCGGCGGCAGGCATGACTGACGCAGAGACGGCCTACACCGCTGAGCTGTTCCGCAGCCTGGCGGGCAAACATTCACTGATGGTGGTGGAGCATGATATGGGCTTTGTCGAGACCATCGCCGATCATGTCACGGTGCTGCATCAGGGGCAGGTGCTGGCCGAGGGTTCGCTGCGCGAGGTTCAGGCCAGTGAGCAGGTTATCGACGTTTATCTGGGGCGCTAAAATGTTACAGGTTACTGAACTGAATCAATATTATGGCGGCAGTCACATTCTGCGAGGCCTGTCGTTTGAGGTGAAAATTGGTGAAATCACCTGCCTGCTGGGGCGCAATGGCGTGGGGAAAACCACGTTGCTGAAGTGCCTGATGGGGCTAATCCCGGCGAAGTCGGGCGAGATTCAGTGGCAGCAGCAGCGGATGAATGGCCGCAAGCCGCACCAGCGGGTGCAGGCGGGCATCGCCTGGGTGCCGCAGGGACGGGAAATCTTTCCGCGTCTGACGGTGGAAGAAAACCTGCTTATGGGCCTGTCACGCTTTCCGGCTGCGCAGGCGCGTGAAGTGCCGGAAGAGATCTATCAGCTCTTCCCGGTACTGCTGGCGATGAAGTCACGCCGGGGCGGCGATCTCTCTGGCGGGCAGCAGCAGCAACTGGCGATCGGCCGGGCGCTGGCCTGTCGGCCACAGCTGTTGATCCTCGATGAGCCGACCGAAGGGATCCAGCCTTCGGTGATCAAAGAGATCGGCGCGGTCATCCGCCAGCTGGCGCAGCGGGGAGATATGGCGATCCTGCTGGTGGAGCAGTTTTATGACTTCGCGGCAGAGCTGGCGGACAGCTATCTGGTGATGTCGCGCGGTGAAATCGTGCAGCGTGGCCGCGGCGACACCATGGAAGCAGAGGGTGTGCGCGGCCTGGTGGCGATTTAACCTTCACTCACAGCAAGCCGGTCTCCACGGAGAAGTGCCGCTGTTCGCCGCTCGCCAGGGTGATCAGCGTGCCAGCCTGCTGTGCGGCAAGAAAGCCCTCTGGCCGACAGGTAGCGGGCAGAATATAAGCCGCCACCTGCTGGTCATGGTTGTGCAGCAGCCAGCGGGTAGCGTGCGGGAACTGCGCGGTAGAGAAGCGCGTCATGAGCGCATAGCCCTGGGGCGAATGCAGCTCAAACTGGGCTTCACTACCATACTGCGGCAGATCGTCCGCGAAGAAGACGATCTCCGGATCGCAGAGTTGCGGCTGATCGAGCTGTTGTAACGCCTGTGGATCGCGCGCCAGTTGATCCGTGTAATCCCGCCAGGCAGGCGTCGGTCGCAGGTGCGCCGGGATCGAACAACGCAGCTGGAATGCCCCTTCGGGGATCGACTGCCGGAAGCGTCCCTGATCGATCCACGCGCTGTTGAGGTGACACATATACTGCAACGGCATTGGTGCACCGGCCAGATTGGTCACCGTCATCTCTATCGTCAGACGGGGCTGATCGGCCTGAATGCGGACGGCGGGTGCCGCACGGTAGTGATGACCGAAGCCTTTAACATATTCACATTCCCCTTCCAGCGACAGCCTCTGATCGTCCAGCACCAGCCAGGCGCTATCCATGCGGGCGCAGGCCATCTCACCGTGCAGCGGATGATTGTCCTCTGGCGCGGGGCAGCCGTTCGCCAGCAGCCCCGAATGAAAGGCAAAACAGCCATAGGTATCGATGATCGAATTCGCGGGCAGCGGCTGCTTAAAGCTGTGGCCCATGGTCAGGTTATGATCGTCAAACTTCACGTCCCAGATCATCTGCCCGAGAAACGGCAGCACGGTCACGCTACCGCGCCGGTTATGAATGCGTACCGCCTCGATGCCCGCCGGGTAGCGAAACAGCTCAACCCGGAAGTCATCACTCTCTAACAGCACCCACGGCGTGGCGTGAAACTGATCACGCGCTAAGGATAAACGGGTTCTCATGGTAACTCCTCCACCAGACGACCGGCCGCAGCCGGCTGTTTTTTATGGCGCAATTCGCCATAGAAGTAGAATCCGACCCAGGCAAAGCAGAGCAGCGAGACACCAAACGCCAGCTGCATTGAGCCCAGCGTGTCAGACATCAGACCCTGCAGCGCCGGGACAAAGGCCGCGCCGACAATCGCCATCACGATAAACGCGCCTGCCACTTCAGTGTATTTATTATCGACCGTCGCCAGCGTGCCGGCGTAGATCGTTGCCCAGCAGGGGCCAAACAGCACGCTGACAAAGACGGCGGCGTAGACGGCGGTAAAGTTCGGCACCAGCATCACATAGGCCAGCGTCAGTACGCCCAGCACCGAATAGGCGATCAGCACCTTCTCGGCACGGAAGCGGGTCATCAGGAAGTTCGCCACGAACTTGCCGATAAAGAAGCAGACAAAGCTGTAGATCATAAAGTTAGAGGCATGACGTTCATTGGCCGCCCCCAGCGTCAGCGCCAGACGAATGGTAAATGACCAGACGGCCACCTGCATGCCAACATAGAGGAACTGGGTCACAATGCCGCGTTTAAAGTGACGATTAGCAGCCAGATAGCGGAAGGTCTCGCCCAGTGACGGCCGGGATTTCTCATTACTCTCAGGTTTGCAGCGCGGATAGCGGGTGAACATAAACAGCAGCATCACAACCACCAGCACCATCACCAGATATTTGTAAGGCTCAAGCGTGTGCTCCAGCATCGTCAGGCGGAACGCATGCGCCTGCTCTGCCGTCATGGTCGCCATCTGACTCTCCAGACTATCGCCGTCCTGAAACACCAGATATTTACCCAGCACAATCCCCATCAGCGCACCAATCGGGTAGAAGGTCTGGCTGACGTTGAGACGGAGCGTGGCGTGATCACGATGGCCAATCATTGAGCTGTAGGTGTTGGCTGCGGTTTCCAGAAAGCTCAGGCCGATGGCGATGGCAAAGATCGCCGCGAGGAACATGGTATAGGTCGCCATGTGCGAAGCGGGATAAAAGGCGATACAGCCAGCAATGTAGAGCGCCAGACCGATCATAATCGCCATCTTGTAACTGGTTTTGCGGATCACCAGCGAGGCAGGGATCGCAATCAGAAAATAGCCGCCATAAAAGGCGCTCTGCACCAGCGCACTGGCAAAGTCGCTCAGGGCGAATACGCTTTTAAACTGGGTGATCAGGATATCGTTGAGACTCGCCGCACAGCCCCAGAGCGGAAAGAGGCACGACAGCAGAATGAACTGGAACAGCGGCGTTTTATTCAGATAGCCATCAGATTGCTGAACAATTTTCTGTTGCATAGCAGAACCTTAGTTACGGTTGAGAAAACGCTGAAACGCCTCTGCGTCGGGATAAGCACACTGGGTGCCACGCCCGGTAACGCTGCAGGCGGCATACGCAGAAGCCTGTGTCATGGCGGCGGCCACATCGCCGGTTTCCACCAGCAGATACGCAAAACAGCCGATAAAGGCATCACCTGCGCCGCTGGTGTCGACCGCCTGAACAGGCGTCGCGGCCACGCGATGCACCCTGTCGCCGCTCATCCAGACCGATCCCCGGCTGCCCAGGGTGATGATCAGATTTTTAAGGCCGCGCTTAAGCAGCGACTGTCCGGCCAGGATCACCTCTTCATCAGTGCTGACCGGCAGGCCGGTGAGGATCTCCAGCTCGGTTTCGTTCGGCATAAAGAAGTCGCATTTGCAGGCGTATTGAATATCCAGCGTGGCAACGGCCGGTGCCGGATTCAGGATCACGTTGATCTGATGCTGGCGGGCAAAATCGATAGCGTAATAGACCGTTTCGAGCGGGATCTCCAGCTGCAGGATGATCAGCTCACAGGCTTTCAGCACCTCTGCAGCGTCGTCGATATCAGCCGGTTTCAGCTGCTGGTTGGCGCCTTTGATAATCAGAATGCGGTTCTGCGACTGGTCATCGACAAAAATCGGTGCCACGCCGCTGGAGGTGCCCGGAGCGGTGGTAACAAAGCGCGTGTCCACGCCCTGCTGCTGCAGATTAGCCACGGTGTTCGGCGCAAAAAGATCGTCGCCGACCTTGCTGACCATCATCACGTTGCCACCCATTTTTGCTGCCGCAACCGCCTGGTTAGCCCCTTTACCGCCGCAGCCAATGGCAAAATCGGGCGCTTCAAGGGTTTCGCCCGCTTTCGGCAGGCTGTTGGTATAGGTAATCAGATCGACCATGTTTGAGCCGATGACCGCAATTGTCATGACCATTTCTCCCGGATGTTTTCAAATTTCAAATGTTATTAAAGTAACAATAACCTTTCTTAAAGGTTAAATATGTGACAAAAACCACATACTTAAACGGTGAAATCCGGTGACAAACGGCATTAAAGGCGCCTTAGAGTGTTACTATTATAACAAGATAACATCATGGACCGTGGCGATTGTGGGGTGTGATCGCCTGTGGTGTGGCCGCACGGCGGAGGTTTGCGGCCCTTACAGATTGCGGGTAAGATTGACTACCAGCCTGGCGGATGAGACGCAACTCATTCAAATCTGTGAGGTTTGTAGCGTATTGACGCCGATTCCGGCGTTTTTGCTCCGCACTGCAGGATAGGTAACAAAGAGATGACCATGGAAACCCGGCGCGACGAACGCATTCATAAGCTGACGCAGGCACTTAAACGCACCGACAAACTGCACCTCAAAGATGCGGCGCAGTTGCTGGGTGTCTCAGAGATGACGGTTCGCCGCGACTTAACCGAGCCGGGTTCCAGCGTGGTCCTGCTGGGTGGCTACATCGTCAGCGACCCGAAAAGTCATGCTGGCCACTATTTCGTCAGCGATCAGCATGGGCAGAATGCCGCCAGAAAACAGCGACTGGCGCAGGCAGCGGCCAGCCTGATTAACGAGAACGATACGGTCTTTTTCGACTGTGGCACTACCCTGCCCTATATCGTTGATGCCATTCCCGACACGCTGTCATTTACCGCCATCTGTTGCGCCATGAACACCTTTCTGACGCTGAAAGAGAAACCGGCCTGTCACGTCATCCTTAGCGGCGGTGAGTTTCATGCCGACAATGCGCTGTTTACGCCGATTGGCGTGCACACCCTCCTTGACGATCTCTGTCCGACGCTGGCCTTTATCTCGGCCGCCGGCATCGACAAAGATCAGGGGGCAACCTGCTACAACACCAATGAGCTGATGATGAAACATCACGCCATACTGCGCGCCCGAAAATCCGTACTGGTGGCTGACAGCAGTAAATATGGCAAAGTGCTGCCCGCCCGCATTGCCGGGCTGCAGCGCTTCGATCTGCTGGTGAGTGACAGCGCGCCCGATCAGGCGTTGCAGAACTGGCTGGCCCAGCAGGCGATACCGCTTCGTCTGCCCTGAGGCCTGCCTCTTCCTGATCATCTGACACGTCTGATGATGTTGCGTGCAAATCAGACAGTTATCCCACACATTGTCGGGCGTCCTTCCCTTCAGGACATTATTCGCCGCCCTCCGGCTGGGATTAAACGGTGAAAAAGGCTAAACTTCGACATCATTCCAACGACCA
>Ga0308171_1004937_pt1 | contig 10514 bp, 5 predicted proteins | sample PhyGR1_FD_202135 | JGI IMG/M metagenome (GOLD analysis project Ga0308171, IMG submission 202135) | Phyllosphere microbial communities from UC Gill Tract Community Farm, Albany, California, United States - DLSLSG.R1 | ecosystem: Host-associated > Plants > Phyllosphere > Unclassified | place: USA... | reverse complement strand
TGGCCAATGGTTCGGGGGTAGCGATTCTGTCGGACCTGGTGTATCGGCCCTGGTCGCTGGAGGGATTACGGATCGAGACGGTGCTGCTGATGGATCACGTGCCGGCCATGAATGTGGGACTGGCCTGGCGCAAGGGGGTGACGTTTACGCCAGCCATGGAGGCGGTGCGGGAGTATTTCAGGCAGTCGTTTTTGACGCCGCAGTTGAGTAGTGGGAGGCGGTGAGAATGTGATTCTCATGAGTGGAGAATCACTTCCAATTGAATTGTCCACAGCACTTGCCGTGGACAAGTGGAAATGATTTAGAGAATTTCCTCTTGGGACGCCACCATCCACACGCGCTTGAGGGGCAGTTCTGCCTTGAGGTCTTCGTCCAGCCGATCATATTGCTCGAAGAGTTGCTCCAGGATCTCCTTTTGCGTCCACAGGCGCAGGCGGAAGAATTGCGAGGCCATTTCTTTTTGCACATTGCCCTTGAATCCGCCCCACGCGACGAATAAGCCCTGGTCGGCGTTGAACTTGGTCATCGCACCCAGTAATTTATCCACAGGCTCGCGGCCGATGGGATTGTCTTCTGACTTCACCTCGATGCACAGGCGTGGCGCGGAGAAGCCCAATGGCCCGGATCCGGCCAGAATATCGGCCCCGCCATCCGCGCCTTCCGGACTGCGGTAGGTCGTGTAGCCCTGGGCTTTGAGAATGCCTTCGATCAGGCGGGTGAGGCCGTGGCCCTTGAAGCGGGCCGAGATCAGGGAGGCGATCTGGTCCCGGGCCAATTCGTCCAGGTCGGAATCGGCAGTCTCTTCATCGTTACTGGCTGAGGCTGTTGCTTTGGTCGCGGCCGCAAGCGTCTCGGCTTTCCAGCCATTGGCACGCATGGCGGCAATACGCTGTTCGGCGTTGTTGCGCTTGATGCGGCAGATGGTCATGAACGCGCCGAAGGAAAACAGCAAGTCCTTGCCGAAGTGCGTGCGCGGAATGGCCTCGCCGATCCACTTGACGGCACGGGAGTGGAAGAAGGGGCTGGGGCCGGATGGCTGACACTGGTAGTCCCCGGTGATTTCACCGATGTAAACCGCCGGCTGCGACTTCAGGGGAATGACGACCAGGTCGCCGATTTTCATCTCATGGGCGAATGGCCAGACCTGGCTGACCCAGTTCTGGATGGTCTTGGGCTTGGCTTCGCTGTAGCGCTGGGTCATCGCGGCGGTGAGTTCGCTGCGGCCGGACATTTTGGAGAGATCCACGTCGAGGTCATCCCAGGTTACGTAGACGCGATTTTCCTGGATGAACTTGTGTTCGTACTCGCCGTGGGAGCCGGCGCGGATGAGCCAGATGGACATGGATGGATTTCCTTGTTTGTTTTATGTGGCGGAATGGGTTTAAGAGATTGGCGATGATGATAGCGGAAAGCTCAATTCATTGGACGCGGTGAGTTATCTCCAGATTTCTGGCATTTGCGAGGTGGAGGAGCCTCATCGGTGGGCGTAACAAGCTTTACGAGTCTTCAAATGGTAGACTCTCGGCCTACGATTCAGGAGCTGGCTGAAGCGCCAGTAAAGCATGCTGGTATGAGCGTGGGAGCTAAAACCCACCGTCCAGGCTGCGAAAGAATTGAAAGAGGGAATGCAAAAAATGAAAAGCGTACAACAACGTGTCCATCAAGCTCCGCAACGAGCTAGTCACTTCGAATTAGTTAATCCAGCGAATGTTGTTCTTAAGCGGCTGGGCCTAAAGATTGATTAAGAGATAAGCGCGACCCAAGATAGCCGCTCATCCGCACGCATTCCTACTTGGTATGTAGCATCGTTCTGTCGAGAGTGGCCCGGGCCGCCTATCGTTCCCCCCAGTAAGACTATCTGCTATTGCTCGCAGTCAGCTAACGTCGCAGAGCGTTGGAGCGGAAAGCCGCGTTCGACTAGCTTTCTGAGCAAGACAAAATAACTGAAATTGAATCACCATGGCCATTAAGAAATCAGATCTTTATTCCTCCCTTTGGGCATCTTGCGACGAACTGCGCGGCGGCATGGATGCCAGTCAGTACAAAGACTACGTGCTGTTCATGCTGTTCATCAAGTATGTTTCGGACAAGTATGGCGAGTCTGATGACTTTTCTCCGCCCGTCACGATTCCCCCCGGAGCCAGCTTCAAAGATATGGTTGCGCTGAAGGGTAGGAGCGATATCGGTGACAGAATCAACACACAGGTGATTCAGCCGCTGATCGACGAAAACTCGCGCCTTGCGCGCAGTGACTTTCCTGATTTCAACGACCCGAACAAACTCGGTGAAGGTCAGGCGATGGTGGATCGCCTCAGTAATTTGATTGGCATTTTTCAAAAGCCTGAACTGGATTTCTCGAAGAACCGCGCCGAGAACGACGACATTCTGGGGGATGCCTACGAATACCTGATGCGTCATTTTGCCTCGCAGAGCGGCAAGAGCAAGGGCCAGTTCTACACCCCATCCGAAGTCAGTCGGATCATGGCTAAGGTTGTGGGGATATCCCCCTCCAATGCGGTGGCATCGACCACTGCGTATGACCCCACCTGTGGTTCTGGTTCCTTGCTGCTAAAAGTTGCAGCCGAGGCAGGAAAACACATTACGTTGGAGGGCCAGGAAATGGACGTGACCACTGCTGGTCTAGCCCGTATGAACATGATCCTGCACGACTTTCCAACCGCCAACATCCTGCAGGGCAATACACTCGCATCGCCGAAGTTCAAGGATGGTGAGTCGCTGCGAACCTATGACTACGTGGTCGCCAATCCGCCATTTTCAGACAAGACTTGGAGCACAGGAATGACCCCGGCCAGCGATCCGCACCAGCGGTTTGTTTTGGGGGAGCCGCCGAAAAAGCAAGGCGACTACGCTTACCTGTTGCACATCATCCGCTCAATGAAAAGCACCGGAAAAGCTGCCTGCATTCTGCCGCACGGCGTCCTTTTTCGGGGCAACGCCGAGGCTGTCATCCGCGAGAAACTGGTGCGCTCGGGCATCCTCAAAGGGATCATCGGTCTGCCGGGCAATCTGTTTTACGGCACGGGCATCCCGGCCTGCATCCTCGTGCTGGACAAGGAAAACGCTTCAGCACGCAAAGGCATCTTCATGATCGACGCCTCCAAGGGCTACACCAAGGATGGTCCCAAGAACCGCCTGCGTGAGCAGGACATTCACAAGATCGTCGATGCCTTCACCAGGTTAACGGAGTTGCCACGCTACTCGCGCATGGTACCGCTGACCGAGATCGCAGACCCCAAGAACGACTACAACCTCAACCTGCCACGCTACATCGACAGTACCGAACCTGAAGACATTCAGGACATTGATGGACACTTGCGTGGCGGGATTCCAGAGCGTGACCTGGATGCGTTGAGCGACTATTGGAAAGTTATTCCAGGTGTGCGTAATGCCTTGTTCGCGTCAGCCGGGCGCGCTGGTTATGCACAGCTGAAACTGCCCATCGCCGAGGTGAAGACCGCCATCTTTGCACACCCTGAGTTCACTGCATTCAATCAAAAGGCGACCAAGATCTTTGTTGACTGGAAGCAGGCCAGCACACCGCAGCTAAAGGGCTTTGCGAAAAACGGCCACCCGAAGCAATTGATCGAGGCACTGTCCGAGGAGTTGCTTTCCCGATTCAAGTCGACGCCCCTCGTCAATGCCTATGACGTGTATCAACACCTCATGGACTACTGGGCCGAGACGATGCAAGACGACTGCTACCTGATCTCCGACGCAGGCTGGCAGGCTGGGGCGCAGCCGCGTGAAATTATTCAGGTCAAGAACAAAGACGGCAAGTTGGCGTGGCCGGAAGCGCATGACTACAAGAAAGGCAAGCGCCGCTTCAAATCGGATCTGATTCCTGCGTCAATTCTGATCGCCCGTTATTTCATCACCGAACGGGACACCATTGAAGCGTTTGAGTCCAAGCTGGCAGATGTCGAGCAGCAACTTCAGGAGATGATGGAAGAGAACAGCGGCGAAGAAGGGCTGCTGGCCGAGGTGATTGAAGGCGAAGGCGACAAGCAGAAGATCACGGCTAAGGCTGTTAAAGCCCGCTTAAAGGAGATCGGTAAAGATCCTGACTATGCCGACGAGTGCGAGGCGCTTCAGGACTACGCCGCCTTGCTCGACCAGCAGACCGATATCAAAGCAAAATTGAAAGCGGCGCAGGATGACCTTGAGGCCAAGCTGGATGCCAAGTACCCCAAGCTGACCGAGGAAGAGATCAAGCAGCTTGTAGTGGACGACAAATGGTTGACGACCTTGGCGGATGCTGTGCAAGGCGAACTGGATCGTGTTTCGCACACCCTTACCAGTCGCATTCGCCAGCTTGCAGAACGCTATGCAACACCGCTGCCGATGTTGATCAAGGATCTCGGAACTCTTTCACAGCGTGTGGATGAGCACCTGAAGAAAATGGGGGTGGTATGGAACTGATGCCAGGCTACAAGCACAGCGACGTTGGTGTGATCCCCGACAACTGGGATGCTAAACCACTAGGCGAGATAGGCGACAGTCTCATTGGATTGACTTATCGTCCTACCGAGGTCCGTGAGTATGGAACGTTGGTGCTTCGATCATCCAACGTGCAAAACGGGACCTTATGCTTTGAGGACAATGTATATGTCGAAACCGATATTCCAGAGCGCATTATGGTCAGACCTGGAGACATTCTTGTATGCGTGCGGAACGGCAGTCGCGATCTGATTGGCAAGTCCGCTTTTATCGACGAGCGTGCCATCGGTATGACCTTTGGAGCGTTCATGGGGGTTTTTCGTAGTGAACATGGCAAACTTCTTCATTACGTTTTTCAGTCAGGAATTATAAAAAAGCAGATCAATGAACATTTGGGCGCGACTATCAATCAGATCACGAACAAAAGCCTTAACTCTTTTAAGGTTCCGCTACCGCCAACTGAGGAGGAGCGGACAGAAATTGCAAGTGCGTTGGGCGATGTCGATGCTTTCCTCCTCGCCCTTGGCCAAGTAATCGCCAAGAAGCGCGACCTGAAGCAGGCAACCATGCAGCAACTTCTTAATCGCCAAATTCGGTTGCCTGGCTTTAACAATGAATGGGAGCTGAAGGGGCTGGGACACGCTGGGATGTGTTTGCGTGGCGTTGGTTACCGTGGTGATGCTGATCTATCGCCTCACGACACTGGATTTACAAAGCGACTTTTGCGATCCAACAACGTCCACAATGCGGTTGTTGTGACCAATGATGTACAGTTTGTGAATATCAGGAGAGTCTCTCAGGCTCAAGTTCTTAAAAAAAACGACATCGTGATTTGTATGGCCAATGGAAGCAAGGCACTGGTCGGAAAAGCTGGGCTATTTTTAATTGATGACGGCTTTGATTACACCTTTGGAGCTTTTATGGGGTGTTTCCGAACAGATGCAACAATAGCTGACCCCCATTTTATCTTTTCTCTCTTTCAGACGGGTCAATATCGCGATTACATAAACAATTTACTTGCCGGATCGAGCATTAATAATTTAAGCCCTAGCAGTATTGAGTCTCTTGAATTCTTATTTCCATCATATCCTGAGCAAGTTGCAATTGGACAGGTACTTGCTGACATGGATGCAGAGCTAGCTTTGCTCGAGGGGCACCGCGATAAGTACCGCAACCTTAAACAAGCCATGATGCAGGAGCTACTCACTGGCAAAACGCGACTGATTTTCAAGGGGAAAAGTCATGTCTGAAAAAGTACGATCTGAACGCAATACGCAGAACCGTGTTGCTGCGCTGTTTACCGATTTCAGCCGTGCTGCGTGCCTTGGCTACGATCACTTGGGTGAGTGGAGCAAACGGGACAATAACCGACCCATCGAAGCTGACTTACTGCGCAGGAACCTCAGAAAGCGTGGCTATTCTGATGCCCACATCTCCGCTGCGCTACAAAAGCTCCTGACGGCAGCCGACTCCACCGGCATCACCCTGTATCAAGCCAATCTGCGCACCTACCAACTGCTGCGCTATGGCGTACCGGTACAGATTGCAGCCGGGCAGGCACATGAGACAGTACACCTCATCGATTGGGAAACACCCGACAACAATGATTTTGGCCTAGCCGAAGAGGTCACCTTGCGCGGAGGCTACGAACGGCGGCCTGATATGGTGGTGTATATCAACGGCATCGCCATTGCAGTCATTGAACTAAAACGTAGTTCGGTAGAGGTGGCCGACGGTGTGCGTCAGCTCATCACCAACCAGGAAGAGATTTTCAATAAAGGCTTTTTCAGCACAGTCCAGTTGGTGTTGGCGGGTAGTGACTCGCAGGGGCTGCGATACGGTACCACCGGAACTCCGGAAAAGTTTTTTGTAGAGTGGAAGCAAAGCAAGGATAAAAATCCCACCACGTCGGCACCCATTGCCGAGGGAGCCTTGTTGGATAAACCGCTGGCCCAGCTGTTTGATAAAGGGCGTCTGCTGGATTTGATCCGTAACTTTATCATCTTCGATGGGGGGCAAAAGAAGGTGCCTCGCGTACACCAGTACAACGGCGTCAAAGCTGCCCAAGAGCGGATTAAGCAGCAAGAGGGCGGTGTCATCTGGCACACCCAAGGTAGTGGCAAGAGCATTTTGATGGTGCTCATCACCAAGTGGCTACTGGAGTTTGATCCCCATGCCCGTGTTCTGGTCATTACTGACCGTGATGAGCTGGACAAGCAGATTGTGGGCGTGATGCGCAACGCAGGTGTGATTGGCAAAGAAGCTGCGTCACCGCGCATTACCTCCCGCGCCGAACTCGTGCAAAAGCTCGGAGCGGCCACGCCTCGTTTGATGTGCGCACTGATTCACAAGTTTGATGCGACCGATCTGCAAGGCGAACCACCCAGGGTAGCGGGCCGCATTTACGTCTTGGTCGATGAATGTCATCGCACGCAGGGCGGCAGCATGAACAAGCAGATGAAGCGTTGGCTGGATAATGCGATTTTCATCGGCTTCACTGGTACGCCTCTGCTGCGCAAAGACAAACAAACCACCCGCGAGGTATTTGGCACCTACATCCACACTTACAAGTTTGATGAAGCGGTGGCAGACAAGGTGGTGCTCGACCTCAAGTACGAGGCACGTGATGTGCCGCAGCGACTAACGTCGAAGAAAGCCGTTGATGACTGGTTCGATCAGAAGACCAAAGGCTTGAATAATTTTCAGCGCTCGGTTTTGCGGAAGCGCTGGGCGACCATGGAAGAACTGATGAGCGCTGGTGAGCGTAAGCAGCGCATCATTGCCGACATCATCCACGACTTCGGCGTTAAGCAGCGCCTGAACAATGACCGCGGAACGGCCATTCTGGTGGCCGCTTCGATCTATGATGCGTGTCATTATTTCCGCCTGTTCCAAAATCCGCCTTTCGGGAAGTACTGTGGAATTATTACCTCCTACGAACCCAATCACAACGCAATCTCGCGCGAGCCGAAGGACAGCGACGAACGCTACAAGTTTGATACTTATACTCAGTATGTCCTGCAGAAAGGCCAGAGCACCAAGGACTACGAGGATAAGGTCAAGCAGCGGTTTATCGATGAACCTGCCAATCTGAAGTTGTTGATTGTCGTGAGTAAACTGCTGACGGGCTTCGATGCGCCGTCTTGCACTTACATCTATCTCGACAACGGTCTAAGCGATCACACTCTGTTCCAGGCTATTTGCCGCACCAATCGGCTCGATGGCGACGATAAAGACTACGGTTACATCGTCGATTACAAAGAGCTTTTCGATAAGGTGCAAGACTCTATCGCAGTCTATACCTCGGATGAGCTGGACATCGACGAAGATGGCGATGATGGTAACGTCGTCGTGAAGGACTGGCTCAAGGAGGGCAAGGCGCAGTTAGATGCCGCGCGGGAAGCCCTGCACTACTTGTGCGAGCCAGTCTCAATGCCCCGTGAGATAGAGCAATACCTGCACTATTTCTGTGGGGATGCCAATGATCCTGAAGCGTTGCAAAATACTGAGCCGCTGCGCATCTCGTTTTATAAGTCTGCTGCCGTATTTCTGCGAGCTTATGCGGCGATTGCGCAAAATCTTGAAGATGCCGGGTATACGTCGGCTGATATTGCTGCTCTCGAAAAGGAGATCGACTTCTACAGCGAGATTCGTATGTCGATCAAGAAGCATTCTTGCGAAGAACTTGATATCAAGCCCTATGAGGCGGATATGCGCCATCTCATTAACTCTTACATCCAAGCAGACCCGGCTGAAGAGTTGGGTGACCTCAGCTCGCTCTCTCTGACTGAGCTGATCATTGAAACCGGTATTCACGACGCCATTGCCAAGAAGCTTAACCAAAAGGGAAAGCTGTCGAAGAATGCTATTGCTGAAGGCATCATCAACAACGTTCGCAAGACGATCATTCGTGATCAACTGACTGATCCGAAGTTTTATGACGAAATATCCAAGCTCCTCGAAGATCTGATTAAGCAAAAGCGAGATGACACTGCTGCCTACGAGAAATTTCTCCAGAAGGCAGAGGAGTTGGTGAAGAGGATGGCCGCAAAAAATAATGGTAGTCATCCGCACGTGCTCAACGGGAACGAGGAAGCCATCACGCTCTTCAATAATCTGACCGGGATCCCGGTTGCAAATTTCGTCTGCCCGGTTGACGATGACGGTAAGGCAGCGCTCGCACTGAAGCTCGATCAGGCCATGCGAGAGCAGGCTCCTGCTGGATGGAAGGGAGATGAGACACGTGAGAAGCAGGTGTTGAACGCCCTGTTTCCCCTTATGTCTCGGGATCGGATTGCGACGCAAGCCATTTTTGAAATCATCAAGAACCAACCGGGGTACTGATGAACGAAACGATTCAATTGGGCGAGATTTCGATAACAGTGATCAGGAAGGACATCAAGAATGTCCACCTCACCGTGCATCCGCCCGATGGACGCGTATCGCTCGTCGCCCCAACCAACACACGTCTAGAAGTGGCGCGTGCCTACGCGATCTCAAAGCTGGTCTGGATTCGTGAACAGCAGAGAAAGTTGGAATGCCAGGCGCGGGAAACTCCGCGCCGATTCATTGAGCGTGAAAGCCACTATGTTTGGGGCCGGCGCTATTTAATGTCGGTCAACTATCACGATGTAAAGCCTTCAGTTGTTCTCAGCAATAAACGGATCATCTTGACCGTTCGTCCTGGCTATAGCGAGGAAAAGCGGGGTGAGGTGGTGCATGAGTGGCACAAGTCGCTCCTGCATAAAGTCGTGCCGCCACTGATTCAAAAGTGGGAGCAAAGACTAACGGTGAATGTATCGGGCTATTTCCTGCAGCGGATGAAAACTAAGTGGGGTGGTTGTAATCCCGTAGCGAGACACATTCGCTTGAATACGGAATTAGTGAAAAAGCCAAAGGATCTGCTTGAGTATGTTGTGGTGCATGAAATGGCCCATTTGATTGAGCCTACGCATAGTGATCGCTTTATCGCAATCCTCGATGAGCATTATCCTAGCTGGCGTGAAGCGCGTTCCGAGCTCAATGAATTGCCGTTGGCGGCGGAAGTGTGGAATGAGTAATGTCTGGGCTGGGTGCTTGCCCTGCAATAAAAAACCCCGAGCCTAGTCGGGGTTCAGGTCGTACCAGAATGGGCTGATTCGATGTTCAAACGTTGAACAAGAAATTCATCACATCCCCATCCTTGACCACATACTCCTTGCCTTCCGCGCGCATCTTGCCCGCTTCCTTGGCACCGGTCTCACCCTTGAAGGCAATGAAGTCCTCAAAGGCAATGGTCTGCGCACGGATGAAGCCGCGTTCGAAGTCAGTGTGGATCACGCCAGCCGCCTGCGGGCCGGTGGCGCCCACCGGCACCGTCCAGGCGCGCACTTCCTTCACGCCAGCGGTGAAGTAGGTCTGCAGGCCCAGCAGCTTGAAGGCGGCGCGGATCAGGCGATCCAGGCCCGGCTCTTCCATGCCCATGTCGGCCAGGAAGTCGGCCTTGTCGGCGTCGTCCAGGTCGGCGATCTCGGCTTCGATGGCCGCGCAGATGGCCACGATGGGCGCGTTCTGTTCCTGCGCGTAGGCAGTCAGCTGGTCCAGCAGCGGGTTGTCGGTGAAACCGCTGTCAGAGACGTTGGCCACGTACATCGCCGGCTTGGCCGTGATCAGGCACAGCGGCTTGATCAGCAGCATCTCTTCGGCATCGAGGCCCAGCGCGCGCACCGGCTTGGCTTCGTCCAGCGCCGGCATGATGCGCTCCAGCAGGGCGACCAGCTTGGCGGCATCCTTGTCGCCGGAACGGGCCTTCTTCTGCTCGCGATGGATGGCCTTCTCAACGGTGCCCATGTCGGCCAGCGCCAGTTCGGTCTGGATCACGGCGATGTCGTCCAGCGGGCTCACGCGGCCGGCCACGTGGATCACGTTCGGATCTTCGAAACAACGCACCACGTTGACGATGGCGTCCGTCTCGCGAATGTGCGACAGGAACTGGTTGCCCAAACCTTCACCCTTGGAGGCACCCGCCACCAGGCCGGCGATGTCCACGAATTCCACCGTCGCCGGCAGGATGCGCT
>Ga0308171_1004936_pt1 | contig 10519 bp, 10 predicted proteins | sample PhyGR1_FD_202135 | JGI IMG/M metagenome (GOLD analysis project Ga0308171, IMG submission 202135) | Phyllosphere microbial communities from UC Gill Tract Community Farm, Albany, California, United States - DLSLSG.R1 | ecosystem: Host-associated > Plants > Phyllosphere > Unclassified | place: USA... | reverse complement strand
CGCAGGACAACTTCACGGCCAAATGGACGCGTGCAGACGCGATGCAGATCAAGGCGCATTCCGACACTTCAGTCGCCGCAGGCAAGAATTCCCTGCCGCAGCAGCTCGTCATGCCCGATGTCCCTGCCGATTTTCCGGCAACCAACCCCGATGTGTGGGTCTGGGATACCTGGACGCTTATAGACAAGAAAGCCAACCAGTTCAGCTATAATGGCTGGGAAGTCATTTTCTGCCTGACCGCCGACAAGAATGCCGGTTATGGCTTCGACGATCGTCACACTCATGCCCGCATTGGCTATTTCTATCGGCGTGCAGGCGTTCCGGCGAGCCGCCGTCCGACCAATGGCGGGTGGATTTATGGTGGCCATCTGATTCCCGAAGGCGCGCAGGAGCAGGTTTTTGCGGGTACGGATTATACCATCACGGCTGAGTGGTCAGGCTCGATGCGCCTGCTTGACCCCACAAGCAACAAGGTCTCGCTATTCTATACCGACATGGCCTTCAACCGAAATTCTGCCGGGCAGGACATCACGCCTTCACAGGCAGTGATCACCCAGAGCCTTGGCCAGATCCATGCCGATTTCAACCATGTTTGGTTTACTGGCTTTACGAAACATACTCCCCTGCTTCGTCCTGACGGCGTGCTCTACCAGAACGGCGCGCAGAACCCGTATTACAATTTCCGCGACCCGTTCACCTTCGAAGACCCGAAGCATCCGGGCACAAACTATATGGTGTTCGAAGGCAATACGGCTGGCCAGCGCGGCACTGCAGATTGCTCCGCAGAAGATCTCGGCTACCGCGCCAACGATCCTCATGCAGAAACAGTGCAGCAGGTACTCGCAACCGGCGCCTATTACCAGAAGGCCAATATCGGCCTCGCGATCGCCGAGGATTCCTCGCTGTCGAAATGGAAGTTCCTGCCACCGCTGGTTTCGGCCAACTGCGTGAACGACCAGACCGAGCGCCCACAGATGTATATCAAGGACGGCAAATACTACATCTTTACCATCAGCCATCGCACGACTTATGCGGCTGGCGTCGATGGGCCTGACGGCGTCTATGGTTTTGTCGGTAACGGCATCCGCAGCGATTTCCAGCCCATGAATTACGGCTCGGGCCTCATGCTCGGCAACCCGACCGACCTCAATGAGGCGGCTGGCACCGATTATGATGCCAATCCGAACCAGAACCCGCGTGCTTTCCAATCCTACTCGCATTACGTGATGCCGGACGGGCTTGTGGAATCCTTCATCGATACGGTTGAAGGGCGCCGCGGCGGGGCGCTGTCACCGACGGTAAAGGTGCGCCTGCGTGGCGATGCCTCGGCAGTGGATACGCGTTATGGCGATAACGGTCTTGGTGGCTATGGCGACATCTCGGCCAATCGCGCCGCGATCAATGTCGTCGGGTTCATTCAGGATATCCTCAGCCAGAAGGGGCAGCTCGGTCCGGATACGAACACACGTATGCGCTCCTTCCTCAACACGAGCCAGTAACCTCATACCCGGTCTGCGCGTTACGATGCGCAGACCACACTTCCCTCGACATGGCAGGTGATGATGCTACGGCTCGCTTCCGTTTTCCCCGGTCAAACACATCAGCCGACAAAGCCGTTCAAAAGATTGCTCTGCGGTTTTGTCACGATGCTGGTCCTTCTCGTCCCGAGCCTCGCTCCGGGACACGCCGCGGCTGCCACAGACACCCCGCCCGACACGGCTTTCTGGCGACCCGCCCTGCATTACTCGCCCCCTGCCCATTGGATGAACGACCCGAACGGTCCCTTCTTCCTCAACGGCACATGGCATCTTTATTATCAGTACAACCCTGACAGCATGGTTTGGGGACATACTTCTTGGGGTCACGCAACCAGTACCGACCTGTTGCATTGGCAGGAGCAGCCCGTCGCGCTGCCCGCTACACCCGGCCACGACATTTTTTCAGGTTCCGTCGTTTACGATAGCGACAATCGCTCAGGTCTTGGCTCGGCGGCTTCCCCACCCCTGCTCGCACTCTATACCACGGTATTCAGCGGCGATCCGGCCCATCCCGATGGCACACAGGCCCAGTCCGTCGCTCTGAGCCTCAATCAGGGGCGCTCCTTCACGCCGCACAAGGGCAACCCTGTTCTGACGCTTCACCCTGATTCGCGACAGTTTCGAGACCCATCTATCATCTGGTACGCACCCGGAAAATACTGGGTCATGACGACTGTGGTAGCCGACGCTCAAATCGTGAAGCTCTATCGCTCGACCGACCTCCTGCACTGGGATTTTCTGAGCGATTTCCAGCCTTCGGGCTATCGCAAGCCCGGCATGTTATGGGAAATGCCCTGCCTCATCCCCCTGCCTGTTGACGGTACTCAACACGATATGCGCTGGGTCATGATCGTCAGCGTAAACCCGTGGAGCATCGCTGGCGGGTCAGGTGTGCAGTATTTCACCGGTCATTTTGACGGGATTAACTTCATCGCGGACACGCTGCCAAAAGAGGGCTCTGACCCCGCAGATTATCACTGGCTCGACCATGGCGCGGATAATTACGCCGCCATACGCTTTGCCAACACGCCCGGCCAGCCTCCGCGCCTGATCAGCTGGATGAGCAACTGGGCCTATGGTGAGCATCTTCCTACTGCACCCTGGCGCGGCCAGATGACGCTGCCAGTCATTCTTTCGCTACACAGCGATCACGGCCAAATCGCCCTGCATCAGAACCCGACGCCCGAATACGAGCATTTCGCGCAGGCGCATCCGGGCAGGCATTTCACGGCGCGGCGTCTCGCCGCCGGATCGAGCTGGCATCTGGGCATGAAAAGCAGCGTGCAGGATATCACCGTGACCCTGAGCAGCGCGGGCAAAGGCAAGGCGGGTCTGGTGCTGCGTCAATCAGCAGACAGGAAGGAGGGCACGCGTATCAGTTATGATTTCAGCACCCATCTTCTGACGCTGGATCGCAGCAATTCAGGAAAAACCGATTTTTCGCCTGATTTCAGCCTCGTTCATATTGCCCAACTAACGCCACGGAACGATACGATAACGCTTCATATCGTGGTCGATCGCAGCTCGGTCGAGCTTTTCGCCAATGAAGGAGAATTGCGCATGACAGATCTGATCTTCCCACAGGAGAATAGCAACGACATCACCCTTTTCGCCAGTGACGCTCCGGCCCTTGTCAATGCTCTTCACGTTGCGGATCTGGCCCCCTGAAGGAGCGCTCAGGGATGCAGAGGCTGGAAGAGACGTCGCGCCGAGCCCAGTACGCGCTGCTGATAGGCCAGATTGAGGGTGAGCATATGGGAATGATAATTCCCGATCGCCCGCATCAGGTCGCCATGGGTTTCGTTCAAGTAAAGACGCATGATCGCACCTGCCGCGTTGATATTATAGCAGGGCTGGGTCAGGAGATTGCGGTAAACAAGGGCGGGTGCAGCATGGGTGAAGCGCGCAATAGGCCCCACCCAGCGCGTATTAACCTGCATCAACCCCAGATCGTCTGTTCCGTTGCTGTTATGATGCACAGAACCGCTCTGACCGTTCTCGACCGCCAGGATGGAAGGCAGGATCCGAGGCGGCAGGTGGTACAGAGACGCCACGAAAATCATGCAGCTGGCATAGGCGACAGCCATGGCCCTTCCTTTTTATATCGGGATCGATTCTGATGCGCTTTTTCATCACGCTAGCACAATCATGCAAGGCACAGGCACCAAAAACCCGCCGCGCTCCCGGGACGGAAGAGGGCGGCTTCACTCTGCTCGAATTGCTGGTGGTCATCGCCATTCTCGGCCTGCTGATCGGGCTTGTCGCCCCGGCGGCCCTGCGCCAGCTCGGTGGTGCACGTAATTCTGTCGCGCATCAATCCATCCAGCGTCTGGGCGAGGTTCTCGATCTCTATCGGCTCGACATGGGCAACTATCCGAGCACGGAAGAGGGGCTGCATGCCCTGATCGAACGTCCACAAGGTGCTGAAAACTGGAATGGCCCCTACCTCAAGGATAGCGCGGAGCCCCAAGACCCGTGGCACCACACCTATCTCTACGCTGTCCCGTCCGAGCGCCCCGGTCATGACTACGATCTGTGCTCGGGAGGCGCCAAGAACATCACAAATGACCGCGCCGCCATGATCTGCAACCCGTGAGGTGCGCCATAATGGCCTTTACGTCCACCACGACCGCGCTCGTTATTGCTTCTCCCTTTATCGGGTCGTTTCTCGGCGTGCTGGCATGGCGCCTGCCCGAAGGACGATCGCCATTTTTCAACCGATCGCGGTGTCCGTTTTGCAACGGCGTGCTGAAAGCATGCGAGCTTATTCCGCTGGTCAGCTATGCGGTGCAGAAAGGCAAATGCCGCCAGTGTCAGGCGCCGATCGACAAATTTCATCCGCTTATGGAAGTGGCTGCCCTGCTCGTGGCCGGCAGCGCCAATCTGGCAACGTATTTTGATCCGTTGGGAGACAGCCCGACCCAGATCATGGCTCAGGGCTGTCTGTTTGGTTGGGTACTGCTGTTGCTGGCGGCCATTGATCTGCGCAGCCATACCCTGCCCGATTATCTGACCCAGCCCCTTCTCGGTGTCGGCCTTCTTTTTGCTGCCCTCCAAGGCAGGGCAAATTTTCACATCCACACACTTACTGCCCTTCTCTCCTGGCTTGTCTTCGAAGGGCTGGCGACGCTTTATCGTACGCTGCGTCATCGTGAAGGGCTTGGCGGCGGCGATGCGAAACTGGTGGCAGCGGGCGGCGGCTGGCTGGGGCCGCTTCTTCTGCCCGAAATCGTCTGTTCAGCCGCCATCATCACGCTCATTGCTACAGCTATCGGCACGAAAGGCAGGCTGAGAGGCGCCATGAAAATTCCTCTCGGCCCCGGTCTCTCTCTGGCGCTCTGGGGCGGGTGGCTGATCGAAACCTCGGGCCTTGCCTATGCCTGATCAGGCGCTCGATGCCCTTTCAGCCCTGCTTGTCGCGACCGGACGCTGTGACCGCCGTGCGATAGACCGCGCCGAGCGTGCCGCCGAGCAGAATGGGGGGCGGCTCGACCAGATCCTGCTTCAGCTCGGGCTCGTCTCCGAAGCCCTTATGGCGGCGAGCTACGCCGAGCTACTGGCCCTGCCTCAGGCCTCTGCCGCGCATTACCCGTCAGAGCCGGTATTGCCCGAGACCCTTTCGGCACGGTTTCTGCGCGATGCGCATGTCGTGCCGCTTAGTATTGAAGGCGGCACGCTGCATCTTGCCATGCGCGATCCGCTCGACAGCTTCACCCCTGAAGCACTCGGGGCTGCAACAGGCCTGACCATCGCGCCCCAAGTCGCCCTGCCCCTCGAACTCGAAGCTGCACTCGAGCGCCTCTACCCACGAGACAATCCGGAAACCGCCAGCGACACGACAGATGATGCCCCCCTCGAAGACGATGCGCAGCGGCTGAAAGACCTCGCCTCCGAAGCGCCGGTCATACGCCTCGTCAACCAGATCATCAGCCGCGCCGTCGAGACACGCGCGTCCGATATTCATATCGAGCCCTTCGAAGACAGGTTGCGCGTGCGCTATCGTTATGACGGCGTGCTCCATGAGGTCGAGACGCTCGCGGCGCAGCTCATTCCGGCCATTCTTTCACGCGTCAAAATCATGGCGCGGCTCGATATCGCCGAGCGGCGCCTGCCTCAGGATGGACGTATCAAGCTCGCGGTGCGCGGCCATGAAATCGATTTTCGTGTCTCGACTATTCCCTCGCTTCACGGCGAAACGCTCGTGCTGCGTGTGCTCGACCGCTCCAGCGTGCGCCTCGACTATGCGACGCTCGGTCTCGCCGACAAACTCGTTGCCAGACTGCGTGACCTGCTGGCCCTGCCCAATGGGATAGTGCTGGTTACCGGCCCCACCGGCTCAGGCAAGACGACCACCCTCTATACCGGGCTCACCGATCTCAACGCCGTCACCCGCAAGCTGGTCACGATTGAAGATCCGATCGAATATCAGCTTGCCGGCATCAATCAGGTTCAGGTCAAACCCCAGATCGGGCTCAGCTTTGCGGCCCTGCTCCGCTCCATCCTGCGTCAGGACCCCGATGTGATCATGGTGGGCGAGATCCGCGATGGAGAGACGGCCCAGATCGCGGTGCAGGCTGCCCTGACCGGTCATCTGGTTCTGTCCACACTCCACACCAATTCCGCCTCTGCTGCCGTGATCCGCCTGCGCGATATGGGAGTGGAAGATTACCTCATGACCGCCGTGCTGCGTGGTGTCCTGGCGCAGCGTCTGGTCAGAAGGCTCTGCCCGCATTGCAAGACGGGTTATACGCCGCCTGAAGCGTTGATCGACCGTCTAGGCCTGAACGACCTCACGAATGGCGCTCCCGTCACGCTATATCAGGCGACAGGCTGCCCGCATTGCCGACAAACGGGCTATCTGGGGCGACTCGCCATCGCTGAGCTGCTCGAACCTGATGAGGCCATCGAAAAGCTGATTTTCGAACGCGCCGATCATCTGGCCATCGAGCGCGCCGCCGTCGCTGCGGGAATGGAGCCCCTTTTCACGGCGGGGCTCAGAGCCGCTCTGGCAGGGGAAACCACCATAGAAGACGTGACGCGCAGCGTCCGCGCCACGGTCTGAGCGCGTGGCAAACTACGCCTATAAAGCCATAGATGCCCAGGGTACGATGCTGAGCGGGTCGCTCGACGCCCAGAACCACGCCGAGGCGATCGCCGCGCTGCGTCGGCTCGGGTATATCCCCGTCACGCTGGGCGCGTCGCGTCCAAAAGGGCTGCTACAGACGCTCCCGGGCTTTTCATTTTCGCTCTCACGACGCGATCTGACGCGCGGCGAGCTGGCCATACTCACCCGCGAACTCGCCGTGATGCTTGGCGCCGGGCAGGATATCGATCGTGCCCTGCGTTTTCTGATCGAAACCGCACAAGGTGTCCGCCCCAAGGCAGTTCTGAACGCGGTTCGCGACCAGCTGCGCGACGGACGCGCCCTGCATCTCGCGATGGGCGCTGCGCCCGGAAGTTTCCCGAAGCTCTATCTCGGCATGGTGCGCGCAGCCGAGGCCACGGGCGATCTGGCGCCCACCATGGAGCGCCTCGCCACGCTGCTCGAACGCGAACGTGCTCTGGCAAGTACCGTTCAATCGGCCATGATTTATCCGGCGATTCTTACTTTGGCCGCCATCGGTTCGGTCACGCTGCTGCTCACGAAGGTCTTGCCCCAATTCACACCGCTCTTTGCACAGAACGGCGTTGCCCTGCCTGCTTCAACGCAATTCCTGACCGAGACAGGCGCATTGATCGGCCATTATGGCGTATTCGGCCTGATCGGGATCGGCCTTCTGGTGCTCGTCGCGCGCCTTCTGCTGGCCCGGCCCGATATCAGGCGCGTGGTCGACCGCCTGTTTTTACGCCTGCCGGGCCTCGGGGCACTGAGCCGTGAAATTCTGGCGGCCCGTCTGGCGCGCATTCTGGGCACACTTCTGGTCAATGGCGTGCCGCTTCTGGCCGCGCTGGGTATCGTGCGCGAGGCTCTGGGCAATCAGGCAGCGATTGCAGCTATCGAGGCCGCGACAGACAGCGCCAGACAGGGGGCGGGACTGTCGAGCACGCTCGACCGGGCCGGGATCTTTCCACGCCGGCTGATCCATCTGCTCCAGCTGGGCGAGGAGACCGCGCAGCTCGGCCCCATGGCGCTGCGTGCTGCCGATATCCATGAGGAACAGGCCCGCATTGCCATACAGCGTCTTGTGGCCATTCTCGTACCGGCCATCACCATCGTGATGGGGCTGATGGTTGCCGGTATCGTCTCTTCGCTTCTGCTTGCCATGCTGAGCCTGAACGACCTTGCGCAGTAAAGGCCGCGCCGAAAGCGGCTTCACCCTACTCGAAATGCTGATCGTGCTCGCCATCATGGGGGCACTCGGGGCAATGCTGGTCGCACGTGGCCCTTCCCATTCTGCCCGTCTCGAACTGCGCGGCGCGGCGCGCGAACTCGCTGCCGGTCTGCGCGAAGCGCATATGCGCGCCCTTTACTCGGACAAGACGCAAATCTTCAGTATCGATCCGGCTCTTCAGAACTATGGTGTTGTCGGCACCGTACCTCACGCCTTGCCGAAAATCGGCTTTCTGCCGGTCACACCCAGCCGCTTCGTCTTTTATCCCGATGGCAGCGCCGCCGGTCCGGTCTTGACACTTGTCAGCGGACCGAACCGGATCACCCTTGGGGTCAACTGGCTTACCGGCGCCGTGGAGGCCCATGGCGGATGAAAGAACAAACAAGGCAGAGACCGGACGACGAGGCAGGATTCACGCTGATCGAGGTGCTGATCGCCTTTATCATCGTCATGCTGTCTCTCGGTGTGCTCTATCGCGGGATGCTCGACGGGGTGGGGGCAACCCATCTGGCCAATGCCACTTATGAAGCCCTGTCGCGCGCGCAATCGCATATGGCGGCCATCGGTCATGGCATGCGTCTGGGCACCTATGAGCAAAGCGGCGAAGATGGGAGCGGCTTTCGCTGGCGGGTCGTGATGACACCGCAGCAAAATGCTGCCGGCATGGTGCTCTATCATGTTGCTGTGACGGAATCCTGGCCCGACCCGGTGACGGCATCAGGACGTCGTGCGCTCACCCTCACCACGCTTCGTCTCGGCGCCCCCGAGACAGCGCCATGAGAGGGCGCCGCCACAGTGAAGCAGGCTTTACCCTGCTCGAAATGCTGCTCGCTCTGGTCGTGTTCTCGATCGTCATGCTGGTGCTGCGTCAGGGATTCGATGCGGCCACACGCGTTTTCGAGAAACAACGCACGTCTCTCTCTGCGCAGGGCGATCTGGGTGCGGTCGATCGCTTTCTGCGCCAGATGATCGCCACTGCCGATCCGGGTGCCGGGCAGGACGGGCCGCTTTTCGTCGGCAGGCCGCATGGGCTGGTTCTGCGCGGCCCGACACCACGCGCTCTTGATGACAGACCCGATGCACGCGCCGATATGCGACTCTCTGTTGATGAAGCGCACCGGCTTGTGCTGATCTGGACACCTCACCGCCACGTGATCGAGCCTGCCCCGCCACCCCGAACCCGCCTTCTGCTCGAAGGCCTCACCGGCCTCGACTGCAGCTACTACTCAGACGGACACTGGAACACGACATGGTACGGCAACAAACTGCCCCGGCTTGTGCGGCTGCGCCTGCATTTTGCAGCAGGCGATCCGCGTCATTGGCCCGATATCGTCGCGGCTCCCCTGCTGGACCCCATGCCATGACGGCGGAGACAGGCGCTTCATGACACTGCGTTTGTTTCTGTTCTGGTGGGGGCGGCAGCTTTTTTCCCTGATCCCGCAACGGCTCAGGGAAGCACGCTTCATACCTGCCCGACCGATTCTGTTTGCCGTACCACAAGAGACCCATCTCGACCTGACGCTGTCGTTTCGCGATGGAACCACGGCTCTGGGCAGGCTGGGCCTTTCAGACACAGAAGACGGTGAGACACGCTTACGGTGTCAGAGCGCGCTGAAAAAAGCCTCACGACCGGCTCGGCTGATCGTGATTCTCTCCGATACGCAGATCATGCAGCGCAGCGTGACCCTGCCTCTGGCTGCGGAGAACGATCTGAAAACCGTGCTGGGTTTCGAAATGGACCGTCTCACCCCTTTCCCTGCCGAGATACTTTTCTGGAGCCATGCCGTCACGCGCCGCGATCTCACCCAGAAAACCGTCACCCTCAGCCTCTCCCTTGCAAGACGGGCTGTCGTCGAGCCGCTTCTGGCGCCGCTCGCAAAGCTGGGCCGCAGCCCCGACACGCTCGAAAATGCCAGCGGCACCAGACGCATCGCGCTCTCGCCGCAGCAAGGCGCGCATCGTTTCGGCCTGTCAGACCCGCGCCGTCTGGCCGGAGCGGGCGCCGCGCTCATATTGCTCGCGCTGATCGCCCTGGCTTTCTGGCAACAATCGCTGCGCCTCGGCAGGCTCGACGTCGAAATCGCCACGCTGCGCCCAGCCGCCTTGCAGGCGAGCGCCCTGCGTCACCAGATCGAAGACCATCGGGCTGAAGCCGGGATCATGGAGAGGGCGCGTCAGCGCTGGGGAGATCCGCTCGATATTCTGGCGGCGCTGACCGGCTCCCTTTCCGACCGCTCGTATCTTTCCGATCTGAGCGTGAGACAGGGTCAATTGCTGATCAGCGGTCAATCCACCGAGCCAACAACCCTTATACAGACCCTGAGCCGCACGCCGCTTTTTCGTAATCCAGCCTTCATCGCCCCGGTAACGCATCTTACAGGGCAGAGCGCCAGCCTGTTCTCGATCCGAGCCGATATCGGCGCAACGAAGGACGGCAAGTCCAGGGACGGCACTCCATGAGGGCATTGTCTTCCTCACTCCCCGAAGGGCGCCGCGGGCAGGTACTTGCCTGCGCTCTGCTTGTGGGTGCGCTTTTTATTGTCTGGAACATCGCGCTCGGCCCGGTCTTCGGGATTTATGCCGCACGCGCGCATCGCCTCGCTGTTGAAGAGGAAACGCTGGACCGGATGCGCCATCTGCAGGAGATCC
>Ga0308171_1004934_pt1 | contig 10520 bp, 9 predicted proteins | sample PhyGR1_FD_202135 | JGI IMG/M metagenome (GOLD analysis project Ga0308171, IMG submission 202135) | Phyllosphere microbial communities from UC Gill Tract Community Farm, Albany, California, United States - DLSLSG.R1 | ecosystem: Host-associated > Plants > Phyllosphere > Unclassified | place: USA... | reverse complement strand
TTGGTTGTCTCGGGAGGGGGTCATGAGCCATCACAAAGGCAGGCCAATGACGGCGGTATTCTACACTTAGGAATGGAAATGCAGAGTGTTCAAGTTGGTGGGCGCTTATGTGCCCTGTTAAGTGAAGCGGTATTCGGAAGTGCGGAAGTCGAGGAATTTGTCTGGGATGGCGCCTATTACACAACGATTTCTCCGAAATCCTCTTCTATGTACTATATCGTTAGCGTCCACACGGAGAACCGCCGAGATTGGACCGCAGATATCATGGTGGAAGACACAGTAAAATTCGCTGAAACGTTTGAGAACGAATCTGAGGCGTGGCTCGCCCTTGAGGCTGTGCTTCTAAGCCTACGACGCAATCGGGAGGAATGAGTGCATTTTTTCAAACAGGCTGGCAGCCCTTTCTGGTTTGTCTCGTTTACTGATAACGTTACAGGAAAACGAATCAAGCGTTCGACTAAATCGGAAACCATGCGCGCCGCGCGTGTTGCCGCCGCACAGATAATCAGCCGCCATGAGGGAGCGGGCGGGGAGGAGATCGGGCAGGGGCACGGGATAACTATCAAGGACACCCTAGAACGGTATGTGAGCTGGCTGAAAATGGAGCGCAAGACTTCTCACAGGCAGTCGGAACAGCTCGCCCGCAAGACCCTCGGCGTAGGGCACGGACACAGATTCAGCCTGGATGGTGCACGTCCGCTCGCCACGCTCACGCCTTCGGACTTGGATAGGCTGGTGCGCGCGCGGCGCGATGAAGGCAACAGCGCTCAGACGGCTGCACATGAAGTGAAAAACCTCCGTGCGGCGGCCAATTATGTCGCAGATCTTGGCGCTACGTATCCGGCTGCAATGGTAGCGCGCGGTGGGCGGGCTAATCCGTGGAGAATGCCCACGTTGAAAAGCAAAACGCGCTACCTAACGAAAGAAGAGTGGCAGGCTGTCTATGACCGGCTTAACCCGGAAGCTCCGATAAAAGCGACCTATCGCAATGGCGTCACCCACACCCTAGCGACTTCAGACATGACGGCGCGCGCGCGGCGCGACATTAGAGACCTGTTTGTAATACTCACTATGACGGGCGGTCGTTGGGCTGAGGTTGCAAAGCTAACGTGGGATCGCGTGGACACAGGGTCATTCGCGTTTGTGCGCTTGTGGGGGGGCAAGACCAATAGAGAGCGCATTGCGCCTCTTCCAGAGATGGCGCGAGAGATCATGCGTGTGAGGTTCGCCGCGCGCCGCTCGATCGGAGTGTTTCCCTCTTCGGACGGTAAAGGCTTCAGAGGGCAAGCATCTGCGCGCACCATTGTTCAAGCGATGGATGCCTCTGGCCTAAATCGGCCCGACATTGTCGAAATGCACGGAAGAGCCACAGTGCACAGCCTAAGACACACCTATGCATCTTGGCTTCTACAGGGGGGCGCTGATCTATCAGAAGTGCAAGAAGGTCTCGGACACACCACTTTGGACATGACCAGGCGATACGCACATCTGTCACAGAGTAGGACGGCTAAGAGAATCGTGTCTGTATTTGACTCGATGGAGACCACGGAGCTTTGAGGACAGCGCGCGCATAGTTGAGCAGTCGGCTGTCCTAATCCTGTCCCAATTGTTAACTGGTAACGCTACGAGATACTGAAAAGATGTTTGTGATCAGGGTGTTGCCCTCGCCTATTTAGGGGTGGGGCACATGCTTCCCAAGCTGCATACGAGGGTTCGATTCCCTTCACCCGCTCCAAAATCCCTCGAAAACGTGAAATCGGTCAGCCGCGAAGAAGGTTCTTCTTGGGCGCTGCGGGCGCTTTCTTTTTCGGAGCGGAAGAAGCTGCGGGGGCTGGAGCGCCGTCCTGATAGCTCGCGCCGTTCCAAGTCCAACGATCATTCTTGTCGATCAACAGATCATGCATGCCGTTATGGCGGCTCGGCAAGACCGAGATAGCCCCGCTGACGGAATCCAGAACCAGCTTCCATCCACCCTTATGGCGCAGATAAACCGAGGTCGAGCAGCCTGCGGAGCCGCAGAGCCGCGCTGATTGCAGCTGTACGAATAGGGCCATGTCACTGCGATCGGAAGAAAGTGGCGCAGAGGCTACGAGGACAACCGGATTGTCGTTGTGCTTGGCGGCATCGGCCAGGTCCGCGCTGTTGAGCTGTCGTGCGACCTGATCGAGATTGGTGCCGGGTTGCGCGCTCAGCACGACGGGGCGCGGTCCCGATTCGTCCTTTGCCTGCGCGGTATCCGTCGCAGCGCGATGCGTTCTGGCGAGGCTCGCGGGTGCGACGAGCCCCATGAGCGCGATACCCGCCACAGCAAGACCAAAACGCATCAGGATTTCTTTCACTTTCAGGATTGGCGCGCTCATCGGGCGACTCGTGATCGAGTCGCCTCTTGCGCTCTTTTAGGCATGTCGCAGCGTGACGACCAGCACGTCACGATAGGCGGGACGTGCAGGATCGATCGGCTCGACAGGGGTCACGCCATGATAGACGCGATGATCATCGACGAGTGCGGTATCGAGCGGGGATTCGAGGGTGAAAGAACCAATTTCTTCACGATGATCGTTATGAATCGATGTCACGCCCGAAGCCACGTTCTCGCGATTGACCATCAGCACGAACACCCAATCGACCCCGTCGCGATGCATGCCTTCAGGGGTGGGGCGCCCGTTATTACCGGCCTGCGCCTCGATACGAAACTGATGGATTTCTGCATGCCAGCTATCGGGCTGGGTCGAGGCGGGGGTCATGCGTAGCGCCAGAAGATGCGCGGCGTTGAGGATGGACAACATGACGGGATGCGTGGCGATGGCATCTTCTGTAGGGCCGAACCAGCGTTCGATCCCGCCATTGAGAAGATTGTAATCGCGGCTCTGGTAATGCGGCTGATGGCGTTTGCGTTCGATGCGTCCACCCGTCAGCGCGTAGGTGGCGTAACGCCTCTTACGGTATCGCCCGCCATCGGCCATGTAGCGATCCAATCCGAGGCGGTTCCAGCTCTCCGCAAAATTCTCCCAGTCCTGAAACCCGAAGGCTTCGAGGAAAGAACGCATTTCCTTGCTGCGCTCGAAGGCGAACCCTTTATCCTGAAGCGTGGCGACCATGGTGTCGAGGCGCGCCGATTCGGCTGGGGGGAGGGCTTGAGAACGCTGCAGGGGCATGATGCTCGGCTATCGCTGATCGAAGGTTACTGGTCCAGACGTGGGCGGGTCGGCAACAGATGCGCCTTCAGGAAAGCCGCCGTTCCACGTGCGAGACCCATGACGCCGATCTGATGTTGACGGAAGATCAGATCATGCAGCCAACGCGGTGCAAGCCCACGCAGAAGACCGCCTCCAAAACTCGTCGAGGAGCCGACCATGCCCCAGCCATTATAATCACCCAGCGAGACTACGGCACCACGGTCGCGGTAAACAAATGTCGAGGGCTCGCGCCCCTGGGCGATAACCGGAATGGCGCGGCCAAGATAAATGCCCTGTTGTCTGGCCACCTGCGCCGTGGCAGGCAGAGGGGCGTCATTGATGCGGGCGCAATCGCCGAGGGCGAAAATCGAGGTGTCGCGAGTCGATTGCATGTGATGATTGACCACGATTTGTCCGCCGCGGGCTATGTCGAGCCCGTCGAATAGTTCGGTCGCGGCACTTGCCCGCACGCCCGCGGCCCAGACCCGCAATTCGGCGGGGACGACGCGGCCATCCTTGAGGTGGAAGCCTTCTCCGTCCACCGAGGTCACCATCGCCTCAGTCAGAACGCTGACGCCGAGGGCCTCGAGCTGCTTGCGGGCGTCATTGGAAACGCGCTCGGGGAAGGCGGGCAGGATGCGCTTTCCGGTCTCGATCAGAGAGAGGCTGAGAACGTTCTTTCTGGCTTCCTTGCCATAGCCGGGGGCGAGGTCGATGGCGCTGCACAATTCGGCGGCAAGCTGTGTGCCTGTGGCGCCGCCACCGACAATACCGACATCGAGTTTGCGATTGGCCGCAGCAGCATCACGGAAAGCAGCGCGGAACTTCTCATGGAAAATGCTGGCATCGGGCAGGGAGTCGATGAAGGTGCAATTGGCCATCACGCCTTCGATGCCGAAATCATTGGACCGCGAGCCGAGCGACACGATCAGCATGTCGTAGGGAACGATCTCATCATTCGCGAGGCGGATCTCATGCTTCTCGCGATCGACGCTGCTCAGCGAACTCTGGATGAACCGGAAACCGAAACGACGACTCGCTTCGAGGAAGGTCGTACAATCGCGCGATTCCTGGCCGGTGCCCGCAGCAAATTCATGCAGCATGGGTTTCCAGTAATGCACGGCACCTTTGTCGATCAGCGTGGTTTCGATCAGGCGATGACGCCCACGACCGAGGGTCATTGCCGTTTCCATACCGGCAACGCCGCCACCAATGATGACCACGCGAAATGCATTTGCCATGCCTGTTCCTCCTCAGCGTCGTTCGGGCGCGTATACGATGCTGATCTGATTGCGTTTTGCAGTAGCTGCGAGAGCTATCGACCCATAATGTGGGTGCAATCGCGGCGTCCGTCCAGACGCTGATAGCGCTCTGACGATCAATAATGGACGAGCAGGGTACTAAATCTGAATGCGCCCGGGTGCAAGGTATGGTCAGGCAGGAGAAAACTATTATCGAGGAGGGGGCGTACCCAGCAAAGGGGACGGGCGACCGGCCCGTGAAGGCCGGTCTTGGGAGCCATCAGCTCCGGTAGGAGCCGTTGATGTCGATATAGCCGTGGGTGAGGTCACAGCTCCAGATCTGCGCGTGGCCATTCGCGAGGCCCAGATCGATCTGGATCTCGATTTCCTGACCTTTCATATGAGCGACGACCGGAGCCTCGTCATAGCCTTCGACCACCGTACCCTGTCTCGCGATCCATGTTCCGCCGATGGCGACCGAAAGCGTGTCACGGTTGGCGGGTTCGCCACTTTTGCCAACAGCCATCACGACGCGGCCCCAATTGGCATCTTCGCCTGCGATAGCTGTCTTCACCAAGGGCGAGTTGCCTATGGCGAGAGCGATCTTCTTGGCGGACTCGTCGGAGACAGCACCGTTGACGCGCACCGTAAAGAGCTTCGAGGCGCCCTCGCCGTCACGAACCACCATCAGGGCGAGTTCGAGCAGCAGCGACTCAAGAGCTTCACGGAACGCAACGAGGGCAGGGTCGGCCAGCGAGGTAACCGGCGGATTGCCCGCTTTGCCCGTCGCGAAGACCAGTACCATGTCAGAGGTCGACGTGTCGGAGTCGACGGTAATGGCGTTGAAGCTGTGGTCCGTGCCGACATGCAGCATGGCTTGAAGCACGTCATGCGAGATGGCGGCATCGGTCACGACAAAACCGAGCATGGTGGCCATGTCGGGGGCAATCATGCCGCTGCCCTTGGCAATGCCCTGGATGGTCACGGCGTTGCCGGCAATCTCGACCTTGCGTGTCGCGGCCTTCGGGAAGGTGTCCGTGGTCATGATGGCGCGTGCAGCATCTTCCCACCCGTCAGGGGCGAGGGCGTCATACAGCCCGGGCATGGCATCGCTGATGCGCTCGGCATCGAGCGGCTCACCAATCACACCCGTCGAGGCGAGAAAGACTTCCGTGGCGGCACAATGGACGGTGCGTGCAGCAGCGGCAGCAGAGATCTGCGTGGCCAGAACACCAGCGCGACCTGTGAAGACATTGGCATTGCCGGAATTGACGACCAAAGCGCGAGCGGTGCCCTGAGCCAGAGCGGCGCGGCTCCAGTCGATCGGCGCACCGGGGCATTTACTGCGTGTGAAAACGCCTGCTGCCGTTGTACCGGGCTCGAACTCCATCATCATGAGATCGGTTCGATCCTTGTAGCGGATCTGCGCGGCGACAGCGCCAAGCCGTACGCCTGCAACCGGCTCGAGGCGCGGCAAAGGCTGGGCGAGGGGGGAGATGGGAAGGGCTTTGGCCATGATCTGCCTCCGAACTGGGAACGTCGGAAGGAGGATGCACGGCTCGGGGCTCAGGTCCAGCCCCTCGCCCCGCAATGAGGCGAAAAGACCGGATTTCTGAGTAAAAAGTGAGCGTTAGCGCTTACTTTTTGGGAGCAGCAGCAGGGGCTGCGGGCGCGTCGGGAAGCGGCTTGCCCTGTGCGTCGTAACGAACGATCTTGACCTTGTCCTGAGCAGCCTTGACGATATCGCGCACGTTGTCGCGGATCAGCTGCTGACGGATTTCGTCATGAACCTGCTCGAGCGGCGGCACAGGTGCCTCGCGCGTAGCCAGAACCTGAATGACATGCCAGCCATACTGGGTCTTGACCGGGGTCTGGCTGATCGTGTTCGGCTTCATGGCGAAAGCGGCCTTGGAGAATTCCGGCAGCATGTCGTCTTTCTTGAACCAGCCGAGATCACCACCGCTTGCGCCCGAGCCCTTGTCGGTCGAGAGCTTCTTGGCGAGGTCTTCAAACTTCGCGCCGTGGTTCAGCTGCTTGATGACGTCCTTGGCCGTGGCTTCGTCGGCAACCAGGATGTGGCGGGCATGAATTTCCTGCTCACCTTTCTTGGAGGCGTAGTTTGCCTGATAGGCCTGCTTGATGGCGTCTTCCGTCACCAGCGGTGCGACCTTTTCCTGCAGATAGGCATTCTGCAGCGCGTTATCGGCGGCTTCCTGCATCTGGGCCTTTACGTCGGGCTTCTTGTCGAGGCCTTCCTTCAGCGCGTCGATCTGGATGGCCTTCTGGCTGACGATCTGGTTCAGCAGGATATTGACCAGCGTGTTCGGCGGAAGCTGGCGTGCCTGAGGCGGCAAGCCTGCTGCCGCCTTCTTGACGTCATCCAGATAGATCTTCTGGCCGTTGACCGAAGCGATGAGCGGGTTGGCGTCGGCAGGGGCAGCCGGAGCGGCGGCCGGGGCCGCATTCGCCGGAGCAGCAGGAGCAGGGGCCGCAAAGGACGGGGCCACCAAAGTCGTGCCGGAGAGGAGAGCAGCGCAGAAAAGAGCCGGGCGGATAAGCCGCATGGAGAAATAACCTCGAAAAACTCGTGGAACTTACGCCAGCATGGCGCAGGCTTTACCTCGCGGCAAGCCGCTTGGGGACAGATGCCGTGTTTTGATGGCACTCTTCATGAAGAAATTGCGCATTGCGGCCCCTTCAGTTGCCGAGAAGGCAGAGGGCTCGGTTGACCGGGGCATGGGGGCGCCTTATCTCATTTCCCGCGTGGACGATCCTGATCCTGCTTTTGCGGGTGCGCTGCGCTTTCGCCGTATCCCGGCTCCCGACGCTTTCGGCATCGGAACAACCCGGTACGTGCGGGTCGGGATAATCCGCCTCTCAGTTTGCGGTCCGCCTGTTTCGGACCAGGTCGCCAGAAGGACAGTCATGTTCGCTCGTATCGCCCGCGCCGTGTTCGGCACCGCCAATGATCGCTCGCTGAAGGGCTATCAGAAGCGCCTGCCTGAAATCAACGCGCTTGAGCCTGCCGCCAAGGCGCTCGACGATGAGGCGTTGCGCGCAAAGACACAGGAATTCAGGGGGCGTATTGCCGGGGGCGAGAGTCTCGACAAGATCATGCCTGAGGCCTTTGCCGTCTGTCGCGAGGCGTCGCGACGCGTGCTTGGCATGCGGCATTTCGATGTGCAGCTCGTGGGCGGCATGGTGCTGCATTCCGGTCGTATCGCCGAAATGCGCACGGGTGAGGGCAAGACTCTCGTCGCGACCCTGGCCGTCTATCTGAGTGCGCTGGCGGGCAAGGGCGTGCATGTCGTCACGGTCAATGACTATCTGGCCAAGCGTGACGCCGAGGAAATGAGCAGGCTTTACAGCTTCCTCGGCCTGACCACCGGCGTGATCGTGCCCAATCTGTCAGATGATGAACGTCGTGCAGCCTATGGCTCTGACATCACCTATGGCACGAATAACGAATTCGGCTTCGATTATCTGCGCGACAACATGAAATACACGCTGGAAGAAATGGTCCAGCGTCCGTTCTATCATGCCATCGTCGATGAGGTGGACTCGATCCTGATCGATGAAGCGCGCACGCCGCTCATCATTTCCGGTCCCGCCGATGACAGCTCCGATCTGTATCGCGCCGTCGATGACGTCGTAATTGAGCTGGTAAAGACGAAGGAAGCCTTCGAGCGCGACGAGAAGCTGCGCACTGTCATTCTGACAGAGCAGGGCTCCGATCAGGTCGAGGCGATGCTGCACGAGGCGGGCGTTCTGCACGAAGGCGGCCTGTATGACGTGCATAACATTGCCGTCATGCATCATGTGCAGCAATCGTTGCGCGCCCATACGCTTTTTGCCCGCGATGTCGAATATATCGTGCGTGGCGGCAAGGTCATCATCATCGACGAGTTCACGGGGCGCATGATGGATGGTCGTCGTTATTCCGACGGTCTGCATCAGGCGCTCGAAGCAAAGGAACATGTCGAGATCCAGCCTGAAAACCAGACTCTGGCCTCGATCACCTTCCAGAATTATTTCCGTCTCTATCCCAAGCTCTCTGGCATGACCGGCACGGCCATGACTGAAGCCGACGAGTTTGCCGAGATCTACAAGCTCGATGTGGTCGAGATTCCGACGAATCTCCCTGTCGCGCGCAAGGATACGGATGACGAGGTCTATATTACGGCACGCGAGAAATTCGACGCCGTCGCCAACCTGATCCAGGAAGTCTCGAAATCGGGCCAGCCGGTTCTGGTTGGCACGACCTCCATCGAGAAGAGCGAATATCTCTCGAACCAGCTCAAGGCCAAGAACGTCCCGCATAGCGTGCTGAACGCGCGCTTCCACGAGATGGAATCGCAGATCGTCGCGCAGGCCGGTGCGCCGGGCGCCATCACGATTGCGACCAACATGGCCGGACGCGGTACCGACATCAAGCTGGGCGGCAATCTCGACATGCTGATCCGCCAGAGCCTCGAAAAAATCGAGGATGAATCGGCCCATGAGGCAGAGATTCTGCGTCTGCGTGAGGAAATCGCGGTCAATCATGGGACGGTCAAGGAGCTTGGCGGCCTCTACGTGATCGGCACCGAGCGTCATGAGAGCCGTCGCATCGACAACCAGCTGCGTGGCCGTTCGGGCCGTCAGGGCGATCCGGGCGCCTCGCGCTTCTTCCTGTCGCTTGAAGACGATCTGATGCGTATCTATGGCGGCGAACGCATGGGCGCTTTCTGGACCAAGCTCGGCATGAAGGAAGGCGAGGCGATCGTCCATCCCTGGCTGAACAAGGCCCTTGAGCGCGCGCAGAAAAAGGTCGAAGCGCGCAATTTCGACATGCGCAAGAACGTCCTCAAATATGATGACGTGATGAATGACCAGCGTAAGGAAGTGTACGCCCAGCGCCGCGAATACATGGCGATGGAAGATGTGTCAGGTATCATTCACGAGCTGCGTGAGCAGAGCATCGAGGAAGCAGTTCATGCACGCATCCCCGAGAAAGCTTTTGCAGAGCAGTGGGAGAGCGAGGCGCTTGAAGCTGACCTGCTGTCGCTTCTCAACCTCAATCTGCCGATCCGTGACTGGTCGAAGGAAGACGGCATGGATGCGGCTCTGGTCATCCAGCGCGCTGAGGAAGCTGCAAGTCAGGCACAGGCGGCACGTTCAGCCAATATCGGCCCGAACATCATGCGTCATATCGAAAAGCAGGTCCTGCTGACCTCGTTCGATGCCGTGTGGAAAGAGCACCTTCATGCGCTCGACCAGCTGCGTCAGGGCATCGGCCTGCGCGCCTATGGCCAGCGTGATCCGCTGAACGAATACAAGCACGAGGCTTTCCAGCTCTTCACCGCCATGCTGGATGACATGCGCCTGCGTGTGACCACCACCATGTCGCGTATCGAGGTGGTGCAGCAAGCCGACCCCTTCCCCGGTACCGAGGCGCAGCAGATCTTTGCGCCAAATGACGAAGGGTTTTCGGCAGCGGGGCTCGAACCCCGTCAGGTCGGCATTCAGCCCTCGGGCCTGTTTCAGGCGCCTTCAGCCGATGGTCTGAACGTGCCCGAGGCTCAGGGCTATGCGCAGGAAACGCCGCGCAACGCGCTCTGCCCCTGCGGGTCGGGAAAGAAGTTCAAACATTGTCATGGCCGTCTGGCCTGAGAAAGCAAGGTTGAGGAGAGGCTCTGATGGCCGGTCATTCGCAATTCAAGAACATCATGCACCGCAAAGGTGCGCAGGACGCCAAGCGTGCCAAGCAGTTTGCGAAGATCCTGCGTGAAATCACGGTCGCGGCCCGCTCGGGCCTGCCTGATCCCACCTCCAACCCGCGCCTGCGTGCGGCCATGATTGCCGCGCGTGAAGCCAATATGCCCAAAGACAATGTCGAGCGCGCCATCAAGAAGGCCAGCGGCGCCGGTGGTGGCGAGGATTATGTCGAGGTGCGTTATGAGGGCTACGGCCCGGCTGGCGTTGCCGTGATCGTCGAAGGCCTGACCGATAACCGTAATCGTACTGCCAGCGAAGTGCGCGCTGCGTTCTCCAAGCATGGCGGATCGATGGGTGAGAGCAACTCGGTGTCGTTCATGTTCCAGCGCCTCGGTGTCGTGACCTA
>Ga0308171_1004933_pt1 | contig 10521 bp, 12 predicted proteins | sample PhyGR1_FD_202135 | JGI IMG/M metagenome (GOLD analysis project Ga0308171, IMG submission 202135) | Phyllosphere microbial communities from UC Gill Tract Community Farm, Albany, California, United States - DLSLSG.R1 | ecosystem: Host-associated > Plants > Phyllosphere > Unclassified | place: USA... | reverse complement strand
CGCAGCTCGACCTGGCTGATGCTGTCGTGCCAATCCATGTCGCGCTCGCGATAGCGGCGGTTGACGGTGCGTCCGTCGGCGTTGAGCGCGCGGGCCTCGCTGGCATCGCCGCTCAGCTCGCCCTGTTTGTAGTGGCTGGCCACGCGCAGTTGCCAGTCGTCGCTGAGGCGGTGCTCCAGCGCGGCCTGGATACGGTTGTTGTCGTTGTCGATGAAACCGTCGTTGGGCTCGCCGAGAAAGGTCCGCCGCGAACCGCCCCCCCAGCCATTGCCCAGGGCCACCACGCCGCGGTCGAACACCGACTGGTGCCGCACCAGCTCGGTCTCCACCAGCAATGAAGTGTCCGGATCCAGTTGCCAGCTCAGCGACGGCGCCACGTACAACCGCTTGCTCTGCACATGGTCACGAAAGCTGTGGTTGTCTTCCACCGCCAGGTTGACGCGGCTGAGCACCTGACCTTCGTCATCGAGCGGGGTGTTCAGGTCCAGTCTGGTGCGGTAGCGATCCCAGGACCCGGCACTGCCGTACAGGCGGGCGAAGGATTCGGCCTGCGGTTTCTTGCTGACGATGTTGACCGTCCCACCGGGGTCGCCCCGCCCGTACAAGCTGGCGGCCGGCCCCTTGAGCACCTCGATGCGCTCGATGCTGGACACGTCCGGTGTAGCGGGGTAGCCACGGTTGGCGCTGAAACCGTCGCGGTAGAACTCCGAGGTGGTGAAGCCGCGCACGCTGTATTCGTACAAGGTCAGCCCGCCGAAGTTGTTCTGCTGGGACACCCCACCTGCGTATTGCAGGGCCCGCTCCACGTTAGTGCTGCCCAGGTCCTCCAGGACCTGTACTGGAACCACGCTCACGGCCTGGGGGATGTCCTTGATCGCAGCGTCGGTCTTGGTCGCGCTGCCCGAGCGCGTGGCGCGGTAGCCTGTGACCGGGCCATTGGCCGTCTCCATTTCGCCGCCAGCGGTGACGCTGATGGCTTCCAGTTCAAGGGTCTCGGGCGAGGTTTCGGCATAGGCGGGCAACCCCAGCACGCTGAAGGCGAAGCTGGCCAGGGGGGCGAAGCGAGGTGAGCGCATGTGCAGCAGTCCATTGGTGATTGTAGTTATATTATAACGTCATGAATTGCGCCGCTGCCTATCTCTTTTCTACATCCTCTGGAAGCGATGTTCCTTCCTGAGCCAACCGATGTGGCGCTTGGTCGCAGCTTGGCGCTCGAGAATCATTGATCTGGATCAATGGCCGTCTGGCGGTGCGGGCAGAAAATCCGCCCACCTACCGACCCGCCCGACACCGAGTACCACCCATGTCCGGACACTTCGACTTCCTCAAGAAACCGCTCGCGCGGGAAATCGCCGTGATTGTGCTGATCAAGCTGGTCCTGCTGCTGGGCATCCGCAGCCTGTGGTTCGGCGGGGGCGTAGACGTCAAGGATGACGGCATCACCGTCGGCCAGCATGTGCTCGGCTCCGCTTCCCAACCTCTCGAGAAGAACCTGAAATGATCTCCGAATCAGTCGTCGACCTCTCTCGGCTGCAGTTCGCCATGACCGCGCTCTATCACTTTCTGTTCGTGCCCCTGACCATCGGCATGGCGTTCCTGCTCGCCATCATGGAATCGGTCTACGTCATGACCGGCAAGCAGGTGTACAAGGACATGACCCAGTTCTGGGGCAAGCTGTTCGGCATCAACTTTGCCCTGGGCGTGACCACCGGGCTGACCATGGAATTCCAGTTCGGCACCAACTGGGCCTATTACAGCCACTACGTGGGCGATATCTTCGGTGCGCCGCTGGCCATCGAAGGGCTGATGGCGTTCTTCCTCGAATCGACCTTCATCGGCTTGTTCTTCTTCGGCTGGGACCGCCTCTCACGCAAGCAGCACTTGGCGGTGACCTGGTTGGTGGCGCTGGGCTCGAACCTTTCCGCGTTGTGGATCCTGATCGCCAACGGCTGGATGCAGAACCCGGTGGGCGCCGAGTTCAACTTCGTCACCATGCGCATGGAACTCACCAGCTTCAGCGACCTTCTGTTCAACCCGGTGGCCCAGGTCAAGTTCGTCCACACCGTGGCCGCCGGCTACGTCACCGGCGCGGTCTTCATCCTGGCGATCTCCAGCTGGTACCTGCTCAAGGGCCGCGACATCGCTTTCGCCCGGCGCTCGTTCGCCATCGCCGCCGCGTTCGGCATGGCGTCGATCCTCTCGGTGATCGTGCTGGGCGATGAGTCCGGTTACGAGATCGGCGACGTGCAGAAAACCAAACTGGCCGCCATCGAAGCCGAATGGGAGACCGAACCGGCGCCAGCCGCCTTTACCTTGTTCGGCCTGCCCAACCAGGCTGAACAACGCACCGACTACGCGGTGAAGATCCCCTACGTCATGGGCATCATCGCCACCCGCTCGGTGGACAAGCAGGTCACCGGCATCAAGGACCTGGTGATCGAGCACCAGGCACGCATCCGCAATGGCATGCAGGCCTACGCACTGCTGGGGCAACTGCGTGGCGGCGACCTCAGCGAACAGACCCTGGGCGCCTTCAATCAGGTCAAGAAAGACCTGGGTTATGGCCTGCTGCTGAAGAAGTACACCGACACCGTGGTCGACGCCAGCGACGCGCAGATCGAGGCCGCCGCCCTGGACTCGATTCCCGGTGTCGCGTCGATCTTCTGGACCTTCCGCCTCATGGTGCTCAGCGGCGTGCTGATGCTGGGGCTGTTCATCTGCGCCTTCTGGGCCTCGATCCGCCGTAACGAAACACGCAAACCCTGGCTGCTCAAGTGGGCGCTGTTCAGCCTGCCGTTGCCGTGGGTCGCGACCCAGACCGGCTGGTACGTCGCCGAACACGGCCGCCAGCCCTGGTCGATCGGTGAAGTGCTGCCCACCCACCTGTCGGCGTCGAGTCTGTCCACGGGTGACGTCTGGGGATCGCTGCTGGCCCTGGCCGCGTTCTACACCGTGCTGCTGGTGATCGAGATGTACCTGATGATCAAGTTCACCCGGCAGGGCCCGAGCAGCCTGCACACCGGTCGCTATCACTTCGAACGCGGGGCTGTGTTGCCCCACGGTCCGCTACAGGGAGCCATCTGATGTTCGATTACGAGAATCTCAAGTTGATCTGGTGGGTGTTGGTCGGCGTGCTGCTGATCGGCTTTGCCCTGACCGACGGGTTCGACCTGGGCGCCGGCGTGCTGATGCCCTTCGTCGGCCGCAATGACAACGAGCGCCGTGTGGTGATCAACACCATCGCACCGCACTGGGATGGCAATCAGGTCTGGCTGATCACGGCCGGTGGCGCCTTGTTCGCAGCCTGGCCACTGGTCTACGCCGCAGCCTTCTCCGGCCTTTACTGGGCCTTGCTGCTGGTGCTGTTCGCCCTGTTCGTGCGTCCGGTGGGCTTCGATTACCGCAGCAAGCTGGCCAACACGCGCTGGCGGCAGAGCTGGGATTGGGGCTTGTTCGTGGGCGGCGTGGTACCGGCGCTGGTGTTCGGCGTCGCCTTCGGCAACCTGCTGCTGGGCCTGCCGTTCCGCTTCGACGACACCTTGCGTTCCAGCTACCACGGCTCGTTCTGGCAACTGCTCAGCCCCTTCGGCGTGCTCGCCGGCGTGGTCAGCCTGAGCCTGCTGAGCCTGCACGGCGGAACCTGGCTTATGATGCGCACCGAAGGCGCGATCGCCGGACGCGCCCGGCAGGCTGCCGTGGCCATGGCGGTACTGTTCGTGCTGGCCTTCGGCGGCGCCGGTGCCTGGTTGGCGAGCGGTCATGTGCAAGGCCTGGTGATCAGTTCGAATCTGGACCCGCAACTGGCGCTCAACCCCTTGGCCAAGACGGTCGTCAGCGGCAACCCAGGCTGGATGGGCAATTACGTGCGCCATCCGCTGACGGCCATCGCGCCGGTGCTGGGCATGCTTGGTGGTGTGCTGGCGCTGTTGGCCGCCGCAGGCCGGCGCGCCTCGCTGGCCTTCGCCGGCAGCAGCCTGGCGATCGTCGGCACGCTGTGCACCGCAGGCTTTGCGCTGTTCCCGTTCGTCATGCCCTCCAGCCTGGATCCGGCGTCGAGCCTGACCGTGTGGGACGCGGTGTCCAGCCACAAGACTCTGCTGATCATGCTGGTCGCCGCCGGCATCTTCGTGCCCTTGATCCTTTGCTACACGCTGTGGTGCTACCGCCGCATGTGGGGCCGGGTCACCACCGCTCAGATCGAGCAGAACGCGCACAGCCTTTACTGAAGGAGCCTGACTATGTGGTATTTCGCCTGGATTCTGGGAGTGCTGCTGGCGTGCAGCCTGGGCATCATCAACGCCCTGTGGCTGGAAGCCTCCAACGCCCTGGACGAGGACTCTGCGGATGAACGCTGAGGTGGCGCCCGCGCTGCGCACGCCCGGCTGGCGCTGGCTGTCATTGCTGCTCGCCGGACCGATCAGCCTGGTGTTGCTATTGCACCCGGTGGCCTTGCTCGATGCCCAGGGACATTACAGCCATGGCCTGCTCAGCCTGATGATGTGGGGCATTGCCACCGGATACGTGCACGGGGTCGGCTTCGATCCGCGTGCCTGGGCCTGGCGCCTGATCTTTCATCCCTTGCTGGGGTGGGCCTTGATGGCCATGGGTTACTGGGTACTGTTGCGTAACCTCTGAACCCACCCACAACGGGTGTTCAGGCCGCGCGACGCAGCGAGATGAACATGGCGTCGTCGGCCAGGATGGCGGCGATCATCGCGCCGGTTTCGGCCAGGCGCCGGGCCAGGTCCTCGTCCGGAATGTGCAGGTCCCAGCGCGTCGAGTTGTCTTCCAGCATCGGCATATCGTCGACTTCGCGCAGCGCGGCAAGGAACGCGGCGGGCTGTGGCAGGTAAGTGGTGAAGCCGTCGCCCTTTAGCGCCGCCGTATGAATACCCAACTGCGCGCAGACCTGTGCCTTGGCAGCGATGTCGTCACGGTCGGCCTGGCGCGACTGCTCGATGAGCGCCGCCAGCGGCGCGTCCACCAACTGCCCGCCGGCGATCAGCGCAGGGCCCGTGGCCCAGGCTTCGCTGGGGCAGTCCTTCATGTCCGGACGCAGCGGGATGTGCGGATTGATCTCCATCGGATAGATGCGACACACCAGCGGTCGCTCGGCATAGATACCGCAGCGGTTGTCGGCGTTCAGATTCCGGCACGGGCCCAGGTTGTAGGCTGCGAAGGTGATCGAGACGTAGGCGGGCGCGCTGCCGCACAGCACCGGCAGCGAGCGACGGCGGGCATGTTCCTGCTGGGCGTGGCTGAGGTTGAGGCTGTGCAGGCCGGGGCCGTTTTCCAGGAAGGCTTCGAGCAACACGATCAGTTGACCGCCATCCTCCGCCCAGCGCCGCGCCTCGGCCAGGGTCAGCGGTACGTGGTGGTCGCTGCAGCATTTGCCGCACCCGGTGCAAGAAAAACGTGTGTCCATGCAAACCCCGTCTGAACTGGATGAATGACGAAAACGTGGCGCTTCGTCATCAGTGAGAGGGGAGAGAGCAGATTCCGTGCCAGCCTGGCTTCAGCCACCGAGCAGGTCATGGGCGTCCAGCAGCCTGTAAGCCACTTGAGGGTTCTTTTCCAGGCCGCGACGGATGGCCGCGGGAATCGACTGCCGCGTCTTGCGACACAGTCCCGGCAACGCCTCGATGTGAATGGCGATGCCGCGCATGCTGCGCACGGTGCTCGCGCCTGGCGTGACTTCCACGCGCAGCCCGAGCTGATCGAAGATGCGTTGTTGCAGGCGCCGCAGCTCCTCCAGGCTTTCCACGTTCTCCAGGCGTTCGAGCAGGCGTTTCTCTTCCTCGCGAGTCAGGCGCAGGATGCGCAAGTCGGCGTCGGGTAACGCGTGCAGCCGTTCGCGCTCGCAGATGCAAGCGCCGGGCGGGCAGGGTTGGCGTGCGACAGGGGCCATGTTCATGACCCGCAGCATAGCCATGGTGCAGGTGATTTGCACAGGGGCTGTCGACAGGCCGGGTGCTCGTCCATACTGGCGCGAATTCATCCGTTCCCAAGGCCTTACATGTCCAGAAGTCGGCTCGCCGTGCGCCATAGCGCACTGAGCATCCTCCTTGTGCTGCTCGCCGCCTGTTCCACCCAGCGCGCCGGCCAACCCCCGGCGCCTTCGTCCGAGCAGGTCCGCGCCAAGCTCGTGCAGCTGTTGCCCGGCAAGGTCGCCGACCGTGAGGGCTGGGCCGCCGATATCGAAACCGCCCTGAAGGTGCAGGACATCGCCGGCACCGACGACAACCTCTGCGCAATACTGGCGGTAGCCGAGCAGGAGTCCACCTTTCAGGTCGACCCCAGCGTACCGGGCCTGGGCAAGATCGCCCGCCAGGAAATCGACCGCCGCGCAGGGCGCGTGCATGTGCCCGGTTTTCTCGTCGACACTGCCCTGGGCATCCGCTCGGGCGACGGTAAAACGTATGCGCAGCGGCTGGAAGCCGCGCGCTCGGAGAAACAGCTCAGCGAAATCTTCGATGACTTCACCGGCATGGTGCCCCTGGGCCGACAGCTGTTCGGCACCTTCAACCCGGTGCGTACCGGCGGGCCGATGCAGGTCAGCATCGACTTCGCCGAGAAACACCGGGCGGGCTACCCCTACACGGTGGACGGCTCGATACGCCGCGAAGTGTTCACCCGGCGCGGCGGCATGTACTTCGGCATTGCCCATCTGCTCGGCTACCCGGCCAGCTATGAACGACCGCTGTATCGCTTCGCCGACTTCAACGCCGGCTGGTACGCCAGCCGCAACGCCGCGTTCCAGAACGCCGTGAACCAGCTGTCCGCCAGCCGCCTGGCGCTCGACGGTGACCTGATCCGCTACGACTCCAACGCCGCGAGCAATACCGAGCTGGCCGTGCGGGGGCTGGGCAACCGCTTGAACATGAGCGACCGCGACATTCGCCGTGCTCTGGAAGAGGGGGAAACCCTGGATTTCGAGAAGACCACGCTTTACCAGCGTACCTTCGCCCTGGCCGACAAGGCCGCTGGCAAACCCATACCACGCGCGATCCTGCCCGGCATCAAACTGCAGAGTCCGAAGATCACCCGCAACCTGACCACCGCCTGGTTCGCCCAACGCGTCGACGAACGCTACACCCGCTGCATGGCCCGCGCACGCTGAGCCTGATCGGCATGCTCAATCCGCGCGCAGTACCAGGGGTTCGGCCAGGCTGTAGCCGAAACCGCGCAGGGTCTGCAACGCCTGCGGGCAGTCCAGCTGTGCGAGCTTGCGGCGCAGGTTGCACACGTGGCGCTCGATCAGCGCGGTCCTGGGCTCGAGGCCCGTGCCCCATAGCTGCTGCTCTATGGACTCCCGGCTGACCGCGCCGGGGGTGCTCGCCAGCATGGCCAGCAAGCGATGCTCGCTCACCGTCAGGCTCTGTTGACGTTTACCTCGCCCAACCATCAGCCGCGAAGGTGACAGCCACAGGCGCGATGGAGGTAGCGCCGCCGCCCGGGGACGCGGCCGAGCCAAGGCCTGCAGGCGCGCCAGCACCTCGGCGGGGGCCACCGGCTGCGCCAGGCACGCATCGGCACCGGCGCGCAGCGCAGCGATGCGCGCCAGCCGGTCGTCGTCGGCCAGCAGTACCATCACCGCAGCATCGCCCCGGTTCGCCAGGCAATGTTGCAGCAGGCTATCGCCGGGTCGTTCCAGCGCCAGGACGATGAAGCCGTACCGTTCCTGCGCCAGTGCCTGCGCTGCGGCGGCCGTGCCGACCGTGCTGAGGGCCGTAGGGTGTTCCGCCAACGCCTGTTGCAGGGTCTGATCGGACGTATCGCTGATATAGAGCAGGTTCATGGTCACACCAATGCCTTGCTTTGTCGGCACCACAGGGTCATCCGCGTGCCACCTTGTTCGCTGCTGCCCACCTCGAGGGTGAATCCGTGCAGCTTCACCACTGCCGCGACGATCGACAGCCCCAGCCCGAAACCGCTGTGCTGGCCATCGCCCTCGCAGCGATAGAAACGTTGAAAGATCGCCTCACGTTCCTCGGGCGCGATGCCCGGCCCGCTGTCGCTGATCTCCAGCCGCGTGGCGCCGTTCTCTGCCGTGGCGCGCAGCACCACCAGGCCATCGGCCGGGGTGAACTTGATGGCGTTGCTGAGCAGGTTGCCCACGGCCTCGAACAGCAGCGCGCGGTCACCATGCAGCATTGGCAGCGTGTTCGGCACGTCCAGGCGCAGATTGATGCCCTCGTCTTCGGCCAGGGGCAGATAGAAGTCGTGCAGCTCGTGCAGCAGGGGTTGCGGGTCGAAGGAAATGAAGCCCGAACGTCGGCGGTGGTCCTCGATTTCGGAGATACGCAACAAGCCACGGAATCGCGCCATCAGCGTGTCGGTTTCGGCGATCACCTCGTCCAGTTGCAACGCCTGGCGCGAATCCGCCGGCGCCTCCTGCTGGATGCGGTACAGCTGCGCGCGCAGGCGGGTCAGGGGCGTGCGCAAGTCATGGGCAATGTTGTCGCAGACACCCTTGACCTCGATCATCAGCTGCTCGATACGTTCGAGCATCGCGTTGACGATGGCCGCCAGCATGTCCAGTTCGTCGCGCCGGTCCGACAGCGGCAGGCGGGTAGTCAGATCACCGGCCACGATTGCATCGGCGCTCGCTTCGATGGCGCGGATGCGCCGCAACGGCCTGCGCCGTAACAGGTGCCAGCCGGCAATGCCGGGAATGATCGTCAGGGAAATGCCCCACAGCAGCGCTCGCAGAATGATGTGAGTGACCGCGAACAACGAGCCGTTGTCGCGTACCAGCACCAGCCAGCGGCCATCCAGAGTGCGCATCGCCACCGCGTCGCAGCTGTTCTGCGGCATTTGCGGATTGTCGCTGTCCACGCAACTGTTCAGGTCATGGATGCGCCCGTCCAGTGGAAGGCCTCGCGGCACCTGCAGCAACTGGCCGGACAACGGCCGCAATTGCAGATCGAACAGACCATAGGCGTCGAAGGTACGGTCGTCGAACGCTTCGCTGGCAGCCAGCGCCTCGTTCAATGCTTCGCCGTGAAAGCGCGAAAACAGATGTTGACGCTGCATCAGCGAATGCCGCGCCAGATCGGCCAGATAGGCCGAGACCTCGAAGTACAGCACGCCCATGAGCAAGCTGCTCCAGGCCACGAACAGAAAACTGTAGAGCGCCAGCAGCCGACTGCTGGACGAGCGCCAGCCTTTAGACAGGTTCGGCAATGACATAGCCGGAGCCTCGCACGGTCTTGATCAACGGTGCGGTGCCCGGTGGGTCGATCTTCTTGCGCAAGCGGCCGATGTGCACGTCGATCAGGTTGGTGCCCGGGTCGAAGTGATAGCCCCAGACTTCCTCGAAAATCATCATGCGCGTGAGGATCTGGCCGGCATTGCGCATGAGGAATTCCAGCAGCTTGTATTCGGTGGGCAGCAGGTTCAACGCCTGTTCGCCACGGCACGCCTCGCGGGTCATCAGATCCAGCGTCAGGTCGGCCACGCGCAGCGTGTTGTCGGCGGCGGCCACGGCGTTGTTGCGACGCAGCAGCACCTCGACTCGGGCGGCCATCTCGTCCGAGGCGAACGGCTTGGTCAGGTAATCGTCGCCGCCGGCACGCAGACCGCGCACTCGCTCGTCGACATCCGACAGCGCGCTGATCATCAGGATCGGCGTGCTCACACCGATGGTGCGCAGGGTGGTCACGATGGCCAGTCCGTCGAGCTCCGGCAGCATCCGGTCCAGGGTGATCACGTCATAGTTGCCGCTCACCGCCTTGACCAGCCCCTCGCGGCCGTTGTCCACCCAGTCGACCTGCAGGCCGTGGCTGCTCAGTTCCGCCACGATTTCCCTGGCGGTCACGGCATCGTCTTCGATGGTCAGTACGCGAGTCATGTTGGTCTCTACCCGATGATTTCTGCTGAGGATGGCGGCATTGTGACAACAATCGGCCCAGGGCTCGTTGAAGTTTTTTTCATCTTGCGCCACCTGACCCCATCGGCGTGAGCCTAGTCGTCCTGCCCGCGCGATTGGCCGACGAATCACAGGCGCATCCTAAAGCCTGGCCGATCGGCGCCGATGTAACGGTCACAGCCTATCGGGACACGATCGCCATGAGCACCTTGAGCACCATCGCCAGCAACCTGAGCATTCGTACCCCAGCGCTCGCCGCAACCACCGCCGCTCCCGCGGCCACTGCCGACAGCGATGCAACGCAGGCCGCTGCCGCACCGGCCGCAACGCCGACGAACGCTCCGGTCGGTGGCCCAGGCGCGGCGGGTGGCAGTCAGAGCAGCAGTAGCAGTGGCAACTCGGACACGATCAAACAACTGCAGAAGCAGATCGCCGAGCTGCAGAAACAGTTGCAAGAGCAACAACAGGAGATGGCTCGTGTCCAGGCCAGCCAGCAGAGCGAAGAGAGCAAGGCCGCTGCGGTAGCCGCCATCCAGGCCCAAGTCGTCGCCACCTCCGCAGGGTTGCAGACCGCTACCGCCGCCTTGCTTCAAGCCATGCAGGAATCAGGCAGCAGCACCGCCGGCTCCATGGTCAGTACCACCGCCTGA
>Ga0308171_1004930_pt1:7500-10525 | contig 10525 bp, 4 predicted proteins | sample PhyGR1_FD_202135 | JGI IMG/M metagenome (GOLD analysis project Ga0308171, IMG submission 202135) | Phyllosphere microbial communities from UC Gill Tract Community Farm, Albany, California, United States - DLSLSG.R1 | ecosystem: Host-associated > Plants > Phyllosphere > Unclassified... | reverse complement strand
CGCCTGCGGAGGTGTTTTTCCGAGGCGGTGGTTGTGGTGGTGGTTGTGGTGATGGGATGCGGGGACAGGATTTGAACCTGTGACCTTCAGGTTATGAGCCTGACGAGCTACCGGGCTGCTCCACCCCGCGTTGGTGGTGTATTTGTTGTGTTGTGACTGTGCTGATGAGGATGTTTGAGATGATCCGGCTGGGTGGCCCGGCGGCGACCTACTCTCCCGCGCCTTAAGACGCAGTACCATGGGCGCAGAGGCGTTTCACGGCCGAGTTCGGGAAGGGATCGGGTGTAGCAGCCTCGCGATGGCCACCGGGTCACCGAGCCGGATCATGACGAACAAAGGTGTAGCACAGATGGTGGTGAGAGATGGTGATATCGAGGCAAGTGTTGTGTGTGAGTGTGTCGCGGATGAATGCTGCGTGCGGTGACCGTTTTGAGGGGTCAGCGGCAGTTAGAGTTGAGATCTATCGGGCTATTAGGACCGCTCGGCTACGTCAGTTACCTGACTTCCACCTGCGGCCTATCGACGTGATGGTCTATCACGGCCCTTGGGGAGACCTCGTTTAGAGGCTGGTTTCCCGCTTAGATGCCTTCAGCGGTTATCCGTTCCGCACTTAGCTACCCAGCGATGCTCCTGGCGGAACAACTGGTACACCAGAGGTACGTCCATCCCGGTCCTCTCGTACTAGGGACAGATCCTCGCAAGTCTCCTACACCCATGGCAGATAGGGACCGAACTGTCTCACGACGTTCTAAACCCAGCTCACGTACCGCTTTAATCGGCGAACAGCCGAACCCTTGGGACCTGCTCCAGCCCCGGGATGCGATGAGCCGACATCGAGGTGCCAAACCTCCCCGTCGATGTGGACTCTTGGGGGAGATCAGCCTGTTATCCCTAGAGTACCTTTTATCCGTTGAGCGATGGCCCTTCCACGCGGGACCACCGGATCACTAAGGCCGACTTTCGTCTCTGTTCGCGCTGTCGCGCTCACAGTCAGGCGGGCTTATGCCTTTGCACTCAACAGCCGATGTCCGACCGGCTTGAGCCCACCATCGCGCGCCTCCGTTACCATTTGGGAGGCGACCGCCCCAGTCAAACTGCCCACCACGCAGGGTCCCGACCCCGGATAACGGGGCTCGGTTAGATGCCAGAAAGAAACAGGGTGGTATTTCAAGGATGGCTCCACAGAAGCTAGCGCCCCTGCTTCAAAGCCTCCCACCTATCCTACACAGTTCCTTCCTGGCACCACTGCGAAGTTGCAGTAAAGGTTCATAGGGTCTTTCCGTCTGACCACGGGTACCCCGCATCTTCACGGGGAATTCAATTTCGCTGAGCCCATGCTGGAGACAGTGGGGAGGTCGTTACGCCATTCGTGCAGGTCGGAACTTACCCGACAAGGAATTTCGCTACCTTAGGACCGTTATAGTTACGGCCGCCGTTTACTGGGGCTTCGGTTCGATGCTTGCACATCTCCCCTTAACCTTCCAGCACCGGGCAGGCGTCAGACCCTATACGTCATCTCTCGATTTCGCAGAGCCCTGTGTTTTTACTAAACAGTCGCCACCCCCTGGTCTGTGCCACCCACCGCTGGTTGCCCAATGGTGGGTCTCGCTTATCCCGAAGTTACGCGAGTAATTTGCCTAGTTCCTTCAGCATGGTTCTCTCAAGCGCCTCGGTATACTCAACCAGTCCACCTGTGTCGGTTTCGGGTACGGACCATATGCTAGAGCTATTTCCTGGACCGATCCGGCAGCCCCTCCAATCCAATAAGGAGGAACAACGCTTCACGGCCGTCACTTCTAGCGGGCTCAGGAATATTCACCTGATTTCCATCGGCTACGGCTGTCGCCCTCGCCTTAGGGACCGGCTCACCCTGCGCGGATTGGCCTTGCGCAGGAACCCTTGGACTTTCGGCGAGAGGGGTTCTCACCCTCTTTGTCGCTACTCATGTCCGCATTCGCACTTCCGATACCTCCAGGAGCCCTCACGGGTCTCCCTTCACAGGCTTACGGAACGCTCCGCTACCACGCATACTTGCGTATGCATCCACAGCTTCGGCAGATGACTTGAGCCCCGTTACATTTTCGCCGCAAAACAGCTATTAGACCAGTGAGCTATTACGCTTTCTTTAAAGGATGGCTGCTTCTAAGCCAACCTCCTGGTTGTTTTGGCCGTCTCACATGCTTTCCCACTTAGTCATCATTTGGGGGCCTTAGCTGGTGGTCTGGGCTGTTTCCCTCTCGACAATGGACCTTAGCACCCACTGTCTGTCTGCCAGGTAGCACTCACCGGCATTCGGAGTTCGGTAGGGTTTGGTAGGACTTTGGGTCCCCCTAGCCCTTCCGGTGCTCTACCTCCGGCGGTGTTCGCCTGACGATCTACCTCAATAGATTTCGCGGAGAACCAGCTATTTCCGAGTTTGATTGGCCTTTCACCCCTAGCCACAGCTCATCCCCGACTTTTTCAACAGGCGTGGGTTCGGCCCTCCAGTGCATGTTACTGCACCTTCAGCCTGGCCATGGCTAGATCACTCGGTTTCGGGTCTTCTGCCTGCAACTCAGCGCCCTGTTCGGACTCGCTTTCGCTGCGCCTACACCTAACGGCTTAAGCTTGCTGCAAACAGAAACTCGCGGACCCATTATACAAAAGGTACGCCGTCACCCTTGCGGGCTCCGACTGCTTGTAGGCGTTCGGTTTCAGGTCTCTTTCACTCCCCTTGTCGGGGTGCTTTTCACCTTTCCCTCACGGTACTTGTTCACTATCGGTCACCAAGGAGTATTTAGGCTTAGAGGGTGGTCCCCCTACGTTCAGACAGGGTTTCACGTGCCCCGCCCTACTCAAGGACCTATGCAAGCCATACGCCTACGGGGCTATCACCCACTCTGGCCGACCTTTCCATGTCGTTTGGCTTAACTTGCATAGGCCACTGGCCTGGTCCCCTTTCGCTCGCCACTACTCGGGGAATCTCTGTTGATGTCTTTTCCTCCGGCTACTGAGATGTTTCAGTTCACCGGGTTCGCCTCCTGGA
>Ga0308171_1004930_pt1:0-2500 | contig 10525 bp, 4 predicted proteins | sample PhyGR1_FD_202135 | JGI IMG/M metagenome (GOLD analysis project Ga0308171, IMG submission 202135) | Phyllosphere microbial communities from UC Gill Tract Community Farm, Albany, California, United States - DLSLSG.R1 | ecosystem: Host-associated > Plants > Phyllosphere > Unclassified... | reverse complement strand
CGGGATGCGCGCTCATGCCACCGCGCCCAGTTCATGCACCTGCTGCGCCGGGGCCGGTGCGAGCATGCCATCCAGCCGCCGCAAGGTGGCGGACCAGTCATGGCCGGCCAGCATCGCCCGCCGGGCCGCGGCGCCCAGGCCGGAATGCTCGCCACGCAGCACCGCAGAAACCAGGTCGAAGGTCTGCGCGACGCCATCGCCTACCAGCAGGTCCCTGCCAGGCACGGCATGCACGCCCTCGAAGGCCGAGGACGAGGCGACCACCGGGCGCGCCAGGGCCATCGCCTCCAACACCTTGTTCTGGATGCCGCGGGCGATGCCCAGCGGCGCGACCGCGACCGATGCGTGCGCGATATAGGGCCGGATATCCGCCACGGCGCCGACGACATGCACCCCCGGGATGCTGGAGAGCGAGCGCACAGCAGGGGACGGGTTGGCGCCGACGATGAAGAACTCGGGGCTTGGATTGAACGCCGCGCGCAGCCTTGGCAGCACATTACGGGCAAACCAGCAGACGGCCTCCACATTCGGCCGGTAGTTCATGGTACCGGTGAACACCAGCGGCGAGGCGACACCCTCATAAGGACTGGGATAGGAGCGCGCCGGGTCAAAGAACGCCATATCGACGCCGTTCTCCACCCAGTCGAGATGGCTGGCGGTCTCGGGCGCCAGCTCGGCAAAGCGGGCGCTCTCATGCCCGGAGACGAAAAGGCAGCGGTCGAACGCCATGGCGGCGCGGCGTTCGAACTCCAACAGGGTCCGCGCCTCGCGCTGCCAGATGTGCCGCATGGGTGACTTGGTCTCCGCCGCATAGGCGCGCCACTTCTCGGAGTCCACGTCCACTAGATCCAGCACGCGGGACTGGCTGGGGGAAAACCCGGGTTGGCCGATCAGATACGGCGCCATCGCGGCGGAATAGGCGAACACGGCGTCGTAGCGCCCCGACGCCAGACCCTGGCGGACCCAGGACGCCAGATCGGCGTTGTAGAACCAGCCGGGCGTCAGCGGTTTGCCGGGTCGATAGTGCAGCAGCGTCCGTGCCGCCGCCCGCCAGGATGATCCGGTCGGGTGGGCACGCACGACGCTGCAACATTCCTCCAGCACCGGCAGATGCTGCAGGTCCTGCGGATCATCCACGAGGCAGCCGAGGTCGACGTCCCAGCTCTGCGCCAGATGGCGCAGCATATGCCAGGCGCGGATCTTGTCCCCCTTCTCCGGCGGGTAGGGAATGCGGTGGCACAGGAACAGGAGGCGCTTCATGATGTCCTACCCCAATCCGCGCACGATGGGCGGGCCCAGGAGATTGGCGACCGGCAAGGGCAGGTGCCGCCAGGCAGCGATCAGCAGTTTGTATTTCGGGTTGGACGGGTTGTGTTCAGCCAGAACCGCCCCCTCCCCCAACCGATAACAATAGTGCAGTGGCTGCGGCGTGAAGCCCCAGTTCTTCTTGAAGTCAAATGCGCCGGTGCCGGACTTGCTGCGCCCGAAATCATACAGGCGGCACCCACGCTCCGCCCCGGCGCGCCGCATGACTTCCCAATACATGAAGTCGTTGGCAGCGACTTGGCGGGCACGGGCCGTGCCACCGCCGTAATAGGGGATGACTTCGTCCCGGAAGTAGAAATTCAGCACCGATGCGACGGGAGCATCGCCATCAAAGACAGTAACAACGTCGTGCTGCTCCGGGAAATACTTCGCCAGCATGCGGAAGTAATGGCGAGAGAAGACCGGTGTGCCGAGGTTCCGCACACTTTCCGCATAGACCTTGTGCAGCAGGTCGATGTTTCCGTCGCTCACTGAGCGCAAGCCGTTCTGGATGCCCTTCCGGACCATGGCCCGCTGCTTGCGGGGAATGGCCTTCATGTCGATCTCGGCGTCGCCGGAGAAGCTCTTCCTGAAGGTGTAGTGCAGGGGCGGCCGCACGGCCCAGCCGGGCCAAGGCGTGTGAAGCTGCCGGAACTCCAGGCTATCGGCGCCGATGCGGCGCAGCAGCTCCAGCGCATAATGCTCCAGCGCATCCGAGGCAGCCTGGGACATCGCGATCGGCCCGCCATAGACGCAGAATGGCGTGGAGATGAGCGCGTCCCCGAACAGCTTCGTCCGCATCCGTGCCAGGGGCAGGATGCCGACGATCTCGCCTGCTTCCTCAGCATAGACATAGTAGGTCCGGTGCGAGAAGGATTCCGCGATGACGTGACGCCAGGCGGAAAAATGGAAGAAGGTCGCGTCCGGCATCGCGCGGACGAAGGCGTCCCAGCGCGCTTCGGACGCCTCTTCCAACTGATGGATCTTGAGCGTCATGCGAGATTCGTCCGCGCTTGAATGGCATCTGCGAAGACCTGGTCCATGCGGCCCCAGGTGAAGTCACGCAACAATTGCTCCACCCGGCCAGCCATCTGGGAGAGGCCGGTGTAATGGCGGAACCGGGAGAGCCTGCTGGCATTGCCGACCCGTGGCTGGGACGGGTCCACTTCCCATGGGTGGAAGTAGAACACGCCAG
>Ga0308171_1004929_pt1 | contig 10525 bp, 8 predicted proteins | sample PhyGR1_FD_202135 | JGI IMG/M metagenome (GOLD analysis project Ga0308171, IMG submission 202135) | Phyllosphere microbial communities from UC Gill Tract Community Farm, Albany, California, United States - DLSLSG.R1 | ecosystem: Host-associated > Plants > Phyllosphere > Unclassified | place: USA... | reverse complement strand
CATCGTTGGCCCCGCGCTGCAAAGCGGGCGGTTCGAGGTGCGGAACTACCTGGGCATCGCGCAGGACGCGCCGTCCCAGCCGGTAATCGACTCGCTGCTGGCGACGCCGCCGGCGCTGGGCAACACCGCGATTTTCACCGCCGGGCCAGCGGAGACGATGCGCCGCCTGGCAGCCCTGCCGCGACTGGCGCAGGCTAACAGCGCCACGGCCATTGCGCGGCAGCAGATGGAGTTCGGGCCGCCGGAGTTTCCCGACCTCTGAGCATGGCTCGTTGAGAGGGGTGCCGCTCCTCTCAAGCTTTCCCCGCCAAGGGCCTTTGGAAACCCGTTCCCAGGGTTCTTCGGCTGGGGAGCTTAAGTCTGGCTGAAGCAAGAGACCCATCCTGGCGGAGCCTGCTGAATCGCGGGTGCAGGGGATCGTATCCCCTGCCAGGGGAGTTCGAGGAGGCAGCGCCCTCGCGTCTCGACATCGGCCAGACGATGTCCGGTTTCTTCCTGCGAACGCTGGTAAGAAGCGCATTCGTGACCACTCCCCACCTATCAACTGAGACCGATCACGCAGCACGGGCTGTGCGGCGACCGCGGCTTGGGCGATCATGCGGCGAACGCTATCGCGACCCAATGACCGGAGCTTCCGCCCCCATGCGCCCGATCCTGCTGCCTGCCGCCCTTCTTTCCGCCTTGCTGATGGCGGGCTGCGCGGAGCTGCGTGCGCCGCGCGTTGCCCAGCCCGTGCCGCTGGCGCTGCTTCCGGTAGGGCAGGACCCGGTGCGGGCGGGGATCGAGATGGCCGCCGCCGATTTCAGCAACCAGGGTGTCGGCCTGCGCGGCAAGCCGGCCGAAACCGCCCGCGCCATCGCCCGTCTGGAGTGGCTGACGGCCGTGGTCTCCACCGACCCGCGCTACCGCGCGCTGCCGATCGGCCTGGGCATGGCGCTGCGGGCCTCCGTGGTGGAAACGCGGGAGGCGCTGGGCATGGTGGCGGATACGCCGCCGGCCCTGGCCACCAGTAGCCTGACCAACGTTGCCGCGGCGCTGGATGCCGGCACCACACCAGTGGTCCCGGCTGATATCTTCCCGGCAGGGGCGGAGCGTACCCTGCAGCGCCTGACCGCGCCCGAGCCCTTCCCGCAATCCGGCATCGCCACTGGCCGCCTGGCGGATACGGTGGCCGAGCTGGACCGCTCCGGCGGCTGGAACCCCGGCGCGGGCGACCCCCGGCTCTGAGGCCGGCCGCTCCGGACTGAGCAGGCGGAAGTGCGATCATGCGGCCAGACAAAGGCCGAAGGCCTATGATCCGGCGGGCCATCTTGCCTGGATGGCTTGGGCACAGGGTCGAGGCCGGCCGGGCATTTCTGCCGGCCGGCTGGTGAACAGCAAGGCCGCAAGGGCCGATGCAGTCGAAAGTCGCCCGTGTGTGTCCGCCGCAGACGGCGTCCGCTTGGCTCGCGTCGCCGGTTGCCTCGTCCCGGCGACGATCCTTTCTTCAGACTGTCGCTGACCGCACGGAACCACTGGCGGCTCGAGCTTGGAGCGATCCCGCTCAATCCGCCGTGGCGCCGCTGGCGCGGACCAACGGCACCCACAGCGCCAGTTCCGACTGCATGAAGCGGGCGAAATCGGCCGGGCTGCCCTGCTCGATCGGCGGCAGTTCCATCTCCCGCAGCTTGCGCGCGGTCTCCGGCTCCATCACCGCCTGCCGGACCGCCGCGTTCATGCGGGTGACGATGGGCTCCGGCGTGCCGGCCGGGGCGAAGACGCCGAACCAGGAATAGGCCTTGTAGTCCGGCAGCCCGGCCTCCCGTGCGGTCGGCACCTGCGGCATCAGCACGGAATGCTCGTCCGTGGCGATGGCCAGGCAGCGCAGCGCGCCGCTGTTGTGGTGCTGGGCGATCAGCGCCGGTGTGTCGAACCCCATGGCCACCTGGCCGGCCAGCAGGTCGTTCAGCATCGGCGCGCTGCCGCGATAGGGCACGTGCTCGGCCGTGCTGCTGATGGTGTTGAGGAAGCTGACGGCGGCGATATGCGCCGAGCCGCCGGCCCCGCCGGTGCCATAGCTGTACTTGCCCGGGTTGGCCTTCAGCAGCGCCACCAGCTCCGCCAGCGTGCTGACATTGAGGGAGGGATGCACGGTGATGCAGATCGGCACCAGCACCGTCGGCGCCACGGCGACGAAATCCTTCACCGGGTCGTAGGGCAGCCGCTCCCGGTACAGGCCGACTGCCAACACGTGGCTGGAGATGGTACCCATCAGGAATACGCTGCCATCGGCCGGGGACTTGGCCACGGCATCCGAGCCCAGCGTGCCGCCGGCGCCTGCCCGGTTCTCGATGACGACGGACTGGCCCAGCACCTTCTGCATGCCCGGCGCGATCATCCGGGCGGAGACATCGGTGCTGCCGCCAGCGGCGAAGGGCACCACCATCCGCACCGGGCGGTTCGGCCAGTCCTGCGCGGCAGCGATGTTGGGCAGGGCGAGGGCGGCCGGCAGGGCCAGCGCGGCGCGGCGGGTGAGCGTCATGGTCGGTCCGATCAGAAGGCGTCGGCCAGGATGCTGCGGCGCATGGCGGCGCGGGTCAAACCCCGCAGCTTCCCGGCGCGGGGCGGAAAATACACGAAGCCGGCGTCGCCTGTGCAAACAACAGGCTACGGCCGGCGAGCTGCCGCTTTCGACGGCGGTCCGCAGCCAGGACACGATGGCTGCGGGGCGGTTGGGGTGGCCGGGGGCATGGCGCGCACCATGCCCCTTGGCCTTCACCAGGCGCGCCCGCGCCTGGCCGTCATGGCCGTCGGCGGCGGCGCTTCAGCCGCGGCGGACGTTCAGCGGCAGCGGGATGCCCTTGCGGATATCCGTCAGCCCCTTCTTGTAGGCGCTGTCCACGAAGTACTGGCCGAGCGGGATGTAGGGCACGTCCTGGAAGGCCTGGGTCTGGATGTCGCGCGCGATGCGCTTCTGCGTCTCAAGGTCCGGCGCGTCGAAATAGGCGTCGCGCAGTTCTTCCAGCTTCGGCGAATCCGGCCAGCCGAACCAGGCATTGGCCCCGTTGGCGCGCAGCAGCAGGTGGCCGGCCGGGGTGCTGAACTCCATGCCGCTGAACAGCGCGATCAGCGCGTTCCAGCCGCCCTGGTTCGGCGGGTTCTTGTTCTGGCGGCGCTGCAACAGCGTGCCCCAGTCGGAGGTCGCGTCCTCCACCTTGAAGCCGACCTTCTGCAGCACGTCGACGCCGACGGACATCAGCGCATTCTGGTTGGACACGTCGGTGGCGTGCAGCGCGACCACCGGCATGTTGCCCTTGCCGGCGGCGGCGATGGCGGACTTGGCGGCATTGATGTCGCGCGGGCTGCTCAGGGCCTCCAGCGCCGCATCGTTTACCAGCGGGCTGCCGGAGGGGAAGAAGCCGATATTGTCCCGCCACAACTTGCGGTCGTCGCCGGAAACGGCGGCCATGAAGTCGGATTGCTGGATCGCCTTCAGCAGCGCGCGGCGCACCGCCGGGTCATCGAAGGGCGGCTGCAGGTGGTTCAGCCGCAGGTTGGCCAGGGTGCCGCTGCTATCGATCAGGTCCAGCACCACGTCCCGCGCCCGCACCAGCAGGGGCCGCAGGTCGGAGGGCACGACTTCCCACCAATCCACCTCGCCCGCCTGCATGGCGGCGGCGGAGGTCGCGGGGTCGGGGATGACCTTCCACTCCATCCGCTCGAAATGCGCCAGCTTCGGGCCGGCGATCATGCTGACCTTGCCCACTGGCGTCGGCACATACTTGTCGTAGCGGCGATAGACGATCTGCGAGCCGGAGACCCGCTCATTCGCCACCATCTGGTAGGGACCGGACCCGACGACTTCGGTGAACGGCTTGGTCGGGTCGACGTTGGCGAAACGCTCAGGGTAGATGAAGCAGGGGTAGGAGGACGCCTTGCCCAGCGCGTCCAGCATCAGGCCGAAGGGACGCTTCAGGCGGATCTCGAAGCGCCGGTCGTCCAGCGCGCGGATTTCCTCCACGCGCGGCGCCAGGGTCTGGCCATGGGTATCCCGCGGCATCCAGCGCTTGATGGAGGCCACGGCATCCACCGCGCGGATCTTTTCGCCATCATGGAAGGTGGGACCGTCGCGCAAGGTGAAGATCCAGCGCTTGCCGTCATCCTCGACCGTGTGGCCTTCGGCCAGCTGCGGCTGGGGGATGAAGTTCTCGTCCACGCCGTACAGCGTGTCCCAGCACATGTGGCCGTGGTTGCGGGTGGGGTAGGCGGTGGTCCCCAACGGGTCCAGCACCGTCACATCCGCCTGCGGGATAAAGCGCAGTGTGTGGGCGGCCGCGCCTTGTGCCAGCGCCGGGCGGGCGAAGGAGAACCCGGACACGGCCGGCAAGGCCGCGGCCCCGGCGATAAAATGACGCCTCTTCATCGTAATTCTCCTCATTCCACAAAACGGCTTATTGACCGCTCAATGACACCATGGGGAGAAAACTGCCAGACGCCGAGACAGAAAATCCAGTGAAGCCGGATCAGGCCGCCCGCAGGTTGCCCAGAAGCCCCTTCAGCGACTGCCGCAAGGTACCGCCCTGCGCCGCCAGTTCATTGCCCAGCTCATGCAACCCGGCGGCGGCCTGGGTGGCTTCGGCGGTGGCGTGGCTGACCGCCTGAACCTCCGCCGTCACCCGGTCGGTCCCTGCCGCGGCTTCCTGCACGTTGCGGGCGATCTCCCGCGTCGCGGCGCCCTGCTGCTCCACCGCCGCGGCGATGCTGCCGGAGATGTGGTCCACCTCGGCAATGACGCTGGCGATGCCGTCGATGGCTTCCGCCGCTTCCCGCGCCGCGCCCTGCATGGCGGCGATCTGGCTACCGATCTCCTCCGTCGCCTTGGCGGTCTGGCTGGCCAGGGACTTCACCTCGCTGGCCACGACCGCGAAACCCTTGCCGGCCTCGCCCGCCCGCGCCGCCTCGATCGTCGCGTTCAAGGCCAGCAGGTTGGTCTGGCCGGCAATGTCGCCGATCAGCCGCACCACGTCGCCGATGCGCTGGGAACTGTCGGAGAGGCCCTGCACCGTGGTGTCGGCGGCCTTGCTGCGTTCCAGCGCCCGCCGCGCCACGCTGGCGGCGTCGGCCACCTGGCGGGTGATCTCGGCGATGGCGGCGGAGAGCTGCTCGGCCGCCGCCGCCACGGTCTGCACGTTGCCGGAGGCTTCCAGCGCCCCCTGCGCCGCACCCTGGCCGCGATCCCCCACCGTGGCGATGCTGCCCACCAGCGTCTGCGCCCGGTTCTGCAGCAGGGATGCGCTCTGCGCCAGTTCCTCGCCCACCGCGCCGATGGAGCGTTCCACCTGGCCGGCCAGGGCCAGGGTGGCCTCCCGCTGCTCCCGCTCCGCCGCCGCGCGGCTATCGGCCTGGGCGGCGCGCAGGTTCTCGGCTTCCACCGTGCCCTGGCGAAGCACCTCCATCGCCTGCGCCACCTCGCCAATCTCGTCGCGCCGGGCGCGGCCGGGGACGTCCACCGTGTTGCGGCCGCCGGCCAGGGCCTGGGCGGCGCGGGCCAGAGCCTGCAGCGGTCGGGCCAGCCGGTCCGCCAGCAGCCAGCCCGCCAGCAACGCCAAAGCTGCCGCCGCCAGCGCGGCCAGCAGCGCATCCCGGTCCGCCGCGTCGGCCATGGCGGCGCGGTCCTCGACATCGATGCCGATCTCGATCACGCCCATCACCTGGCCATCGACGCCGCGCAGCGGTTCCGCCGCCACGATGGCGCGGCGGTTGCCGATCGACGCCTCGGCCTGGAAGGCGCCGCGCAGGGCGCCCGCCAGCGTGGCGGACGGCAACAGGGGGCGGCCCTGCTGGGTGGAGCCGATGGAGGCCAGCGACTCGCCACGCTGCTGGAAGAAGGTGACCTCGGCGGAGCTGGCATCCTTCACCCGCGCCGCCAGCGAATCGCCGATGGCCAGGCCCAGGTCGATCACCGCGCCCACGGTCCCGCCCCGGCTCCAGCCCCGAGACGCCCTGGCGCGTGCGGTAGGTCTCGCGCACCGTGGTGCGGCGGCTGGCGTATTCGTCGCCGCGCGAGGCGGGGTCGTGCGACCGCAGCAGCACCACGCCGGGCGCGACGGAGGTGGTGAGGATGATGCGGCCGAACTGGCGCTTCATCGCCTCATAGGCCGCTGCCATCTGCGCCTGTAGCGCGGCGTGGTCGCCCGCCAGAGCGGCGCCGGCCACCGGCGGCGAACTGGCCAGGACCAGGGCGAGGCTGGAGGCGAGGCGTTCCTCCTCCTCCAGCGCCGTATGGACAGCGGCGCGGCGCTGGCTGACCTCTCGTTCCGCTTCCTGCCGGGCCGCGCTGGCCCGCTGGGCGGCATTCAGCCCGTAGAGCAAGGCGGAGGCGCCCAGGCTGGCGGCGAGGATGGCCACCGCAATCCGTGTCCGGACCGAATCCAGGGTTCGCGCCATGGCTTGTTTCTCCCGCCTCACATGCCGATGCCGGTCATGGTGACGAGAAGAGGTTGCTACTTCCTTGCCGCGCCGGGTTTTCGGCGGTGCCTCAGCGGCAGTTCAGGCTTTTGCCGCCGATGGCGCGGCAGGGAATCCTCCTGCCTCGAAGGACGCGCCGCCGGCCAAATGCAAGGCACCTTTGACCAGGTCGCCGACGAAGCCGGCGCGGAAAAGACCGCAGCAGTCCCTCAGCAGGCTTCGGGCAGGAACACCCGGCTCGGCGCCACGAATTCCTCCTGCGCCGCCACTGTCAGGATCTCCCGCGAGCCCGCTTCGGCCGTGCGCCGCAGCAGGCCGTAGATGGAGGACGCGGCGGCCGCGGCGGCGGCGGCCACCGAGCCGGTCTTCAGCCGGTGGAACAGGAATAGCGCTGCGATGGCATCGCCCGCCCCGTTCACCGAGAGCGGCAGCATCGGCGTGCGGACACGGTGGAACTCGCCACCCTCGGCCGCCAGCAGCTCGATCTGGTCCTCCGGCGTCTCCGCCACCTTCAGGGAGGTGACCAGCACGGCGCGTGGCCCCAGCGCCTGCAACGCGGCCACTGCCACCTTGGCCTCGGCCAGGGTGGTGACGGGCAGGCCGGTCAGGTTCTCCAGCTCGAACTGGTTGGGGGTGATCAGGTCGGCGGCGGGCACCGCGCGGTCCCGCATGTATTCCGGGATGCCAGGGCGGACGAACACGCCGCGCCCGACATCGCCGATCACTGGGTCGCAGCAATAGAGCGCCTTGGGGTTCGCCGCCTTCACCTTGGCCACGGCGGCCAGGATGGCCTCGCCGATCGCCGCATCGCCCATGTAGCCGGAGAGCACGGCATCGCAGCGGGGCAGGGCGCCACGGTCCTCGATGCCCTGCACCAGGTCGCTCACCAGATCGGCGCCAAAGACCTGGCCGCGCCAGGTGCCATAGCCGGTGTGGTTGGAGAACTGCACGGTGTTCACCGCCCAGACCTCGGCCCCCAGCCGCTGCAGCGGAAAGACGGCGGACGCATTGCCGACATGCCCGTAGGCGACCCAGGACTGGATGGAGAGGATGTTCATGCGGCGGCTCCTCGCGGCGGCGCTGGTGGCGATCGGGCCATCGCGCCGGTGAAGGTCTAGATCAGGATGGCGGCCGATAGAAGCGGGGGGCAGGGCGATATCTGCGGCCCGGAAGGGCGATTCGCACCGGGCGGGCTGGCGCCAGTGGCTGGAAAGGCGCCGGTCCTGGCCTGGCGGGGCCGCGAACAGGCCCTGGCTGTTGCGTTTCCGGGCCGGCGCGGGCTAGAAGCGGCGCTTCGTGCGGCCGGTCGGCATCGGCTGCTCCATTTTGTATTGGAACACCTGCGCCATGAAGCCCGATATCCACCCCGACTACCACGTCATCAACATCATCATGACGGACGGCACCACCTTCCAGACCAAGTCCTGCATGGGCAAGGAAGGCGACACCCTCCGCCTGGATATCGATCCGAAGTCTCACCCGGCCTGGACCGGCGTGCAGCGCGTCATGGACACGGGCGGCCAGATCGCCAAGTTCAACAAGCGTTTCGCTGGCATCGGCACCCGTACCAAGGGCTGAGCCCTCGATACGCCGATACGGCACCGCCGGGCCTCACCGCCCGGCACGCATCGACGAAAAAATGCGCCGCTCCCTTGAACGAGGGGGCGGCGTTTTTTATCTGTGGTCATGCCAGCGGCGCCCGGTTTCGGGGTCGACGGCGTGGTTGGATGAACCAGGGGTCGCCCACATGGGGGCCCTTCAGGACACCCAGCTGCCCCAGCAACGGACCCTTGCTTTGATTGAGAAGGTTCTGATCATGACCAATTTCGACGCCACCCCCCTGTTCCGTTCCGCCATCGGATTCGACCGCCTGTCCCGCCTTGTGGACAGCGCGCGCGCGGCGTCCGAGGGCCAGTCCTACCCGCCCTACAACATCGAGCGGACGGGCGAGGACTCCTACGTCCTGACCATGGCCGTCGCCGGCTTCGGCGAGGAAGATCTCGACATCACGGCGCAGGACAACGTCCTGACCGTATCCGGCAAGGCCGCCCCGCAGGCGCCCGAGCAGGAGCGCCGCTACCTGCACCGTGGCATCGCCGGCCGGGCGTTCGAGCGCCGCTTCGTGCTGGCTGACCACATTCAGGTGCAGGGCGCAGACCTGACCAACGGCCTGCTGCACGTGTCGCTGAAGCGTGAGGTGCCGGAAGCGCTGAAGCCCCGCCGCATTGCCATCGGCAACGGCCCGGCCTCCCAGCGCCCGGCCATCGAGGGCCAGGCGACCGAGAGCCAGTCCATCGCCGCCTGATATCCGCGTGGCTGCGTGAGAAGCAGGGCCGGGGCGGTAACGCCCCGGCCCTTTTTCGTACCCATTGCGCCGCCGCACATGGCTGCCCATCGGTGCCTGTTGCGCCGCAACACTTGCAATACAGCCCGGTAACGCGCATATCCCGGCCGTCGGCGCGTTACAGGTGCCGGCAGAGCCTCTGTTCGCGTGAACGGCCATCGCCTGATCGATGGCCTGGAACAGAAGGCCCCGGGATTTCCCCTGGCCCTGTTATCATCGGTACGGCCCATCCACGCGGGGCGTTCCTCACCCGCCGCGCGGCGTGTCTGGAACGGCATGTGCGCGCCCTGTCTGGATGTTCTGAATGACCGACTTCGCTTCCCTCGGCCTCGCCGAGCCTATTCTCCGTGCCCTCGCCCAGGAAGGCTACACGACGCCGACGCCGATCCAGGCGCAGGCTATTCCGCACGTGCTGGCTGGCCGTGACCTGCTGGGCATCGCCCAGACCGGTACCGGCAAGACCGCCGCTTTCGCGCTGCCCATCCTGCACCACCTGGCCGACCGCAAGGCGCCGGCCCCGCGCGGCGGCTGCCGCGTGCTGATCCTCTCGCCGACGCGCGAGCTGGCCTCGCAGATCCATGACAACATCAAGTCCTATGGCCGCTTCCTCGGCTTGACCTCTGCCGTGGTGTTCGGCGGCGTCGGCGCCCGGCCGCAGGTGCAGGCGCTGCAGCGCGGCGTGGACATCCTGGTCGCCACCCCCGGCCGCCTGCAGGACCATGTGCAGACCGGCGCCGCCCGCCTGCAGGGCACGGAAGTGCTGGTGCTGGACGAGGCCGACCAGATGCTGGACCGCGGCTTCTGGCCGGCGGTGAAGCGCCTGTCCTCCGTCATGTCCAAGAACCGCCAGACGCTGTTCTTCTCCGCCACCATGCCCGTCGAGATCGCCAAGATCGCCGGCGAGATGCTGAAGGACCCGGCCAAGGTCTCCGTGACGCCGGTGGCCTCCACCGCCGAGCGGATCGAGCAGCGGCTGATCCATATCGACGCCAGCCAGAAGCGCGTGCTGCTGTCCGAGATGCTGCGCGCCCCCGGCATGGGCCGTGCGCTGGTCTTCGCCCGCACCAAGCATGGCGCGGACCGCGTGACCAAGCACCTGAACGCGGACGGCATCGCCGCCCATGCCATCCATGGCGACCGCAGCCAGGGCCAGCGTGAGCGGGCGCTGCAGGACTTCCGCAACGGCCGCGCCGCCATCCTGGTCGCGACCGACATCGCCAGCCGTGGCATCGACGTCGATGGCATCACGCATGTCTTCCAGTTCGACCTGCCGGACACCCCCGAGGCCTACGTCCACCGCATCGGCCGTACCGCCCGTGCGGGTGCCAGCGGCGAGGCCATCACCTTCTGCGCGCCGGATGAAGTGCTGAAGCTGAAGGCGGTTGAGAAGCTGATCGCCATGAAGATCCCGTCCGAGGACCGCCGCAGCGATGCGGGCCGGGCCGAGGCCGCCGCCGCCCAGCCGAAGCAGCAGCCGCAGCGCGGCCGCGGTGGGCGCCCGGGTGGCCATGCCGCCGGCCAGCGCCAGGGCGCGCCGCGCGCCGCCGGCGCCCCGCGTGGCGGCAATGGTGGTGGTGGCAACGCTTCCAGCCGCAGCGCGCCGCCGCGTGGTGGCCGGGGTGGCGAGCAGCAGCGCAAGGACCGCGCCTGGCGTGAAGGTGACTTCCGCGAGCAGCGCTAAGGCCCCAGCCGGATCGGACGATCCGGCCTGGCATTAACGATGTGAGAAAGGCC
>Ga0308171_1004927_pt1 | contig 10526 bp, 8 predicted proteins | sample PhyGR1_FD_202135 | JGI IMG/M metagenome (GOLD analysis project Ga0308171, IMG submission 202135) | Phyllosphere microbial communities from UC Gill Tract Community Farm, Albany, California, United States - DLSLSG.R1 | ecosystem: Host-associated > Plants > Phyllosphere > Unclassified | place: USA... | reverse complement strand
CCTCGAAGGCATCCGCCAGCGCCGCATACATGGCGCGCGTGATGGAATTCTTCTTGTCCACGCGGTTGAACGTGATGGTGGTCACGCCGGATTCGACGTGGGAGAGGATGTCCTGGGATGCGGTCATGGGCGGGGCTCCTGCGCTTTCTTTAGTCATTCATTCTTTGTAGTAGACGATCTGGTGGCTGCTCGCGAGCATGGTGCCGCCCTGGTTCCAGAGCTGCACCGTCTGGTCGAAGAAGCCGTTGCGGAATTCCTGCGCGCGGGCCTGTCCCAGCAGGTAGCCGGTGCCCGTATCCGCCAGCTGGTCGCGGCCGGCATGGAAGTACACGGTGAGCGACACCGTGCCAGCCGGCACCTGGCGCGCGCGGCGCAGCCACACGCGGGGAAAGAATACATCGGCCAGAGCGGCGAGCGCGCAGAAATCGAGCGGCCGCGCGGGCTCGTCGCGCATCCACAGCTGGCTCAGGCTGCTGTCGCCGCCGCCGTCCCAGCGCGACGGCAGGGCGCCGGTCACCGGCCGCAGGTCGTAGCGGTCGAGCCACTTCACCGGCATGCCGCGCAGGATGCGCTCCAGGCCGTCGGGCGGAGCCACCTCGGGCATGGGGGTGTCGGGCAGGCTCCAGGTCTCGCGCCGCACCGCGGTGACGGCCGTGGCCGTGGTGGTGACCACCGGCTCGCCGTCGGCCCCGGCCTGCAGCACCGACAGCGTCCAGTGCTGCGTGGACCGGTTGGTGCGCACGGGCACCGCCTGCACCGTGAACTCGCCCTCGGCGATGGCGCCGGCATAGTTCACCGTGAGCGACAGCGGATCGCCCAGGCGCTCCGGATGCTGCATCACGGCCTGCAGCAGCACCGCGGCCGTGATGCCGCCGAACGGCCCGACCATGTTCCAGTAGGCGGGCGACGTGCGCGCCGTGCAGAGGCCGGGCCCGGTTTCCGTAAGCGCCAGCGCGTCGTCCAGTGGGTGCAGTGAATCGGTCATGGTGAGCGAGTGTGCCGTGGTTGCAAACGGTTGGCCGTCGTACCGGTGACTGGACAAGGCAGAGCGCTACCCGCTCTTGCCAGCAGACGCCGTGGCACGGGCTTCGCCCGGCCACCGGCGTCGTCCCCCTTCCCGGTGTAGCCGAGAGGGGGGAAGGGGGGAAGCGGCGCAGCCGCTCAGGGGGATGTACTCACACCCTTTCGAAGATGCCCGCGGCGCCCTGCCCCATGCCCACGCACATCGTGACCATGCCGTACTTCAGGTTCTTGCGGCGCAGCGCATGCACGACCGTGGCCGAGCGGATGGCGCCCGTGGCACCCAGCGGATGGCCCAGCGCGATCGCGCCTCCCATCGGGTTCACCTTGGCCGGGTCCAGCCCCAGCTGGCGCAGCACGGCCAGCGACTGGGCGGCGAAGGCCTCGTTCAGCTCGAACCAGTCGATGTCCTGCTGCTGCAGGCCAGCGTAGCGCAGCGCGGCGGGAATCGCCTCGATCGGGCCGATGCCCATGATGCTCGGCGGCACGCCCTTGCTGGCGAAGCTGACGAAGCGTGCCAGGGGGGTGAGGCCGAAGCGCTTCACGGCGGATTCGCTCGCGAGGATCAGCGCGCCCGCGCCGTCGCTGGTCTGCGAGCTGTTGCCGGCCGTGACCGAGCCGCGTGCGGCGAACACCGTCTTGAGCTTCGCGAGTCCTTCCAGGCTGGTGTCGGGCCGGGCACCCTCGTCCAGCGCCACCGTGCGGGTTTTCGCGATGCTCTCGCCCGAATCCAGGTCCGCGGTGCGGTCCGTCACTTCGATCGGCGTGATCTCGTCCGTGAACTCACCCGCCTGCTGCGCGGCCAGCGCGCGCTGGTGCGACTGCAGCGCGAAGGCATCCTGGTCTTCGCGCGAGACCTTCCACTGCTGGGCGACCTTCTCGGCCGTGAGGCCCATGCCGTAGGCGATGCCCACGTCGCCGTCCCTGGCGAAGATGCTGGGCGAGAGCGAGGGCGTGTTGCCCATCATGGGCACCATGCTCATGCTCTCGACACCGGCGGCGATCATCACCTCGGCCTCGCCCACGCGGATGCGGTCGGCCGCCATCTGCACGGCTGAGAGGCCCGAAGCGCAGAAGCGGTTGACGGTGATGCCGCCCACGCTGGTGGGCAGGCCCGCCAGCACGGCGCCGATGCGCGCCACGTTCAGGCCCTGCGCGCCCTCGGGAATCGCGCAGCCGCAGATGATGTCCTCGATGGCGGCCGGGTCCAGCCCCGGCACCTGGGCCAGCGCGGCCTTCAGGGTCGTGGCCAGCAGGTCGTCGGGCCGGGTGTTGCGGAAGTAGCCGCGGTGCGACTTGCCGATGGGCGTGCGCGTGGCGGCGACGATGTAGGCGTCCTGCATTTGTTTTGCCATGGAGAAGGCTCCTTCAATCGATCCGTCGATCGGTCAGTCAATCGTTTACCTGGCGGGGCGGCTGGAGGGATCCCAGGCCCACGTGAATTCGCATTGCACCGGCTCGGCGCCGGACTCGTCCGTCACCGTGACCGGCACCCGCAGTTCGCCTTTGTCGGTGTCCTGCATCGCCTGGCGCTGCGCGTCGGTGAGCACCGCCACCGCGCGCAATGCGCCGTGGGCGCGCTGGCGGAAGGCCATCTTCATGTCCTTGGCGAGCGGAATGCAGTCGTCGCGCACGTTCAGCCCCATGGCCATGCCGGTGGCCGTCTCGGCCAGCAGATTCATGGCCGAGGCGTGGATGCCGCCGATGTGGTTGCGCACGCGGGGTTCGTTGCGCAGGCGCACTTCCACCCGGTGGGGCGACATCTCGACGAACTCCACGCGTGCGGTCTTCGTGAACGGCACGGCGCGGCGCAGCACCAGATTGCGCACCCACGGGCGCAGGAACGCCGGGAACTCGTCCACCTGCTGCAGCTGCAGTTGCAGGCGGTTCGGCGCGGGGAGCGTGGCAGGGGCGGTGGCCATGCGGGCGGTCAATTGCGCACCGGCTTGCCGGTGCTCAGCATGCCCAGGATGCGCTCCTGCGTCTTCGGATGCTGGATCAGCGCGCAGAACGCCTTGCGCTCGAGCGCCATCAGGTATTCCTCGCTCACCAGCGTGCCGGCATCCACGTCGCCGCCGCAGACGATCTCGGCGATCAGCGTGGCGATGTGCTGGTCGTGGTCGCTGATGAAGCCGCCATCGCGCATGTTGACCAGCGAGCCGCGGATCGTGGCGATGCCGCTGCGCCCCGCCACCGGGAAGAGGCGCTTGTTCGGCGCACGCCAGCCGCTGGCGGCCATGGCCTTCGCCTCGTTGAGCGCGACGAACAGCACCTCGTCCTTGTGCGGCACGACGATGTCGCTCTCCAGCAGGTAGCCGAGCTTGCGCGATTCGAGCGCGCTCGTGCCCACCTTGGCCATGGCGGCGGCGGTGAAGCCTTCCGTGAGGAAGGGCAGCAGGTCCTTGCCGGTGGACGCGGCGGCGTTCTCGGCCGCGCGGCGCGCGATGTAGGTCAGGCCGCCCGCGCCGGGCACCAGGCCCACGCCCACTTCGACCAGGCCGATGTAGCTCTCCATGTGGGCGACGCGGCGCGACGAATAGACGGCCAGCTCGCAGCCACCGCCCAGCGCCATGCCGTGGATGGCGGACACCACCGGCACCTGGGCGTAGCGCAGCCGCAGCATCAGGTTCTGCAGCTCCTGCTCCACGCCTTCGATCGCCGAGACGCCGGCCACGACGAAGGCCGGCATGGTGGCCTGCAGGTCGGCACCCACGCTGAAGGGTGCGTCGCCGGACCAGATCACCAGGCCATCGTAGTCGCGCTCGGCGGTGTCGATGGCCTCCATCAGCCCTTCCATCACGTCGGGGCTGATCGCATGCATCTTGCTTCGGATGCTGGCGATGAGCACCTTGCCGTCCAGCGTCCAGGTGCGCAGCGCATCGGACTCGGACACCGTGGTGCCGGCCGTGCGCCAGTCCGGCAGGTGGGTCTCGCCCAGCAGCTTTTCGGGGAAGTGCTGGCGCTCGTAGACCGGCAGCTGGCGGCGCGGCACGAACTTCTGCTTCGACGCGCTCCACGAGCCCTCGGCCGTGTGCACGCCGCCGGCCTCGGCCACCGGGCCCTTGAAGACCCACTCGGGCAGCGGCGCCTTGGACAGTGCCTTGCCCGCGTCGATGTCTTCCTGGATCATCTTCGCCACGTCGAGCCAGCCGGCTTCCTGCCACAGCTCGAACGGGCCCTGCTTCATGCCGAAGCCCCAGCGCATGGCCTGGTCCACGTCACGGGCGTTGTCCGCGATGGTGGCCAGGTGCACGGCGGCATAGTGGAAGCTGTTGCGCAGGATGGCCCACAGGAACCGGCCCTGCGCGCCCTCGGCATTGCGCAGCAGTTTCAGGCGCTCGGCGGCCGGCTTCTTGAGCATGCGGCCGTACACCTCGTCGGCCTTCTGGCCGCCGGGCACGTACTCGCCTTCGGCCAGGTCGAAGCGCAGGATGTCGCGCCCCACCTTCTTGTAGAAGCCGGCCTTGGACTTCTGGCCCAGGTGCTTCATCTCGATGAGTTTGTTCAGCACCTCGGGCGTCCCGAAGCTGCCGTAGAACGGATCGGTGTCTTCCGTCAGGTTGTCCTGCAGCGTCTTGATGACGTGCGCCATCGTGTCCAGGCCCACCACGTCGGCGGTGCGGAAGGTGCCGCTGGAAGCGCGCCCCAGCTTCTTGCCCGTGAGGTCGTCCACCACGTCGTAGGTGAGGCCGAAGTTCTCCACCTCCTTCATCGTCGCCAGCATGCCGGCGATGCCGACGCGGTTGGCGATGAAGTTGGGCGTGTCGTGCGCGCGCACCACGCCCTTGCCCAGCCCGCTCGTGACGAAGGCTTCGAGCTGGTCCAGCACTTCCGGCCGGGTGGTGGGCGTGTCGATCAGCTCCACCAGCGTCATGTAGCGCGGCGGGTTGAAGAAGTGGATGCCGCAGAAGCGCGGCTTGATCGCATCGGGCAGCGCTTCGGAGAGCTTCGTGATCGACAGGCCGGACGTGTTCGACGCCACGATGGCGTTCGGCGCGACGAAGGGCGCGATCTTCCTGTAGAGATCGAGCTTCCAGTCCATGCGCTCGGCGATCGCCTCGATGATGAGGTCGCAGCCGCGCAGCTGCTCCAGGTGCTCTTCGTAGTTGGCCTGGCCGATCAGCGCGGCGTCGTCCGCCACGCCCAGCGGCGAAGGCTTGAGCTTTTTCAGGCCCTCGATGGCCTTGGCGACGATGCCGTTCTTCGGGCCTTCCTTGGCAGGAAGATCAAAGAGGACGACCGGCACCTTCACGTTGGCGAGGTGGGCCGCGATCTGCGCGCCCATCACGCCCGCGCCGAGCACGGCGACTTTCTTCACTTGGAATCGGGACATGGTGTTTCTTTAAATGATGTAGAGCGGGTGACACAACTCAGCGAAGCGGTTCTGGCGAAGCGCTGCGTCGCAGGCAGTACGGGTAGTACGACAAGACGCCGCAACGACGCCAGAAGAGTTTTGTCGGCCGCTCTTACTGCACGCGCTGCCAGGTTTGCGTGCGCCAGAAGGGCCCCAGGTAGCCGCGCACTTCCAGCTTGGCGCCGCCATCGATGGGCGTGAAGCTGGCGCGGTATTCCTTGCCGTTCTCGGGGTCGAGGATCCTGCCGCCTTCCCACACGTCCTTGCCCTCGGCCTTCCTGCCGCCGCGGATGATCTCCAGCCCGGCGATGGGCTGGCCCTTGCGGTCGTCGGTGCATTCCTGGCACGCGGCATCGGGCTGGGTGTCCTTCTTCAGCGACTTCTCGATGCGGCCCGTCAGCGCGCCGCCCGACTCGGTGATGCGGATCTCGGCCTTGGCCTCGCCGCTCTTGTCGTCGATGCTGCGCCACGTCCCCACGGGAGACATCTGGGCCCAGGAGGGCAGCGCGGCGGCTGCCAGTGCGATAGCCAACAAAGCGTTTTTCATGGCGGCATCCCTGTGGTGGGGTTGGATGGAATGGAAGGCCGGGGGCGGCCGGATCAGGCCAGTGCGGCGTCGGTGTCCATGAGCGGCTTGGAGCCTGCGCGCGCGGTGCGCATCAGCGTCGCCGTCTCGGGGAACAGCTTGGCGAAGTAGAAGCGCGCCGTCTGCAGCTTGGCCTGGTAGAAGGGATCGGTGTTGCCGGAGGCGATCTCCCGCACGGCCACCTGGGCCATGCGTGCGAACATGTAGCCGAACACCAGGTGACCCGCCACGCGCAGGTAGTCCACGGCCGCGGCGCCCACCTCGTCGGGGTTCTGGAAGCCCTTGAAGCCGATCTCGGTGGTGAACTTGGTCATCTGGTCGCCCAGGTAGGCGATCGGGTTGATGAACTCGGCCATCTTCTCGTTCACGCCCTCTTCCTCGACCAGCTTGCCCACGAGCTTGCCGAATTTCTTCAGCGTGGCGCCGTTGTTGCCCAGGATCTTGCGGCCCAGCAGGTCCAGCGACTGGATCGTGTTGGTGCCCTCGTAGATCATGTTGATGCGGTTGTCGCGCACGAACTGCTCCATGCCCCATTCCTTGATGAAGCCGTGGCCGCCGAAGACCTGCATGCACGCGTTCGTGGCGATGTGGCCGTTGTCGGTGATGAAGGCCTTCACGATGGGCGTGAGCAGCGCGACGAGTTCATCGCTGTCCTTGCGCACCTTCTCGTCGGGATGGCTGTGCGCCTTGTCCAGCAGCAGCGTGCAGTAGATCTGCAGCGCGCGGGCGCCCTCGGCGTAGGCCTTGGCCGTCAGCAGCATCTTGCGCACGTCGGGGTGCACGATGATCGGATCGGCTTCCTTGTCCTTGGCCTTGGTGCCCGAGAGGCTGCGCATCTGGATGCGGTCCTTGGCGTAGGCCAGCGCGTTCTGGAAGGCCACTTCGGTCAGGCCCAGCGACTGGTTGCCCACGCCCAGGCGCGCGGCGTTCATCATCACGAACATGGCGGCCAGGCCCTTGTGCGGCTGGCCCACCAGCGTGCCGATGGCGCCGTCGATCGAGATCTGCGCCGTGGCGTTGCCGTGGATGCCCATCTTGTGCTCCAGGCCGGTGCAGTAGATCGGGTTGCGCTCGCCCAGCGAGCCGTCGGCGTTGACTTGGTACTTGGGCACCACGAACAGGCTGATGCCCTTGCTGCCCTTGGGCGCGTCCGGCAGGCGGCCCAGCACCAGGTGCACGATGTTCTCGGTGAAATCGTGCTCGCCCGCGCTGATGAAGATCTTGTTGCCGGTGAGTTTGTAGGTGCCCTCGGGCGCGCCGGCCACGGGCTCGGCCCGGGTGCGCAGCAGGCCCAGGTCGGTGCCGCAATGGGGCTCGGTGAGGCACATCGTGCCGGTCCATTCGCCGCTGGTGAGCTTGGGCAGGTAGAGCTTCTTCTGCTCTTCGGTGCCGTGCGCATGCAGCGCCTCGTAGGCACCGTGCGACAGGCCCGGGTACATGGTCCAGGCCTGGTTCGCGCTGTTGAGCATCTCGTAGAGGCACTGGTTCAGCACGAACGGCAGGCCCTGGCCGCCGTACTCCGTCTCGCACGACAGCGCCGCCCAGCCGCCTTCCACATACTGCGCATAGGCTTCCTTGAAGCCCTTGGGCGTGGTCACTTCGTGCGTGGCCTTGTCCAGCGTGCAGCCCTCCTCGTCACCGCTCATGTTGAGCGGGAAGGCGACGCCCGCGGCGAACTTGCCGGCTTCCTCCAGCACCGCATTCACCGTGTCGGCATCCACATCCTCGTGGCGGGGAATCGCCTTGAATTCCTCCGTGACGCGGAAAACCTCGTGGAGGACGAATTGCATGTCGCGCAGGGGGGGCGTGTAGGTCGGCATGGGATGGGCTCCTTGTTCGGTGCGTTGGATGGTGGATGCGTAGGCGAAAAAGACGGAAAGCGGAGAACGTTCAGCCGGCCGGCCGGGCGGCATAGCGGGCGAGGATGTTGTCGAAGCCGGCGTTGGCGCGGTCGATGGAGCCGGGCGTGCGCAGGAAGCGCGCTTCGTAATGCAGCGCGAGGATGAGGCCGTGGATCTCGAACAGCATCTGCTCCGAATCCACGTCGGCATGCACCTCGCCCAATTCCTTGCACTGGTCGATGGCGCGCTTCATGGCGGCATGCCAGGTCAGGACGGAATTCGCGAGCGCATCGCGCACGGGACCGGTGCGGTCGTCGAACTCCACCGCGCCGCTGATGTAGATGCAGCCCGAATCGATCTCGATCGAGGTGCGCTTCATCCAGTTGTCGAAGAGCGCGCGCAGCCGCGGCAGGCCCCGCTCCGCCGACATGGCGGGGTAGAACACTTCCTGCTCGAACCGCGTGTGGTATTCGCGCACCACGGAAATCTGCAGTTCCTCGCGCGAACCGAAGTGCGCGAACACGCCCGACTTGCTCATGCCGGTCACGTCGGCCAGCGCGCCGATGGACAGGCCCTCCAGACCGATGTGCGTGGCCAGCCCGAGGGCCGCATCCACGATGGCCGCCTTGGTCTGCTGGCCCTTCTGCAGCGCGCGGCCCTCCCGCGAGGCGGCGGGGCGGGCGGATTTGGGGGAAGACATGGGCAGGACGGGCACGGAGGGCACGAAATAAAACGAACGATCGTGCTATTTTGCAGCAAAAGCGGGGCGGCACGCCAGTCCCGGCCGCGCCGGGCGCAGGGTTTCAGGGTAAACACCGAGATGGGCGCCGGCCGGCCGCGCAGGGGCCGTGGCGCGCAGGCCGGAAAGGCCTCAGAGCAGCAGCGCGAGCGTGGCGTCGAGGTGTTCGGTCGGCGGGCGGCGCAGGCCGCCGCGTGCGTAGCGCTGCAGCCGGCCGCGCACGAGATCGCACAGCGCCGCGGCGCGCACCTGGGCATCGGCCATGGGGGTGGCCGAACCGGCCGCCTCGGCCGCGGGCCGCAGGCATTGGCGCAGGGTGGATTCGATCTTGTCGAAGAACTGGCCCATGCGCTGCTGCAGGCGCTCGTGCTCGAACACGAGCGCATCGCCCACCATCACGCGCACCATGCCGGGGTTGCGCTCGCCGAACTGCAGCACCATGGCGACCACGCGGGCGGCCCGGTGCGCGCCGTCGGCGGGCGTACCCTCCCCGGCCTCGGGCGCGCCGCGCTCCATGATCTGCCCCACCAGCGAGAACACCGACTGCTCGATGAAGTCGATCAGTCCCTCGAACATCTGCGCCTTGCTCGCGAAATGCCGGTAGAGCGCCGCCTCGCTGACCTCCAGCCGCGCCGCCAGGGCCGCCGTGGTGATGCGCTCGGCACCCGGCTGCTCGAGCATCGCGGCCAGCGCCTGCAGGATCTGCGTGCGCCGCTCGCCCGGCTTGGGCCTGCGGCGCGCGGGCGGCGCGGCCAAAGCGTCGGCAGCTGCCGCGGCAGCGTCGGGAGGGGTCTGGGCGGACTCGGTCATGACCATGAATGTATGCAAATGATTCTCGCACACTGACCTCCACGGGCCCTCTGGGCCACGCCCGCCTCAGGGCCGCCCTGCCGCCAGCAACACGCCGACCCGCAAACCCCGCCCTCCGGAGCCCGCCAGCAGGCGCAGGGAACCACCGTGCCGGCGGGCGATCTCGTCGGCGATGGCCAAACCCAGGCCCGTGCCCTCGCCTTCCGCGCCCGGAAGCCGGTAGAACCGCTGCAGCACCCGGGCGCGCTCCGATTCCGCGATGCCGGGACCGTCGTCCTCCACCTCCAGCAAGGCGCACGGCCCCGCGCCTCCCATGAAGACCATCCGGCAGCGCAGCGTCACGCTGCCGCCCTCCGGCGTGTACTTGATCGCGTTGTCCACGAGGTTGGAGAGCAGTTCGCGCAGCAGCCAGCCATGGCCCGTCGCCTCGGCGGGCGCGGCCTCCAGGCCCAGGTCCAGCCCCTTGGCCGTCGCGGCGTCCAGGAAATCCTCCAGGATGCCTTCGCAGAGCGCCTTCAGGTCCACCTGCTGCATCGGCTGCCCCTCCAGGCTGCCGGCGTCGGCCCGCGACAGCGCCAGCAACTGGTGCGCGAGCTTGGACGTCCGGCGGGCCGCCCGGCGCAACCCTTCGATCTCCTGCACGCCCAGCACGATGGAGCCCGGGGCGGCGCGCGCCTCGGCAGAGCCCGGGTCCGGCGGCAGCGGCTGCGCACCGGGCGTGCGCCGGCCGGCAGCCCGCGCCGCCAGCGCCCAGGCCTCCACCTGCGCCTGCAGGCCCGCGAGCGGGGTGCGCAATTGGTGCGCGGCGTCCGCCACGAAGCGGCGCTGGCCCTCGGTCTGCTCGTTCACCAACGCGAACAGGCGGTTGAGCGAATGCACCAGCGGCCGCACCTCGGCGGGCGACGTGCCCTCGGGAATCGGGCTCAGGTCGCGCGGGGAACGCCGCTCGACGGCCTCCGCCAGGTCGACCAGCGGCTTGAACGCCTGCCCCACCGCCCAGTGGATCGCCAGACCCGCCGCCGCGATGAGCACGAGGTTGGGCAGCAGCACGCGCAGCAGCACCTGCTGGCCCCACTGCTGCCGGGGATCGGAGCCGTCGGCCAATGCCACCACCAGCTCTCCGGCCCCCGTGCGCGTGCGCTGCACCGCCACGCGGTAGACGACGCTGTCGTGCTC
>Ga0308171_1004926_pt1 | contig 10527 bp, 9 predicted proteins | sample PhyGR1_FD_202135 | JGI IMG/M metagenome (GOLD analysis project Ga0308171, IMG submission 202135) | Phyllosphere microbial communities from UC Gill Tract Community Farm, Albany, California, United States - DLSLSG.R1 | ecosystem: Host-associated > Plants > Phyllosphere > Unclassified | place: USA... | reverse complement strand
AGGGCGACGGCGGTGGTGTCGGAACCGCCGCGACCGAGCGTCGTGATGTCGCGCGTGTCGCGGTTGAAGCCCTGGAAGCCGGCGACGATGACGATCGCGCCCTCGTCGAGGGCCTCGCGCAGCCGCACCGGGGTGACGTCCACGATGCGGGCGGCTCCGTGGGTGGCGTCGGTGATCATGCCGGCCTGGCTGCCGGTGAACGAGCGCGCCTCGAAGCCCATCGAGTGGATGGCCATGGCGAGCAGCGCCATCGAGATCCGCTCCCCCGAGCTGAGCAGCATGTCGAGCTCGCGCGGCGCCGGGATGGGGGCGACCTCGCCCGCGAGCTCGAGCAGCTCGTCGGTGGTGTCCCCCATCGCGCTCACGGCGACGACGACGTCGTGCCCTGCGCGACGGGTGTCGACGATGCGCTTGGCGACCCGCTTGATGCTCTCAGCGTCGGCGACGGACGACCCGCCGTACTTCTGCACGATCAATGCCATGTGGGTACTCCCGGATGCCGGAACCGGCGCGATAGCCTCGGGCGCCGGATGCCGCGCCCACCGCCCCATCTTACGGAGCGTCCCATACGCCGACCGCCATGTGACGACGGGACCGCTGCGGCGGGCGGGAGTGTCGGGCCGCCGAATTAGGCTGGAGCCCATGCCACGCCGCCCGCTCTTCGCGTCGCTGAACGCACTCGTCCGCTCCCCCGACAGCGCGGTGGGCCCGGCGACGGAAGCACTGCCCGTCATCGACGACGCCTTCGCCGTCCGGGTGCTGGATCTCGCGATCCGCGTGGGCGAGACGATGCTGGTCGCCGGGTCTCCCGCGAGCGAGGTCACCGTCACGATCGTGCGGGTGGCGGGCGTCTACGGTCTCGATCCGGTGCACGTCGACGTCACCTACAACTCCATCACCGTCGCCCATCACCGCAGCGGCGAGGACCGCCCCATCACCCTCATGCGGGTGGTGCGCGGGTCGGCCCCCGACCACGCGCGGCTGCAGCGCCTGCAGGCGCTCGTCGCCGAGATCCGCACGGGACTGCCCCTGGATGCCGCCGCCCTGCGGTTCCGCGGCATCCGTCGGACGCCGTTCCGCTACCACCAGCCCGTCGTCGTGGCCTCCCAGGCGCTGCTGGCCGTCGGCGTCGCGGTCATGTTCGGGGCGAACTGGCTGGTGATCCTGCTGTCGTTCCTCGCCGCCGGCGCGGCGGCGTTCACCCAGTTCCTGCTCGGCAGGGCACGGGTGCCGTTCTTCTTCAGCCAGATCGCGGGCGCCTTCGTCCTGACGCTGGTCGCCGCGGCGTCGCCGCTGCTTCGGGCGACCGGCTGGGAGGCGGCGATGAGCATGCGGCCGTCGGTGATCGTCGCCTCGGGCATCGTTCTCATGCTCGCCGGCCTCACGGTGGTCGGCGCCGCACAGGACGCGATCGACGGCTTCGCGCTCACGGCCATGGGCCGCATCCTCGAGCTCGTGACCCAGACCCTCGGCGTGGTCCTGGGCATCCTCGCCGGCATCGAGACCGCGCGCGTGATCGGCCTCGGCCTCGAGGCGCCGACCGAGGCGCTGCCCCTCGGCCCGGTGCCGTTGCAGTTCCTCGGCGCCGGTCTCATCGCCCTCGCCGTCGCCGTCTTCAACGGTGCCGGTCTGCGTATCGTCGTCGTCAGCGTCGCGCTGAGCGTCGTGGCGTGGGCGGGCTATGTGGCCGCCGCTGCGGTGGGCTTCGAGACGGCGGCGGCGAGCGGCGTCGGCGCCTTCGTCGGAAGCCTCGTGGGCGTCGTCGCCGCCTACCGGCTGCACGTGCCGTCGGTCGCGATCACGACCGCGGCGATCCTGCCGATGGTCCCCGGCGCCGCCGTCTTCCGCGGCCTGCTGGGCGTGGTCGAGTCGGGCGACAGCCCCGCCACCCTGCTCACCGGCTTCAGCACACTCGCCGCCGCTGCGACGATCGGCATCGCGCTGGCGGTCGGAGCGTCGCTGGGCATCTACCTCGGCCAGCCGCTGCGGGCATCGCTCGGCTCCGTGATCCGGGCCCGCGCGCGGGTGCGGTGACGCCGGAGAGGCGTCGGGGCGCACCCGGGCAGACCCGGAGCCGGAAGCATCAGCCGAAGAGCGCCGCGGCCTCCTCGTAGCGGTAGAGCGGAACGGTGTTCAGCTCACCGAGGGCCTCATCGAACGACACGCGCACGATGTCGGTGCCCTTCAGCGACACCATCTGGCCCCAGGCGCCGTCCACGAGCGCATCGGCGGCCGCGAGGCCGAGCCGGGTCGCCAGCACGCGGTCGAACGCCGAAGGCGAGCCGCCGCGCTGGATGTGACCGAGCACGGTGGCGCGGGTCTCGATGCCGGTCAGGCGCTCGATCTCGGGCGCGAGCACCTCGCTGATGCCGCCCAGGCGCGGCCGGTTGAAGGCGTCGAGTCCCTTGTCGCTGAAGGCCTCGTCCTGGCCGGTGAGCTTGAAGCCCTCCGAGACGACGACCAGCGGAGCACGACCGCGGTCGAAGGCCTTCGTGACCTGCGCCGTGATCTCCTCGATCGACATCGGCACCTCGGGGATGCAGATCACGTGAGCGCCGGCGGCGACACCGGCGTGCAGAGCGATCCAGCCCACGTGGCGACCCATGACCTCGGCCACCATGCAGCGCTGGTGCGAGTCTCCGGTCGTGCGCAGGCGGTCCATCGCGTCGGTGGCGATGTTGACGGCGGTGTCGAAGCCGAACGAGTAGTCGGTCGCCTTGAGGTCGTTGTCGATCGTCTTGGGCACCCCGAGCACGTTGATGCCGTCGTTCGCGAGTCGGTTCGCCGCCGCGAGGGTCCCCTCGCCGCCGATGGCGATGATGCCGTCGATGCGGTGCTTGTCGAGCGTCGCGGCGATGTTCTCGGCGCCGCCGCGCGGGCCCTCGTAGGGGTTGGTGCGGCTGGTGCCGAGGATGGTGCCGCCGACCTTCGACAGGCCCTTCACCTCGTGGCGCGTGAGCGGGAAGAAGTCGCCGTCCACCACGCCGCGCCAGCCGTCGCGGATGCCCACGAACTCGATGTTGTACGAGGTCGTGCCCTTCAGCACGACGCCTCGGATGACAGCGTTGAGTCCGGGGCAGTCGCCGCCGCTCGTGAGGATGCCGATCTTCATGGGGAGATCCTTCGTTGTTGCTCTGGTGGGGTGCGGCGACGGTGCCTCAGGTCGAGACTATCGCCGCGGCGCGCGCCCTGCCAGGCGAGCACGGCCGGAACAAGTCCCGCCGCTCCCGCGCACTCCCGCGCCGCCGGCTCAGGCGGCGCCGATCGACTGACGCAGCAGGTGCATGAGCGCCGACAGCTGCACCGAGTCGCTCGAGGTCGGGTCGACGGCCTCGCCGTCGAGAGCCCGTGCGGCCAGCCCCTGCTTCGAGTCGATGAGTTCGGCGATCTTGGTGTCGATCGTGTGAGCGGCGATGATCCGCCACGCGGTGACCGGCTCGCCCTGACCGATGCGGTGCACGCGGTCGATCGCCTGGGTCTGCTCGGCAGCCGTCCACGAGAGCTCGGCGAGCACGACGTTGGACGCGGCCTGCATGTTGACGCCCACACCGGCGGCCGTCAGCGAGCAGACGGCGATCGCGACATCCGGGTCGCTGTTGAACGCGTCGATCGCGTCCTGACGGGCCGCCGAGGTCTGGTCGCCGCGCAGCGACACGGTGCGCAGGCCGGCCGCGGCGAAGTGCGCCTCCGCGGCATCCATGACGTCGATGTGCTTGGCGAAGAACACGACCTTGCCGACGGAACGCTGCAGCTGAGCGGCGTAGTCGGCGGCGAGCACGGCCTTGGCCTGCCCGATGCGTCGCACCATGGTGAACACGTTCTCGGCGCCGGTGCCGGCCGCCTTGGACTCCTCGAGCTCCTGCGAGGCCACGAGCCGGACGATGTCCTCGTCCGCCTCGCCGATGCGCACGCGGTCGCCGCGGGCTTCGATGATGCGGCGGTAGCGAGCCGCGAGACGCTCGCCGAGCTCCTGCTCGGCTTGACGGATCGAGCGGCCGAACTCGTCGTCGAGCTGCACGGGGAGGTCGGCGACGAGCTTGTCGGGCAGGTCGGCGGCGACGTCCTTCTTCTTGCGGCGGACGATGCCCATCGAGATCACGGCGTCGCGTGCGGCCGGATAGAACGCCTTGTCTGCCGGGGTGAGCCCTGTCTCGTCGAGACGCTCCATCAGCACGGGGCCCGGCTTCTCGCCGTTGGTCCAGCCGAGGAAGCGCCAGATCGCGTCGAAGTCCTCGACGTCGTTGATCAGCGGGGTACCCGTCAGCGCCAGCATCAGCGGGTCGCGCACCTGTTCCCGGATGCGGCCGGCGAGGGCCAGCACATTGCGCGAGCGCTGCGAGGTGAGGTTCTTGATGAAGTGCGCCTCGTCGACGACCATGCCCTGCAGGCCGATCGAGCTGAGCCAGGACAGGTGGCGATCGAGCACTTCGTAGTTGACGATGAACACGTCGGCGAACGCGTCGATCTGGTCGCCGTCGCCCGAGATGACGGTGGCGCGACGTTGCGGCGTCCACCGCTCGACCTCGCGTGCCCAGTTCATCTTCACGACGTTGGGGACGACCGCCAGCAACGGGTACGCGCCGGCGACGGATGCCGCCAGCACCGACTGCGCCGTCTTGCCGAGGCCCGGCTCGTCGGCGAGCAGGAACGAGCGATGCCCCTCGCGCACGGCCTCGAGGAACCGCGACTGGTGCGGCATGATCTCGAGCCCCTTGGGCGAGAGTCGGTCGAACTCCGGCACGGGCGGCAGGTCCATCGACGCGGCCGATCCGCCGGCACCGGTCTCGAAGGCCTTGTACAGCGGCCCCATGAGCTCCCAGCCGTCGAGACGGCGGCGCGGCGTCGGGTGCGGCGCGCGCAGCTCGAGGTCGGGTGCCAGGAACGGGTTGGCTTCGCGCCGCACGAGCACCTGCGGCGGCGTGACCTGACGCTCGGCGAGGGCGCCGGGCACCACGGGAGCCTGCACAGGAGCGGCATCGGTGATGATCAGCTCATCCTCGGGCAGCTCGGCGCCCGACTCGAGCAGCCAGTCGCGTCGCATCCGTCGAGCCACCGGCGACGTCGCCTGGTCCACCTCGAGGAGCTGAATGAGCGAGGTGTCGCGCGCGGCCGTCTTGGCGAGGATGGTCGCGACCCCGTCGAGGCGCTTGAGCAGCTCCGCACGGGCGGCGCTCGAGACCGACTCGTCGGCCTTGACCCGGGCACGTTCCTCGCGAACGAGGAAGGCGATGACCTGGAACTTCACCCGGTTGGTCGGGCCGAGCTTGCCACGCTGGGCTTTGGCCTCGACCTCGCGCACCTTGCGCGCGAGGATCGGGATGAGGGGTGCGTCGTCGTCTCGTCGCGCGGACGAGGACTTCCTGCGGCGGTTGGCGGTCGCTGCGGCGGTGGCCATGGTCGGCATGCTCCTCCTGAGCCTGAGTGCCGGAGTTCCGTCGTGACGGAAACGTACGAGGTGCCGCTCGAGCTGACGTCGAAACATCGCGCGAGCGAAGGGCGATCTCGTCGGCAGGCCACGGGCACTCGCTTCAGCGAGCAGCGGCGTCGAACACGACGATGTCCCCGCACGTCAGTCTACGCCATTCGTGCACCGGGCCCGGAGAACACGCGGATCGCGCTGTCTCGCGGGGCTGGGCTCAGCCCCAGAGGGCGTCGACGATGCGCGGGGTGTACGAAGACGGACCGTAGTTGATCCAGCGCGTCGAGATCCAGGCGTTGCCGCGCAGGAAGTGCGTCTCGCCGAGCTCGACGAGCTCCTCGTCCATCGACAGCATCTGCTGCGAGGTGCGGAAGTACTCCCCGCCCGAGGCGGCCTCCGAGCCGAAGCCCGACGCGAGGAGTGCTGCGGCGATGCTCGAGGCCTGCTCCCCCGAGACGATCGACACGTTCGTGGCGATGCCGCGATCGGACGGTCGACCCCAGGTGCAGCGGAGGGTCGGCACACCCGACTCCAGGATCGTCAGCGCCTCGGCGTTCTCGGTCGAGTACATCGTCACGCCGGGGTCGTTCAGGGGCGCGATGTCGGCCTCGAGCGTGGCCCGCAGGTCGCCGATGAAGAGGTCGTCGCACGAGGCGGGGAGCGTGATGTCGTCGGTCGGCGCCGGCGCCGGCGCCTCGGTCTCGACGGGCTCGGCGGTGGGCGACGCAGTCGGCTCGGCCGAGGGGGCCGCGCTCGTCTGCGTCGGCTCGGGAGTGGCGGCGCCGCCGACCGGCGTGGCGCAGCCGGTGGCCAGCAGCGCGACCGCCGCGACGACCGGGACGAGGCGGAGGGCGGTGCGGCGCGTAGCGGTCATGCGACCCAGCCTAACGAGGCCCGCGCCCTCGCGGTGGCGCCGCGCGGCAGCATCCTCGGGGACGCGTCGCGCGGGCCCGATCCCGCTGACGGCGTACGCTGAGAGCATGCCCACGATCTCCGAGCGCGACCTCGCCGCGACCCTCGACCACGCGATCCTCAAGCCCGAGCTCACCCGAGCCCAGGTCGACGCGGAGCTCGACATCGCCGCGGAGTGGGCGGTGTTCTCGGTGTGCGTGCGTCCGTCCGATGTGCCCCACGCGGTGGCCCGCCTGGCCGGCACGGGCGTCGCCGTCGGAACCGTCATCGGGTTCCCCCACGGCACCACCTCGACCGCAGCGAAGGTCGCCGAGGTGCGGCAGGCCGGCGCCGACGGCGCGACGGAGTTCGACATGGTCGTGAACATCGCAGCGCTGCGTTCGGGATTCGACGATGCCGTCGTCGACGACATCCGCGCGGTCGTGGCGGCCGCCGACGGCCGCATCGTCAAGGTCATCCTCGAGACGAGCCTCCTGGACGACGAGCAGATCGCCCGCGGAAGCCGCCTCACCGAAGCCGGCGGTGCCGACTTCGTCAAGACCTCGACCGGTTTCGCCGGCGGCGGCGCGACCGCGCCCCACGTGCGACTCATGCGCGAGAACGTCGGGCCCGCCGTGCAGGTCAAGGCCTCGGGCGGCGTGCGCAGCTTCACCGATGCGATCGCGATGCTCGATGCGGGCGCGACGCGCCTGGGCACCAGCGGCAGCGCGACCATCCTCGGCGAAGCACGCCGCCTCGAAGCCGGCGGCGAGGCCACCGGCGCGGTCGACGCCACCTCCTACTGACGCCCCTCGCGAGCCGGCCGCAGGATCAGGCGAGCGCTTCGCGCACTCTGACGACGTCGTCGTCCATCTGGGCGATCAGCGCCGGGATGCCGGCGAACGCGACCATGCCGCGGATGCGAGCGGTGAACCGAACCTCGACGCGGTGTCCGTACAGGTCCAGCCCGGTCTCATCGAGGACGTACGCCTCGACCTGCCGCTGCGGCACGTCGTCGAACGTCGGATTGGTTCCGACCGAGATCGCCGCGGGATAGCGGATGACGCTGCCCGGCGTGGACTCGGACGCACCCGGGGTCCCCTGGTCGACCAGCCAGCCGGCGTAGACGCCGTCGGCGGGGATGAAGCCGGCAGCATCGGCCTGGAGATTCGCGGTCGGGTAGCCGAGCTCGCGTCCGCGTTTGAGCCCGTGGACGACCACTCCCTCGACCGCATGCGGACGCCCCAGCAGCCGCGCGGCTCCTTCGACGTCGCCGGCGGCGAGCAGATCGCGCACCCAGGTCGACGAGACGCGCCGCCCGGCGTCGCGAGCGCGCACATCGCCGACCACCTCGACCTCGAAGCCGTGCTCGCGGCCCAGATCGGCCAACACCCCGGGGTCGCCCTCGCCGCCGCGGCCGAAGCGGAAGTCATCGCCGACCAGCACGGTCACCGCGCCGAGGGATGCCACCAGGACGCGCTCGACGAAAGCGCGCGCCGGCAGCGCCGCCAGCTCCTCGTCGAAACGGAGCACGAGCACCGCATCCACACCGGCCGACGCGAGGAGACCGATCTTCTGCTCGAGTCCCACGAGCGGCTCGGGGCACAGCTCCGGCCGCAGCAGGCTCAGCGGGTTGCGGTCGAAGGTCACCGCCACCACGCGCGCACCGAGCGCCGCGGCATCCACCCGCGCGCGATCGATGACGGCACGATGTCCGGAGTGGACGCCGTCGAACTTGCCGATCGCGACGACGCTCGGACCGAATCCGGCGGGCACCTCGGCCGGGTCGCGGAACACGGTCACCATGACGATCCCTCCAGGACGGCGGGGCGGTCATCGCTCTCGCGCGGGCCGCTCCGATGTGAGACGAGCCACCAGATGCCTACGAACGGCAGGGCCAGCGGCACCCAGAAGTACCCGAATCCGTACCCCGACCACACCGTGGCGTCGTGGGAGAAGAGCTCGGGCAGCACCAGGCTCAGCGTACCCACCACCAGCACGCCGGCGAGCTCGAAGCAGATCGCGATCCACGCCACGACGTACCAGGCGCGCGACCCCGACTTCACCAGGGCGACGGTCGCGAGGACGTAGACCAGGGCCGCCGCCGCCGACAGCGAGTACGCCAGCGGCGCGAACGCGAAGTCCTCGACGATCTGCACGAACGAGCGGCCGGTCGCAGCGAGGGCCATCACGGCGTACACGACCACCAGCACGCGACCGATTCCGGTCATTGGGGGGCGGGGATGATCCATGACCTGTCAATGATAGGCGCCGCTCGGGTGGCTTCAGGCGCCCTGAACGGTCCAGATGACCTGCATGCGCCAGACCATGACCGCCACAGACAGCGCCGCGACGCCGAGGATGACCGTGCTCCAGCGGCTGCGCTCGATCAGCGCCCAGAACACCGCCGCCGGAGGCAGCAGAACGGCCGAGACGAGGTACACGCCGTACTCCAGCGCACTGCCGGTGGGCGGGTTGCCGACGGACGGAGCGATGAGAGCGACGACCACCTGCGCCACCAGGAGCAGCTCGACCAGCGCCAGTGCTCCGACCGTCAGGTCGCTCGGTCGGCGACCGGCCAGACCGAGCACCACGCAGAGCAGCCCCGCGGCGACCGCGACGGTCACCTGCACGATGGTGAAGACCTCGATCATCCGTCCCCCGGCATGTTCATCAGGCTCTTGACGTCGTCGCCGCGGCGCTCGACGATGCCGACCAGGTGTCCTTCCGGGTCGATGGCCGCGGGGTGCTCGCCGCTCAGCCGCGGCGCCGCACCGGCGAGGCGCTTGCCGTGACGCAGGTCGCGCGCCTCGTCGGCGGTGACCTCGAACGACCCGAGCACGGACGAGGCGACGACGGCGTCCCGGAGCAGACCGACGTCGGGCGTCAGATCCGTCGCCGCGTCCGCGACGGAGAACGGGCCGATGCGCGTGCGCCGCAGCGCGGTGAGGTGGCCGCCGACGCCGAGATCCGCGCCGAGGTCGCGAGCGAGCGCCCGGATGTAGGTGCCGCTGGTGCAGTCGACCACGACGTCCACGTCCACGACGGCTCCCCCGGTCGCGGTCTCGGTGACGCACACCTCGAGCACGTCGAAGCGCGACACCGTGACACGACGAGCCTTCAGCTCGACCTCCTCGCCCGCGCGCGCCAAGTCGTACGCGCGCCTCCCGCCCACTTTGATCGCGGACACCCGGCTCGGGACCTGATCGATCTCGCCCGTCAGCGCCGCGACGCCCGCCTCGATCCGCCCGCGCGTGACGGCGGCGACGGCATCCGCTTCGGCCTGCGCCGTCAGCTCTCCGTCGGCGTCGTCGGAGTCGGTCGACACCCCGAGACGGATCGTGGCCTCGTAGGTCTTGTCGAGCCCGACCACGTACGTCAGCAGGCGCGTCGCGGGCCCGACGCCGAGCACCAGCAGCCCGGTCGCCATCGGGTCGAGCGTGCCGGCATGCCCGATCTTGCGGGTGCCGAGTGCCCGACGGGCACGGGCGACGACGTCATGGCTGGTGATCCCACCCGGTTTGTCGACGAGCAGGATGCCGCGGGGGGCGGGTTCGGGCATGCCCTCCAGCCTACGTGGCGTGCGCCACAGCTCAGGTTCCGCGCACACCGCCGGCATGCGGCGGTGCGCAGACATGCACCGGCTCGTCCCGAGCTGCCAGCACCCCCGGGCGTCGTAGGCTGATCGGATGCCCGATCTCGCCGCCCCGCTCATGGCGTGGTATCGCGACAACGCGCGGGATCTGCCGTGGCGGCGCGAGGGTTTCGGGGCGTGGGGCACGCTCGTCAGCGAGTTCATGCTGCAGCAGACGCCCGTGAACCGGGTGATCCCGTTGCTGGAGGCGTGGCTCGAGCGGTGGCCCACCCCCGCGGATCTGGCGGCCGCTCCCCCGGCGGATGCGGTGCGGCAGTGGGCGAATCTCGGGTATCCGCGCCGGGCGCTGTGGCTCCACCGCGCCGCCACCGAGATCCGCGACCGTCACGGCGGCGTCGTTCCGCGCGACGTCGAGCACCTGCTGGCGCTCACCGGGATCGGCGATTACACCGCGCGCGCCGTCGCAGTCTTCGCCTACGGCGACCGGCATCCCGTCGTCGACACCAACACGCGGCGGGTGCTCGCGCGGGCGGTCGCGGCCCGTTCGCAGCCCGGCCCCGCGGCCAAGCGCGATCTGGCCGAGATGGCGGCGATCCTTCCGGACGACATCGCCGCGGCGGCC
>Ga0308171_1004920_pt1 | contig 10537 bp, 6 predicted proteins | sample PhyGR1_FD_202135 | JGI IMG/M metagenome (GOLD analysis project Ga0308171, IMG submission 202135) | Phyllosphere microbial communities from UC Gill Tract Community Farm, Albany, California, United States - DLSLSG.R1 | ecosystem: Host-associated > Plants > Phyllosphere > Unclassified | place: USA... | reverse complement strand
ACCCAGCGCAACGCCAGAAAGCGCCAGCAGCAGCGCATTGGCATCGGCCGATGTGCTGACAAACGCCAGCGTATAAGCGACGCCGAGTGACATCATCCACACGCTGCCGAGGAAATATCCGCAGGCGGTGCCCCAGAAATTTTGTCGCGCAGATTTGCCGAAACGAGTGTAATCCGACACCAGCGGCAGCCATGAAAACGCCATCGACACCACGATATCGCAGGCCAGCGCGAACGGCATCGAACCGTCTCCGGCTTTATGCCACAGCGTCGATAAATCCGCGTGCAGGAACAGATAACCGGTCAGCCATGCGCAGCTCGCCAGCAGCAACCAGATACCCCAGCGGCGCAGCACCACGCGGATAAACGCCAGTGGCCCGCTGGCCGCCAGCAAGGTGGCGACGATGCCGAAAATAGACGTCCAGAGGGTCGGAGCCGCCCAAAAGCTGCCGTCGCCCCAGGCCCGTTTTGCCAGCAGACTGGCGGCATCGCGCATCACCACAATTTCAAACGCGCCCCAGCCGGCCAGCTGGATCAGATTGAACAAGACCGGCAACGCCACGCCACGTTTTCCGAGGCTCAGCTTTAGCGACGCCATTGAAGACAAACCGGTTTGCCCGCCGGTCACCCCGACCAGCGCCAGCAGCGCAACCCCGACGGCTGATCCCAGCGCAATCGCCGCCAGAGAACCCGCCAGCCCGAGTCCCGGTGCCAGAATCGCCCCGGCCTGCAACACCATCAGGCCCATACCGAGTGAGAACCACAACGAGAATAAATCAGACCAACCCAGCACCCGTGATTTTTCCGGCACAGACGCCTGCGGGGAGTAAATACTATTATCTTTCATGAGGTTAATTTCGTGGCTAATGCGAATGCCTGTTATAGCATATTGCGATGTGATCCTGATGAAGGGGCTGGGGAGAAGCGCACTTTTCGATTTTGACAGCGGAATTTCAGGTACAAAAAAACCGCTTCAGGGAGCGGTTATTTTGTTGGGAGATTCAGTTAGCGCTAAATCAACCCAGTTTCACGCTTTAATAATAAGCGGGATCAGGCAACCCAAACGCCTCTAACTTACACCAGGGGTGGGAAGGCAGCAAGTTTAAATTCTGTACACATATCCTTAATGAATAAGTGTATTTATGCACTGATCGTTGTGCTGGGTTCTTTGATGACGTCGGAAAATGATGGATGGAACGTAAATGTTTCTCATATCAATATTAACGTCAACATAGGGTCTGGTTTGTAGCAGTAGAGGAACCGCCCTTCGGGGCGGTTTTTTTACACCTGCATTTTGGCAATGGGGAAACCGCTATTTTTGCAAAGCAGCGATAAGGGTAGAATGCCGCCATGCTTTTCACCGAACGATAAAGAGTGACGGACCCGAATGAACGATAAAGTAAAACAAGACGACATTAACAAAGCACTTTGGGACGCCTGTGACACGTTCCGTGGCACCATCAGCGCGGATACCTATAAAGATTTCATCCTGACGATGCTGTTTCTGAAATACATCTCTGACGTCTGGCAGGATCATTACGACACTTACGCCAAAGAGCACGGTGATTCGCCGGAGCTGATCGAAGCGCTGATGAAAAGTGAGCGTTTTGTCCTGCCGCGTGATGCCAGTTATTACGCCATTTACGCCCGTCGTCACGAAGCCAAAAACGGCGAACGTATCGATCAGGCGCTGAACGCTATTGAAGAAGCCAACGGCACCAAACTTAAGGATGCCGGTAAAAGCGTATTCCAGGATATTTCTTTCAACACCGATAAACTGGGTGAAGAAAAGCAGAAGAACGGCATTCTGCGCGAACTTATCGAGCATTTTGATAAACCGGAGCTGAACCTTAAACCGAGCCGCGTCGGCACGCTGGATGTCATCGGCAACGCTTACGAATACCTGATCAAGAAATTTGCCGCCAGTGGCGGGCAGAAAGCCGGTGAGTTTTATACCCCGCCGGAAGTGTCGGATTTAATGTCGGAACTGCTTGATCCGCAACCGGGCGATACCATTTGCGATCCGGCCTGTGGTTCGGCGTCATTGCTGATCAAATGCGGTGCCCGTGTGCGCACGAATCACGGTTCAAAGCATTATGCGTTGTACGGTCAGGAAGCCATTGGCTCCACCTGGGCGCTGGCAAAAATGAACATGTTCCTGCACGGCGAAGACAACCACAAAATCGAGTGGGGCGATACCATCCGCAACCCGAAATTGCTGGATAAAAACGGCGACCTGATGCTGTTTGATATCGTTACCGCTAACCCGCCGTTCAGCCTGGATAAATGGGGCCATGCGGATGCGGAAACTGATAAATTCAACCGCTTCCACCGGGGTATTCCGCCAAAAACCAAAGGCGACTATGCGTTTATTTCGCATATGATCGAAACCCTGAAACCTGCCACCGGTCGTATGGGCGTCGTCGTGCCACACGGCGTGCTGTTCCGTGGCTCCAGTGAAGGGAAAATTCGTCAGCAATTGATTGAAGAAAACCTGCTTGATGCGGTGATCGGTCTGCCGGAGAAACTGTTTTACGGCACCGGTATTCCGGCGGCGATCCTGATCTTTAAGAAAGATAAAATCGACAACAATGTGCTGTTTATCGATGCCAGCCGGGAATATAAATCCGGTAAAAACCAGAACGAGCTCAGCCCGGAAAATATCGCCAAAATCATCGCGACTTATCGCGAAGGCGGCAGCGTAGATAAATACGCGTATATCGCCAGCCTGAAGGAAATTCAGGAAAACGACTACAACCTGAATATTCCGCGTTATGTCGATACCTTCGAGGAAGAAGAAGAGATTGATCTGGTGGCGGTGCGTGAAGAGCGTCTGGCGTTAACCGCTCAGCTTGATACGCTGGAAGCGGAAATGGCGGGATATCTCAAGGAGCTGGGTTATGAGTAAGGTTCCGGCGGGTTGGGCTTCTTTTGAGTTGTCAGAACTTGTAGAAGACACGAAAAATAGTTTTGTAATTGGTCCCTTTGGAAGTGATCTGGTGCAGTCAGATTATCGTAAATCCGGTGTGCCGGTTATCTTTGTACGCGATATTAAACGTGGGCGTTTTAATTGGATTAGTAATGTCTTTTTGACTCATGACAAAGCATTACAGCTCAAGGCTCACTCTATTATTTCATATGATATTGTTATTACAAAAATGGGTCTTCCGGCTGGTATTGCAGCTGTTTATCCACAGGATATGCCGAGTGGTATAATTACTGCGGATATTATTCGTATGAGGCTAAATAAAAGCTTAATCGATAGTTTTTTTTTGGTTGAGGTACTCAATGGCCAAGATGTTTCTGCACAAGTATATGAGCGTACTTCAGGACAAACTCGGCCAAAACTAACGTTAACTGACTACAAAAAAATAAAAGTTAATATTCCCCCACTTCCAGAACAAACCAAAATCGCCCAAATACTCTCGACCTGGGATAAGGCGATTGCGACCACCGAAAAACTGATCGGCAACAGCCAGCAGCAGAAAAAAGCGCTGATGCAGAGTTTGTTGACGGGGAAGAAGAGGTTGCCGGGGTTTGAGGGAGAGTGGACAATTGGTTTTCTTGGCGATCTTTGTTCTTTTAAAGGTGGGTTTGGATTTAAAGAAGTTTTCCAAGGTAAGATTGTTGGAGATATTCCATTTATTAAAGTTAGTGATATGAATTTAAAAGGAAATGAAATTTTCATCACTAAGGCAAATAATTGGTTAACTCAGGAGGATATTTGCACGATTCGAGTAAAACCATTCCCTGCTGATTCTGTTGTTTTCGCAAAAGTAGGTGCTGCTCTATTACTTAATCGACGCAGGATTCTTATTAGAGATACAATTGTTGATAATAACATGATGGCTGGTATACCTTTTGAAGGATGTGATACTAATTACCTTTATCAGCTAATGTTACGAATTGATTTTGCTCGATTTGTACAAGATGGCGCGGTTCCATCTATTAATCAGTCAGATTTAAGTAGGTTTAAGATTAAGTTCCCCCCACTCCCGGAACAACAAAAAATCGCCGCCGTTCTCACCGCTGCCGATAATGAAATCGACCTGCTGCAAAAGAAGCTGGCCTTCCTGAAACAGGAAAAGGCCGCGTTAATGCAGCAATTGCTGACCGGTAAGCGCCGGGTGAAAATTAACGCTACAGAGGAATGCATGGATGCCTGAAAATGATGTGATTTTGTATACCAGCGAAGACGGCATGGCGCAGTTTACCTTGCGTCAGCTTGGCGGTCAGGTGTGGCTGACACAGCTGGAAATCGCAGAACTTTACCAGACCAGTAAGCAGAATATCAGTAAGCATGTGAAGGGCATTTTCTCAGAGCAGGAGCTGGCTGAGGAGGCAGTTGTCAACCGTAAGTTGACAACTGCCAGTGATGGAAAAGAGTACCTGACTCAGTTGTATGCGCTGCCCTTAATTCTTGCCGTAGGTTATCGGGTTCGCTCGACAAGAGGCACACAGTTCAGACGCTGGGCGACTCAGACGCTGGGTGAGTATTTGTCTAAAGGCGTGGTAATGGATGACGAACGTCTTAAAGATCCTAAATGGGATTATTTCGATGAACTACTTGAGCGCATTCGTGAGATACGTTCTTCGGAATTACGTTTCTATCAAAAAATTCGTGACTTGCTGGCGCTGTCTGAAGATTATCGCGCCAATGAAAAAGAAACCTCACTGTTGTTTGCCGAAGTACAAAATAAGTTGTTTTTTGCTGTAACGGGTTTTACGGCTGCTGAATTAATTGTACAAAGAGCTGACCCGGATAAGCCGAATATGAACCTGTTCAGTTTCAAAGGTCAGCGTGTGCGTAAAGCCGATGTGGTGGTGGCGAAGAATTATCTTAGTAACGATGAACTGGACAGCCTTAACCGTCAGGTTTCAATGTTCTTTGAATTTGCAGAATTCCGTGCGGAAAGAAAACAGCACCTAGTATTAAGTGACTGGCAGGAATACATCGATAAATTCATGGCATTCAACGATCAGCCGATTTTAAAACGAGCGGGTTCAGTGAGTCGTGAACAAATGACCTTAAAAGCACATCAGTGCTATGAGGTTTTTGATCAGCAGCGCAAAAAGCATGATGCCCTGGAGGCTGACCGGATTGAACTGGAACAACTGGATCAGCTCGAAAAGCGTTTACAGAAGAAAAAGGACTAACTGATGTCGCAACCCGAAATGCATACCCCGCCGAAATACGAAGAAGAATATATCGCCAAATTACCCGCCCTGACGCTGATGGCGAATATGGGCTGGCGCTTTCTTTCGCCGCAACAGGCGCTGGATGCCCGCCACGGCAAACAGGATCAGGTGATATTGCGTGAAGAGTTGCGCCGTGTGCTGCAAACCCGGCGTTTTCATTACTCGGGCAAAGCGCATCCGCTTTCTGAAAAATCTATCGAAAATATTATCAGTGAAGTCTGCAGTCCGGCGCTGAATGAAGGCCTGAGGCAGGCGAATCAGCGGATGTACAACCATTTGCTGTACGGTATCGCCGTCACTGAATTCGTTGATGGCCGTAAAACCAACCAGACGGTTTCACTGATTGACTGGAACAACATCGCCAGCAACAGTTTTCTGGTCACCGAAGAATTTCGCGTCACCCGCACGGGCGGCATTGGTTCTTCATATTATGACTGCCGTAAACCGGATATCGTCGGTTTTGTGAATGGCATTCCGATGGTGGTGATTGAGGCCAAGCGCCCGGTCAGTCAGGGCAAGAAAGGCCCGACCCTCGAAGAAGGTATTTCCCAAAACCTGCGTAATCAGATGCATGACGAAATTCCGCAGTTATTCGTCTACAGCCAGATTTTGCTTTCTGTTAACGGCAACGACGGGCGCTACGCCACCTGCGGTACCCCGCTTAAATTCTGGGGCGGCTGGCGGGAAGAAGATATTACCGACGCTGAAATGCTGGCGGTAAAAAACAAAAAGCTCAGTACGCAACAAATCGCCTCGCTGTTTAGCCACCGTAAACCGCAAGATATCGCCTGGTATCAGAACCTGATTGCCGGCGGTCAGCTGGCTGTCACCGGTCAGGATCAGATGCTCATCAGTCTGTTATTGCCGGCGCGTTTGCTGGACATGACCCGCCTGTATACGCTGTTCGATAATAAGATTGGCCGTGTGATTGCCCGTTATCAGCAGGTGTTTGGCATTAAGCGACTGACTGAGCGCATCAAACTCAAAAATGCGCAGGGGGGGCGTGAAGGCGGCGTGATATGGCATACCACAGGTTCCGGGAAATCGCTGACGATGGTGTTGTTCAGCAAAGCGTTACTGCTGGATGAATCGCTGAAAGCCTGCCGCTTCATCGTTGTGACTGACCGCGTGGATTTACAGACTCAGCTGAGTAACAGTTTTCTGTCGGGCGATCAGCTGCCCGGCAAGCACGATCATCAGAAAGCCATGGCGACCTCGGGCGCGCGTCTGGCGCAGCAAATCGGCAAAGGCAAAGAGCGAATTATCTTCTCGCTGATCCAGAAATTTACCTCCGCAACAGAATTGCCGGAGTGTTTTAACGACGACCCGAATATCGTCGTGCTGATCGACGAAGGCCACCGCAGTCAGGGCGGTGAAAATCATATCCGCATGAAACTGGCGTTGCCCAACGCGGCTTTTGTGGCTTTTACTGGTACGCCATTACTGAAAGATGATAAAACCACCAATAAATTTGGCCCGATTGTTCACGCCTATACCATGCAACGTGCGGTGGAAGACAAAGCCGTTTCCCCGTTGCTGTATGAAGAGCGAAAGCCTGAGCTGAACGTGAATGAGAAAGCCGTCGACAGCTGGTTTGAACGCATCACCGAAGGACTGAGTGACACGCAAAAAGCCGATTTAAAACGTAAATACTCCCGCAAAGGTGCAGTTCAAAGCTCTGATGATCGTATCCGGCTGATCGCTCTGGATGTCGCCAACCATTTCAGTAAACATATTACGGAGGGTCTGAAAGGCCAGCTGGCGTGCGACAGCAAACTCTCGGCGATCAAATATAAAAAGTACCTCGATGAGGCCGGATTGTTTGAATCTGCTGTGGTCATGAGTCCGCCAGATACCCGTGAGGGCAATACCAGCATCGACGAAGCCACTCTGCCGGAAGTCTCGAAGTGGTGGAAAGACAATGTCGGCAGTCAGGATGAGCAGAAATATACCCGCGATCTGATTAAACGTTTTGAGAAAGATGAGCAACTTAAGCTGCTGATCGTGATCGATAAATTACTCACCGGTTTTGATGAGCCGCAGAACGCCGTGTTGTATATCGATAAATCGCTGAAAGGCCATAACCTGATCCAGGCGATCGCCCGTGTAAACCGGCTGCATGACAAGAAAAAAGAAGGATTGCTGATCGACTACCGCGGTGTGCTCGCAGAACTGGATACGACCATCGCCAAATATCAGGATCTGGCCTCACGAACGCAGGGCGGTTATGACATCAATGATATCGACGGTTTGTATAATCAGATGAGCAGCGAATATAAACGCCTGCCTTTGCTCTATAACACCCTGTGGGCGATATTTGACGGGGTGACGAATCAAAGTGACCCGGAACAACTACGTCAGGCGCTGGTGCCCAAAATGGCGCTCCGCCACGGCGAGTTTGTCGATATTCATCTGAAACGTCGTGAAGATTTTTACGAGGCTCTCAGTGCCTTTGCCAGTTGCCTGAAAGTGGCATTGCAGTCAGCGACCTTCTTTGAAGACAGCAGCTTTACCGATGCTGACCGCAAAAATTACAAAGATACGGTCAGGCAACTTTCGATTTTGCGTTTACAGATAAAAGCGGATGCCGGTGAAACGGTAGATTATGACGAATACGCTGACCAGGTGAAAAAGCTGCTGGATAAACATGTGGTGGGCGTGCAGATAAAAGAGCCTGATGCGGTGTATAGCGTGTCTAAAATGGGTCAGCAAAAGCCGAAAACACCGGATGCCTCCTGGTCGGAAGATAAAACGCGTAACGAAACCGATATCATCAAAACCCGTGTAACCAAAATGATTGAGCAGGATTTGCATGATGATCCCTACGCGCGGGAAGCCTTCTCTGCGTTGCTGATGAAAACCATCGAAGAAGCCGAAAAACAGTTCGATCATCCTTCCAAACAATACCTGCTGTACTCCGAATTTATGCAGGACGTTGAAAACCGTCGCCTGCAGGATATTCCTGATGCATTTGGCAGCAACAAGCATGCGCAGGCCTACTACGGCGTGTTTAAAAAAACCTTGCCGCAGGTATTCGCAACCGCAGATAAGCAGGTCGAGAAGAACTGGACCGATCTGGCGTTTGTGGTTGATGCTGAGGTTGACTGTGCCGTTACCGAGAATTCCATTAACACGCAAAATATCGAAGCTGCCATTCGTACTCGTTTGTTGCCGATGTTATTTCAGCAGTGCAAAGACGTCGGGGCGGGTATCCATCAGGTGAATATGATCGTCGAAAGCGTGGTGCAAATCACCCGCGTTGGCTTATCTGGCCTATAAGGGAAATATGAGCGTAAGAATTGCGGTTCCCCGGCCACGTAAATATTCGCCTGATCAGTGCTTTCACTATGGCGATGAGCGCATTTGCTTTGAAATCAGCACCCGGCGCAGTCAGAAAAGTAAGGTGTTGATCAAAGTGCATCCGGATTGCCGGGTGCAGGTGGCTGCGCCAGAAAACAGTTCCGATGAAGAAGTGCTCGGTGCGGTTAAAAAACGCGGACGCTGGATCTGGCAACAACTGCGGGATTTCCGCGCCCAGCAGGAGCATCTGACCGAACGGCAATATATCAGCGGTGAAAGCCATTATTATCTCGGCAAGCAATACATGCTGAAAATCCTGGTGGAACCGCAAGAGAAGCCACGGGTCAAAATGCTGCGCGGTAAGCTTGAAATTACGGTGCGGGAAAAGAATCCCGAGCGCATCCGCGTTTTGCTCAATGAATGGTACAAAGACCGCGCCAAAGAGGTGTTCGCCCGAAGGCTGGAGGAGATGCTCGTTCAGGCGCTGTGGGTGAGTGAAAGACCGCCACTGCGCGTGCAAACCATGCAAACTCAATGGGGCAGTTGTTCACCGCTGGGGCGTATAACCCTGAATCCCCATCTGGTCAAAGCGCCACGGGAAAGCATCGATTATGTGATTTTGCATGAATTGTGCCACCTGGCGGAGCATAACCATAGCGAGCAGTTTTACCGCCTGATGAAGCAGGTGATGCCGCACTGGGAGAAGGTAAAAACTCACCTGGATGGCATGGCGGCGGCATTATTGAATGGCAGCCATCGGGCGTAACGCTGTCTGAAATATTTATTTCGAATGGATCAAAATCATCCCCAACTTTTCCAGCAAGTGACTTTGCTGCCAGTCGTCGATTTTCACGCCATCGAGATCGACTTTACGGATGTTCAGTTCGCCCAGATCTGAATTCGTCAGGTCGCAATGGGTGATATTGACGTTATTCCAGTCGAACTCGGTGAATTCGCCGCCGGAAAGGTCGGAGCCGCTTAAGTTTGCGCCCTGCACGTTTGCGCCGGTCCAGCGGTTTTCCCATAACTCGCATTTCTCCAAAATGACTTTGCTGAAGTTGGCGTAGCTGAAGTTATTTTTGGTCATGAAGGCGCTGCAAAACCAGGTGCGCGGGGTGATCATGTTCATAAAGCTGGCACCGCTGAAATCTGCGCCGGTGGCTTTGCATTCACGGATTTCACAGCCCAGCGCCTGAATGTTTTTGAAATCTGCCATCGTCAGGTCACAGCGCTTAAAGCTGGCATCCTGCAATTTTGCATGCTGGAAAGAGCAGCCTTTTTGTTCTTCATCATCGTAAAAAAGACAATCGACAAATGCGGTTTCTGACAGATCGGTGCTGTCGAACCGGCAGCGGTAGAAGCGGCAGTTCTCCAGTGTCTCGCCGGTGAATTGCTTCACGCTAAAACGCTGGTCAGTGAATACTTGATTGGTGAACATCCTCAATCCTGTTAATTTTTTATTTCAGTTATAAATAGGTTATCAGAAGTTCCATGTCACGTTAATGATTTTATATTATCAGTAGTTTGCTTTACTTTATAATATTTTCAATCTGATTAATTACTAAGTAAGTGGCTATGAAGGTGTTTTTATTTTAATCTCTTCATTATTTATTTTTGAATATGGAGCATTAATATATGCTTGCACCGGATAAAAAATTTCTCACCAAAAAGACAGCAGGCGAGAAGATCTTACACAATACCCGCAACAGATGGTCTTCACAAACCAGTGAGAGCATGATGCGTAATGGTATTCTGTGGCAGCACGGCAAGAAAACGATAGATGATTATTCTGTGCATAACTATCACGCATTACGAATAGCACTGGGTAAATTGACGATTCAGGAGCAGAGTTTTTTTAATACCCTGTCTCAGGCACCTTTCTATGCTGTTCACTGTACAGATTCACTTGACGTGGTCAATAAAAACAACGATCTGATTTTATATTCAAGGAAAAAATTAATCAGTAAGGGGATCCGGTTTAATGCAGATAACACGCAGCCTATAGATATTTCGATGTTGGGAAATGACGGTTATGTGTT
>Ga0308171_1004913_pt1 | contig 10552 bp, 14 predicted proteins | sample PhyGR1_FD_202135 | JGI IMG/M metagenome (GOLD analysis project Ga0308171, IMG submission 202135) | Phyllosphere microbial communities from UC Gill Tract Community Farm, Albany, California, United States - DLSLSG.R1 | ecosystem: Host-associated > Plants > Phyllosphere > Unclassified | place: USA... | reverse complement strand
CGTCGGGATGAATGCCAGTGAGACCATCGGGATGAACAGCAGCCAAAGCATCGGGATGAACTCTACACAAACGGTCGGTGCTATGAAAATGACCTCGGTGGTTGGCGATGCAAGTGTTTTCATCACAGGAAAACTAACGGAAATGATAGACGGTGATGTGCATAGTGAAACCAAAATGGAAAGAAACGAAGTGAGTGAGAAAAGCATGAACATTCAATCTAATGATTCTATCAACAAGCACGCACAAAAGGAAGTACAAAACAATAGCGGAGAAAAATCAAAAGCCCACTAGACATGGGCCGTACCAGAATCGTAAAAGGAACTTATAGAAAGATCTCGGCAAAAGGTCACAGTATGTATTCTAATGAGGGTATTATAACAACAGCTGGAAAAGAAGTTACTGAGACAGGCATGAAAAATGGAGTAAGTTACAGTAATCCTTTAAAATTTGTCTCCAATGAAGTCTCCGTTCTAAAATGCCCAAAATGTTCAGAAGAAATAACATCGGAGTTGATAAGGAAAACATTAGGCGTCAAAACATTGAGTAAAAAACAAACTACCATTATCGATTCAATTCTTACTTATCGCAATAAATATAAAAGTAATTTTGGATTGGATACTTGTTTGCGAAAAGCCCATTTCATTGCCCAATTGCCTTAGAATCTGCTAATTTTTCAACTTTCGAAGAAGGGGAAGAATGGTGGTCTACTATCACGCTGGGCATGTTCAGTTTATCTGCAATTGAAATTAACGCTACAATTATAGATTCATTGAAAGATAAACTAACAGTCATTTTTAAGATTACCGGCGCTGATGGTAATCCTATACTTGGTGAGATCAATTCTTTTAGAACAAAAACCATCGGTTATTGATGGAGAACTATATGCTAAGTATAGTGGCGTAAAAGATGCAAAAAATCCTACAAAAAGAGTTGGAAAAGTATTAAAAAGTGTCTTGAAATCTGATAAGACCATTGATTATAAAATAGAACTCATACCACATACCTATTTTGGTGTACCGTTGTTATCTCGGGCATACGCTCCTTATTCTGGTGATACTAGAGGTCTTGGAAATGGAAACGAATTGACAAGAGATGGATGAAAATTCAAAGGGAGAGGGCTCAAGCAAGTGACTGGCAGGGCGAATTATGAAAATTTCTCAAAATACAGAAACAAAAATACATCCCAGATGATAATTCAGGCTATATAGATTTTACTGAAGAACAAAAAGATACACCACTACAAGGAAATTATTTGAAGTTGTCCGAAAGTCCAATGTATGCTACACAGTCAGCTTTGTGGTTTTGGAATGAAGGGACAAAGTATAATAAAAAAAACAGCAAAAGAAAATGCCGATCTCGACAATGTTGATTCAGTTTCGAAAGCAATAAACAGGTGGGATAATAAAGGATTACATAAGCGAGTAGCAAATTATAAAAGGGCAAAGATCACTTTCGAAATTGCGGAACATTATGACTATATTAAAAAAGAGAAAGAAAAAAATGAAAAAGTTAATTAATAATATTTTGCATTTTTCATTGATCTTCCTGTCGTTTTTGGTTTTTGGGCAAAAGCCTTCTATCTTGAGGGATTCTGTTTGTCACAATAATAATTGCTACAAATTACAAGAGTTGAAACTTCCTGCAAAAGATTCTAATATTTACAAAAAAATCCAAAGTACGTATAATATTTTTGAAGGATTTTTTTTTTGAAAATCCTAATGAAAGACTCAAAGCAAAAAAAAACAACCTCATCAGTTTAATAACAAAAGACATTTTACAGGAATCACAATATGGATTCGAAAGCTATCATCTTCTTTATAATAACAATGGCATTCTCAATCTGTCTGTAAAACTTCAATATTATGGCTCTCCATGGGAAGATACCAAATATTTATGTTTTGATACTAATGCTGACAAAGAAATAGGAAAAGCATTATTTGTAAACCAGAGTAAACTTCTTCAAATAATCAATAAAAAATTAAGAAGTGAAGAAAGCAAATCTTTTATCTTCAAAGACCTGTCAACATATAAAATAAATGCAAACAATAAAGGTAAAATAACAAGTATAAGTTTTGTTTTTTTTGATCTTAATGACCGAATGAACAGTGGTTATCCACAGTATTTGGTATCTTTTGATTGGGATGAGATACAAAAATACATTTCGCCTAAATATAAAAACATATTATCCAATAAATAATTTATCCTCAACACTCACCTAATTATCAATTTTTTAGAGAAATATTACACACATGGTATCATGGAATAATTTCCTCTTTCGATTTTCAGATATATTATTATTTAAAGTAAATATTACTTTCAAACTCCAGCCATTTCTAGAATCGTAATTAGCCCGTAACTGCTGGAGAGGACATTATTAAGGAAGAAATTTCCTTTAGCAAAAATGACTGTTATGAAGTTATTGTAGACAGACAAAAAAACGCAAGTATTAAATACATTCCTGATGGAAAGCCAAAGGAAATTACTATAAAATGTATAAAACCTTCTAAAGAAATTGATATAATTTCAACAGATAAAATAGGTAAAACGATTGGTAAAATTACTGCGAAAGATAATACAAAGATCTATGACTTGCCAGTAAGACTTGTATGCGTGGTAAAAGACACTCCTAATAAAGAAACAGAAATAGCGCAACTGATTTCTGATTTTAAGACTGAAAAGATTGAAGATTATCTAAATAATAATTCTTTGAATCAGGCATTGATCAAGACAACCGTAGAAACAGACAGCAAATATAGAATTGCTTTTGATGAGACGGCTTGGGCTGGAACATTTTATGATAAAACCAATAATTGGTTTATTAATAGAAAAAATTCTGACGGTAGTAAAGTAAAATATATAGATGATAATGGCGAAGAGATAGAACACGAATACGAACATATTTTGGACAAGTTTTTAAGAGATTATAAGACCACTTTTGAGCCTGATGGCAAAAAGTTCAAAGGGATTTTATTGTTTATTACCAACATTAATAAAGATACTAATGATAAGGAAGGAGGTGTTAGTAGAACGCAACCTGTTACTTTTAGAGAAGCAATTGTTTTTGCTTCGAATCTCACTAATAAATCTACCTATGCGCACGAGATTGCGCATGCTTTAGGACTGGAACACTATTTTTGGAGAGATGCTGATGGATCTAAGTATGATCCAACTGAATTGGCGAAAAATGAGGAGAATTTGAATAAATTGAAAAATGGTATTAGATCTAAAGAGGATGCGATTATTCAAAATAAGAAGAATATAAAAACTAGTGAGAATAATATAAAAATAGCAAACGACAATATCAAAATATACCAGGACAGAACTAAAGAATATGAGGCATATAAGAAAGCGCACCCAAACTATTATAAGGAAAATCCTGATATAAATAAATATGTAAAACAGCAAAATGATAGTATTGAGAAAGAAAAGAAAGACATTCAGAAAGCAAAAGATAATATAAAAGATAACCAGGATTCCAACATAATTAATGAAAGAAATCTTAAAACCGAAAAAAATAATTTAGAGGTCTATAAACAAAATAAATATAAATATAAGAAAAAAGAAACTCTAAATATTATGGATTATTCTTCCAAAACAAATTCTTATAACCAATGGCAATGGAAGATAATGCAATCTGATTTGAAAAATTATTATGGTAATGTTACTGAAAATAAATAATGCTATGAAAAACAGATTTTTTTTATTTTTTAGCTTAATAATATTTTTACATTCTTGCGCGCAGCAAAAAACAAACAAACCACCAAAATTTCCACCAAAGGATTATGGAAAAATTAAAAAAGCTAAATCTCTCACAAAACCAAGCTATTTTTTTAATTTGGGAGAACTTAAAAAAAATTCTGATAGTTTATATTGTTTAGAAATAGATACTGAATGCCATTTAATTAATGGAAAATCAACACTTAATTCATATTACCAAACATCAGGAGATGATAATCCTAAACTTATACCTTATAATTTTGCAGAAGGAGAATTCTTAGAAGGCAAATATCAAGGGATTTGGAAGTATTACGATAAGAACGGAAAAGTCATTAAAAAAGAGAAATGGGAAAATGGAAAGTTGATTTATAGAAAAGAATATAAATAAATTCAAGAAAAAAGAAACTTTGAATATTATGGACTACTCTTCCAAAGTAAATATCTTTACTCAATGGCAGTGGAAAATAATGCAAAATGATATAAAAAATTATTATGGTAATATGATTGATAATAAATAATAAAAATGAAACTAATTATATACTTACTTTTAATTTGTTCATTTACTTATGCTTGCGCACAACAAAAAATAGAAAAGCCTCCCAGATATAAATTGATAAAACCTAAAAAATCTTTACCAAACCAAAAAGGAGGTCATCTTATATTAAATTTAGGAGAATTAAAGGAAAATGCAGACAATTTATATTGCTTTTATCTTGATGATAATTGCAACGTCATTGATGGTAAAATTACATTGTATAGTCACAGTATTGCAAGAGGAGACAATGCAAGTGTCACTAAACGCCTTTATGCTGAAGGAGAGTTTCTGGAAGGCAAATATCAAGGAATTTGGAAATATTACGATAAGAACGGAAAAGTCATTAAAAAAGAGAAATGGGAAAATGGAAAGTTGATTTATAGAAAAGAATATAAATAAATTTAAGCAAAAATCAACTTTAAATATGATGGATTATTCATCTAAAAAAAACATCTACACCAATTGGCAATGGAAGATAATTCAAAATGTTATAAATCTAATTATTGTAATATGATTGATTATAAATTATGCTATGAAAATATTCAATAGTAGAAATAGCAAGCAAATAAAAATCAATAATTTACCATCAATAGACTCCACATATTACGAATAATAAAACTAATCTAATTCATAACACATAATTCTTTCTAAAAATAAAGAACTTAGTATGAATTTTGCTGAAAAAACTTTCAAACATTGATAATAAACTTATAATAACCATTAAGCCTACCAACGATGAGCAGAACAAGGATTGTAAAAGGAACTTATACAAAGATCTCGGCAAAAGGGCACAGTATGTACTCCAGTGAGAGTATAATTACTACTGCGAGTAATTTTGTAACTGAGGAAGGTATAGAAAAAGGATTATCTATAGGTTTGCCCAAATCGGCTCCAAAATTAGAATATACCGATGAACCAGATTTTGACATAGAACTAGAATTAATAGAAAAAGATTTTGTTCCTCTTGGAATTCCTGACTATAAGGGAAGTCCGGAAAATGATAAAATTCAGTTTGAATTAACTGTGACGGGTGCCGGCATCAATCAGTGGCATTTAACTATCAAAAATGGAAAAGATATTTTATACGAATCATTCTCAGCTTCTGGAGAACTTGAAGAAGTGATCATTACGGCTAAAAGTAAGAACCCAAAAGCAAAATCTAATAATCCTAAAGTTACAACGCCAGTTGTAATAAAAAGATATTGGCCTGCTGGAAAATATATTCTTTCTTGGACAGGCTTTAATAAAAATGGAATCTACGACAGCACCATATTAAAAAGTGAAAAAGGGCTTACTGTAAGTATTGTAGGACAAGCAGAATTCAAGAAAAAAACTTTTACAATAGATCAACCTATCAAGTTTACCCATAAAGAAGTAGATTGGGTGGATGTAAGAATTGATAAGATCAACAAAAAGATTGACACTACCTTGAGGGTGAATTTAAAAGATGGTGGTACAGAAGGTTTGAGTTCCTGGGATAAAATATCAAAAGAAGCTTTATCTTTTTACAATAAACCTCCAATTAAAATTCAAGAAAGAACATATGCTAATTTAGAAAAATTAGCACTTCAAGGTATTAATCAATTTTGGTCTAGAAATTCAAGTAATGTTGGGAAAGGTGTCAGTATTGCATCAGACAAATATGAAGTTTTTATTCATTCAAAAGCAGATAATAACGGATTATCTGCACCTTCAATTATTTATCAAACAAATATTGAAGCAGGTAGATCAAGAAACTTTGAAGCCTCACGAAAATTATTTTTTTACGAGGGATATTTATACCGGGATTCTTGGAAAAAATCAAATCCTTCATCCGTTTTTTATAAAAATAAGGGTTGGATCTACAGATCTGAAAATATTAATGAAGAGAAGAATGTTCTTTTAAATTTACCATCATTAGTTGAAGATTTTAAAATGGTGTCAGCGCATGAAATTGGGCATGAAATACTCCTTGCTTACGGCGGTCAAATTTATTCAAAGGGACATAATGGCACAACAACTTGGATAAATTTGATTACCCAAGATGTAAACGATGATGCACCCTACATACCGACTGACGGTGAGATTGATTTAATGAAATATTACCAAGATTACTACGATATTTCACGAACAATTATTACTGAGTTTGATTTATTAAAATTGATTTGGCTTTCTAAAATAAAAATATTATGAATATATATATATACTTAATTATTTTAATGCTGAGTAACTGTACGCAGAAAAAATATATAGTAATGCCAAATGTCAAAGGCGAGATCTATTCAAAAGTTGATAATAAACCAATTACAAAAGTTAAATTTTTTGTGAGCAAATATGCTGTTAATGCTCTTGCCGATACAGTAAAAACAGATAACAATGGATATTTTTTTTATAATGGAATTTTTGTTGATAGTTACTCTGACCTAAGATTTTATTCTACCACGACCCAACATATATTTTTTTTAGAGAAAAACAGAGTTTATAAATATCTTGATGTAAAGAAAAAATATAATAAAGATGATTATAATAAAAAAGAAACAATTGATTTAGGGATTATCTACTTTGAAGATTTAAAATCAATCAAAAGAGATTCAATACCCAAATAAATGGTAAAAATGCACTAAAATTTGCCTATATAACGAACGATGAGTATCCATCCTCTGGTATGTCGTCGCCTATAATGCTTACTTCCTTTCAGACAGATGGAACCAAGAAATCTTGTTTGGGAGGAATTCGTGATTATCTTTTTAAACATTTATGAAGGTATAAGCATCGGAATGAATTCCACACAAAGTATCGGTGCTATGAAAATGACCTCGGTGGTGGGCGATGCAAGCGTATTCATCACAGGAAAACTAACGGAAATGATTGATGGTGACGTGCATAGTGAAACGAAAATGGAAAGAAACGAGGTGAGTGAGAAAAGCATGAACATCCAATCCAATGATTCTATCAACAAGCACGCACAAAAAGAAGTACAAAATAATAGCGGAGAAAAATCAAAAGCACATTAGATATGAGCCGTACCAGAATCGTAAAAGGAATTTACACAAAGATCTCTGCAAAAGGACACAATATGTACTCTAACGAGAGTATTGTCAGCACTGCTACAGGCCAAATAACAGAGAACGGGATCGATGAAGGAATTTTTTTTGGTAATCCAAACAATCCACCCTCGTCCCAAATCAAAGCTAAATGTCTAGTTGAGTTTCGGCCGCACGGAAATTGGAAAGGCGAATTTGGATTTGATTGGATCAGAACAGGTGACACAGGTTTGGCTGGCGACAAGCATTGGATAAAGGATATCCTGGGTAAGCATTACGAAGATTCTTCCCGTACGGTAATTGTAAGTGATACAAATAGTTGGACCAATTTTTTTAAAAAATCACCAGCGATGTATTCCAAATTATTAAACAGTTTCAAAAATTTACAGATCAATTGGAAATCAAAAAAAGGAAATCCTTACCCCTATCATGTTCCAGTAGTAGCCATAATTCCCAATGAAAACATTGCAAAACTAAGTCTCAAAATAGATGTGCAGGAAACACCAAAAAAATTAGAGATCAAACCTCAAAAAGAAAACACTGGGCTAGTTCTCAACAAAACAGAAATACCTATAAAAAACGGTAAATACAACCTCTACAATTTTCTCACGATCAAAGCTACAAAACCTTTGAAAGACAATATTTTGATAGATGTTCTGGCTGACAATGAGATTTGTGGACAAGTCAAAGTCTTGGCAAACGACAGTACGCATATCAAAAAGATCAATGTCGTCATCGTACCTGTTAAAACAAAATTGACAGCAGTTCCTAAGATCGGGAAAATGGCCTCTGGTGCCGATGCCTTTTTTCGTCAAAATCTGATTCAATCCCTGATCAAACCAAACATTAGATATTTAATAAAACCATTGGATCTCACACGTTCCGTCACTTTTAAAAATAGATATTCCAGAAACGGCGTTATATACGACGATTCGGGTATATTGGATAGGAGCTTCATTGAAATGTTAAAACATCTGGATAATGAACTTGAGAAAGCTTATCCAAAAAGATACACCAATTACTACAAATTATATTTTATACCAGATGAGTATCCAGACCCTTTAGACCCGCGCTATTTAACGTATGGTTTTTCCAATCTGAATACAAAACATGGTGTGTTTTTTGACCAGCACAATCGCTCGACAATCGCACACGAAACCTTCCACGCAATGGGATTGCCACACACATTTGACGGCATCGAGAAATCTGCAGAGTATTCTTATAAAGCACAACAGACAGATAATATCATGGACTACTGCCATTGGTCGTTCGATATCAACGGACGACCAAGGACGCCTGTTGAAGGCAAAATCCTGTTTGGTTGGCAGTGGCATGCCCTTAATAATCCTATCAAACTAAAATAAATCACCATGATGAACAGAATTTTTTTTTCTATTGTTTTCTTGTTGTTTTATTCCTGTAATGGTCAAAACGAGAAAAATAATGTAAACGTAAAAAATGAAAAAATGAAAAAATTTGATATCGAGAATTTCAGAAAACATTGGGACAAAGGAAATACGACGATTGTACGCCAATATGGGACAACAGTTGAGCAGTACGAAACAGATGAAGGTTTTGATGAGACCGTCTACAGACCAGCCCCCGATTTTCTCTCCCAATACAATACCTATGACAAAAACGGAAATCAGCGATCCACAATAGATAGCTTTTCCAATGTAAGTGTGGGCAAGTCGTATGAATACGACAAAGAGGGAAAAGTCATAGCTGAAAATGACGAAGATGCTAAATTCGGAAAGATAAGATATCCATACATCCTAAAATTCCTGTCGGATAGAAATTTCCTTGATCTGAAAACTGGCAAAGGATGGTTTCTTCCAAATGGTAACAAAGCCATTTCCGTATACTTTGATGAGTCCACAAAAGTTTGGAAGGTTACAGTCACAAGCGGCAAATATGGCCCAGGAGGGAAAACAGGAAGCGCTTTGAAATTAGACCACATTTTTCTGATCGATGGAGAGACCGGAGCCGTTTCTGAAAAATAAATCCTAAAAATGAAGGACAACTATACTTTTTCGAGTTGCATATAGTCTCGGAACTCAACGACTTCTTATTTGTAACAAAATAGCTTATGACTGAATAAAATTGTATTATAACAAAAAATAATTACTTTTTTTTATTAGTTATGTATAAAATGGCAACATAATAGCTGCAATTATTATTTTGGTCAAAGACAAAATCTACCAAGGATATTAAGACAGAGAAATTCTTATCAAACAAAACCTTTAAATATTTGATATTAAGCAAGAAATAGCGATAATTCTAAAGCAAACCAAAAATGAGCAGAACAAGGATCGTAAAAGGAACTTATACCAAAGTGTCGGAAAAAGGACACAACATGTACTCGAATGAGAATATTGTTACAAGCGCCAGTAGAGTTTTAACAGAAGATGGCAAAGAAAACGGTGTCTTTCTGGGTTCACCAAAAGCACCGCCGGCCAAAACTGGCAAGATAAGAGACATCGTCATGTTTATAGCTGGAACCACAGACCCACTCAACATCACTGGAAAAAAACACGAGGCCAACACCAAATATTGGAGAGGAATAGACAAAGAAAATCAGGAGAGCAAAGTTAATTTCTGGGCAAAAATAAAAGACCTCAAATTTCAGTTCCTGGATCTGCACATCGAAGGTGATTTTTTCAGCTGGTCTGGTGACAATGATACCAAAGAACGAAATCTAGGTTCCACGAGATTGCTGGACAAATTCCTGAAAATATATCCATTTTGGACCAATCAGGACGTTCATATCCATCTGGTAGGACATTCTCATGGCGGCAACGTTATCAACCAATTCACAGAGCTGATAGCCACCAACAGCAAGTTTCCCAAATCCTGGAAGATAAAAAGCATCACCTACCTCTCCACACCTTTTTTCCAAAAAAAACACCAACTGAATCACAGTAGACTTCATGCTGATTGCAAGATCATCAATGTTCATAATGAATATGATCTGACACAACAATTGATTGCCAACTTCAGTCTCGTGAATCTGGAAGGACTGTTGAAGGCTTTTCAAATCGAGAAATTTGAAAGAGGGATCAATATCGTAAAAGGCATCAAGACAGAATACATCACCCAATATCTCAAAGGCTGGTACAGTGAAAAAAAGGCAAACCTGGCTTGGAAAGAAATGGCCGATGCGTTCCTTGGTCTTAATCTGATCATTCTGGAGGTCATCAACTACATCAATTCGATAAAAATTGATAACTCTAAATTGGAAGCTGAAAAAAACTCCTTCATTACCCTTCTCAATTC
>Ga0308171_1004912_pt1 | contig 10553 bp, 8 predicted proteins | sample PhyGR1_FD_202135 | JGI IMG/M metagenome (GOLD analysis project Ga0308171, IMG submission 202135) | Phyllosphere microbial communities from UC Gill Tract Community Farm, Albany, California, United States - DLSLSG.R1 | ecosystem: Host-associated > Plants > Phyllosphere > Unclassified | place: USA... | reverse complement strand
ATTTTGAACCCATGAAAAAAGTTCGAGTCCGTTGAGTTGCTTGCTGATCATAAGCTTGGTTTTAGTGGAATCGAACGATTGGAAGATATCGTTTATTTGGGATGGAGATAAAGGGAGTTTGAATAAATTCATCCAATGCTCTTGATGATGTAATAGAAAGTAGCTACGTACTTCGTAGGATAACTTTTCTAAAAAGGAGTCTGCTTCAAACCGTGTACAGGCTTCCTCGCATCTCCTGCAGAATGTGGACACCTGAATCTGCATGGTGGTATTAGATGGAGAATTGATAGACATCTCTATTCGGTCTTTCTCACAAAAACAAGGGTAGATAAAAAAGTATTTCATTAGAAACCACTCCTTCACGTCATGTTGGATAAGATCATGCATACGGGGATTAAGACATGTACCATAGAAACCATTTAAGGGAGAAGATGAATGATGAACATTCTCATAACAGGCTTTAATGGTAATGTCGGTTTTGCTGTTGGTTATGCTTTAAAGAATGAAAAAATACCTTTCTATGCAGGTGTTCAAGATCCTACAAGAATCCCAGAGAACCTCAAAAAAGACTATACTTTCCGGACACTTGACTATAACGAACCGGCCACCTTTTCAGCAACGTTAGAAGGCTGCAATCAGCTCTTTTTACTATACCCACCACAAGTGTCATTAGAAGCTTTTCAACGCTTCATTCATTTCCTACCCTTCTCAGAGATTCAGCATATCGTCTATCTTTCGATCAAAGACGTCCAGTTCCTTCCTTTCATTCCGCACTACAAAAATGAAGCACTGATTCGAAAGATAGGCATCCCCTACACTCTCATCCGAGCTGGTTACTTCATGCAAAATTTAAATTTATTTATGCGAGATGAAATTCAACAGAACCATCAAATTTTTGTTCCTGCCGGGAAAGGGAAATCTAGCTTCACAGATATCCGGGATATTGCCACGATCATCCTTCATAGCCTTGCTTCACCTAAACTACACCAGAATCAGGCACATACGATTACGGGAGAAGAAGCTATGAATTTTTATGAAGTAGCGAGTCTTATGACCTTGTTATTAGGGAAATCGATCCAATATACCAATCCGTCCATTCGAACCTTCAAGACGCGCATGTCTCAGAAAGGTCTTCCCAAAGACTATGTGAATGTCGTAGCCAATCTACACATCCCCACCAAGTTGGGTCTGGCTGGCGGGATGACCTCTACGTTCTACGATCTAAGCCGTAACCGACCGATCCGGATGGAACAATACATTCAAGACTACACGCATCATTGGAAGACTTGAGTACGAAGGGTATACATTGTTTACACTTAGGTCATAGCTCTTATTAAAGGAGTTGAAGAAGATGCTCAAAGGCAAACAAAGAACTCGTAGTCACGAAGTGAAGGTCCCAAAATGGGGAAACAGCAATGGCGTCCGGCTGACTAAAAAGGTCTTAGAAGCAGCAGGAATTGATCCGTCATAAAACGTCGTTCTTGACATAGAAGTAGAAAAAAACCGAATTTCACTGGTTACTATGAGTCCGTTGACCCCCTTCCAAAAGTTGTTTGTGGGATATACAGGTGGAAAACCTGAGGCGTTAGCTTTGTGGGACGAAGTAGAACCCATCGAAAAAGAAGAATAGTAATCGTTCAAAAGAGGAGGAAGAGGCCCATATTTCTTGAGAAAGAAGTATGGGCTAATCTATTGGAAGTACAGTGAGATGAGGTATTTTAAAACTGGAGACATCATAATGGTGGATATGTCACCCGCAAAAGGACATAAACAGAAGAAGTATCGTCCCGCTATCGTCGTTTCTGAAGAACATGTACATAAGGAAACAGATCTGATATGGGTGCTACCCATCACGAATACGAATAAGGGGTTTCCGACACACGTGTAAATGGCCGAACGAAAAAAGCAGGGACATCTGAACAGACCACAGGATACGTTTTGTGTGAAAAAATCAAGGCCATCGCTCCATTGGCTCGAAAAGTAAGATTGACCGATCAAGCCAATTAAGACCTTGTTCAGATTGTAAAGATATCATCGACGCCATCACGTATATAGGCTAGCCCTGACGCTCTGCCAGCAATCAAATCAATCTTTGATTGCTGACAGAGTTTTATTTTTAAACCCTCTGCACTTTTAAAGGTGACCAGGTAGAACAAAATCGCATTTTTCATAAAAATATAAAGAGCAGAACCCTAAACTCACCGAACTTTCATTCATGTTTAATTGCCTTCTCTTAATTACTTTCCTTAATTAAAATATCAAAAGAAATATTAGATATATTACTTATAATTTAAACTAATGAAACGATGTATCCGATATTATAGTACAAGACTAAATCGTATAACAAAGTACGTAGAGAAGGGATTGGAACAATATATGCTTAATGTTTTTAAGAAATCAAGTGCAGTTTTTAAATCGCATGCACCATTTACTATAACTGGTTCTCTGAATGAAGACATGAACTTCTTAGAAGGTCACCCAGATGCTGTTTTCATTTTAAATACAAGAGGTGAAATCTTAACGTGTAACAGTAAGTTACTGATTCTTTTAGGATACAAAAGAGAAGAGTTGAAGAATTTCTTAGAAGATGTGGTACCCTACGCCTATCGTGAAGAGGTGAAAAAGTCTTTTCAAAGTGCTCTTAAGGGGGAATCTGTGCACTTTTCAATCGAAGTCCAACAGCAAAACGGACAATCTTTGATGACAGAGGTTACTCATATTCCATATTATCAAAAAGGTGTGATTTGTGGAGTATATGGGATTGTCCGAGATATTACGGAAGAGCAAGCGGTGAAAAAGAATTATGTAGACTTATTAAAGCGAAATGAAGAAGAGGTATGGCGTTTAGCGACTTATGATCCTATTACAGAACTACCAAACCGTTCTTATCTTATGAGTACAGCAGAACAATGGCTAACTGAAGATAAAAGTATGACTGTAATAGCCATCAGTTTTAGTCAAATTAGCGAGATAAATCGTACTTTGGGATATGCGCACGGTGACCTATGGCTACATGCGACGGCACAATTACTAAAAAACAATACCCCTAAAGAGGCCTTCGTTGGACAGTTGATAGGCGATGATTATGTGATTTTACTACCGGAGTTAATCGGGTTCAGTCAAGAAGAATGGATAGAAACGCTTTTTTCCTTCAATAACCATAAGTTCAATTTAGATTCGTACGAGTGGTATGCTAAAGTTTCGTTAGGGATCAGTAGTATCTCTCCTGAAGAGAAGAAGGCTGAAAGTTTAATACGTCATGCGAATATTGCCTTAGATCGTTCTAAGAAAAGTGCGACCATTAAAATCCATACCTATGATGCCTATTTGGACGTAGAAGCATTCAAGCGTTATAAAATTTATTCTGATTTACGTTATGCCGTCTCAAGAGAAGAAATATTCTTGGAGTATCAACCAAAAGTAGATGCATGGACTGGGGAAGTGCAAGGGGCAGAAGCCTTGATCCGTTGGAACCATCCCAAATGGGGGCGTATTCCTCCGAACGACTTCATTCCGCTTGCTGAGGAAAGTCCTATCCATTTAAAAATTGCAGACTGGGTCGTAGAAGAAACATGCAGACAATTATCTGACTGGAGAAAACAACAATTATCGCTAGTTCCCGTGTCTATAAATGTGTCTCCTAAGAGGTTATTATATGGTGACTTCGCAGATGTCGTATTTAAAAATTTGAACAAATACAAGTTATCCCCCTTCTTATTTGAAATTGAAATTTCAGAGACGGATATTTTGTATGAGAACGTAAAAATATCAGAAACACTTCGTCAACTACATGAGAAAGGAATACGTATTTCTTTAGATGACTTTGGGAAAGGATACTCGTCCATCTCTTACTTACAAGGCTACCCCATTGATACCTTGAAGATAGATCGTAAGTTCATAACGGACATTGATACGGATGTACGTGCTCGATCAATCGTAAGATCAGCACTTTTCATTGGGCAAGAATTTAAACTACACATTGTAGCTGAAGGTGTAGAGACGGCTGCACAATTGCAGGTTCTTCGCGGATTGGACTGCCCTACTATTCAAGGTTATTTGTTTAGTAAGCCTCTATCAAATGAAGATTTTGCTAATGCACTCTCTCAGAAAGCCTTATTACCAACAGAAGAAATAACGAATCAAGCCATCAATACTTTATCTTTACAGGCAAAGTTGACTATTGATCGTATTGACAATGTACCCGTGAAGATTGGATCATCGGTCATCATGATTTGTAGAACCAATTTGAAAAATCTAACCTTTTATTCAAAAATTCGTTTTCCTATCAAAGAAGCAGTGGAATACAAGTTAAGCGTAGAATTAACGAATCGAATCCAAGATGTTTCAATCCGTCTTCATAGTATGAAGGAACTCTCAAATGGATTGTTGGAATATGAAGGACACTATACGAGCATCCATCAATCTCATATTGTGATCACTGCTTTTCAAAATCTGAAATAGAGGTTCACTACAATACTGATGTTAACGCCATCTAAAAATAAAAATGTATAAAGGATAAGGTGTCTAATTTGATTAGGCATCTTATTTGTCAGATGTATATGAAGTAATGATTCAAATGATTAAACTTTAAAAGATTTTTCTAAAGAGTATACTAAAAGAAATAATGGAGAAGATGAAATTGGGCATGAGAATATTCCATATTCCAACCACTTCAATTTCTAATTTCAGGTGGTCCCCGACGAGAGCCTTTCAAAAGACTGATCAAGAAGCTACTAGTGTGTATGTTTTCAATCGTGAAAAAGTAGCAGGGGGTATAGACTCAAAAATATGAATCCTTGAAAAAGAGATAGAATATTTTTACAGTCAATTAGATGATCTGATGATAGAAAAACAATTAGTAGCTAAAATAATTTATACGTTCGCGGAAGCAAAGGTTCGAGGTGATATTGCAATCCGCTCTCTTATCTTGGATGAAGAAGATGGATAGAAGTAAAGATTTTCTCAGTTGGAATGGACGCAATGTTTAAAAGAAGATTACGGAAAGCTTGATGATAGTCAAAATATGTTTGTCAATAACGCCTTGGACTCGTTTCTGATCAGAAGAATGGAAGAGAGGCAATCTCTATATGATAACTAGTCACAGTGCAATAAATTAAAAAATAAGAAAATGGATCTTCGAGTTATTATTAAAGAACTCGAAGACCACCTTCAAATCATTCAAATAGTATCTGTGTGAAAACAGATAAAGAGAAGATTTAAACGACGACTGATGAGCGCTTAAGTTAAATAATGATAGAATAATAAAACATTCTATTGAAGGGATCACCATTACACGTATTAAAAGCGTTTCTTAGGTTGGTCCCTTTCTACTCGATAGATGATGGTCTTATAATTTAACTCTAATCATTGTTAAGAGGAATGATTTTATAAATGCTTTTGATGATAGTAACTATTTTTCCCTTTAAAAGAGAGGGCTTCTTTTTTTAGACTAAAGTGAATAAACAGTTAATAAAGAGTTAAAACAATAACTTGAATTGTTTTTGGGGGTGCTTTATATCATGGAAACGCTATTGGAAGAATTACAGAGATATAAAAACTTTGACGAGTTGGCCAACGATGTGCTCGATCTTGCTAAGGCAATTTTACCTGAGCAATTATTTTACCTCTCCGTTTTTAGCGATACACAACAATTCATACTGAGACTGTCTAATGAAAGAAAAAATATTCATATAACAGAAGGTATGATCATCGACCTAAATCAATCGGTATGCAAGAGAGTCAATTTTGAAAAAAACCAACCTTTGATTTATGAGGATGTTAACAAAAATTGTTCGATCGATGAAGTAAAGATGCTACTCAACGGAGCCAATATTCAATCCTATCTAGGACTCCCCATCTCGCTTACGAACGGTGAGAAATTTGGAACGCTATGTGCTGTAAACGATGAGGCGAGCCTATTAGATAAGAAGAGTATTGATTTACTCCAACGTATCGTAAAGTTGTTCTCTTATTATTTGGATTTGGAGCGATTTGCTTGGAAAGATATGTTGACGGAACTCTATAATAGACGCTATTTAACTCAATATTTTGAAGACCCTCAGCATCAGAATGGAGCCCTCTTTTTCCTTGATCTAGACGGTTTTAAAAAAGTGAATGATGTATACGGCCATGATACGGGAGATGTAGTCTTACAAGAAGTGGCTTCTAAACTTCAACTAATCGTGGATGAGCAGAAAGATGCGTTTGCAGTACGATTAGGAGGAGATGAGTTTGTCCTACATTTTTCTCAAACTAACAGTCAGCAAGAGTGGGACAAAATTGCTAATCAAGTAGTTAATGCTCTAAGCACTTGGGATACACCGTATAAAGTCTCGACCAGTATCGGGATAGTGACATATGAAGAAGATAATGATGTCAGCCTAACAAACCTCCTGCAGCATGCAGATAAAGCCTTATATCATGCTAAAGCTTCTGGTAAAAATACATTCAGTTTTTTTTAGTTAACCATAAAATAAAGGGAGAGATGCTGGAATAGTATGCTCTCTCCCTTTATTTTTCCTATTAAATCAATATTTTTAGATCCTTTTCAGAGGAAAAGCTGAACTAAATCTTTTAAAGTGGAGCGCTAATGCTGTTCATTCAAATAAACGACACTAAATAATGATAAGGAGAGTAAAGTTGGGCAGGGCTAATGAAAACCTCTTCAAATAACAGAAAATTTTCTATATCTTCCAGTTCTATATAGTAAAGGCGAATCGCTGCTTCGACTTCTTTGGTCAATTCATCATGCACTTGAGCAAAATCATTCCATCCTTGATGAGAATGATCTTTGATCAGTAATACATAGGGATCGCTAGGTTTTAAGACGATCGTTGAAAAGTTGATAAAATCTTTCTCAAAAGCTGAGTTAAGTTTTTGTACCAATAAAGAAGATTTTTTCATGATCTAACCCTTTCTAAAAATGCTTTTCATCACATCTTTTGAAGTCAAAAGAATTTTTACTAAAACTAATATATCGTATATAGGATTAATGTACTAATCATTTTTTAAATTTAAAATATAAAAAATCAAAAGAGGTTCAGTTAGAAATTTAGTTTTATAAACAAGGAATTGTTAACAGGAGGAATACTATACTCAAAAAATCTAAAACAAGAGTCTGGTTCTCATGAGCAAATTTTCTTCATGGAGACCAGACTCTGTTATTTACTTTCTTATGAATGATATTTGCTCTCCAATATGGCACGCCCATCTTTTTCAGAAAAAACGTTCTTATCCAAGATTTATGGAAGAACCATTCGAACATGCCTAAGGTTAAGAAAAGAGCCGCACGAATTTTATTAAACTGTCCAAACTCTAGGACTCAGTTCAAGGAAAATCATACCGAGCATTTTTTAGATATTTGACTTAAAGTTATTGTTTCAACAAATAAGCAGCATCTATGTTTATTATAGATGCTGCTTATTTGTTACTTATTATTATTCTTTTTTGAAGGGCTTAACACTTTTATTCTATAAAATAAAATGTGCAGCCGGGGACTGAATACAGTATTAAATAATAAGCTTTGTTATACGCTAATCCACCCACGACGTATTGATTCTACAACCGCTGCAGTCCGATCAGCGACACTCATCTTACGGAGGATGGCTGACACATGGTTTTTTACTGTTTTTTCACTAATATATAGTTTATTGCTGAGCGCTCGGTTTGAGCAACCAGCTGCTATTAATTGCAAAATTTCATATTCTCGAGGCGTTAATACTTGAGTAGGAGTGTTTAAATCTTCAACTTCATTTATTTGCGCTTCCAACGTTTGCTTCTGTTTCATTAAACAACGATATTTCTGTATTAAAGTCAGGGTAACTTTCGGGTGAACATATCCACCTTCTTGGTAAACGGACCGGATTGCATTCATGAGCTCCTCAGTTGCCATTTCTTTGAGGAGGTAACCAACTGCTCCAGCATCAAACGCACGCATAACATGTATTTCATCATCATAAAAAGATAAAATGACAATTTGAACATCAGGATACGTTTCTGTTACTTTTTTGATCGTTTCCATGCTATCAAAATCAGATATATTAATATCCATTAAAACGATATCTGGTCGATATTTTTCCACAAGAGAAATGGTTTCTGATCTAGTTTTGCCCTCCGCTACCACAATGAATTCCTCTTCAAATTCAAGGATACGTTTAACACCTTCTCGAAATAACTGATGGTCATCTATGATGAGAATCTTCACTTTCGGACTGTTCACATTTTTCCCCTTTCAGTATGTGCTCTATAATGTTGAAACTATACTTTCTCAATTTATCTAGAGCAATATTTTCTAAACTTTAATGGCATTACAAAAATCTGTAATTATTTGAACATTGTTCTAATAATAATACGATCAATATTAAAATAATAAATTTATACAGATAATATGGATTCTTATTTATTACCATATAGGCGAGAGAACCCTATATATGTTTATTCTATTTTTAATCGCCTTAGTTATCTGCATCATCGGACTTGTCTTTACAATTAAAATTGGTGAAAACTCGAAGGAAGGATAATACGATTACAAAACTTCTGCTAAAAACATGTCTTGATTCTCTTTTATTTTTCTGACGATCATACTGATTTTGTTGAGCATTCTTTATTATTTTTTAAATCAGTTTGCTTCGTGTTCACGTATGAGTGAATAGAAAAAGGGAAGACTCATCTTCATGATGACCTCCCTTTCCATGTTATTATCGTTATTTATCAAGAATACCCCAGCTGAATCTAATTAAATACTAATTTAATTAAATACTAATTAACATCTTCATATCTCATTCATTTTGATATTTATAACTCTTCTTTAACTATAGAGGCAGTAAACCATGTTGTGAAATTGTTTAATATCCTCAATCTTCACGAAGTAATTTAGCTACCATGTCTAAAATTAATTATTAGGGTTTTAAATACCTTTTTAATTCTTCATAAAAATTTTCTCTCGTTCCAGCTAAAATAACAACAATCAATTCTCCGTTATCTGCCACTTCAATATGATAAGCAATCTCATATACAGTTCCTTTATATCTAAAATCATAGCCACGAATACCAGCTAAATCTCCTGTTTTAAATTCGCCGACCTCAGGATTTTTAGATATCTTATCTAAGCTAAACTTATACAAATCAATGAGTTGCTTATCTTTTTTCCCGAGCTTTTTAAAATACTTTTTTGCTGCGGATGAATATGAAATAGGTAATTGATCTTTCAATTAAAATCAGTCCTCATTGTCATCTCCGAATAAATCATCTATTGAGACCGGTTCGGAGCTCAATGCTTCCTTAACCATTTGTGAAATAGCCGGACGAATCATATTTTTACGTCGTTGAAACTCTTTTAAAATGTCATTTCCACTGAATCCTTCTGCAATAATGTCAGCTAATATTTCTTCAGAAAAATCGTCTGAGTTTGTTTTTACTGGAGTAATGCTAATAACTCCATCCTGGAGTTCCATTATAATTTCTTTTTCAATACCAATTGCATCATAAAATTCTTTTGGTATGGCGATTTGTCTTTTGCTGGAGACGGCAACCTTTTTCTTTTTTGTCGCTAACATAGTTTATCTCTCCTTCTGTTCACTTCACTACTGTACTTTTACGTTCACTTCACTTATTTTAGTTTCTTTTCTACTATTCTTGGCTCTCTTCTAATGAATCAAAAAGATTATCTGACACAAAACCAAAGTAAGGATTCTTACTCTTTACTCATACCCTTACTATATACCTTTATTTGAATTTATTCAATCCACTTCACTTCACTCTACTATTTGAGCTTATTTAGTCTATCTTATGTTAGTTGTATACATTAATAAGACTTCAATTTATGGACCTAACATAATGAAAAACTACAAAAAAAGAAAGGTATCACCATTATTCGGAGAAGTAATTTATAAACAGCGATAAAAATTATAAAATAGGTATTTATTACTTTGTAACTATTACTTTTAAAATTTCAGCAATATAAATAGGGTGGTATAAAGGAGAAGGGGGGCTTATCATGACACATCTCTCAAAACAACCTAGTAGTTAACTTCTCGCTGATCACATTTTTCATGCTTAATTATCTTTTTTACTACAAATGCCTTTCGATTGAGGTTACTTCCACTAGTTTCATTAAAAATTATTTATATAATAGCCGATAACACTCGTTGCTTCAGTCGTGAGATGAATCGGCTTCGAACAAGGGATGAAATATATGTTTCTTTCTGATACGACTCCATCGCTTTCAATTTTCGGGAATTTAATCCGTTTGAATATACGCTCCATGATGTACGCTCCATCTTGACATTTATTTTTGTTTTTTTGTATAGACTACATATATATCGAAAGGAAGTGGACATCAAAGTGAAAAAACATAAAGCGTACAAATTTCGCATTTATCCAAATAAAAAGCAGGAAATCCTGATTGCCAAGACAATCGGGTGCTCACGATTCATCTTCAACCACTTCTTGGCGAAGTGGGAGGAAAGCTACAAGACGACAGGGAAAGGCTTATCTTATGGCTCTTGTTCCAAAGAAATTCCGATTCTAAAAGAAAAATTTGACTGGCTAAAAGA
>Ga0308171_1004909_pt1 | contig 10555 bp, 10 predicted proteins | sample PhyGR1_FD_202135 | JGI IMG/M metagenome (GOLD analysis project Ga0308171, IMG submission 202135) | Phyllosphere microbial communities from UC Gill Tract Community Farm, Albany, California, United States - DLSLSG.R1 | ecosystem: Host-associated > Plants > Phyllosphere > Unclassified | place: USA... | reverse complement strand
TCCTTTACCGATGGCTTACGAACGTTTTGAGGCGCCCGAGGCGGCGCCCCCGTCGCGCTGGCGGCACTACTGGAAGTTGATGCGCGCCGACCGTCCGATCGGCACCCTGCTGCTGCTCTGGCCCACCTGGTGGGCGCTGTGGCTGGCCTCCGGCGGGCTGCCGCCGCTGTGGACGCTGTTCGTGTTCACCGCGGGCGTGTGGTTGACCCGCTCGGCCGGCTGCGTGATCAACGATTACGCCGACCGCTGGCTGGACCCGCACGTCAAGCGCACCAAGGACCGCCCGCTGGCCAGTGGCGCCGTCTCCGGCCGCGAGGCGCTGGCCCTGTTCGCCGGGCTGATGATCGTCGCCTTCGCCCTGGTGTTGACCCTGAACTGGCTCACCATCGGCATGAGCTTCATCGGCGTGTTCCTGGCCGCGAGCTACCCCTACCTCAAGCGCTATACCCACCTGCCGCAGGTCTATCTCGGCATGGCCTTCGGCTGGGGCATCCCGATGGCGTTCGCCGCGGTGCAGGGCGAGGTGCCGGTGATCGGCTGGCTGCTGTACGGCGCCAACATCCTGTGGTCGACCGCGTATGACACCTGGTACGCCATGGTCGACCGCGATGACGACCTGAAGATGGGCTCGCATTCCACCGCGATCCTGTTCGGGGATCTGGACCTGGTGATCCAGGGCATTCTCTACGCGCTGTTCCTGGGCACGATGGCGCTGGTCGGCCTGCGCGCCGGGCTGGGGTTCTACTACGGCGTCGGCGTCGGTGTTGCTGCAGGATTGATCGCCTACGAGTTCTGGATCGCCCGCAAGCGCGAGCGCGACCCGTGCTTCAAGGCCTTCCTGCACAACAACTGGGTCGGTGCGGCGCTGTTCGTCGGCATCGCGGTGGCGTTGGCGGTGCGCTGAGGGGGCCACCCGACCAACGGTCGGGTGCTACCGGTAACGCGCACATGGGTAGTGCCGGCCGCTGGCCGGCACCCGACCACCTCGCGGAGCCGGGCAGCGCCCGGCACTACGACCATTAGGCGACTGACAGCGCCGTTCCCAACGCCCAGAATCCCTCCCATTGAATGATCGGGAAGGGCGGGACGATGAACACGTCGACGGTGGTGCAGGACGGCTGGATGGCGCGCGCGGCACTGCGCTCGGCGGCCTGGGCGGAGAAGTGGTTCCCCGACGCCTACGTGTTCGCGGTGCTCGGCGTGGTCATTGTCGCCGCCGCCGCGATGGGCTTCGGCGCGACCCCGCAGGCTACCGCCACCGCGTTCGGCGAGGGCTTCTGGAGCCTGATCCCCTTCACCATGCAGATGGCGTTCGTGGTCATCGGTGGCTATGCGGTCGCCACCGCGCCGATCGTGGCGCGCTTCATCGAGCTGCTGGCCCGCGTCCCCAAGACCGGCCGTGGCGCGGTGGTCTATGTCGGCCTGATCAGCATGCTCGCGTCGCTGCTGAGCTGGGGCTTCTCGCTGGTGTTCGGCGGCCTGCTGGTGCGCGCGCTGGCGCGTCGCGAAGCGCTCAACATGGATTACCGCGCCGCCGGTGCCTCGGCGTATCTCGGCCTTGGCGCCGTCTGGGCGATGGGCCTGAGCTCCTCGGCCGCCCAGCTGCAGGCCAACCCGGCGAGCATGCCGCCCGGCCTGGTCGAGATCACCGGCGTGCTGCCCTTCACCGAAACCATCTTCCTGTGGCAGTCGATCGCGCTGACGTCCGCGCTGATCCTGGTGTCGCTGCTGATCGCCTGGCTGACCGCGCCCGGTGCTGCCACCGCGCGCACCGCCAAGGACTTCGAAGGCGCCGCCCGCGCCGAGGCCGAGCCGCTGCAGCCGCGCACCCGCCCCGGCGAGTGGCTGGAGTACAGCCCGCTGTTGACGGTGTTGCTCTCGCTGCTCGCGTTCGGCTGGCTGTTCGGCGAGTTCGCGAGCAAGCCGGTGGTCACCGCCATCGCCAATCTCAACACCTACAACTTCCTGTTCATCTCGCTCGGCCTGCTGCTGCACTGGCGCCCGCGCAGCTTCCTCAACGCCGTGGCCAAGGCGGTACCGAGCACCACCGGCGTGCTGATCCAGTTCCCGCTGTACGGCGGCATCGCGATGATCCTCACCCACGCCACCGGCAGTGGCGATGAGACCCTCGCGCATCGCCTGTCCACGCTGTTCGTGCATATCGCCACCACCGACACCTTCGCGCTGGTGATGGGCGTGTACTCGGCCGTCCTCGGCTTCTTCGTGCCCTCCGGCGGCGGCAAGTGGATCATTGAGGCGCCGTACGTGATGCAGGCGGCCAACGAACTCAAGGCCCACCTGGGCTGGGCGGTGCAGGTCTACAACGCGGCCGAGGCGCTGCCGAACCTGATCAACCCGTTCTGGATGCTGCCGCTGCTGGGCGTGCTCGGCCTGAAGGCGCGCGACATCGTCGGCTTCACCTTCATCCAGTTGCTGGTGCACATCCCGCTCGTGCTCGGCCTGCTGTGGCTGCTCGGCATGACGCTGACCTACGTGCCGCCGGTGATGCCGTGATCGTCATCTGCGCGTCATCCGCACGGAGCAGTGCCGGGATGCCCTGTTCAGTCGCACGCCCAGCCTGTTTGCGCGTAGCGGCATAAGGGAATTCGAACCGTTCATATGCAGGCCAACGCCTACTGCGACATGGGCTCCCGTACGGCAGGAAACGTCGGAACGGACGCGTTGACGTTTCCGTATGCAAACCCGCACACGTCGTTAACCTGCCGCTGCAGAGGATGGCTCCGACCGCGACATTCCGTCTGCGGCAACCGGAGAATCGAGATGGCTCAGCAGAACCAGCAGAACCCGAATCAGCGCGGTGAGCAGCAGGAACGCGGTCGCGATCAGCAGCAGCAACAGCAGCAGGAACAGCAGCAGCGCAACCAGAATCAGCAGCAGGGCGGCCAGCAGGACGAGGAAGAGTGAGCCCAGCCGGCTGTGGTGTGAAGTGAAGCCCCGCTCCGGCGGGGCTTCGTTCGTCCGGGCCTGCTCAGGCCGAGCGCAGGTGCCAGCCCAGTGCTGCGTCTTCGACAACCGCGCCAGGCACCACGTCACGCAGCACGACGCGGATGCCGCGCGCATTCGGCAGCACTTTCTGCTCGGGGAACCAGCGGCGGGTGGCATCGACCACGATCAACAGGCCTTCATCATCGCCGAGCGGTGCGAAGTGCGGCGTCGGCTGTGACAACGGCGCCAGCCCGAAGGCGTTCTGTGCGTTTGCCTGCACCTCACCCACGTCTTCAGCGGGCAGGCCGACCTCGCTGATGCAGGTCAGCTCGCTGCCGTGGAACTCGCCCTGGCGGTTGCCGGCAGGCAAGCGACGGCGTGCGATCAACTCCAGGATCAGGCCGTCCGGCCCGGTGAAATAGATCGACTCGGAATCCCAGCGGCCATCGAAGGTGAAGTGGTCATGGCCCTTCAGATCACGCTGCAGCGCGGCGCGTGCTTTCAGCCAGTCGGTGGCCGCTTCGAATCGATTGGCCGGGACGTTGAACGCCAGGTGCACACCGCCGACCGGATTCGATCCTGCGGGGTGCAGCTGCAGGGTGCTCCAGCCAATGCGCACGGCCGGGCCCTCGACCGGCAGCTGAAGTTCATCGCGGAAGTACGCCACGGTAGCGGCGACATCGGAGACGGGAAGGTCGATCTGATGGATACGCATGATGATGGATGTCTCACGTAGATACATCGACATTCTGCCGCAGATGCGTGTGCTTCGGCGATGAACGCGATGAAACATGCACCGGCTGCGAAGGCCCATCACCGGGCATTGCCGATGCGTTTGCTACAACACGCTGTAGAAGCCGGGACGCACCACCGGCGCATCACACACCACTATCAGAGGAGTACTCCCGCGATGGGCATGCTGGTCGACGGAACATGGCAGGAAGGCACCGCGGGTGCCGCTGACAAGGACGGTCATTTCAAGCGCGAGGAATCCACCTTCCGCGATTGGTTGAGCGCCGACGGCAGTGCTGGCCCGAATGGCGAGCCTGGTGTCAAAGCCGCGCCTGGGCGGTTCCGCCTGTATGTAAGTCTCGCCTGCCCGTGGGCACACCGCACGCTGATCGTGCGCGCGCTGAAGGGCCTCGAAGATCTGGTGCCGGTGTCGGTGGTCAACTGGCACATGGGCGATCAGGGGTGGAATTTTGAGCCCGGCCCGCAGGTGACGCCGGAGCCCGAACGCGGTGCGCGCTATCTGCACGAATTGTACGCCGCCGCCAAGCCGGGAATGACCGGCAAGGTGACCGTGCCGGTGCTGTGGGATCGCGAGCGCGGCAGGATCGTCAGCAATGAATCGGCGGACATCATCCGGATGTTCAACACCGCGTATGACGGACTGGGCGCCAAGGCCGGTGATTTCTATCCGGTGGCGCTGCGTGCCGGGATCGATGCGATCAACGAGCGGGTCTATGCGACCGTCAACAACGGTGTGTACCAGGCGGGCTTCGCCTCAACGCAGAAGGCCTATGAAGAGGCTGTTGGTCCGTTGTTCGATTCACTCATCTGGCTGGACGAGCGCCTTCAGCAACGCGAGTGGCTGGTGGGCGATGCCATGACCGAAGCTGATATCCGTCTGTTCACGACGTTGATCCGCTTTGATTCGGTCTACTACGTGCACTTCAAGTGCAATGTGCGGCGCATTGCGGACTTCGCTGGCCTGCATGCGTTCGTGGCGCGGATGATGGCGATTCCCGAGGTGGCGGATACGGTGAACTTCCAGCACATCAAGCATCACTATTACGAGAGCCATCGGCATCTCAATCCGTCGGGGATCGTGCCGGTGGGGCCGCAGTGGGCTTACTGAGCCAGCATTCCGGGCATCACGGCGTCTGGCCTCACCCGCTACCTCCCCGATCCAACTGCCGATACCCGATCGCCTCCGCCACATGCGCGGTCGCAATGTCCTGCGCATGCCCCAGATCCGCCACCGTCCGTGCCACCCGCAGAATGCGATGCATCGAGCGCGCTGACAGCTGCAACTGCTCCACGGCATCCTCCAGCAGCTGCTGATCCTCCCGCGACAACCGGCAATGCTCGCTCAGCTCGAACGGCAGCAGCTGTGCATTGGCTTTCCCACTGCGCACCAGCTGCACCTCCCGCGCGGCCACAACACGGGCGCGAACACTCGCACTGTCCTCGCCCAGCGACGCGTCATCGCGCAGCTCGCGCGGATCCAACCGCGGCACTTCCACATGCAGGTCGATGCGGTCCATCAGCGGCCCGGAAACGCGCCCCCGGTAACGACGGATCACCTCCTCGGCGCAGAGACAGCGCCCACTGCGATCACCGGCCCAGCCACACGGGCACGGATTCATTGCCGCAACGAGCTGGAACCGGGCAGGAAAGCGCTCGGTGCGTGCCGCGCGGCTGACCACGGCAACACCCGATTCGATCGGCTCGCGCATGACTTCCAATGCATGCCGGCTCCACTCGGGCAGCTCATCCAGAAACAGCACTCCGTTGTGCGCCAGCGAAATCTCCCCAGGCCTGGGATGCGAGCCGCCGCCGATCAGCGCCACCGCGCTGGCGGTATGGTGCGGCGCCCTGTAGGGCCGCTGCCGCCAGCGCCCCGCATCAATACCCTGGCCACTGCACGAGGCGATGGTTGCCGCTTCCAGGGCCTCCAGCTCGCTGGCGGCGGGCAGGATGCCGGGCAGGCGTGAGGCCAGCAGGGTCTTGCCACAACCGGGGGTGCCGAGCAGCAGCAGGTGATGACCGCCGGCGGCCGCGACCTCCAGCGCCCGGCGCGCCTGCAGCTGGCCGCGCACGTCGCGCAGGTCGGGAATGCTGACCGGCAGTGGGTCAGCCGCCACGGCAGGCGGCAGCGTACCGCTCTCAAGGGCGCTGCAGACTTCCAGCAGGGTGCGGGCCACGCGTACGTCGGCGTGCTGGGCCAGCGCGGCTTCCTCGCTGTTGGCGGCGGCCACGATCAGGCTGCGGCCGTCCCGGGCGGCGGCAATCGCAGCAGGCAGGACGCCGTCGACCCCGCGCAGTTCACCGGTGAGGGCCAGCTCGCCCAGGAACTCGAACCTGTCCAGCGACTGTGCATTGATCTGGCCGCTGGCGGCGAGGATGCCGAGCGCGATGGCCAGATCGAAGCGGCCGCCTTCCTTGGGCAGATCGGCCGGGGCCAGGTTGATGGTGATCCGCCGCTGCGGAAACTCGAAGCGTGCGCAGATCAGCGCGGCACGCACACGGTCGCGCGATTCCCGCACGGCCGCGGCCGGCAGCCCGACGATCTGGGTATGGGGCAACCCGCCCGACAGGAATACTTCGATCCGTACAGCGGGGGCTTTCACGCCGGCACGGGCACGGCTGTGCACCAGCGCGAGGCTCATGCGGTTGTTTCCGGGGTCTGCGGCATGCCAGGAACAATGGCAGGGCACAGAGACCGCAATCCATCAGCGCTTGCCCCGCCGTGGGGTAGGCAAACGGTGCCGCAGTGTCCAGGCACTCCCGCTAGACTGGATGCCCCCACGCACCACGCCGTCGAACACCATGGATATGCACCACCGCTCCGGCCCGATCGAACTGGTCGCCATCGATATGGACGGGACCCTGCTCGATCCCGCACACACGCTGACGCCCCGGGTCATGCAGGCCATCGCGCGGGCCCGCGCGCAGGGCGTCCAGGTGGTGCTGGCCAGTGGCCGACCGGTGTCGGGGATGGCACCGTTCCTGCAGCAGTTGGGTATCGAGGGCGAGCAGGACTACTGCATCGCCTGCAATGGCGCCGTGGTGCAGAACATCGGCAGCGGCCAGCGCGTCATCGAGTTTCCGCTGAGTTTCGCGGACTTCGTCTTCTGCGAGCGGATCTCACGCGAGCTCGGTATCCACTTCCAGGCGCTCGATGGCCGCCGCATGTACACGCCCAACCAGGACATCAGTATCTACACGGTGGCCGATTCGCACCTGTCGAACGTGCCGCTGTCGTATCGCCGGGTGGCGGACATGGACCCGGCGATGCAGTTCATCAAACTGATGATGATCGATGAGCCGGAGGTGCTGGATGCCGCCATCCAGCGCCTGCCCTCGGAACTGACCGACCGCTTCGCGGTGCTCAAGAGCGCGCCGTTCTTCCTGGAGGTCTTCGACCACCGGGCCGGGAAGGGGCCGAGCCTGGAGAAGCTGGCCGCGCACCTCGGCGTGGATCGTGCCAACGTGATGGCGGTCGGCGATCAGGAGAACGACCTGACCATGCTGCAGTTCGCCGGCACCAGCGTCGCCATGGGCAACGCGATTGCGGCGGTGAAGCAGACCGCGCGCTTTGAGACGGCGACCAACGCCGAGGACGGCGTGGCGTTGGCGATCGAGCGGTTCGTGCTGCAGGACGTGTAAGAAAGGCGCAGTCCGAGGCCGGCTTACTCCCGAGGCGCAGCCGACCCGTGACGCGCTTCCAGCGCGGCCACCGTCTTCTCCAGCGCCTCCAGCTTCTCGCGGGTGCGCAGCAGCACCGCACGCTGCACGTCGAATTCCTCGCGCGTCACCAGGTCCAGCTTGCCCAGCCCGGCCTGCAGAGCGGTCTTGAAGGTGGCCTGCAGTTCTTCGCGCGACTGGCGCAGGCCCGGCGGGACCATGTCGCTCAGGCGGCGGGCGAGGTCATCCAGGTGGTTGAGGTCGATCATGCTGCGGCTCCGCGGGGTATGCGCCAAGGATAAGCCGCCTCGCCGCCGGCGGCACGGACCGCGCGCATCGCGTTCACCGGCGGACAGGCGTTATCCTCCCAGCCTGAGAGACAGGAGTGCAGACGGATGAAGATGGTCATGGCGGTGGTCAAGCCGTTCAAGCTCGACGACGTGCGCGAAGCGCTGGCCGAGCGCGGCGTTACCGGGATCACGGTCACCGAGGTCAAGGGCTTCGGGCGGCAGAAGGGCCATACCGAGCTCTACCGCGGGGCGGAGTACGTGGTCGACTTCCTGCCCAAGGTGAAGATCGAGGTGGCGGTCGTCGACAACCAGGTCGAGGAGGTGGTGGAAGCCATCGTCAAAGCCGCCGGCACCGGCAAGATCGGCGACGGCAAGGTCTTCGTGTACGACCTGGGCACCGTGGTGCGCATCCGTACCGGTGAGCTGGACGCCGACGCGCTGTAACGCGCGTCGGCTTTCCCGAGGGCCCCCGCGATCAGGCGTGGCCCTTGAACCAGCGGTAGAAACGCTTCCAGGCCACGCGCACGCCGGCCACCCAGCGCGGATCGGCCACCTGGGCCGCCTCGGCGGGACTGGGCCGCTCGCCGGTCAGGCGCTGGCGCATCTTCAGCAGGTTCTTCATGTCGCTGCGGCGCAGCTGGCGCGAGACCGGGTGCACCGGCAGCCAGCGCGGGCTGCGCCAGGCCGAAGTGAAATCGACCAGCACCGGCACGCCCCCGCTGACCATGACGTTGGTGCCGTGCAGATCGTTGTGGGTGATGCCGGCGGCATGCAGGCGGGTCAGGGCGTACTGCAGCTGCTCGAAGACCTCGATGCCGACCGACTGGGCCGCGCTCAGGGTCTGCCCGGGAATGAACTCCATGCCCAGCGCGAGCCCGCCGATGGTGCCGAGCAGGGCAGGGGCGTGCTTCCAGCCGCTCAGGCGCTGCAGGATGCGCGCCTCGCGGCGGACCAGCAGGCGGGCGATCGGCGACAGCGGGGTGCCGCGGTAACGGGTGTAATCCTTGACCACGGCCGGCTGGCCATTGAGGCAGGTCCGGTAGACGTCGGGTTCCAGGAGGCGTTCGCCGCGCTTGAGCAGCTCGGCGGGGGCGGTGTCATCGACACACGGGGCAACGATTGTATTCATAGGGGTCTGTGCGACCCGGCGGTCGGCGCAATGCGTCAGGCGTACCGGTGCTGCTTAACGTGGGGGAACTAAAGATTTCGTTAATTTTAGTACTCGGCAGTACATGAATCCAGATGATGTCGGAGAAATGTCGTAGCCCGGCGTGGAACAGTTCGTCACGCAGAAGCGGACAATCTTGTATCGTTTGGAAAGCTGCTTGACCGCGACGCGGGCGCTGCCGACCATATGCTGTTGCTCGCGACATCGGCGGCCGCCCCTCCCCGGCACGTCCCCGCCTCCTGCCGCCCTATCGATGCCGGTCACTGCCGTGCATCGCCCCCACCATTTCGGGTCCGGCTGTGCCGGAGGAAGACTGATGATCAAGATCGTGCTGGCAGGGCTGTTCATCGCCTGCGTGCTGTACATCCATTACCGCGGCAAGGTGCGCGCGCGCTGGTCGCGCCAGCTGCTGGACCACTCCAGCTTCATGGCCCCGATCAACGTGATCATGTACGCGTTCTCGAAGGTGCCGACCACGCCGTTCCTGGACCCGGGCAAGGAATTCCCGCAGCTCGAGCCGCTGCGCCAGAACTGGCAGATGATCCGCGACGAAGCGCTGGCCCTGCGCGATGCCGACAAGATCGCCGCCTCCAGCACCTTCAACGATGCCGGCTTCAACTCGTTCTTCCGCCGCGGCTGGAAGCGCTTCTACCTGAAGTGGTATGGCCCGTCACACCCCTCGGCGAAGGCGCTGTGCCCGAAGACCACCGCGCTGCTGGAATCGCTGCCGGACGTGCGCGCGGCGATGTTCGCCCAGCTGCCCTCGGGCAGTGAGCTGCGGCCCCACCGCGATCCCTTCGCCGGCTCGCTGCGCCTGCACCTGGGCCTGGCCACGCCGAACGATGACGCCTGCTACATCGAAGTGGACGGCATCCGGAAGAGCTGGCGCGATGGCGAGTGGATGATGTTCGACGAGACCTACATCCACCACGCGCACAACGAGACGCCGGATGACCGCGTGATCCTGTTCTGCGATATCGCCCGCCCGCTGCGCTTTGGCCTGCCGGGCCTGTTCAACCGCGCGGTGGCTTCCACGCTGCTGGCCGGTGGCGCCTCGCCGAACCTGCCGGGCGACCCGACCGGTGGCGTCAACAAGGCCTTCGGCAGCGTCTACAAGGTGCGCCTGAAGGCCAAGGCGCTGCGCGAGCGCAGCGTGGTCGCCTACCAGGTGATCAAGTGGGGCCTGGTGGTGGCGGTGATCGCCGGGATCTGGGCGATCTGAGCCGGGGTGCATGAGGTTGCCGGCCAGCGGCCGGCACTACCGGGCATGAAAAACCCGCGCTGTTGCCAGCGCGGGTTTTCTTTTCGGAATTCACTGGCATTCCATCCGGCCAAGAGCCCCCCTTGAGTCAAGGGGGGCGCGCCGACAGGCGCGGGGGATGTGGGTGCTGGTAAGCCGGGGCCCCAGGGTTTGCTGGGCAAACTCTGGGGTATCAACGCAGCGCGTTGATACGGCGCTTCAGCCCTTCAGGGCTGAAGCCACGAACGGCGGCGTCACCAGCACGCCGGTGTGCAGCGCGGCGGTGTAGTACAGCGTCTCGAACGACTTGGCGGCCGAATCGGCCTGGCGGAAATCGAAGCTGCTCTCGCCCTTGCGGGCCAGGGTCACGCTCCACCAGCCGGTCGGGTAGCATGGCTGCGGGAACGGCAGGGTCTTGAACGAACCGAAACCGGCCTTGCCCATCTCGGCGCGCATTTCGTTGATCAGGTCCAGCTGCATCAGCGGCGACTCGGACTG
>Ga0308171_1004903_pt1 | contig 10572 bp, 6 predicted proteins | sample PhyGR1_FD_202135 | JGI IMG/M metagenome (GOLD analysis project Ga0308171, IMG submission 202135) | Phyllosphere microbial communities from UC Gill Tract Community Farm, Albany, California, United States - DLSLSG.R1 | ecosystem: Host-associated > Plants > Phyllosphere > Unclassified | place: USA... | reverse complement strand
AGTTTTCTCCCAGATAGACGCGGCGTACGTCTTCATTCGCGACAATCTCCTCGGGGATGCCTTCCATCAGCACCTGGCCCGAATGCATGATATAGGCCCGGTCGATGACCTCAAGGGTTTCGCGAACGTTATGATCGGTAATCAGCACGCCGATGCCGCGATCCTTGAGATGAGAGACCAGATCGCGAATTTCACCGACGGCGATCGGATCGATACCGGCAAGCGGCTCGTCGAGCAGGATGTAATTGGGCTGGCTGGCCAGCGCGCGCGCAATTTCCAGACGACGCCGTTCACCACCAGAAAGAGCGAGAGACGGTGAATGACGAAGATGCGAAATACCGAACTCGGCCAGCAGCCCGTCGAGCATGGTCTGGCGATGGTCGTAATCGGGCTCGACCACTTCGAGAGCGGCGAGAATATTCTGCTCGACATTCAGCCCGCGGAAGATGCTGGCCTCCTGCGGCAGATAACCGATACCCAGACGCGCACGGCGATACATCGGCAGTTGCGTGATATCGGCGCCATCCAGCGTGATCGTGCCGGTATCGGGCTGGACAAGCCCGACGATCATGTAAAAGCTCGTCGTCTTGCCTGCGCCGTTCGGCCCCAGGAGGCCGACAGCCTCGCCACGCTGCACCTGGATCGACACATTGCGAACGACCTGGCGCTTTTTATAGCTCTTGCCGATGCCGTGTGCGATCAGCCCCGTCTGCACCTGTGGGTCGTCCATGATTTCGTGCAGGAGAACGGTCTCGTTATCGCTCATGGATGTGTGTCTCCGGGCTTGCTGCTCGAGGCTTCATTGGGAATGACCATACCCTCGACGCGCTGGCCCGGTGCCGGATTCATGATCGCAACGCCCGTTTTCATATTCACGATGGCCGAGGCGCCGTTATTCTGGTTCTGGCCGCTGGTTACATGCACATGGCCGATCAGGCGCGCCATCTGCGTGTCGAACACATAGACACCACGGTCGCCAGTCGCGGTCTCGTTGGGTGTGCGCAGCATGACATGCCCCCAGGCATAGGCGCGGTCGAGCTTGGACGAACGTTGAGCCGTACCGGAACCACCGTTGGGGCTGGCAGCATCCCTCGCAGGGGCAGGCGCCGCGCTGTCAGGCTTGCTGAAAGCCACCAGAACATCTGCCTTGATGCGTTTGCCGTCATTGGTGGTGACGGTGGCATCGCCACGCCCGACCGACATGCGTGTATTGGCATGATATTCCATCACGTCGCGCGCCGTCATGACATCCTGAGGGGTAGTCAGTTTGAGCGCTTTGCCGGTCATGACCAGAACGGCCTGATCGATGTCGTAAAGGGCTTTGTCGCCCCAGGCCTGATCGGTGGTTGTGTAGATATGCACATGCCCGATCGCCTCCATGCGGTACAGCTCCATCGAGCCTCCCATGGCGCCATCGCCGTCGCTCTTCTGACCATCCGTCTTGGTATCGTTCGGCGGCGGAGCGTTCGGATCCGGAGCCTTCTTGCGCAGGAAGCCGATAAGCTGGTCGGCGTCGATGGTCACATCGCCGCGTATGGCGCGCGCCTGATCGACGAAAGTGACCGTCTGGGCATCGTGATCATAGGTCTGGGGGCCAGCCGAGCTGATCTGAACCTGCTCGCCATGAGACATGTCGATGGCCTGAGCCAGTGCCTGCGAACTGGAAAAGCCGAAAAGCGAGGCACCGGGAAGCGGCAGACCCACCAGAAGCGAAGTCAGTGTCAGGGCAGGGATGAGGCGACGCATCATGGGGCCTTGTGTGCGGGTGAAGTAAGAGCAGGCATGGCATCCTGACGGTCATCATTGCGGATGACGCGTTGCGGTCCGACAAATTGCAGCAGATTATCGTGCTGGTCGATAAAATAGCCTTGTGCGTCGAGGATGCCAAATGGCCCTTCGGCATGCACCCAGTCATTCGAGGAAATGACGCTGCGATGCAGGTCGATATCGGCAGTGAGCCCGTTGAGCAGTGTGCCGTCGTCGCGATAGAGCACGACGTGATCGGTAAGGTTGAGTGTCTGCTGATGCTGCATGTACACGCCCTTATCCGCCTTGATCTCGGCCCAGCCGCCTCCCGCCATATGGGTGTCGGCAACCGGATCGACCAGATCGATACGGTCGGGGCCGTTCTGATGGGCGATACGAGCCGTTACCATATAGGGGCGATCATGGGCATCAAGGCCGCGATAGATCGCGCCTTCCAGATTGCCACTTTCGACGCGCATCTGGGCCATTTCCTGCATCACAGCGCGATTGGCGCTGAGCCAGCGTGCGATTTCGGGCCAGACGGCAATCGAGCCCAGAAGCAGGGCGGCGAGTAAAGGCAGAGCCCATTTCGCGGTATCGAGCAGGCGACGACGGGACGCGAGATCGGATGAGGTAGGAATGGCGCGCTGTCTCGCCTGTCCCTGCTCGCGCATGGCGTCGCGCAGGGCAGCCAGCTTGGCGGCGTCACGGGCGAAATCTTCGCGTTGCGGTTTTTTGCGCTCGTCTGGGGGAGAGGTCTGTGTCATGCGATCCCCGTTCGCAGCAGGTCGTGAAGGCGCACGATGCCGACCGGGCGACCAGCTTCATCGAGGATGAAAAGACTGTTGATCGCCTTCCGCCGCGCCGTCATCAGATGGATGACCTCCTGAGCGAGGACGTCTCCTTTTGTGGTGATCGGGTCGCGGTTCATGATCTCACCTGCGGTCGCCTCGTCGAGATGACGCGTCAGATCGCCGTCGCTCACCAGCCCGATGAGGACGCCGTCGTCATCAATGATGCCGATACAGCCGAACGCCTTGCGCGTCATTTCCATGATGACATTCGACAAGGTCATGTCCGACCTGCCCAGCGGCATCGCGTCCCCTTCATGCATCAGCCGTCTGACAGGCTTGAGCAAGGCTCCAAGCTTGCCTCCCGGATGAAAGGCGCTGAAGTCGGTCGCGGTAAACCCGCGTCGCTCAAGCAGGGCGATCGCCATGGCGTCGCCCAGGGCCAGCTGCATGATCGTGCTTGTCGTTGGCGCAAGCCCCATGGGGCAGGCTTCACGCGCACGAGGGAGGTGCAGAACGATCGTGCTGGCACGGGCGAGCGTTGAGTCGGGTGAAGAGGTCAAGCCGATGACGGGCAAAGCATGGCGTGCGGCATATTCGAGCAGGACGGCCAGCTCGCTGGTTTCGCCCGATTGCGACAACAGAAGCAGCACGTCCTGCGTATCGATCATCCCGAGATCGCCATGAGCGGCTTCGGCAGGATGCACGAAGAAAGCGGGCGTGCCGGTAGAGGCGAAGGTCGCCTGGATTTTCTTGGCGATATGGCCCGATTTGCCGATGCCGGAGACGACAACGCGGCCTCTGGTGCCTGCGATCAGGGCGATGGCGTCAGCAAAGGCACGACTCAGGGTGTCCGGCGCCATGAGCGCCGATTGCAGGGCGGTAAGCCCCGCTATTTCCGCAGAGAGCGTAGCGCAGGCGCTTTCCAGCGCAGAACTGGGGCCATTTTCCGGGGCGGTCACGAGACGGGAGCCGGATAGGGGAAGCTCGGTCATGCGTTCTCTTCCCGCTTTGCTGGCCTGAGGTCAATCACCGAAGTTCCATCCGGGCAAGGCCTTTCTGTGGCACTGCGCGGATGGAGAGGGAAGCCATGCGGGTTCTGGCGTCGGCCCAGGCAAATAATCAGGCGCGGTGAGAGAAGATATCGGGCTCTTCATAACCGAGAATATCGAGATGCCCCCGAGCCGGCATGAAGTCGTAGCAGGACTGTGCCAGTTCGCGGCGGCCTTCACGGATCAGCAGGGCCTCGAGTTTTGCCCAGAGTGCATGGAGATGCAGCACGTCAGAAGCGGCATAGCTGAGCTGCTCGGGGGTGAGCACTTCGGAACCCCAGTCTGACGTCTGCTGCTGCTTGGCCAGATCGACCCCCAGAAGTTCACGGCAGAGATGCGCGAGGCCATGACGATCAGTGAAAGTGCGCACCAGACGCGCAGCGATCTTGGTGCAGATCACGGGGGCGACGGTAATACCGAGTGCGTGCTGAAGCAGTGCCACGTCGAAGCGAGCGAAGTGCATCAGCTTGGTGACGCTCTCGTCCGACATCAGGGCCTTGAGGTTAGGGCAGTCTTCGTAGCGGCCACCCAGCGATTTTGGGCGAATCTGCACGAGATGCGCCTCGCCATCACCGGCGGAGAGCTGCACGAGGCAAAGGCGGTCGCGATGTGGGTTGAGGCCCATGGCTTCGGTATCGACGGCGACAACCGGACCCAGATCGAAATCATCGGGGAGATCACCATCATAGAGGTGGATCGAAGCACTCGGTGCGGCCATGTTTTGGGAACCCTGGGGCTAGAAAAAACGGAAGCCGACGATTTCTCGTCGGCTTTTCCGTTTTTCGTATGGTGCCCAGAAGAAGACTCGAACTTCCACGTCCTTGCGGACACAGGTACCTGAAACCTGCGCGTCTACCAATTCCGCCATCTGGGCTCAGAGGCTGTCCGGGGCGCCGCTTTTTTGGGCATCCCGTTCGGTGAAGAGGCGTTTACCGGTGTGTGTCGGGGGCGTCAACACCCCCTCTAAAAAAAAGAGGAAAAATTTCATGCAACGCTCTGTCGTCACCGTTTTCGGTGGGAATGGCTTTATAGGTCGTGAGCTTGTGCGCCAGCTTGCTTCAGAAGGGCATCTGATGCGTGTGGCGTCGCGCGCTCCAGATAAGGCCGCCTCGCTGGTGGCGCAGGGGCCATCAGGCGGGATCCTGCCCGTTTATGCCAGTGTAACCGATCCCAGCTCGGTCGAGGCGGCGCTGAACGGTGCGACCGCAGCGATTAATCTCGTGTCCATCCTGACTGAGAGCGGCAAAGCGCGTTTCAAGTCGATCAATGCCGAAGCTCCCGGCAGGGTTGCCCAGCTCGCGCGCCGTGCCGGGGTGACGCGTTTTGTTCAGGTTTCAGCCATCGGTGCTGCGCCGGATGCGCCGTCACTTTACGGAAAGAGCAAGGCCGAAGGCGAAAAGCGGGTGAGGGACGCTTTTCCGGAGGCGACGATTCTGCGCCCGAGCGTGGTGTTCGGCCCTCAGGACCGGTTTCTGAACATGTTCGGGGTGATGGCCAAGCTTTTGCCTGTTCTGCCTGTCTATTATCCCAAGACCCGTCTGCAGCCCGTTTACGTCGAAGACGTCGCCACGGCCGCGCGGCTGTGTCTGACGGGCGAGAGCAGTGCGTCAGACGCTGGCGCGAGGGTGTTCGAACTGGGTGGCCCCGATCAGATGAGCATGGAAGAGATCATGGCCTTTGTTGCGCGCTCAGTGGGACGTAAGCCGCGCCTGCTGGCGATACCGAACGGGGTGGCGATGGCGCAGGCGCGGATCTTCGAAAATCTGCCGGGCAAGTTGCTGACGCGAGACCAGCTCGCCATGCTCGGGCAAGATAATATCGTGACATCCGGTGCTGCTACGCTGCAAACGCTGGGAGTCGCGCCGCAGAGTGTTTATGATCGAGCGCCGGAATATCTGAGCCAAATCAGCGTGTTGAGAACACTTCTCAACTAAAGGGTCCGTATCGGTCCTTTTTTCTCGGGTAACAGATGTTTTTCACGTGAAAAACGTCATTAAGCCGGGTGATTGGTCAGCATTGATGACTTATCGCCCGTTTCGCCTTGTCTTACCTCTGCGTCATGTTTTCGAGAGGCGCTTGTTGCGCCTGCTCGCCCATGGGGAGAACGTGACGTGGCCGAACGGATGCTGCAGTTTGTCTCATTGCCGCAGGAGATGCCTGAGAAGCGTGCGGCCGCCGAACGACGTGAGGATTTCGGTGAAATTTATCGCGGCTTTGCGGTCGAGCGTGCCGAGCAGCAGGCGAGCCGCTGTTCGCAATGCGGCGTGCCCTTCTGCTCGGTGCACTGCCCCCTCGGTAACAATATCCCCGACTGGCTGAAGCTCACCGCCGAGAACCGTCTGGAAGAGGCGTATCGTCTGTCTTCTGCGACCAATACCTTCCCCGAGATCTGCGGTCGCATTTGCCCGCAGGATCGTCTGTGTGAAGGCAATTGTGTCATCGAGAAGGATTTCGAAAGCGTCACCATCGGTGCGGTCGAGAAATTCATCACCGAGACGGCGTTTGACAAGGGTTGGGTAAAGCCGCGCCAGCCGTCACAGGAGCGCTCTCAGAGCATCGGTATCGTTGGCGCTGGCCCAGCCGGTCTGGCTGCGGCGGAATGGCTGCGCGCTCTGGGCTATCAGGTTCACGTCTATGACCGTCACGACCGCATCGGCGGGCTGATGGTTTATGGTATTCCGAGCTTCAAGCTCGAAAAGCACGTCATCGCCCGTCGTCACGAATTGCTCGAGGCGCAGGGTATCGTGTTCCATCTCTCCACGCCGATAGGCGGGGGATCGGGCGAAACATCGTTTGAGAGCCTGCGTGAAAAGCACGATGCGGTTTTCCTTGGAACGGGCGTCTATCGTTCACGTGAGGTTTCCGTGCCGGGCAGCGGTCTGGGCGGCGTGGTGCAGGCGCTCGACTTTCTTACGGCGTCTAACCGTCGTGGTTACGACGAAACGCCCGGTGATGACGCCGTTCTGCACGCCAGAGGCAAGCATGTGGTCGTGATTGGCGGTGGCGATACGGCCATGGATTGCGTGCGCACCTCAATCCGTCAGGGCGCCGAGAAAGTGACCTGCCTCTATCGTCGCGATCGCGCCAACATGCCAGGCTCGGTTCAGGAAGTGAAAAACGCCGAAGAAGAAGGTGTCAATTTCGCCTGGCTTGCCGCGCCTGAGGCTTTTCTGGGCGATGAGACGGTCAATGGCGTGCGCGCTCATAAAATGCGGCTGAGCCTGCCCGATGCGTCGGGCCGCCAATCCGTTGAGGCGATGCCCGATAGCAGCTTTGTCATTCAGGCCGATCTTGTCATCAAGGCGCTTGGCTTCGACCCCGAGGACCTGCCAGGCGAATGGAACGCGCCGGAACTGGCCGTCACCAAATGGGGCACGCTGAAAGTCACGCCGGGTCGCTTCGAGACCAGCGTGCCGGGCGTGTTTGCGGGCGGCGACATCGTGCGCGGCGCCTCGCTTGTTGTCTGGGCCATTCGGGACGGACGTGAAGCTGCAGCAGAAATGCACCAATTCCTCTCTGCAAAAGAGAACGCGACAGCAGATCAGGCCGCACGACTGGTAGCGGCGGAGTAAGGGCCATGACCGAGAAGAGCTATATCGAGTCCTATCAGGACAATGTTCGTGCCCTCGAAGGCCTTTACGATCCGACCACGGAGCGCGATGCCTGCGGCGTAGGCCTCGTGGCCGCTCTTGACGGCAAGCGTCGTCGTGACGTGGTTCTGGCCGGTATCGCTGCGCTCAAGGCGCTGTGGCATCGCGGCGCGGTCGATGCCGATGGCAAGACCGGCGACGGCGCGGGCATCCATGTCGAAATCCCGCAGGATTTCTTCGCAGAGGCCATTCACAGCGCAGGTGACGATCATATCGAGGGTCGCATCGCCGTTGGCATGATCTTTCTGCCCAAGACCGATCTGGCGTCGCAGGAAGAAGGTCGCGCCATCATCGAGAGCGAGATTCTCGATTTCGGCTACGGCATTTATGGTTGGCGTCAAGTGCCGATCGATACGGCCTGCATCGGTGAGAAGGCCAATGCGACCCGACCCGAGATCGAGCAGATCATGGTGCGTAATCGCCTCAACCGCTCCGAGGCCGAGTTCGAGCGCGATCTCTACGTGATCCGTCGGCGCATCGAGAAGGCTGCCGAGAAAGCGCATGTCGATCTCTATGTGTGTTCGCTCTCCTGCCGCTCGCTTATCTATAAGGGCATGTTCCTTGCCGAGAATCTGACGGATTTCTATCCCGATCTTCTCGACGAGCGTTTTGTCTCGCGGTTTGCGATCTATCACCAGCGCTATTCGACCAACACCTTCCCGACCTGGAAGCTGGCCCAGCCTTTCCGCCGTCTGGCGCATAATGGCGAGATCAACACGCTCTCAGGCAATGTGAACTGGATGCGCAGCCACGAGACCCGTCTCGCGAATGCCGAACTCGACCCGTATATGAGCGATCTCAAGCCTGTGGTGCAGGCTGCGGGGTCGGATACGGCGATGTTCGACAATGTGTTCGAGCTGCTTACCCATGCCGGTCGTGACGCTCCCATGGCCAAGACGCTCATGGTACCGGCCAGCGCCGGTGGCAGTGCGTCTATGACAGACAAGCATCGTGCGCTGTTCTCCTATTGCAATGCTGTGATGGAGCCTTGGGACGGTCCGGCCGCCATCTGCGCGACCGATGGTCGCTGGATCGTGGCTGGTCTCGACCGCGCCGGTCTGCGCCCGCTGCGTTACACCATTACCCAGGACGATCTGCTGATCGTCGGGTCCGAAGCGGGCATGGTGCGGGTGAAGGACGATAATACCCGCATGAAGGGGCGTCTCGGGCCGGGGGAAACGCTGGGTCTCGATCTGCAGGAAGCCAAGCTTTATGCGCCGCAAGAACTGCTCGATCTTCTAGCCGAGCGTCAGGATTTTACGTCCTGGACCAAGAATATTCGTAATATCAGCTCTGTGGTGCGTGGTGACGTCGCCGAGCCGGTACTTTTCACGCCCGATCAGCTGCGTCGTCGTCAGCTGGCCATGAGCCTCACCCATGAGGAACTGGAGACCATTCTCCACCCCATGGTCGAGACCTCGGCAGAGGCCATCGGGTCGATGGGTGACGACACGCCGCTTCAGGTGCTGTCGAGTACCTATCGCGGGCTGGCTCATTATTTCCGTCAGGGCTTCAGCCAGGTCACGAACCCGCCGATCGATTCATTGCGCGAAATGAACGTGATGAGTCTCGTTACGCGTCTGGGCAATCTGGGAAACATCCTCGACCAGTCGCCTGAGCAATGCGATCTGCTTCAGCTCCCGAGCCCGGTGCTGACCACAGGCGAATTTGAGGCGCTGCGTAATTTCTGCGGCAAGGATGGCGCGACGGTCGATTGTACCTTCCGTGCGGCCGATGGCGAAGCCGGACTGCGCGATGCCATCGCCCGTATCCGCCATGAAGCCGAAGATTACGTGCGTGGTGGCTGTACCCATCTCTTCCTCTCCGATGAAGGGCAGAATGAAGAGCGCGTTGCGATCCCGATGATCCTCGCGACTGCTGCCGTCCATATCCATCTCGTGCGTCAGTCGCTGCGCACTTTCACCTCGCTCAATGTACGGTCCTCCGACGTGATGGACGTGCATGGCATGGCGGTAACGGTGGGCGTGGGCGCCACGACCGTAAACCCCTATCTGGCGCAGGAATGCATAGCTGATCGTCTGCAGCGCGGGCTGTTCGGTGATCTCTCACTGCGCGAGGCGGTCGAGCGTTATCGCAAGGCGCTCGACAAGGGTCTGCTCAAGATCATGTCGAAATCCGGCATCTCGATCGTCTCGGCCTATCGTGGCGGCTATAATTTCGAAGCCATCGGTTTGTCCCGTGCGCTGGTGGCAGAGTTCTTTCCCGGCATGCCCTCGCGCATTTCCGGCATCGGCCTGCCGGGTCTGGCGCGCAATGCGCTCAAGGCTCATGAAACCGCCTATGCGGGTGGCGTCGATGCGCTGCCGATCGGCGGCCTCTACAAGCTGCGTCGCAAGGGCGAGGTTCACGCCTTTGGCGGTCAGCTGATCCACATGCTCCAGACCGCCGTCTCCACTGACAGCTTCTCGCTGTTCAAGCGCTATGCCGATGCCGTGCGTCGCCAGCCGCCAACCGCATTGCGCGATCTGCTCGATTTCCGCCGGGTTCGTGAGTCGATCCCGGTCGAGGATGTCGAGAGCATCACCGCAATCCGTCGTCGTCTCGTGGCGCCGGGCATCTCGCTGGGGGCGCTCAGCCCAGAAGCGCATGAGACGCTCGCCATTGCCATGAACCGCATCGGTGCCAAGTCGGATTCGGGTGAGGGTGGCGAAGATGCGTCGCGCTTCACGCCGCGTGCGAATGGCGACAATGCCAGCTCCAAGATCAAGCAGGTCGCTTCGGGTCGTTTCGGTGTGACCGCCGAGTATCTGAATAATTGCAGCGAGATCGAGATCAAGGTCGCACAGGGCGCAAAGCCCGGTGAAGGCGGGCAGCTGCCCGGCTTCAAGGTGACGGAACTCATCGGCAAGCTGCGCCACGCCACGCCGGGTGTAACGCTGATTTCGCCACCGCCGCATCATGACATCTACTCGATCGAGGATCTGGCGCAGCTCATCTACGATCTGAAGCAGATCAACCCGGAAGCAACCGTAACGGTCAAGCTGGTCGCCCGTACCGGCATCGGCACCATTGCCGCCGGTGTGGCCAAGGCCAAGGCCGACGCTATCATGATTTCGGGCCATTGCGGCGGCACGGGTGCCAGCCCGCAATCCTCGATCAAATATGCCGGTCTGCCGTGGGAAATGGGGCTGACCGAGGCCAATCAGGTGTTGACGCTCAACCGTCTGCGCCATCGCGTGACGCTGCGTACCGATGGCGGTCTCAAGACCGGGCGTGACGTGGTGATGGCTGCGATGCTGGGCGCCGAGGAGTTCGGTATTGGCACGGCTGCGCTCGTGGCCATGGGCTGCATCATGGTGCGTCAGTGCCATT
>Ga0308171_1004899_pt1 | contig 10581 bp, 15 predicted proteins | sample PhyGR1_FD_202135 | JGI IMG/M metagenome (GOLD analysis project Ga0308171, IMG submission 202135) | Phyllosphere microbial communities from UC Gill Tract Community Farm, Albany, California, United States - DLSLSG.R1 | ecosystem: Host-associated > Plants > Phyllosphere > Unclassified | place: USA... | reverse complement strand
AGAAACACCTTCGCCTGAACATCAGCCAGCAGGTGCGTAACATCCTCAAAAGCCGCCAGATCGGTGCGACCTGGTATTTTGCTTTTGAGGCGTTTGAAAACGCCGTGCTGACCGGCGACCCGCAGATTTTCCTTTCCGCTTCGCGTGCGCAGGCGGAGGTTTTCCGCTCATATATCGTCAACATCGCCCAGGAATATTTCGGCATCACGCTCACCGGCAACCCTATCCGCCTGAGCAATGGCGCAGAGCTGCGCTTTCTGTCTACAAACAAGAATACGGCGCAGTCATACAGCGGCCACCTCTACTGTGACGAATATTTCTGGGTTCCAAACTTCGCGCGGCTGAATGAAGTGGCCTCTGCGATGGCCACACACGACAAATGGCGCACCACCTACTTTTCAACGCCGTCAGCCAAAACGCATCAGGCTTACCCGTTCTGGACCGGCGAAGAGTGGAAAAAAGGCAGTAAAAAGCGCGCCGCCGTGGTGTTCCCCACGTTTAACGCCATGCGCGACGGCGGACGCCTCTGCCCGGATGGCCAGTGGCGCTATGTCATCACGATGGAAGACGCCATTGCCAACGGCTTCAACCTTGCCAGCATCGACAAGCTGCGCAACCGCTACAGCAAAGACACCTTCGATATGCTGTACATGTGCGTGTTCGTTGACAGTAAGGACGCGGTATTCAGCTTTTCCGACCTGGAAAAATGCGGCACGGATATCACGTTCTGGCAGGACCACGACCCGAAAGCGCGCCGCCCGTTTGGCGATCGTCCGGTCTGGGGCGGTTATGACCCTGCCCGTTCCGGCGACCTTTCAACCTTCGTGATTATGGCCCCACCGGTGCTGGGCGGTGAGAAGTTCCGCGTGCTGGCGATCATTAACTGGCGCGGCATGAACTTCCGCCATCAGGCCAGCGAGATCAAAAAACTCTTTGCCAGGTACAACTTCACCTATCTGGGCGTAGACGTGACCGGCATCGGTCAGGGCGTTTATGACAACATCCACCCCTTTGCCATGCGCGTGCTGAAACCTATCCGCTACGACCTGAGCACAAAAAATCGCCTGGTACTTAAAGCGGCAGATGTTATTGAAAGCGGACGCATTGAATGGGATGCAGATCTGAAAGAGGTGGCCGCGTCGTTTATGTCCATCCGGCGCGCCGTCACGAAATCAGGCAGCGCGGTGACCTTCGTCGCTGATCGCACGGCAGAAACCGGCCACGCAGAGGCAGCCTGGGCAATTATGCACGGGCTGGACAATGAGCCGCTCAACTACGAGCACAAACCTAAATCCAAATGGAAGTTTCAGAAGGCAGCATGAAAAAACGATATAAGCAACGCGCCAGCGGCGCACAGCAGGCGGCAGGTAAGCGCAAAATGTCCGTGCTGCGCTTCGGCAAGCCTGAACCGGTACTGACCACCGGCACCGATTACCGCGACGTCTGGTATGACAACGATTTTGATCACTACAGTCTGCCGATTGACCGCCTTGCGCTGGCGCAGCTGGTAAACCTCAACGGCCAGCACGGTGGCATTCTGCACGCGCGCAAAAACATGGTGCTGTCGGATTATCTGGGCGGCGGTCTGACGTTTGACAGCCTTGAAGCTGGCGCGATGGATTTGCTGACGTTCGGGGATTTGGGGCTTGTAAAAATCCGCAACGGCTGGGGCGACGTTGTTGCCCTGGAACCCATGCCCGGCCTGTATATGCGCCGCCGCAGGGACGGTGAATTTGTGGTGCTGCAGCAGGGTGAACCGCTGGTTTACGCTGAAGAGGATGTGATTTTTATCCGGATGTATGACCCGCAGCAGCAGATTTACGGCCTGCCGGATTATATCGGCGGCATTCACTCAGCCCTACTCAACAGCGAAGCGGTGATTTTCCGCCGCCGGTATTATCACAACGGCGCACACACCGGCGGCATTCTCTACACCACAGACCCGAACATGACGGATGAGGTTGAAGAAGAGATAGAGCAGCAGCTGGCCAACAGCAAGGGGATCGGCAACTTCAGCACTATTCTGGTGAACATCCCCGGCGGCGATAAGGAAGGCGTGCAGTTTATCCAGATGGGGGATATTGGCGCGAAAGATGAATTTGCCAACGTGAAGAACATCAGCGCGCAGGACGTGCTGAACGCGCACCGCTTTCCGGCTGGCCTTGCGGGGATCATTCCGCAGAACACTTCTGGCCTGGGTGACCCGGAAAAGGTGGAAGCCACCTATAAGAAAAACGAGGTTGCTCCACTCCAGCGCCGACTGATGATGGCGGTGAACGGTGATCCGGAAGTACCGGAACACCTTCACCTGAAATTTGCCCAGCAATCAAAGAACAAGGATGCGGCATGAGGCGTAATCGGATAAAATCCAGGCAAACTTACAACGCCGGAGCCGCAAATATGCGCGTGTTAAAAATTGAGTGCCCAGAGTGCAAATCAAAGGCGGTCATCCGTAAAACAAATCGCAAACATCGCGATATTGCTGATATTTATTGCTCATGTGCAGACGTTGAATGTGGACATACTTTTGTTATGAATTTGACGTTTTCCCACACAATCAGCCCTAGCGCCAAAAAAGGCGATTTACTGATTCAGCAGGTAATCAGCGGCATGTCAGCAGAACAAAAACAGCTGACTTTAAAACTTCTGCAGGCATCTTAATAAGAACGCCCCTCACTAACTGGGGCGCTTCTCCTCGCTTCGCTTTTCAGGTCAGCTAAAAGGTCTTCCGTCAGTTCACCCAGCCATTCATCAAGTAATGCGCGGCGTTTATCTTCCACCAGTGAATGAGTCATCATTTTCACTATAAAATCAATCCGTTCCACCTTAACTATCTGACTTAACGACGCAGACATTTCAACCTCCCTTACATTAAACACTGTATAACCATACAGTATAATATTCATTACGAAATATGAATCCTTTTTTGGGATTTATCTACTATAAACATGAGCTAACACCTTGAATTAGCCCGAAGACCACCCCGGCCAGCAATCATTTTCATTGGTATCAGCAACGTCTATAAGCCGCTGCGCCTGATATTTCAAAAGCCCATGCCCCCTGAAAGAGATCGCGGCCCCGCTTAAAAGCCGGTCAATTTCTTCCTCACTGCCCTCAAACCCCCTGGCTTTCAGCTCCACTTCTAACCTGCGTCGCTTCGGCTCCGTACAGTTATTGACAGAACTCCAAGGGGCGGCGTTGCCGCCATGAAAACCAGCCTCCGCTGGCGCTTCGGCCTGTTTGGCTATTTTTTCCCACTTAACCAGACGGGTGAGCACTTCGGAATTTGCGAATTTAGGTGAGTAAATCCCCTGCACGCGCTGTACGTCTTCACCGTATTCATTACCCATTTCGGTGATTTCATAACAAAGGCGGATCATTAGATCTTCGCGCGCAACCAGCGGACCTCCCTGCGCCATTGTGTAGGATGCCCAGCAGCTGGCCACTGACGCAGAAGCCAGCACCGCATCCATCTGCGGGTTATCCAGCTGCGCATCACCCAGGCGGCGCAGTTCGCGCCAGACAGTGACCGGCGCGCCGCCTATCTGCTGAAACTGACGTATGCGCCAGCGAGACGCCCACGCTGAAACAGCCTTCGCCATTTCACGCATGTTTTCCCCGGTTTCATCGTCTTTCTCACCGTCCAGCGCAAAGCCGTCGATGTTTTTTGAAATGTATTTCGCTATGTAGCCCGTTGCGCTGCCCTTCTCAGGATCGATAGGCTCAGCGTGAAAGCGGGCTTTTCGTGAAGCATCAGAGTTCATTTCGTGCGCATCTTCTTCGCGTGCATAACGGGCCATGATATCGCCCACTCGCTGGATGTTTTCAGGCAGCATAAACAGCAACATATGCCAGTGCGGCGTTCCGTCGTGATGAGGCTCAACCACACGAAAACCAAAAACATGAATATCCTCACGGGAAAGCGCTGCGCGGATTTTTGACCAGACCTTACACAGATACCGCTGCGTATCTTTGGGACTGGAGCCGTTCCATTGCGAGACAAAACCGCCCTTGCTGTAAGCGGCGTGGTACCTTGACGGTGCGGTCATGGTGTAGAACATCCCCACACACCCCGTTTCATCGGCCACATCTTCAAAGCCGCGCATTCTGGTCATTAGCTCACGGCGGCGTATCGCCGGATTGGCCACGCTGCGGTTAACCATTTCATCCATCGCAATCCGGTCACCATCCTGATTAATCAGGTCGAATCGCTTCAACGCCTCACGGTTTCGCTTCTTCTGCTCTATCCATTCGGCCAGCGTTCCGCGTGACACATAGGGCGAGGCTGATTTCTGTACCTGCCCTACCGCTATAGCCATGTGCTCACGCTGCAGATCGCGCATCTGCTTTAATCGCCCACGCCACCATTCAGGCGCTGTCATGCGCAAAATGCCCGACTGCGCCTTACGCAACGACAGCTCACCTTTACTGGAACCGTATTCCGCCCAGTAAGGTGGCTGCGTGCCTGTCAGCGCGGCCAGCTCAGCCACATAGCGATAAGCAACGCGGGTTACAGTCACTTCATCCGCTTCCTGCGGTAGTGAAACTTTACTGACAAAATCGGCCATGCTTAGCGAAAGGAAGGAGGCGACTTTATAGGACAGGTCGCGCAGCTCCTGCCGGTCCAACGTTGGCAGGCGATCAAGCTGTTTGATAAAAGGCAGCTCATGCTGTGCCGCATCGTTAAGGCGGTAGCGGCTGCGGACAAGCTGCAGGCGTGGTAATACATTCTGGCCTACTGTCTGGCGAAGAAATGCATTAGCCCGGCGACGGCCATTTTGTGCAGAAAATATTTTGGTGTAACGGTCAGCAAAATAACCGGCAAGGTAATCCGGAATTTCGTGTAAGAAGGGGCTGCGCCAGTCGTGGTCTTCAGGATTAAGATTCCATAAACGACGCTCTGAAAGAGACATGCCAGCAGGCGCAGACATGCCAAAAAACTCACGCCGCTGACGATCTACGGCGTGATATTCACCCTGTAACAAATCAGGCTGCACTTCAGACATGGCCAGCCTGCTGCGCGCTCAACTTTTCAAATGCAACATCTGTCAGCTCCGCAAGGCGTCGCGTTTCACTGACGAATGCAGCAAACGTATCCATATCGCCCTTAAGTACAAGCCGCCCGGTGACGTCCGAAATGAGATCACGCAGCAGCAAAATCTTACTGCTGTAAATGGCCATAGTCAGCGGCACATGCTCCCTAACACCCTCGACTTCCATCCACCCCAGTCTTTCCAGCGCAACAAGCGCGTCTTCGCCTGGCTGTTTATTTCTGATTGCACGAAGGAAATAAACATCATCAATCTTGACTCTCATAACGCTGCGCCCTCCGCTTTAACGGATGGCTTTCCCACAGCGATAATTTCAGGCGCATTACTGCTGCCGCCGGTAGCAGCACCAACGGATCGGGCAACAGAAATCTTATGCAGGTCAAAACGGCGGTGACCATACTGGGAATGCGTCATATCGCTGTCGCTGTTTGAAGCTATGACCGGGTAACCTTTGTCTGTAAGGCTCTCCAGCATGGCTGCTAACCGCTGCTGACAGGCCGCGTCAAAGTCAGCTGAATGATATTTGGTAAAACTGCTTTTACCTGCTGCAGGGTTGTACGGCGGATCGCAGTAAATCACATCGCCTGAACCGACCAACTCCAGAGTTTCAGTGAAGTCAGCACAGACGAAAGATGCGCGCCTTGCCTTCACAGCAAAAGCGCGCACTTCGTTTACAGGAAAGTAAGGTGATTTATATTTACCAAATGGGACGTTAAATTCACCACGCAGGTTATAACGGCACATCCCGTTATAGCCGTGGCGGTTCAGATAAAGGAAGCTGGCAGCAAGCTCTACAGCCGATAAACCACCATGATTAAGGCGGGTGCGCACGCAGTAATAAAACTCGCCGCGCTGTGATTCATTGCCAACACTTCCGGCAGCAAACAGCGCTTCAAGCTCAGTCAGTAGCGCATCTGTGTGGTGCGCCATCATGACATACGCATTAACCAGCTGATGATTCGCATCGGCGATCAGATAAGCGTCATAATCCGTGTTCATCATGACAGCACAGGAACCGGCGAACGGCTCAACCAGTCGCTTACCGGCTGGCAGATGCTTCAGCAATTCAGGCATTACGCGGGTTTTACTACCGGCCCATTTCAGCGGTGGCTTAACACTCATAGCTCACCCCAAAATACATATAACTGCGCGCATCTGATGGGCTGACAGGCTTGATTGACAGCACAGCATATTCACCAGCATTTGGTATTACGACTTCTGCAGGCAGGACGTGAGTCACAACCGCCGCCCACTCCCGCCCGGTATACCGATCATTAGCGTATTCCAGCAGCGCCAGCACATCCCCGACTTTAAAATCACGGTCATTTTTTCGCAGTTCCGCTTTTTTACTTCCATCAAGCACCGCGTTTAAATGCGACGGCGCTATTTTCAGGTGATGCTGCCTTATTGCCATAACGCACCGCCTTTGCCATCAATCGCTTCGGCTTCCTGCCGGATCAGTTCAACAATCTCAACAGCTGACAGCCCTTTATTAGCCGCATGCGTAGCGAGACGATCAAGGCGGCCAGACAGCTTAGTTGCCATATCTTTGCCACCCTCAACACGCGCCTGCTTGCACAGCTCCTGTACCAGTTCATTGCTGCCGGCCGTTTCTTTTTTTATATCCTGACGGGTCATTCTCATGGCGTTTACTCCATTTTAGAGCGCACGAATCCCCGGCCATCCGATGGAAAGCCAAAAAAACGTGCGACGGGTATTAGTGTTTAAACAGCGAATTAAGGATCGAGGAACGGAAAGGCTTCATACGCATCTGCGACTGGTTAGGTGATGACAGCGAATGTAATTCGTAAGATACGCTCCACCATGAACGGATAAGCGCCACAATGGGCGATGCTCCAAGGAAGCCCGCGGCAAAATAAATCGCGCGGATTGCGCTCAGTGCTTCAGTCTGCTGTGTATGGGTTTCCGCCTCGCGGAATGCACGACACCAGAAAGCAGAACTTACGAGCAGCCACTGAATTTTATCGTCCAGGTGGATAGTGTCATTGAAGACGAATTGTTTAAGCGCGACTGTGCTGCCTTCGGCGTCACACTTGCTCAGGAAGAATTCCGCATAATCCGGGTTAACGCCCCAGTCGCGGAAATCTTCAAGCAGCCCTTTTTTTTCTACGGTGATGATATTCATAACATTTCCTCAGTGGGCGCGATTGTCAGCGGGTTTACGCAGCTGCTGCCGCGCCTTTATCAGCTCATGTACTGGTGTTCCCGGTACAGTGGGCACTGATCGCGCTGCGTTCAGCGCGCTCGGTGATGGTTTCTTTACCTGTTGAAACGCCAGCGGCCCCAGCCCGTTGAACATTTCAACCATGCATTTCAGACGCTGCAGGCCGCGCTTAATCTGGTGTAATTCGTGGTCAGTGAACTGGCCCCACGAATAACGACAGTGACGCGCCTTTAAGCCTGCGGCGTGCAGAATAATTCCGCGCTGATGTTCGCTAAGCCGCTCCCATATGCTGTATGCCTGTGTGCTATGGCCAGAAACCATCTGGCGCAGCACCCCCAGCCATTTTTCATCGTTTGCATTCATGCTTTGCCTCATGATTTTTACGGGTTAATGCTGGATTCCAGCGCTGCCCGTTTGGCAGCTGGATGGTGCCGTGGCCATACGCAGGCAGCTGCTTCGATGGCGACTGGCGCTTTAGCAGATTCACGAATACGAACATGTTCACCTCACGCAACGATGCCAGACATTGAGGCGCTTACCACATCAACGGCAGCAGCCAATACCGGCACGGTTTGAAAACGACTTTCAACGGAATAGACGAGTAAAGACAGGCTGCGGATAGCATCACTGGCTCTGTTAAGAATCTGATTGCGGCGTGCAACGGTCATCTTTTCCGTTGAAACCGCTTCCCCGGCGATTACCCCGACACTGGCAACAGCAGTTAATGCACAAAACTGCATGTTTTCAGGTCTGGCGTTGTTGACCGGTACAGAAGGCTGACAATTAATCTGACGCAGAAAACCGTCCAGAATGGTTGGGTCTTCAGTGAGATCGATGATCGCCAGCAGTTCAGGTAATGTCAGTTGGTGCGACTGGTCCGGGTTCAGCTTGTTGCGCAGTGTTGCCGGTTGCATACCAACTTTTTTAGCCAGGTCTGTGACGTTATGTGCCAGCGAAAACTGGCGGCAGGCATCATCAAGATAGTTTCGTACTGAAACTTTATAATCGTACATGATTCGTACCTTACGAATTGTTAGCCTGAATTACGCATGAAGAGAAATGCGGCATTCGCTTAACGCTTCAACAGTAAGTGCAGCCATATTCACTTCTACGCGTGAACGTGGCTTGTCACCTTTCCCACGAATCGGAAGACGGCCATCGCGGATCATGTCTCTTGCAGTACCCATCGCCGTTCCTGTTAAGCGGCAGTACTCATCAAGTGGAAGGTAAGGTGTCGGAATGGTGATTGTAATGTTAGGACGCATAAGGCAAACTCCCCGATTCGGCTGAATGCTGTAACATTCAGTGATATTCAACATTTAGCAAACTACGGAGAGACTCTAATTAGAGTTATGCAAAATTGCAAGGTAATTTTGCAAAAACCTAATCGAGAAAAGGCTAATGAGCAAATTCCCCTTTGAACAAGCTGGTCATAGTAGTGATGTGTTAGACCGCATTACCGAGGCTTATGGCTTCTCTCAAAAGCTTCAACTTGCAGATCATTTCGATATGGCTGCCAGTAGTTTATCCGCACGGTTCAAGCGCGGGACGTTCCCAGCCGATATGGTCGTTAGATGTGCAGCTGAGACTGGCGCATCACTGGAATGGCTGACGACAGGACACGGCAAGAAGTTCGATAATGACGAAACGGACATCATGAAGTTTGCAAGAATGAAACTTGTAGATGGCCAACTGTTTGAGTCGGGCTATGTAATGTTCGACAAAGCCTTTTTTCGTCCAGGTGTCCCCCTTCCCTCAGACCCATTTTGTTTAATAGACGATAAATATCAGTACATAGTTGATCGTACATATGCAGAGGTATTTGACGGTGAATGGTTGGTAAATATCGAAGGTAAAGTGAGTGTTCGTAATCTTGTTCGCATCCCTATTAAAAAAGTGCGGGTAAGCGGGGTCGGAATGGCTTTTGATTGTGCTATCGATGATATTCAGATTATCGGGCGCATAGTATTAACTATAACAAGCTGACTATGAGTATTCGTAAACAACCTGATGGTAAGTGGTTGCTAGATTTCTACCCTGAAGGTAAACCGAAAGGAAAACCGAGTAAGCGCATACGCAAGACGTTTTCCACTAAAGGCGAGGCCATTGCGTATGAAAATTATGTAATGGAGACATTAGTCGAGAAGCCCTGGTTAGATGGTAAAGAAGATCGCCGCAAACTATCTGAACTTGCTCAGCAATGGTTCGATGAACACGGCATCACCCTGGACGATGGCACAAAACGTCTTAAGGCGATGAAGTTTGCCTGTGAGAGCATGGGCAACCCGCTTGCCCATGAATTTAGTTCTACTATGTTTTCCGTTTACCGAAAAAAGAGGTTATCAGGCGAGATCACCAGGACGGCCAGAGTACAGAAAGTATCACCACGTACCATGAATCTTGAGCTGGCTTACTTTCGCGCAGTATTCAATGAACTCAAGCGCTTGGGTCATTGGAAAAAGGATAATCCATTAGAAAGCCTTCGCCCCTTTAAATCTGAAGAGGCAGAATTAGCCTATCTGGAGGCTAATGAGATCACCCGCTTGCTTGAAGAATGTAAAAAAAGCAGGAATCCCCATGTTTTTCACGTTGCCCTTATTTGCTTGGTTACCGGTGCCAGATGGGATGAAGCTGAATCCCTAACGACTAAGCAAATAAGAAATCTGAAAATCAGCTTTATAAAAACCAAAGGTAATCGAAACCGTACTGTACCCATTAGCCAGGAGGTTTATGACAGCATCCCTAAACCTGAAAAACCTGGACGCTATTTTGATTCATGCTATTCAGCTTTTCGCAGCGCCGTTAAGCGTTCAGAATTCGAGCTACCAGATGGTCAGCTGTCTCACGTTCTACGGCATACTTTCGCCTCTCACTTTATGATGAACGGTGGAAACATACTTGTTCTACAGCGCATTCTAGGGCACACAGACATAAAGATGACTATGCGATATGCACATTTTGCCCCCAGTCATTTGCAGGAAGCGATTACCTTAAACCCTATGTCGAAAATTGCCCCCTTTTCGTCCCCTCAGAACTCAAAAGACCAGTAACTTCCATTAATATTCGTTTTGTGATTTCTTAGCTTTTCAGTAAGTTACTGTTTTATAAGGGCCGGGCAGCGTTCTCATAATCGCTTGGTCGCTGGTTCAAGCCCAGCAGGGGCCACCAAATTTCACCATAAAAAACAGTCAGTTAAGCCGCTCATTAAAGCGGTTTTTTTGTATCTGAATTTCTGAGTGGCGGTAAAGTGGCGGTGCATTTTCCTCAACAGCCTTATCATGCCGCTGCTGATTGCTTTAAGCAGGTGGAACAAAACTACTAAACAAAGCAAAAAACCTCAGAAGT
>Ga0308171_1004890_pt1 | contig 10590 bp, 5 predicted proteins | sample PhyGR1_FD_202135 | JGI IMG/M metagenome (GOLD analysis project Ga0308171, IMG submission 202135) | Phyllosphere microbial communities from UC Gill Tract Community Farm, Albany, California, United States - DLSLSG.R1 | ecosystem: Host-associated > Plants > Phyllosphere > Unclassified | place: USA... | reverse complement strand
CGCCGCCGTGCAGGTGAAGGCGGCCCTGGAAGCGACGGTTGAACTGGGCGGCGAACACTATGTGTTCTGGGGTGGCCGCGAAGGCTATGCCTCGCTGGCGAACACGCAGATGAAGCGCGAGGTCGACCACTTCGCGCGGTTCCTCACGATGGCACGCGACTATGGCCGCAGCATCGGCCTGAAGGGCAACTTCCTGATCGAACCCAAGCCGATGGAGCCGATGAAGCACCAGTACGACTTCGACAGCGCGACCGTGGCGGGCTTCCTGAAAGAGCATGGCCTGCACAAGGACTTCAAGCTCAACATCGAGGCGAACCACGCCACGCTCTCCGGCCACACCTTCGAGCACGATCTGCAGGTCGCCTCGGACCACGGCCTGCTGGGCAGCATCGACGCCAACCGCGGCAACGCGCAGAACGGCTGGGATACGGATCAGTTCCCGACCGACCTCTACGACACAGTGGGCGCGATGCTGGTCGTCCTGCGGCAGGGCGGCCTGGAGGGCGGCCTGAACTTCGACGCCAAGTTGCGTCGCGAGTCCACCGACATGGAAGACCTGTTCATCGCCCACATCGGCGGCATGGACGCGTTCGCACGCGGGCTGGAAGTGGCCCACGCGCTGCTCAACGACTCGCCGCTGGAGCAGTGGCGCAAGGCACGCTACGCCAGCTTCGACACTGGTGCCGGCAAGGAGTTCGCGCAGGGCGCGCTCAGCCTCACGGACCTGGCCGCACTGGGTGCCAAGGGCGGTGAGCCCAACCAGACCAGCGGCAAGCAGGAACGCTACGAGAACCTGCTCAACCAGTACCTGCTGCGCTGAGCGCGACAGCTCGCAGCGATGACACCGAACCGGGGAGGGGCAGGGCAATGAACCAGGCAGTGAGCGGTGGGGAGAACACCCGGCTGATCGTACTGATCAGCGTGGTGGCGACGATTGGCGGATTCCTGTTCGGCTTCGACAGCGGCGTGATCAACGGCACCCAGGACGGCCTGCACCAGACGTTCCGGTCAGGCGAGTGGATGCAGGGGTTCGAGATTGCCTCGATGCTGTTGGGCTGCGCCATCGGTGCCTTCAGCGCCGGCCGGCTGTCCGACCGCCTGGGGCGCCGCAACGTGCTGATCATCTCGGCGGTGTTGTTCCTGCTGTCGGCGATCGGGGCGGGTGCGGCGGCGTCCTCGACCCTGTTCATCATCGCGCGGGTGATGGGGGGCTTTGCGGTCGGCGCAGCCAGCGTGATCTCGCCGGCGTACATCGCCGAAGTCGCGCCGGCGCGCTACCGTGGCCGCCTCGCGACGGTCCAGCAGATCGCCATCATCAGCGGGCTCACCGTCGCCTTCCTGTCCAACTATCTGTTGGCAGCCACGGCGGGTGCGTCCACCGAAGCGCTGTGGGGCGGGCATGCGGCGTGGCGCTGGATGTTCTGGATGCAGGCGGTGCCCTCGCTGCTGTTCCTGGCGCTTCTGTTGACCATTCCGGAGAGCCCACGCTACCTGGTGGTGAAGCGCCGCAAGGACGAGGCGCTGCACGTGCTGACGCGGCTGTTCGGCGGTGCCGAGGCACAGGCCAAGCTGGCCGAGATCGACGCCTCGCTGTCGACCGATCACCATCGCCCGCGGCTGTCGGATCTGCGCAGCAAGGCCACCGGGAAGATGCGCCCGATTGTCTGGGTCGGCATCGGCCTCGCCATCTTCCAGCAACTGGTCGGCATCAACGTGGTGTTCTACTACGGCGCCGTGCTCTGGCAGGCGGTCGGTTTTTCCGAGAACGACGCACTGCTGATCAACGTGCTGTCCGGTGCGCTCAGCATCGGCGCCTGCCTCGTCACCGTGCTGCTGATCGACCGCATCGGCCGCAAGCCGCTGCTATGGATCGGCTCGGCCGGCATGGCGGTGTCGTTGGCGCTCCTGGTGGTCGCCTTCGCGAGTGGCTCGCTGGTCGATGGGCGCCTGCAGCTGCCCGGGAGCATGGGCACGCTGGCGCTGGTGGCGGCCAATGCCTACGTGGTGTTCTTCAATCTCTCCTGGGGCCCGGTGATGTGGGTGATGTTGGGCGAGATGTTCCCCAACCAGATCCGCGGCTCGGCACTGGCCGTGGCGGGTGCGGCGCAATGGACCGCGAACTTCGCCGTCACGGTGACGTTCCCCATTCTGTTGGCCGCCATCGGGCTCGCGGCGACCTACAGCCTCTACCTGGCGTCGGCCGTCATCTCGGTCTTCTTCGTGCTCAGGTATGTGCACGAAACCAAGGGCAAGGAACTGGAGCAGATGGAAGGATGAACACGATGACGAATCGACGCCTTACCCACGCCCGCCGTGGCGTGCTGCTGGCCGCGCTGATGGGGGTGTTGGCTGCCTGCGGAAACGATGACAAGGCTGCTGCACCGGCGGCGGCCGATCCGGATCCGTGGCCGCAGGTGGCCTGGCCGCTGCCCCAGGATGCCGCGCTGGAGAAGCGGATCACCGACCTGATGGACACCATGACGGTGGAGGAAAAAGTGGGTCAACTGGTGCAGGGCGACATCGCCAGCATCACGCCGGAGGACCTGCGCACCTACCGGCTCGGCTCGATCCTTGCGGGCGGCAACTCCGATCCTGGTGGCCGCTACGATGCCTCGCCGGCCGAATGGCTGGCGTTGGCCGATGCGTTCTATGCGGCCTCGATGGACACCTCGCAGGGCGGCAAGGCGATCCCGGTGCTGTTCGGCATCGACGCCGTCCACGGGCAGAGCAACATCACCGGCGCGACCCTGTTCCCGCACAACATCGGCCTTGGCGCGGCCCGCAATCCGGAACTGCTCCGCCGTATCGGTGAGATCACCGCGCTTGAAACCCGTGCGACCGGGATGGAGTGGGCCTTCGCGCCGACCGTGGCGGTACCGCAGGACGACCGCTGGGGGCGTACCTACGAGGGGTACTCCGAGTCACCCGAGGTGGTGGCCAGCTATGCGGGCGCGATGGTCGAAGGGCTGCAGGGCAAGGTGGGCTCGCCAGGCTTCCTCGACGGTCGCCATGTCATCGCGTCGGTCAAGCACTTCCTCGGTGATGGCGGCACTACCGACGGCAAGGACCAGGGCGACACCCGGGTCAGCGAGGCCGAGCTGGTGCGCATCCACGCCGCCGGCTATCCGCCCGCCATCGCGGCGGGCGCACAGACGGTGATGGCCTCCTTCAACAGCGTCAACGGCGAAAAGATGCACGGCAACAAGCCGTACCTGACCGATGCGCTGAAGGGGCGCATGCACTTCGGTGGTTTCGTGGTGGGCGACTGGAACGGCCACGGGCAGGTCAAGGGCTGCACCACCACCGATTGCCCGGCCACGATCAATGCCGGCCTGGACATGGCCATGGCGTCGGACAGCTGGAAGGGCTTCTACGAGACCACGCTGGCCGCAGTGAAGGACGGCACGCTTCCCCAGCAACGCCTGGACGATGCAGTGCGCCGGATCCTGCGGGTCAAGATGCGGCTGGGCCTGTTCGAAGCGGGCAAGCCGTCGTCGCGCGCGGTCGGTGGGCAGTTCGCACTCGTCGGTGCGCCCGAGCATCGTCAGGTTGCACGCCAGGCGGTGCGCGAATCGCTGGTGCTGCTGAAGAACCAGGGCGGCGTGCTTCCTCTGTCGCCGAAGCAACGCATCCTGGTGGCCGGTGACGGTGCCAACGACGTGGGCAAGCAGGCTGGCGGCTGGACGCTGAACTGGCAGGGCACCGGCACCACCCGCAAAGACTTCCCGAATGCGGACACGATCTACGAAGGCATCGCGCAGCAGGCCAAGGCCGCGGGCGGCGAGGCGCAGTTGGCGGTGGATGGTGCTTACACCACGAAACCGGATGTGGCCGTGGTGGTGTTCGGCGAGAACCCCTATGCGGAGTTCCAGGGCGACCTGCCCACCCTTGCCTACAAGCCGGGCGACGACGCGGATCTCGCGTTGATCAAGCGGCTCAAGGCCGACGGCATCCCCGTGATCGCGGTGTTCCTCAGCGGACGCCCGCTCTGGGTGAATCGTGAGATCAATGCCGCCGATGCCTTCGTGGCGGCCTGGCTGCCCGGCTCGGAAGGCGCCGGCGTTGCCGATGTGCTGCTGCGCAGGCCGGATGGCAGCGTGCAGCACGACTTCAAAGGCACGTTGAGCTTCAGTTGGCCGCGCACCGCGACGCAGTACGCCAACAATGTCGGGCAGAAGGACTACGACCCCCTGTTCGCCTTCGGCTTCGGCCTGACCTATGCCGACAACGGTGATCTGGCCGCGCTGCCGGAAGCATCGGGCGTGACGGGCAACGAAGGGGCCGTCGGTGTGTTCTTCGCGCGTGGGGATGCCGGCTCCGGCATGGCCCTGCGGCTGGAGGGCAGCACAGGGCAGGGGGTGACTGTCACCCAGGTGCCGGAATCCCTCGAGGGCGACCTGCTGAAGGTCACCGGCGTGGATCACCTGGCGCAGGAAGACGGCCGCCGTCTCGCGTGGTCGGGCAAGGGTGAGGCGATCGTCGCGCTGCAGTCGCACACGCCGCTGGACCTGCAGCGCGAGAGCAACGGCGACCTGATGCTGTTGACCACGATGCGCGTCGACGCCGCCCCCCAGGGCGAGGCGTGGTTGTCCGTGGGCTGCGGCACGGGCTGTTCGGCACGCGTCGCGCTCGGGCCGGCGTTGGCAAAGCTGCCCGTGGGTCAATGGACCCGCGTGGGCGTGCCCTTGAAGTGTCTGGCGGCGGCAGGCGCGGCGGTCGGCAAGCTGGATCGCCCCTGGGCGATCGGGACGGCAGGCGTGATGACGCTCTCGGTGTCACGCGTCGCCCTGGGCGCCTTGAACGAAGCGGAGGCCACCATCGCATGCCCCGGCGCGTGACGATGCGGCGCGCGCCCTCAGCGCTTGGGCGGGTGCGCGACCGAGTCGCGCACCACCAGCCGGTGCGGCATCACGTGATCGGTCAACACGCGCGTGTCATCGCCCTTGCGGCGGATGGTGCGCAGCAGGATATCGATGGCGGCGTCGGCCATCGCAGCGATGGGTTGATGGAGGGTGGTGAGCTCGGGCCAGACGGTGGTTGCCGCCGACGTGTCATCGAAACCCACCACCGACAGGTCACGGGGCACCTCGAGGCCGCGTCGGTGTGCAACGGAGATGGCCGCTGCCGCCATGTCGTCGTTGCTGGCGAAGATGGCCGTCGGCGACCGACGCTGGGACAGCAGCTTCTCGGTCGCGGCAAGCCCCGAACGGTAGGTGTAATCCCCCTGTTCGACGAGGCCGGGTTCGACCTGCAGCCCTGCTTCCTGCAGGGCGGTGACAAACCCATCGTAGCGTCGCGCGCTCGCGCTGAGGTCGCTGCGGCCGCAGATGAAGCCGATCCGACGGTGCCCGTGCTGGATCAGGTGTTCGGCCATCTCCTTGCCCGCGTGGAAGTCGTCGATGCGGACGCAGGAAAGATCGTCTCTCAGGTGCCCCGACGCGATCGCGACCACCGGGATGCCGGCGCTGACCAGTTCGGTCACGGCCGCCTGCGACTCGCACAGCGGAGGCGGCAGGATGACGCCATCCACACGGCCAGCCAGGGCGCGCGCAGCGTTGCGCTCGGCCTCGGGGTCGAAGTTGTCCCAGTAATGGATGACCAGCTGGATGGCCGCGTTGGACGCGACACGCAGCAGGCCGACCAGCAGCTCCCGCAGGTAGGCGCCGCTGGGATTGGTGTAGATCAGCGCGATCCGCGTGTGCTGCGCCGCCGCCAGCGAACTCGCGGCCAGGTTGGGCGTGTAGCCCAGTTCGCGCACCGCGCGCATCACCCGTTCGCGCGTGACATCGCGCACCTTGCCTTGGTTGATCGCGCGCGACACGGTCATCGGCGAGACCCCGGCCAGGGCAGCCACCTCGTCGATCGTCACGCCACTGGTTTTGCGGCGGACCGATTTCTTCGGCTTGTCCAATGCGTGTTGCCTTTCTTCTTTGTGACGCTGCCGCGAGGCGGGCACGTCCGCAGCTTACAAGGTTTGCTGGCGGCACTGCTGCTCCGCCGGAATGTCGAGCGGTGTCACTGGATGTTGGGTGTCGCCCTGGCACTTTTCGCCTTTGCGGGCAGTGTGCGCGCAGAGGACGGGTACGCCCTCTGGCTGCGCTACGCACCGCTGGAACCTGCCCTCGCGACCGACTACCGGACACGGCTGGGCGGGGTCGTGGCCCCCGACCAGACCCCGACGCAGCGTGCCGCGCGTGAGGAACTTGTGCGTGGCCTCACCGGCCTGCTGGGTCGCGCGCCGCGGATGCAGATCGCGCCCAGCGCGGACCCCAGCGTGGTGCTGGGCACCCCCGATTCGTCGGCCGTGATCGCGCCGCTCCGCAAGGAGATGGAACCACTCGGCGACGACGGCTACCTGCTCAGGCGTGCGCACATCGGCGGGCGCGAGGTGCTGCTGGTGGCCGCACGCCAGGATATCGGGGTGCTGTATGGCGTGTTCCATCTGCTGCGACTGCTGCAGACCGGTGCGTCACTCGATGACCTCGAGGTTCGCGAATCGCCACGGCTCGGGCTGCGCGTGCTCGACCACTGGGACAACCTGGACGGCTACGTGGAGCGCGGCTATGCGGGCCGCTCGCTGTGGGACTGGCAGACCCTGCCGGAGTGGCGGGACCCACGCTATACGGACTATGCGCGTGCCAACGCCTCGCTCGGCATCAACGGCACCGTGCTGAACAATGTAAACGCGAGCGCGCAGAGCCTTGCGCCGGCATATCTCATCAAAGCGGCCGCGCTGGCGGACATGTTCCGGCCGTACGGCATCCGCGTGTACCTGAGCGCGCGCTTCAGCGCCCCCATCGAGCTGGGCGGGCTGAAAACCGCCGATCCGCTCGACCCGGACGTGCAACGTTGGTGGCGCGACAAGGCTGACGAGATCTACGCGCGCATTCCGGATTTCGGCGGCTTCCTGGTCAAGGCCAATTCGGAAGGACAGCCCGGACCGCAGGACTACGGCCGCTCGCACGCGGACGGCGCCAATCTGCTGGCTGATGCGCTGGCACCGCATGGCGGCGTGGTGATGTGGCGCGCCTTCGTCTACGCGCATGAGGTGCCCGAGGACCGCGCCACGCAGGCCTACACCGAATTTGCCGGCCTGGACGGTGACTTCCGCCCGAACGTGATCGTGCAGGTAAAGAACGGGCCCATCGACTTCCAGCCGCGGGAGCCGTTCCATCCCCTGTTCGGGGCCATGCCACGCACGCCGCTGATGATGGAGGTCCAGATCACCAAGGAGTATCTCGGCTTCGCCACACATCTGGTGTACCTGGGGCCGCTGTACGAGGAGGTGCTGCAGTCCGATACCCACGCACGCGGCGCGGGCGCCACGGTCGCGCAGCTCCTGGCCGGCATTGCCGGCGTGGCCAACATCGGCAACGATCGCACCTGGAGTGGGTCGCACTTCGACCAGGCCAACTGGTACGCCTTCGGCCGTCTCGCCTGGAATCCGGACCAGTCCGCCCGCGACATCGCGACGGACTGGGCAGCGATGACGTTCGCGCCGGATCCCGAGGTGGTGGCGCCCATCGTCGACATGATGATGGTCTCGCGCGAGGCCGCGGTGAACTACATGACGCCGCTGGGCCTGCACCACCTGATGGCGCGCGGGCACCATTACGGGCCCGGCCCGTGGGTGGACGGCGGTCCGCGCGCGGATTGGACCGCCGTGTACTACCACCGCGCCGACCACGATGGCATCGGCTTCGATCGCACCGCGCGCGGCAGCAACGCGGTGGCCCAGTACGCCCCCGAGGTGACCGCCGTGTACGGCGACCTGGCGCGGGTGCCGGAGCCGCTCCTGTTGTGGTTCCACCATGTCCCGTGGGATCACCGCATGGCCTCGGGACGACCGTTGTGGGACGAACTGGTGGGGCGTTACTCGCTGGGTGTACGCCAGGTAGAGGGCATGCAGGCCACCTGGGCAGGCCTGCAGGGCAGGGTGGATGCGCAGCGGCATGCGCAGGTCGCCGCCTTCCTCGGCATCCAGCGGCGCGAAGCGCAGTGGTGGCGCGATGCCAGTGTCGCGTACTTCCAATCGGTCAGCGGCAGGCCCTTGCCTGCGGGCGAAACCACGCCGCCACACGCGCTGGCGTGGTACCAGCGCCTGCAGTTTCCTTCCGCGCCGGGAGATGGGCGATGAGTCGGACACGGGTGATCGTCTGGATGCTGGCGACCGCCGTGGCGTGCGCTGCCATGCCGGCCGCGGCACAGGAACCGGCCACACCGCTGCTGCATCCGCTGTTCCAGGATCACGCCGTGCTGCAGCGCGACCAGCCGATTCCGGTCTGGGGCCATGCTGCGCCCGGCACTCCGGTTTCCGTGGCGTTCGCGCGACAAACCGTCACCACGCGCGCGGACGCCGGCGGCCAGTGGCATGCAACGCTGAAACCCATTCCCGCTGGCGGCCCTCACGACATGACCGTCCGCGCAGGGTCGGCCACCCAGAACGTGCATGACGTGCAGATGGGCGATGTCTGGTTGTGTTCCGGGCAGTCGAACATGGAACTGCCGGTGTGGCGCGCGCTCGACGCAGACAGTGAGATCGCCTCCGCCACGCACCCGACGATCCGCCTGTTCACCGTGCCCAAGGCGGCAGCCGTCACGCCGCAGAGCACGTTCCCGGCGCCGACGGCGTGGAAGCCGGCGTCGCCAGCCGCGGTGCGCGACTTTTCCGCCGCCTGCTTCTACTTTGCGCGTGAACTGCAGAAGACCGTCAACGTCCCGATGGGGCTGATCCAGGCGGCGTGGGGCGGCTCGCGGATCGAGGCGTGGACCAGCGCCGACGCGCTGCGTACGCAGGGCGGCATGGACCCCGCGCTTGACCTGCTCACGCTCCACGCAAGCAACCCTGCGGCGGCAACCGCGGGCTGGGGCGAGGTATGGCAGCAGTGGTGGTCGAAGCGCGACGGAGCCCGGCAAGGCGACACTCCCTGGCAGCCGGGCACCGACAACACGGCATGGCACAAGGCCCCCGCCGCGCTGGGGGCATGGGAGCGCTGGGGCGTGCCGGACCTTGCCGCGTACAACGGCATGGTCTGGTACCGCACCCAGGTCACGCTGACCGCCGCGCAGGCGGCGCAGGGCGCACGGCTTGCGCTGGGCGCCGTCGATGAGACGGACATGACCTGGGTCAACGGCGTGGCGGTGGGCAGCCAGTACGGTGCAGGGGAGGCGCGGCGTTACACCCTTCCGGCCGGTCTCTTGAACGCCGGTGAGAACACGGTGGTGATCAACGTGCTGGATACCTACGGCGAGGGTGGGCTGTCCGGGCCGGCCGATGCCCACGCCGTGCAGTTGGACGACGGCACGCGCATCGTCCTGGACGCGCCGTGGCGCTACCGGGTGGCGCCCGGTGCACAGGCACCGCCGCTGGCGCCTTGGCATGCCGCCACGGGTCTGTCGACGCTGTACAACGGCATGATCGCGCCGCTCGGCAGCTATGGCCTGCGTGGGGTGCTCTGGTACCAAGGCGAGTCGAACACGGGTGACGGCGCCGCTTATGCCAACCGGCTGCGCAGCCTGCGCGACGACTGGCGCAGCCGGTTCGGTGCGCGGATGCCGCTGCTGGTGGTGCAGTTGGCAGGCTATGGGCAGCCGCCCCAGGCGCCGGTGGAGAGTGGCTGGGCACAGGTGCGCGAGGCGCAGCGTCGCGTCGCGGCGGAAGACCCGCATACCGGGCTCGCGGTGGCGATCGACATCGGCGATGCGTACGACATCCACCCGCCCAACAAACAGGAGCTGGGCCGTCGCCTGGCCCGGGTGGCGCGTCACGTGGTCTACGGCGAACGGGCGCTGGCACCTTCCGGCCCGACGGTGCGCACGGCGTCGCGCGCGCAGGGCGAAGCAAGGATCGCGTTCGACAACGTCACCGGCACCCTGGTCACGACCGGTGCGAACGGCCCCATAGGATTCGAGCTCTGTGACGCCGACGGACGGCACTGCCGCTATGCCGAGGCGGTGCTGGATGGGCGTGAGGTTGTGTTGGATTGCATGGATTGCGTGGAGCCGGCCAGCGGCCGGCACTACCGGAGCGGCGGTTTGCGTGTGCGCTACTGCTGGGCCGACGGCCCGGTGTGCACGCTGCGCGACAGCAGTGGCGCGCCGGCCGGCCCCTTCGAGATTCCCCTTAACGCTGCGGAGGTTCGCTGATGCGCCTGCTGATGGCCACGGTAGTTCTGCTGTTATCGGCGACGGTGTCGCCACTGGGCGCTGCGCCGGCGCCGCCGGTTTATTTCGACTGGTTCGAATACTCGGGTCACGACGCGGCGTTTGAAACACCTCTTCCAGCCGGTCACTACCGCAACCCGATCCTGGCCGGCTTCCATGCGGATCCGAGCATCGTTCGCGCGAACGACCGCTTCTATCTGGTCAATTCCAGCTTCACCTACTTCCCGGGTATTCCGGTATTCGAAAGCATCGATCTGGTGCACTGGAAACAGATCGGCAACGTGATCGACCGCCCGACGCAGCTGGACTTCGATGGACTGAGCGTTTCGCGCGGCATCTTCGCGCCGGCGATCGAGTACCACGACGGCATGTTCTATGTGGTCACCACGGCCGTCGACAGTGGCGGCAACTTCATCGCGACCGCGC
>Ga0308171_1004889_pt1 | contig 10593 bp, 1 predicted proteins | sample PhyGR1_FD_202135 | JGI IMG/M metagenome (GOLD analysis project Ga0308171, IMG submission 202135) | Phyllosphere microbial communities from UC Gill Tract Community Farm, Albany, California, United States - DLSLSG.R1 | ecosystem: Host-associated > Plants > Phyllosphere > Unclassified | place: USA... | reverse complement strand
GAACCGCCAGATCCTGGCCGTCGATGGCGCAGGCGGCGTCCAGGAAACCCGCTACGACGCGCTGGGCCGCATCAGCCGACTGACCACCTACCGCAACCCGCTCACGGGCATCGACCTGCAGGCCTATGTGAACAACGGCCCCTCGTTCGGGCCGGCCACCTGGCCCGAGCAGGTGCTGGCGCGCATCGCCCCCACGGCCAGCGACCGGATCGAGTACCGCAGCTACGACGCCAACAACCACCTGCAATCGGTGGTCACGGGGCTGGGCGAGGTCACCACCTACCTGCGCGACGGCGATGGCCGCATCCAGGAGCAGCGCAGCTACGCCAACCGCATCAGCATCGGAGGCACGGGGGGCTGGACCCCCGGCACCTTCCCCACGCCCGTGGCCGACGATGCGCGCGACCTGCGCACCCGCATGGTCTACGACGGCATGGGCCGCCTCATCGCCACGGCTGACGGCACGGGCGCCGTGACCGGGCTGCGCTATGACGCGGCGGGCAACGTGGTGGAGCGCGTGCGCTATGCCCAGACCGTCACCCTGGGCTCGGACCCCTACGACAGCGCCGCCATCTACACGCTGATCGCCCAGGACAGCTCGGCGGCCAACGCGGTCGAGAAAAACACCTACGACCGCGCCGGGCGCCTCACCTGGAGCGCCGATGCCGCAGGCTCGGTCACCGCCTACCAGTACGACCGCGATGGCCGTGTCGTCAAGAAGGCACGGTTTGCGAGTGCCATCACGGCCGGCCAGCAGCCCCAGGATGTGGTACAAGCCGGTGCGCTGTCCACCGACTATGTCTATGACGCGGCAGGCCGCCAGACCCACATCGTGGGTGCGGACGGCGCCGTGGTGCGCCAGGTGTGGGACCGCAACGGCAACCTGCGGCAGCGCACCGAGTTCTCCACCCTGATCACGCCGCCGGTCTTCATCAGCGGCGCCGTGGCAGGCCCCGTGGTCACCAACTACGACCGCAGCAACATCGGCAATTACCTGCGCACCGCCGCAGGCGACCGCACAACGACCCTGGCCTATGACAAGGCCAACCGCCAGGTGCTGGAAGTGGACGCCATGGGCGCTGTGCGCCAGATCGGCTATGGCAAGGTGAACGCAGGTGGACCCGCTGCGCCGGGAACCGCGGCTGGCGGCCAGTTGCACGCCGTCACCATCACGACCTACGCGACCACCGCCAACATCGCGAGCCTGGCTCTCGCAGACATCACCTTGGCCCGAGTGCTGGGCATGGTGCAGCCCAGCGCCAGTCAGGACCGGACCAGCGTGCAAGTGCTCGACGGCGCCGGCCGTACCGTGCGCTTGGTCGATGCCAACGGCTTCGTGACCGCACGCGAATACGACGGCACGGGCCAGCTCGTGCATACCGTCGAATACGCAGCCAGCAACGGTACGACCTCGGCCCAGGACCGCCACACCCGCTACAGCTACGACGGCGCAGGCCGCCTGACCAGCACCACGGATGCACTGGGCAACCGCGAAAGCTACAGCTACAACGCCCTGGGGCAGAAAACCAGCTTTACCAACAAGGCTGGTGCCACCTGGAACTACGACTATGACCCGGCGGGCCGCCTGGTGCGCGAGACTTCGCCGGCGGTGGACCTTGTGGCATTGCAGTCTCCTGGCAGTGCACCGACCTCCTTGACTCTGGACCTGGGCAACACAGGCCCGTCGCGAGTCGTCACGCAGCTTACCTACGACAGCTTCGGCAACCTCACCTCTCGGACCGAGGCCCTGGGCCGGCCAGAGCAGCGCACCACGCGCTACGAGTACGACAAGGTGGGGCGCCAAGTCAAGACACTGTTCCCGCCTGTAGGTACCTACGTGCAGGAAACACCAGCCGAACGCATCGCCAACGGCCGCAACGGGGAAGCCAACCGGGTCGAGACCCTGCAGCAGGCCAGCAGCGAAACCCGCTACGACGCGCTGGGCAACGCCGTGGCCAGCCGCGCCATGGGCATCCCGGGTGTCAAGGAAGCCTGGAGCTACAAGAGCTATGACCGCGCAGGCCGTGTCAGCTTCGACGTGGACGCCGCTGGCTTCGTCACCGGCTACACGCGCAACGCCTGGGGCGAGACCGAGCGCCTGGTGCGCCACGCCCAGGCCATCGGCCTGCCCTCGCCGGCCGGCACGGCCTTGGCCGATGCCGCCGTGCGCCAGAGCGTGCAGGCCAACCACCCCGCCAACCGCGAAATCCTCACCAGCTACGACAAGATGGGCCGTACGCTCACCGTGCAGGAGCCCCTGGTCTTCAACTACGACAGCCAGACAGGAGAGACTGCCAGCGGCCGCAGGAGCACCACCCACGCCTACAACGCCTTCGGCGACCTGGCATCGACCACAGTCAACCTGGGCAATGCGCGCAACGCCGTCACCAGCTACGGCTACGACAAGCTGGGCCGGCGCGTGGCCACCACCGATGCGCTGGGCTACATAACTAGCATGGCCTACGACGCCATGGGCAACCTGATCAGGCAGGTCGAGTACGCCAAGACCGGCGCTTTGGCATCGGCCACTCCCAGCACGACGATGGGCGACCGTGTCACCGACTACAACTACGACCTGCTAGGCCGCAAGACCGCAGAGACACGGCGCGGCGTGGCGCACACCGGCGTCAACGCCGGCGCGCAGCAACAAGGCGACGTGCTGTACGACAAGACGTCCGACCTCACCACCTCGTACAACTATGACGCGCTGGGCAACCTCACGCGCAGCACCGATGCGCTGGGCGGGATCACCTACAACTTCTACGATGCCCTCGGGCGCGTGCGCGCCACCATCACGCCAACCGTGAACCTGGGTGTTGCGGCCACGGGAGCGGGTGCCAATCCCGTCAACCCGTTGACAGAATTCCAACGCGATGCGCACGGCAACGTGCTGATCACCACCCAGTACGCCACCGGCGCAAGCGTTGCAGCCGATGTGCAAAGCTATTCCAAGGCCCTCTCTGTCAATGACCGCGTGACCTATGCGAAATTCGACGCCCAGGGTCATACCACCCAGATCAACGATGCTACCGGAGCCAGCCGCTATTACTCCTACGATGCGCAGGGCCGGCTGGCCAAGGAGTGGCAGACCGTCACCATCACCGAGGCCAATGGCTACAGCCGCTGGGGCACGATCTGGCGTGCCTATGAGTACGACGTGCTGGGCCGCCAGACCCATTCCTTTGCACCGTCTGAAAGCGTCAGCCTGGGTACGCTGACTGTCAGCGACACCGAACTGAGCTACAACGCCTTCGGCGAGGTCACCAAGAAACGCGTACTGGACAACGGCCAGGCGCTGCAGGGCGAGGAAGCCTACGAATACGACAATGCGGGCCGTGTCTGGCGTACCAATGCGGGCGACGGCGTCTACAAGGTCCTGGCATACGACCTGCAGGGACGGCAGACCGCTCAACTCGTATCGGAAGGCCTGGACCTGAAGACCGCCTATCAGGACACGCAATCGGCCTTGAACGCCCAGGCCGCGAACAAGGCACAGTTCCGGCGCACGGACATGCGCTACGACGCGCTGGGCCGGCTGGTGCAGACTCTGGCGCCCGAGCGCGCGACCGAGCAGCCGATGAGCATCTCCACGCGGCAGAACATGCTGTATGGGGTCATCACGCAAAGCGAGGTGGACATCCAGAATGTGCCCGCCAACTACCAGCGCAAGCCATACAACCAGGTGGATCTGGTCTGGCGCTCGCTGGAAGATCTGGGCAGCGGTGATGTGCGCATCACGCTCACCTATGACACGCGTCCGTTCACGCAGACCAACCCGGATGGCGACAGCTACAACGTTACCAGCCTGCGCAACCAGACCAAGACCGTCATCGTTCCCGCCGAGGCGGCCGTGGAAGGCTACAGCCTCAAATGGGTCAATGAAAACCCAGGCGCACCTGGCGTGGGCGCAGTCTCCCGCGTCAAGGTCGAAAAGCTGGATGTGTACGGAAAATGGGTATCCATCTACGACGTGGCCAACACCCAGGCCACCCAGACATCGTCGCTGAACTGGACCACGGCCCCCAGCCCCGGCTACCTCTGGAACGAGGCAGGCGACGGGCGCATCCCCATCTACCGTTACTACAACCGCTATACCGCCACGCACTTCTTCAGCACCAGCCTGACCGAGCGCGAGCGTCTGCTCAACGCCGCCAATGGCTGGCTCGATGAGGGCATCACCGGCTATGTGAGCAAGGACCCCAAACCAGGCTGGGTGCCCTTGTACCGCTGGACCAAGGTCGGCGCGCCAGAGATGTCGCAGTACACGAACGGCGCTACGCCGACCGGTGGCTCCTGGCAGTACCAGGGCCTCGAAGGCTACGTGGCCAGCCCCTCGATTTCCGATATGGAAGCCGCGAACCAGGGGCTGACCAAACTGTACCGCCTGCAGAACAACGACAGCGCCCAGGGCAATGGCATCTACACCACGTCCGAGAGCGATCGCAGCGCCCTCCTCGGCTTGCAACAGATTAAAGACAACCAGCCCAACCTGCGCCAGGTGCAGATGTTCGGCGCGTCCACGGGCCTGAGCATCGAAGTCAGCTACCCCCAGGACCTGGTCAGCAAGACCGCTCTGGAGTACCGCCGCTACGGCAGCAACGACGCCTGGTCCACGGCACCCACCAGCATCCAGAGCTCGTTCGGATCCGCGCACAGCTTTGAGGTGGGTGCCCTGGGACTGGCTCCGGGCGGCTACGAGTACCGCGTGCGCAACACCAATGCGCAAATGACCCGCGATGTAGGCTCGGGCACCTTCTCCATTTATGGCGCGGGCTACCCCGATACCGACAGCCTGCCCGCCGTGGTTGGCGTGAACCAGGGCAACGCCTTCATCGATGGCTCGGCCTACCGCGTGCTGCAATGGCCCCAGCCGGCCGCGGGCTGGACCGTGGAGTTCCGCTACCGTTCCCAGGGCAGCAACGGCGGCTGGACCTCCCGCACAGAAGGCAATGGACTGTTCGCCTACGGCGACGGACGCACACGCAACATGGGCATAGGCATGCAGGGCACGCCATTGAACATGGGCGCAGGCAACTTCGAATATGAAGTGGTAATGGTCAACAGCGCCACCGGCGAGCGCATGCGCTCCACCGGTACTCTCAGCGTGCCGGCCAGTCCCAATGCGGTCAACATTTCGGCCACCCCGGTCAGCCAGAACAACAATGTCCAGAACCTGGGCGTCGTCGGCTATGTCTGGGACACCCCCGGCCCCGGCCGCACGCCGCTGTACCGCTTCTACTTCCCCTACCAGGGCAATGACCACCACCTGACCACGGCGGACCCTTCCGTCATCGCCGCCTTCCAGGGCATGATCGCCTCCGGCGCCGTCACCAGCGACGGCATCCTGGGCTACGTGGAAACCACGGCCACTGCCGACAACAGCCGCCTGTACCAGTACACCTATGGTGGCCAAAGCGTCTTCCGCCTCACCGCGCGGCCACAGGACATAGGCGCCTACGTCACGCTCGGCTCCAAGCCCGCCGCCAACTACCCCTGGTCGCCCACCACCTGGTACCAGAACGCCTACCAGTTCGACGGCTACATCTCCAATGTGCCGCTGGTAGGCACCATACCGCTGTATGCCGTGTATGACGGCAACTCCGTGGGCAACCAGAGCCAGGGTGACTACCTGACCTCATCCAACGAGTACGAGGTCACCTCGTACGACCTGCTCGACACCCGCATGGCGGCCACGGCCAACGTGGCCGGCCTGGGCACCAGCCAGGCCAACATCGACGGCCAGACCTACAACATGCTGCAATGGAATGCCCCGGAGGCCAATGCGCGCGTCAAGGTCAGCTCCAGTCCCGCCTTGCCGGGCATCACGCCCACGCTCTGGCGCCAGGGCGATGGCCGCGCCCAATTCCAGGGTGGCGCATCGCTGCAGGGCGTCGTGCTCGATGCGCTCAACCGGAACACTACCTACCGCATCACGGTCGAGATCCAGTACCCGGGCACGGCCCAGCGCGCGGCCTACATCGCCCGCTCCCAGGTCACCATCACCGTGCCCGCTTCCGGAGCCAGTTCGGCCGTCGTGCACAGCGACACTACGCAGGCCTATACCCCGCAGATCCGCGCCAGGGCCGGCACGCCCTTCAACCTCAGCAACCGCGCCGTCACCAACCGCGAGTACGACCGCTGGGGCAACCTCACCGGGGTGGACGACCCGCGCGTGCAGGCGGGCCAGACCCTGTTCAAGACCAGCTTCACCTACAACGCCAGCAACCAGCTCACCTCCCAGACCCAGCTGGCCAGCTACGAAGGCCCCACCGAATACACCACCACGCGCATCTACTACGACGCCCTGGGCCGCCAGGTCGGCGTGCGTGATGGCAAGGGCAACATCAACGCCCAGGTCCGTGACCTGGCCGGCAACGTGGTGCAGGAGCGCAAGGCCGACGGCGGGCGCATAGACCTCAGCTACAACGCCTTTGGCGACAAGATCAGTGCAGCCGAGCGCATGACCGCCACGCGCACCGTGGTCACCAACTACAGCTATGACAACCTATCGCGGCTGACGCAGACGGAACTGGGCCGGGCCATCTCGCGCTTTGAAGTCCAGGCCATGGGAAGCCAGATCACCCAGGCAGCGGGCAAAGGCGCAGACCATGGTGCCAACGGCGTAACCCTTACCGGCCCCATCAGCTACACCGTCCTGGAAACCGTCCAGTACGACGAGGCCGGCCGCAAGGTGCGCGTCATCAACGGCAACAACGAGGCCACACGCTACCGCTACGACCTGGCCGGCAACGTGACCATGAGCGGGCAGGAGCAGGTCAGGACCACCGCCTCGTCCCCTGCCCCCGGCCCCACCGTCAAACTGGGCGAAATGAGCAACGTCAGCTACTACCGCTACGATGCCCTGGGCCGCAAGATCGGCTTCACCGACCCCAACCTCATGAGCCAGGACTGGAGCTACGACATCTTCGGCCGCCTGACAGCCCGCAGCGACTCGCAGCTGGGTAACGGCGCACGCGTCTACTACCAGTACGACTACAACAAGGCCGGCCAGCTCACCCATGAAGGCAACACCAAGGGCAAGAGCCTGGACTACCGCTACGACGGCGCCGGCCAGCTCATCGAAATCAAGGACAACTACCTGGGCCAGCTCAGCACCTACACCTATGACCTGGCCGGCAACCGACTCACCGAAAAGCTCACCCAGAAGACCAAGCTGGCTTCCGGCCTCATCGAAAACGTGGTCTACCAGGACAACCACCTGTTCTACGATGCCCAGAACCGCCTGCGCGCCAGCTTCGATGGCCGCACCGACGTGCGCATCAGCTACGACCTGGCCGGAAACCGCAATCAGGTCAAGACCAGTGTCATCAACAACCTCTACACCATCAAGAACGAAGGCAAGACCTACCAGTCCCCGGGCCAGTACCAGCAGTTCGTCAACGAAAGCGTGACGACCTACGGCTACGACGCCATGAACCGGCAGCTCGCCAGCCGCGAATACCAGGGCGCCACCCCCAACGGCACCCTGCTCAAGTCGCATGACTACCTCTACGACCAGGCTGGCAACCGCATCCAGGACACCGTCTTCGAGAAAAGCACCACGGCCGGTGTCGCCGACACGCGGGGCACCTACCAATACATCTACGACGACCTGAACCGGATCGAAAGCTACTCGGGCTACGGCATTGCCGAGCGCACCGACACCATCCGCTACGATGGTGCCGGCCGCCAAGTTTATGCCATGTCGCTGGCCCGCAGCAACAACCTCTGGAACGACGAGCACCGTTACAACCAGTACGACAACCTGGGCCGCCTGCAGGACACCCGCGTGGTCATGCGCCGCACCGACAACCAGCAAAAGACCCAGCACACCGACATCGCCTACCACGGCGCTGCCGGCGACACCTCGCTGGGCTATGACGCCGCTGGCAACCTGCGCGGAAACCTGCAGACCACCGATGGCCGCACCAATGACGCCGTGCGCACCACCTACCAGCACCAGTTCAATGGCGGCTACCAGCAGACCTCTTCCACTACCACCCAAGGCGGGCGCACGGCCACCACCAACACCTGGCGCGATGCCAACGGCTTCATCAGCAACATCGAGCAGCAAGACGGTGTGGTGGACAACCGCTACAACCGCGCCTTCGTCAATGATGCGCGAGGCAACGCCCTGTATGTCAACCAGAGCGCCGGCTCAGCCTCGGAAAAGGGCGGCCGTATAGAAAACCGCCCCGGCGGCTATATCGGCGGCTTCATCGGAGACGCCTTCAACCCCGGCCACGTCCAGCGGCAACTGGTGGCCAACGGCGAAGTCCTGGCCCGCTACGGCGACGCCCCCGACTCGGAGAACCCGCCGCAGAACGGCGCCGTCCCCAAATACGTAAACACCGCGGAATTCCACCTCGACGCCGCCCCCCTGAAGCTGCGTGACAGCAATTTCAGCGCCATGAACTACACCGTAGTCGGCGGGGAAACCCTCAAGACCATCGCCCGCAACGTGCTGGGCGACAGCAGCCTGTGGTGGCGCATAGCGGAAGCCAACGGCCTGGCCGTCTCGGGCGACGGCGAGCTCACGGCCGGCCAGACCCTGAGCATCCCCAAGCTGGCCCTGAACGCCAACAACGCGGACACCTTCCAGCCCTATGACCCGAGCCGGGTCACGGGCAGTCTGGATTCTGTGCTGCCTGCGCCTGCGGGCCAGGATGGTGGCTGCGGGGCACTGGGCAAGATCATCATGGTGGCGGTGGCTGTCGTGGTCTCCGCCCTTTCTGCCGGTACGCTCGGCCCTGCCATGGCAGGAGCTTTGGGCTCCATCGCAAGCCAGGCCACAGGTAACCTACTTGGCGTGCAGGACGGCTTCAGTTGGAAGAGCGTGGCTCTGTCAGCGCTCAGTGCTGGCCTGGCCAACAACCTGCCGCTGCCCGACCTGGGCTCTGCGTGGCAGAACGCGGCAGTGCGAATGGGTACGGTCAATGCGTTGACGCAAGGCATAGGCGTGGTCACAGGGCTGCAAGACCGCTTTGACTGGAAGAGCGTGGCAGCCAGCGCGGCCGGTGGCGCCGTGGGCAGCTATGTGGGAGAGCAGCTCAAGGGCTCAACCATGTTCAACGACTGGAGCAAGACGGCAGCAGACTTTGCGCGCGGAACCATCCGTGGGTTCGCGGCAGGTACGGCTGCCGCCATTGCGCAAGGTGGGCGCATCAGCATCCAGCAGGTGGCGACCGATGCGTTTGGGAATGCCTTGGGAGAAAGTCTGGCCAGCGGTTCGACCGGCGTGCAGACAACACCTGCACCGTCAAGTGACCCGCTGGGTGATTTCATCGCCAAGAACAACAACTGGTCGCATGTCGATGTCGGAACGATTGCGCAACAGCAGCGCGATGCGTTGTACGGATGGAGCGTGGGATATGACGGCTTGGGGTTCAAGCCTATCAGGGACGTTGGGACTGTGGGCATGCGGTACCAGAACTTACGCTCAGCCATGTTCGATGACACGCGTATCTTTAGCGACTCCAATGATCCGAATGCCTTAGTGAATGTGGGTCAAGACGGCAGCCCCACAGCATTCCTCCCGCTCACCGGTAGTGCTGGGAGCGCGGTGGCCGGGGGCACCGTCGTTGGTGGTGGCTTCCAAGTCGTGCGGCCTAGCGGTGCTGGAGCGCCGCCGCCCTATGACCTTGTGAAAGACATGCCTGCTGGGACTCCAGGATTCAGCCAGGCAAGTCCGAGCCTAGGCTTGGGAGCGCCGCCGAAACAAGTTAATGGTCCTTGGTTCGATACTGTGATCGAAGGGATGCCGTTGCCCCTACGTGGCCTGGTGGGCCTGAGCAATATCATGATGAACATAGTGGGAGGATCAGGCAGCCCGAAGCAAATACGCGAGGGCGACATCACCCAGGGAATGGAACTCAATCCGAAAGACTCGGCTGTGTACCGCGGCGGCTCTGACTTCAGCGTGCGCCCACGCGACGTTAAGATCGATGACATAACCGGGTTGGTTAAAACAACGCATGGTGTGTCGCTTGACGTGAATCCGGCGACCCTAGAGAAGTGGGGACCGCATCAGGTCGAATCGATCCCGGATGAACTCAAGATCATTCAGCGTGGTCAACGCCTTGAGCACTTCGAAGTTGCACCGCGTCAGCCTATGACAATTGAGCGATTCCAAGAACTTTTAAACGACATCAAGCTTTACAAATCCAGATAAATATGGCCACTTTACTGTTCGACTATGACTTCGATGAGCGAGCTCAGGACGAAGCAACCGCAAGAGGCTACCTAAGCCATGTTCGTGTTCAGTTGGCTAATGGGAAGATTTACCCTGTTATCTTTTACGATCATGTGAGGCTCGGCCAGGACCTAGAGGAAGAGGTCAACCAAGGCACTGAATTCGTTGCGGACCCCGGCATGATCATTCTGAATGAAGTGACTCTTACGAACATGCAACGTGCTATCGACCGGCTCGAGCTCGGGCGATTTTTTCAAAGCTTTGTTCCCGTTAGTGGGAGCTAAGATGTTCAGTCCCACAGTGATATGGTGCGGATGAAGTCTAAAGCGGCTTGGATCTTTTTCCCATGCCTCGCAAATCGCCCGGAATGGTGTCTTCCACCTGAGCGCCTTCAAGTGTTT
>Ga0308171_1004888_pt1 | contig 10595 bp, 9 predicted proteins | sample PhyGR1_FD_202135 | JGI IMG/M metagenome (GOLD analysis project Ga0308171, IMG submission 202135) | Phyllosphere microbial communities from UC Gill Tract Community Farm, Albany, California, United States - DLSLSG.R1 | ecosystem: Host-associated > Plants > Phyllosphere > Unclassified | place: USA... | reverse complement strand
CGACAAGCCGAGGCGCCGCACCTGGGTGGGCGAGTCGACGGTGGGCCTCATCCTCGGAACCCGCGTCGCCGGCCGGTTCCTCGACTGGTACCTCGCGAAGAACGCGTGGGAGGGACAGTTCGCTCCGGGCTCCACCCCGTCGGGCTCGAAGGCCAACCTCTTTGAGCCGGTGCCCGGCGACCACGGTGCGCACGGCGCCTTCGATGACCGTGCCCGCGGCGGCAGCCTCCAGACGTGGGCGATCCGGCATCGCGCACCGCTGTATGCCGCCGCGTCGGCTGCCGCGGCGGGCGCCGCAGCAGGGGTGATCTCGCTGCTCCGCCGCCGCTGAGCTCGGGGGCCGGGCGTGCTCGATCCCGATGGCGGCCATCGGCTCGACCTGTGGCCCGCACCGGAAAGCACCCCGTTGTGCGATGGATCGGGCGCGCCGTAGTTTGGCCGGACAGCCGGACAGCCGGACAGCCGGACAGCCGGACAGCCGGACAGCCGGACAGGAGGGTGCCCCATGGTCGAATCGGATGCCGACGGTGCCTACGTGCTCCGGTGCACGGCGCTGACCCCCGAGATCGTCTTCGGGGACGTCGAGGGCAACCTCGGCCGCATCGCGCACGGCCTCGCGGGCGCCGCCGGTGACGGGCGCCGGCTCGTCGTGGCGACCGAGCTGGCGACCAGCGGCTACGTCTTCGCCGATCGCGACGAGGCGGCCGGCCTGGCCATGACCGCTGATGATCCGCGCTGGGAGCAGCTGACGCGCCCCCTCGGTGCCGGAACCGTCGCCGTCGTCGGATTCTGCGAGAGCCTCGACGGCGAGCTGTTCAACAGCGCCGCCGTCCTCGCGCACCACGGCGTGGTCGCGATCTACCGCAAGTCGCACCTGTGGGCCGATGAGAAGAAGGTGTTCCAGCCGGGATCGTCGGCAGGACTCGTCGTCGACACCGCGATCGGGCGGCTGGGCGTGGCGATCTGCTACGACAACGAGTTCCCCGAGGTGCCGCGGCGGCTCGCTCTCGCGGGCGCGGACGTGCTCGCCCTGCCGGTCAACTGGCCCCTCGTCGCGCGCCCCGAGGGCGAGCGCGCACCCGAGCTGATCCAGGCGATGGCCGCGGCACGCTCCTCGCGACTGCCCACCGTCATCGCCGACCGCACCGGCTCCGAGCGCGGCGTGGTCTGGACCGGGGGCACCGCGGTCATCGACGGCGACGGGTGGATCGCAGCCTCCGGCGACGGCCCGCTCACGACCGCCGACGTCCCCGTCGCCCCGGGGCGCAAGGCGCTGGGCGAGCTGAACGACCTCTTCGCGGACCGCCGCATCGAGCTGTACGGCTGAGCCGCGCGGCCCGCCCGAGACCGACCCCGCCGGCGACCCCCTCCCTCCTTCCCGAAAGGCGACCTGCCATGGACGACCCGCGCATCGAGATCGCCGACACCGTCACCGCGCTGCCGACCACCCGCGGGATCGAGGTGAAGTCCATCGACTGGGTGCCGCTCTCGGAGCGCAGCGGAAAACCGGGCAGCCTCTTCTCGCTGTGGTTCATGTCGAACGCGAACCTCACGACGCTGGCCACCGGCATGGTGGGGGTGGCCATGGGGGCGAACCTGCTGACCGCGCTCGCCGCGATCGTTCTGGGCGTGGCGGTGGGAACGGTCTTCACCGCGTTCCATTCCGCCCAGGGTCCGCAGCTCGGACTCCCGCAGATGATCCAGTCGCGCGCGCAGTTCGGGTACCGCGGGGTCGCATTCATCTGCCTCGTGGTGATCGCGAGCATCGTCGGCTTCAACATCTTCAACCTGCTGCTGGCGGGTGACGTGCTGGCGCAGACGACGGGCACCGACCTGGGGGCCCTCTGGTTCGTTCTGATCGCCGTCCTCGCGGTCACCCTCGCGATCATCGGATACCACTGGATCCATCGCGTTCAGAAATGGCTCACGTGGCTCTTTCTCGCCACTTTCGGCGTCTTCACCATCGTCGCCGTCATCGCCATCCCGCTGCCTTCCGGTGCGCTCGCGGGCGGCGGGTTCGCCTGGCCGGCGTTCCTCGTGCAGTTCGCCGCGGCCGCCGCCTACGCCCTCGGCTGGGCGCCGTACGTCTCGGACTACTCGCGCTACCTGCCCCCGCAGACCAGCCCGCGCCGCGCTCTCGTGTTCACCGCATCCGGCGTCATCGTCGGCGCGGGCTGGCTCATGGCGCTGGGCGCCTTCGTCGCCTCGCTCTTCGCGGGCGCCGACCCGGTGGGTGCCATCGCCGCCGCCGCCGACGCCATCGCACCGGGTCTCGGCGCCGTACTGCTGTGGTCGTCGCTGCCCGCGCTCATCACCGTCATCACCATCAACGTCTACGCCGCCAGCATCGAGCTGATCACAGTCGTCTCCTCCTTCGTCACCGTCCGGCCGACCCGCGCCGTGCGTGTCGCGGCGTGCCTCGTGATCGGTTCGTCGGGGCTGCTCGGCGCGCTCCTGGCCACAGGGGAGTTCCTCGACTCCTTCGGAAGCTTCCTCGTCGTCCTCCTCTACGTGCTGGTGCCGTGGACCTCGGTGAATCTGGTGGACTACTACGCCGTCAGGCGCGGCCACTATGCCATCGGCGAGATGTTCGTCCCCGGCGGCATCTACGGCAACTGGGGGTGGCGCGGCCTGCTGTCGTACGCGATCGGTATCGCCGCGATGATCCCGTTCGTCGTGACGACCTGGTTCGTCGGCCCGGTGGCGCACGCGATGGGAGACATCGACATCGCCCTGTTCGTCGGGCTCTTCGCCTCCGCCGCCGCATACCTCCTGTTGGCCCGCGGGCTCGACCTCGAGGCGGAGCGCGCGATCGCCGCCGACCAGGCCGGCGCCGACGGCGTGCACTCCGTCGCGTTCGGCGCGCGCGCTCGCGGATGATCCGGGGTGCCGCGATCGGTCGGAGCGCCGCGACCGGTGGAACTGCCAGGATCGGAGGATGACCGAGACGACCGCCGCCTCCTCGCACGCACTGCCGCTGGACACCGCCGCCGCCGCACGGATGTGGGATGCGTACCGCTCCGCGCACCCCGAGGCGATGGTCGCCTCCGACGAGTACACCGTCGAGCACTTCGGCGACTCCGCCCGGCTCGCCGACGAGCTGCTGGCGATCGTCCTGTCGGGCCGCAAGCGCGCCACCGCCGAACTCGTCGCGGATCTCATCGCGCACGGTGGCCCGGTGCCGCGGATCGGATCGCACTGGATCGCCTGCGACGGCACCGGCGCCCCGCGGATCATCATCCGCACGACGGAGTTGCGCTTGGGTCCTTTCGGGAGCGCCGACGCGGCGTTCGCCGCCGACGAGGGTGAGGACGACGGCTCGCTCGAGAGCTGGCAGCGCGAACACCGCCGCTACTGGACCCGCGTAGCCGCCGCGCGAGGCGTCGTGTGGTCGGAGGGCGACGAGATCGTCTTCGAGCGGTTCTCGGTCGTCTGGCCGCTCGAGCACGCCGACCGGCGGAGCTGAGGACGTCGCGGGTGCGAGCGACTCAGCCTGCCCGCACCGAGCCGAACCACAGGGCGAAGTAGTACGCGAAATTGCGATTGCCGTACGACGAGCACGGCCCGCCGGTGCCCCAGCCCGCCGCGAGCGCGGCGGCGTCGGGCTGGTACGGGGTGTAGTTGTACAGCGCCGCGGTGGCATAGTTCCCGATCGCGACCTCGGCCCCGCCGCAGTCGCGATCGGGGTGGAAGGCGATGACATGCGTGCCGGGCTGCCGCATGAAGCCCGAGGCGCGGTACGACGCCAGGTCGGTCGCGCCGGCGACGATCTGCGCGCCGACACCCTGGTACTGCGGGTCGCACGCAGCGGTGTCGGGGCAGCTCGCCCCCATCGCCGCACGCAGCCTGCCCTCGGACGGCGCCCGGGCGGCGCGGCCCTCGACGAGCGACTGCTCCTTCTGCAACATCACGAGGATGACGCGGGCGGAGATGCCGCACGCCTGCTGCACCCGGTAGATGATCTCCGACACCGCCAGCTCGCCCCCCTCGATGCTGCGGCAGACCACGTCGCCGGTGCGCTCGGACACCCGTGCGTCGCGCGACGATATGCCGGCCGTCGCGACGTTCAGACACGCGTCGTTGGCGCAGTCGCCGATCCGGTCGTCGAGGAAATCCTGGATCTGGGCTGCCGAGAGCGCATCGCGATCGAAGAAGAGGGCGTCGTCGATGAGGTTGCCCGGGTCGAGCGAGCCGGCGTTCGGGGGGAGTTCGCGCGTCTCCTCGCCGAGCCGCGGAGCGGCATCCGGGGCTGTGGCGAGCAGCCCCGCGGCCGTCACTCCGAGGGCGACGATCAGGACGATGAGCAGCGTCGGCACGAGCAGCAGCGTCGCCACGATGCCGGCGCGGCGACGACGCCGTTGCCGTATCCGGGATCGCGAGGCCATGTCTCGATCGTGACGCACGCGCGCACGAGAAAGCTGGGAACGGGCGGATGCCGTAGCGTTGCGGGCACGGCCGGACCCGGCCCGTGTCCACAGAGGTGCTGATGACGAACCGAACCGTGATGATCCTCTCGTTCGCGGCGTCCGCGCTGTTCGCGCTCGCGGGTGTGATCTCCATCGTCGGCGGCTCGACCGGAACCGGTGCGCTGAACCTCGTGGCCGCCGCCCTGTTCGCCCTCGTCGGCCTGATCCGCCTGCGCGGCGGACGACGCGGCGGCGGTGGCCCTCGCGGCGGGGGAGCCCGGCGCCTCTAGCGCATTCGGCGCCGGAACGCGAGCGGGTGCGCACGCGATCTCGCCGACCTACCGTGGAACGACCGGGATGAACCGTCCCGGCATCCGGGGACACGTCCCCGGACGCAGATCGACGGAAGGGGCCGATATGGGACTCGACGACAAGATCAAGAACGCAGCTCAGGACGTTGCCGGCAAGGCGAAGGAAGCCACCGGCAAGGCCACAGACAACGAGCGTCTCGAAGCCGAAGGCCACAAGGACCAGACCGCTGCCAACGTCAAGAAGGCCGGCGAGAACGTCAAGGACGCCTTCAAGTAAAGACGTTCCACAACGCGCGAGCGCCCCGGGTCCCCGTGACCCGGGGCGCTCTGCTGTCTGCGGTGCGCAGGGTGCCGTGCCGTCCCGCGATACCTCACCGGTCCGCATCCGGCAAGCGCGAGAATCCGGCCGGAGGGGCCGGGAACACTGGAGTATGGCCTTCATCGGATACCACGCTTCGCACGAACAACTCGCGCCCAGCGCCCTGCTCGAGGCGGTGATCGCCGCCGAGGAGGTCGGGTTCGACGGGGCCTTCAGCGCCGACCATCTGGCGCCGTGGACGCCGAACCAGGGCCACTCCGGCAACACCATCGCGTGGTTGGGAGCAGCGCTGGCCTCCACCCGTTTCTCGATCGGGTCGGTCGCCACCCCCGGGCAGCTCTATCACCCGGTCGTCAGCGCGCACGCGATCGCAACGCTCGCCGAGATGTTCCCGGGCCGCTACTTCGCCGCGCTCGGCAGCGGCGAGCTGCTCAACGAGCACGTCACCGGCGACCCCTGGCCGGCCAAGGACGAGCGCACGGCGCGCCTGGGCGAGTGCGTCGATGTCATGCGCGGGCTGCTCGCCGGAGAGACGGTGACGCACGAGGGCCGGGTCCGCGTGAGCGAGGCGCGGCTGTGGAGCCTGCCCGCCGCGCCGGCGAACCTCATGGCCACCGCCGCGTCACCCGAGACGGCCCGCTGGGCGGCGGACTGGGCGGACGGCCTGGTCACGGTCGGCACGCGCCGCGAGCAGGTCGCCGAGATCGTCGACGCCTACCTCGACGCCGGCGGGCTCGGCCCCACCTGTCTGCAGGTGCACGTCGCGCTCGCCTCGAGCGTGGCCGAGGCCACCGACCTCGTCCGCGACCAGTGGCTGCACGGTGTCGTCACCCCGCCGGAGGCCTGGGACATCGCCCAGCCCGAGGACTTCGCCGCGCGTGCCGGTGACCCCACCGACGCCGAGCTGGCCGAGCACGTCATCGTCGCCACCGACTCGCCCGCGGGCATCGACGCGCTCGCGGACCACCTCGCCGACCTCGTCGGCGCCGGCTTCGACCGCCTCTACGTGCACGAGGTCTCGCAGGATCAGCGGGCGTTCCTGGGGTCGCGGGCAGCGAGCCTGCTCGCCGCCCTCCGCGAGCGACTCGGCGGTGCGGCGGGTCGGGCCGGAGGTGCGCGATGAACATCGCCGACACCAGCGACCTGTGGTGGAAGAACGCGGTGATCTACTGCGTCGACGTCGACAAGTACCTCGACGACGACGGCGACGGCGTCGGGGATCTGCCCGGGCTCGCCCGCCGGCTGCCCTACCTCGCCGACCTCGGTGTGACCTGCCTGTGGCTCATGCCGTTCTACTCCACGCCGGGCCGCGACAACGGCTACGACGTCTCGGACTACTACGGCATCGAGGCGCGGCTGGGAACGCACGGCGACGTCGTCGAGCTCATCCGCACCGCCGAGGACCGAGGCATCCGCGTCATCGTCGACCTCGTGATGAACCACACCTCCGACAAGCACCCCTGGTTCGTCTCCGCCCGCCGCAGTCGGCAGTCGCCCTACCGCGACTTCTACGTGTGGCGTGACGAGATCCCCGAGGATCCGCGCGAGACGCAGTTCCCCGGCGAGGAGGACGGCGTATGGGAGTGGGACGAGAGGACCGGGCAGTACTTCCTGCACAGCTTCTACTCGCACCAGCCCGATCTCAACGCCCAGAACCCGGCGGTCCAACGCGAGCTCGCGAAGGTGATGGGGTTCTGGCTGCAGCTCGGGGTGTCGGGATTCCGCGTCGACGCCGTGCCCTCCTTCGTCTCATCGCCCGAGCGCCGCGAACCGCAGCGCGACCACGACGTGCTCAAGGTGCTGCGCCGGTTCGCGCAGCGCCGCTCGAGCGACGCGATGCTCGTGGGCGAGGTCAACGTGCCGCACGAGGAGCAGGCCGCGTACTTCGGCGAGGACGGCGACGGCGAGCTGCACATGCAGTTCGACTTCGCGAGCAACCAGGCCCTGTTCCTCGCCCTCGCGCGGGAGGACCCGCAGCCCCTGCGGGCGTCGCTCGCGAGCCGGCCGCCGATCGCGACGGCCTCGCAGTGGGCCAACTTCGTGCGCAACCACGACGAGCTGACCCTCGATCAGCTCAGCGACCCGGAGCGCGCGGAGGTCTTCGCCGCGTTCGCCCCCGAGGAGTCGATGCGGGTGTTCGGTCGCGGCATCCGTCGCCGGCTGCCCCCGATGCTGGGTGGGGATCCGCGCCGCATGCGCCTGGTGTACAGCCTGCTCTTCTCGTTGCCCGGCACGCCCGTGCTGCTCTACGGCGAGGAGATCGGCATGGGCGAGAACCTCGACATCCCCGAGCGCGACGCCGTGCGGGTGCCGATGCAGTGGCGCCGCGAGGGGGGCTTCTCGACCGCGCCGGCGTCGAAGCATCCGCTTCCGGCTCCCGAGGGGGCGTACGGTCCGGCCCACGTGAACGTCGAGGATCAGCTGCTCGCCGCGGACTCGCTCTTCGCGTTCGTGCGCGGCCTGGCCCGCTCCTACCGGCAGTCGCCGGAGATCGGCTGGGGCGATCTCGAGATCATCACCGCGAGCGCGCCGTCGGTGCTGGCACACGCCGTCGGCACCGACGACAGCCGGTTCGTGGCGCTGCACAATTTCGCCGGCGAGCCGGTGCGCTTCGAGGTCGAGGTCGGCGAGGAGCCCGACGGCGCCGAGCTGGTGTGCCTGGCCACCGGCGAGAGCTGGCCCATCGAGGACGGCATCGTGACGATGGCCCTCGACGGCTACGGCGCGCGCCGCATGCGCGTCTCCCGCCCCGGCGACGGCCGCCTGCGCTGACCCGTCTCCTCGCGCGCGTCTCCTCCCGTGCGCGCGGCAGACTGCTGAGCAGTGGGTGAATCGGGGGGTGAATCTCTCGCGACAACGCCGCGCGCGTCAGCCGCGCCGCCCAGGATGGGTTCCGGGAAACCCGTGGGGAAGGGGGACCCGGGTGAGCCCTCCGCGACAGCGGGGTGGCCGCCGGGGAACGGGATGCCGGTTGGGGAACGGCGCATCCCACCGGCACGGTGCGGCCCACGGGGGTACCGTGCCGGCAGTCCGGGGTCGGGCGGCCGGGGGGACCGCCCGGCCCGACCCGGCTCCGGCATTCCGGCGGCGGGCGCCCGGTGATAGCATCGCGCCGACCTCAGGCGTACCCGACGCCCGAGTCGGTTCGGGGGGACGTCCTTTTTCGCCATGACCATCTGGTGGAACGCGGTCACCGGCGGCGCCTTCTTCACACGGTGGAGCGCGGCGCTGTCGCTGCTGGTCGCCGGTGTGTTCTCGGTGCCCACGATCGGCGGGACCGACCTCGAAGGCTACGTGCGCGGAGCCGTCGTGGCCACCCTCGGATGGATCCCGCTGGCCGCGCTCGTGCTGCCCGCCGCGCTGGCCGAGCGGCGGCTGCGCTCGCGGCCCGTCCGCGCCGTCGTGGTGCTCGGCTCGCTCGCGCTCGCCGCCGGCATCCGATCGGAAGTGAACGACACCGTCAGCGTGCTGCTGTTCGACATCGTGCCGCAGGGATCCGCGGCGCCCCGCGTGGCGACCAACCTCGTCACGGCGCTCGCGCTGCTGTCGATCGTCGCGATCATCACCTCGCGGCACGCCGCGGCCCACGCGGCCACCGAGCGCCTCCGGGCGGCACGCGAGCGCGTGGAGGTCGCCCGCGCGGCCCGCGATGCCTTCGCCCGCGCCTCGCGCACCGAACTCCGCGACGCCGTCGCCCGGCTCCGCGCCTCCCGCGAGCGGATGCTGGGCGCCGCGGTCGACTTCGACGCCGTGCGGGCGTTCTCCCACGAGGTCCGCGACCTCAGTCACCGGCTCGACCGGCGCCTGCGCACCGACCCGGCCTCATCCGCCGCGGCACCGGCGTCACTCCCCGCCCCCGCGCCCGCGGTGCCGCCGCCGTTCTCGCGCCGGCTCGTCGCGCCGCCGTGGCTGACCACCGGTCCGCTCTACGCGATCGCCTGCCTGCCGTTCGCGGTGGCCGCAGGCGGGGCCGGCGTCGCCCTGGGCGGCCTCGTCGCCGGGACCGTGGTCGACCTCGCCGCCGGCCTCGCCACCCGCCGGTGGGCCCGCCCGCCCGGCCGCGGCGCGGCGTTCGCGCTCGTGTGGCTCGCGGCGGGCATCGTGATGGCCGCCGTCACCTACGCCCTCCTGCCCGGCATCGGCACCCTCGGGCTCGTGCCGGTGCTCGCGCTGCCCGTCGTGGCCGTGCTGGTGAGCCTCTGCCGTGACGCGCTCGCCCGGGCGCGCGCCGACGAACGGGCGGCCGCCGCCGGGCTCGCCGAGGTCGCGCAGCAGGCCGCGCTCACCGACCGCCAGGTGCACGCGCCGCTGCGCCGCGCCATCGAGGCACTGCACGGTCGAGCCCAGGGCGCCTGCGTCGTGTTCGCCGCGATCGTCGACGAACGCGCCCCCGCGCCCGACGAGCTCGCGCGCTTTCGTGAGCGCACCGATACCGCCCTCGACGAGCTGATCTCGCCCGCTCCCGCACCTGCGCTCACCGCCCGGGACGCCCTCGACCACATCCTCGACGCATGGCGCCCGGTGATCACCGTCGAGAGCCGCGTCGACGCCGCCGCCGCCGCGGTGCTCGACACGCCCGCGGCAGCCGACCGCGTCGCCTCGGTCGTGAACGAGGCGCTCGTCAACGCCGTCAAGCACTCCGGCGCCCGCCGCGCCGAGATCGACCTCGACCGCACGCCGGCGGGAGACCTGCGGCTGCGCATCGCCGCACCGGGACGGCTCGCCGCCGCGCCCCGGCGCGGCCTGGGCACCGCCGCGGCGCGGGTGTACCAGGACGGCGGCGACGTCGTGCTCGAGGCGGTGGTCGCCGAGACCGCGCTCAGCCCGCGGGCGGCAACCGCAGGGTGACGGTCGTCCCCACACCCGGGGTGCTCGCGATCGACGCGTCGCCGCCGAGGCGATGCAGCAGGTCGCGGACGCTGGCCAGGCCCAGCCCGGTGCCGCCGTCGCCCGGATCCGACAGCCTGCCCCGGTGGTACGGCTCGAAGATCGACGGCAGGTCCTCCGGATCGATGCCGCGCCCCGCGTCGGCGACCGTCACCACGGTGGTGTCGACCTGCTCGGCGACCGTGACGACGATGGCGTCCTCGCTGTACTTCGCCGCGTTGTCGATGAGGTTCGCGACGGCGCGGCGCAGCATCGCCCGGTCGGTGGCGAGGTTCGCGCGGCCCGCGCCGCGCACCCGCACCCGGCCGTTGACATCGCCCGGTAGCACGAGCTCGGCGGCTTCGCGGACCAGGGGGAGGATGTCGGTCTCGGCGCTCTCGGCGCCGGCCGTGCCTCGCGCGTGGGCGGCGAGCTCGCCGGCCATCGCGATCAGGTGATCGGCCACGCGCGAGACGTGCTGCACGAGCCCCGCCTGAGCCGTGGGGATCCCATCCTCGAGCAGGTCGACGTACCCGCGCAGCGCCGTGATCGGCGAGAGCAGGTCGTGCGCGAACGCGCGGAGGAAGTCATCCTTCGCATCGGCGAGCCGCTTGGCGTCGGTCAGGTCGCGCACGATCTTCACGAATCCCGTCACCGCACCGTCGCCGCCGCGCACCGCCGTGATCAGCACGT
>Ga0308171_1004881_pt1 | contig 10610 bp, 8 predicted proteins | sample PhyGR1_FD_202135 | JGI IMG/M metagenome (GOLD analysis project Ga0308171, IMG submission 202135) | Phyllosphere microbial communities from UC Gill Tract Community Farm, Albany, California, United States - DLSLSG.R1 | ecosystem: Host-associated > Plants > Phyllosphere > Unclassified | place: USA... | reverse complement strand
ATCCGTCAAATTCACTACCTCCCAGATCCGCAGCGATTTCCTTGAGTTCTTCAAGGGCAAAGGCCACACGATCGTGCCGTCGGCGCCCCTGGTGCCGGGCAATGATCCGACCCTGCTGTTCACCAATTCCGGCATGGTGCAGTTCAAGGACGTGTTCCTTGGCGCCGAGAAGCGCAGCTACGTGCGCGCGGCCGACGTCCAGCGCTGCCTGCGTGCCGGTGGCAAGCACAACGATCTGGACCAGGTCGGGTACACCGCCCGCCACCACACCTTCTTCGAAATGCTGGGCAACTGGTCGTTCGGCGATTACTTCAAGAAGGACGCCATCGCCTGGGCCTGGGAGCTGCTGACCCAGGTCTGGAAGCTGCCGGCCGAGCGCCTGCTGGTGACCGTCTACCAGACCGATGACGAGGCCTACGCGCTGTGGCGCGACATGATCGGCATTCCCGAATCGCGGATCGTGCGCATCGGCGACAACAAGGGCGCGCCGTTCGCCTCGGACAACTTCTGGCAGATGGCCGAGACCGGCCCGTGCGGCCCGTGCACCGAGATCTTCTACGATCACGGCGACCACATCGCCGGTGGCCCCCCGGGCTCGCCGGATGAAGACGGCGACCGCTTCATCGAGATCTGGAACCTGGTCTTCATGCAGTTCGACCGCCAGCCCGACGGCACCCTGGTGCCGCTGCCGGCGCCCTGCGTGGACACCGGCATGGGCCTGGAGCGCCTGGCGGCGATCCTGCAGCACGTGCACACCAACTATGAAATCGACCTGTTCCAGGCGCTGATCCGCAAGGCCAGCGAGCTGACCGGCATGGCCGACCTGGAGAACAAGTCGCTGCGCGTGATCGCCGATCACATCCGCGCCTGCTCGTTCCTGATCGTCGATGGCGTACTGCCCTCCAACGAAGGCCGCGGCTACGTGCTGCGCCGGATCATCCGCCGCGCGCTGCGCCACGGCTGGATGCTGGGCGTGCGCCAGCCGTTCTTCAGCAAGCTGGTGCCGACCCTGGTCGAGCAGATGGGCGTGGCCTACGCGGAACTGCCGGCGCAGGCCGACACCGTGGTGCGCGCACTGCAGGCCGAGGAAGAGCGTTTCGCTGAAACGCTGGATTCGGGCATGAAGATCTTCGACGACGTCGCGGCCAGGGTCAGCAACGGCGTGATCCCCGGCGCGGATGCGTTCCGGCTGTACGACACCTACGGCTTCCCGGTCGACCTGACCGCCGACATCGCGCGCGAGCGCGACATGACGGTGGACATGGACGGCTTCAACGCGGCGATGGAAACCCAGCGCGAGACCGCGCGCGCCGCCGGCAAGTTCGGTGGTGGCGTGACCCTGTCGGCCGATCTGGTCGCCACGCTGAAGCCGACCGTGTTCCTGGGCTACGACCGCCTGCAGGCCGACGGCCTGAGCGTGGTCGCCGTGCTCAAGGACGGCCGCCCGGTGGACAGCGCGCAGGCCGGTGACGAGGTCATCGTGTTCACCGACCAGACCCCGTTCTATGCCGAATCCGGTGGCCAGGTCGGTGATACCGGCACCCTGCACGGCGCCGGCGTGACGCTGCAGGTGCGCGATACCCAGAAGTTCGCCGGCCAGTTCCACGGCCATGTCGGCACCCTGGCCGAAGGCAGCCTGAAGATCGGCGACCGCCTGGCGGGCGAGATCGATGGCGAGCGCCGTGGCGCGACCATCCTCAACCACTCGGCGACCCACCTGCTGCATGCGGCCCTGCGCGAAGTGCTCGGCACCCACGTGCAGCAGAAGGGCTCGCTGGTCGCACCGGACCGCCTGCGCTTCGATTTCTCGCACTTCGCGCCGATCGGTGCCGAGGATCTGGCGCTCATCGAGCGCAAGGTCAACGCCCAGGTCCGCACCAACAATGCCGTTGAAGTGCACAACATGGGCATGCAGGAAGCGCTGGACTTCGGTGCCATGGCACTGTTCGGCGAGAAGTACGGCGAGAACGTGCGCGTGCTGAAGATGGGCGACTATTCCACCGAACTGTGTGGCGGTACCCATGTCACCCGCACCGGCGACATCGGCGTGTTCAAGATCACCTCCGAAGGCGGCGTCTCCTCGGGCGTGCGCCGCATCGAGGCGGTGACCGGGCAGGGCGCGCTGGATTACATCGCCGCCGAAGAAGCCAGCCTGCACGAAGCGGCCGCACTGCTGGGCGGCAGCGCAGGCGATGTGGTCGACAAGATCCGCCAGCTCGGCGAACGCCAGAAGAAGCTGGAACGCGAGCTGGAATCGCTGAAGGCCAAGCAGGCTGCCGGTGCCACCGCCGACCTCGGCGCGGGTGCGGTGGAGGTCAACGGGATCAAGATCCTGGCTGCGCGCCTGGAAGGTTTCGATGCCAAGGCATTGCGTGATGCCATCGATCGCCTCAAGCAGCAGCTGGGCGATGCGGTGATCGTGCTGGCCGGTGCGCAGGACGGCAAGGTCGCCCTGGTGGCCGGCGTGAACGGCAGCGCAATGGGCAAGGTCAAGGCCGGGGAACTGTTGGCCCATATCGCCAGTCAGATCGGAGGCAAGGGCGGCGGCCGCCCGGACCTCGCCCAGGGTGGTGGTGAGGACGGGCCCGCCCTTGCTTCCGCGCTTGCCGCGGTCGTCGATTGGGTCACGCCCCGTATCTGAACGTACGCCTTTTCCTGCTTCTTGAAGGGGCAGGAGGGCTGACGGTACTATGGCTAATCTTTTCCCTTTGTCGTGGGGCGCCTGATCCGGGCGCCAAGCCGGTGGGGAAATGCCACCACCGGTTCCCTGGAGAATTGCAAAAATGTTGATCCTGACTCGCCGTGTCGGCGAAACCCTGATGATCGGTGACTCGGTCAGCGTGACCGTGCTCGGCGTCAAGGGCAACCAGGTGCGTATCGGTATCACCGCTCCGAAGGATGTGGCCGTCCACCGCGAAGAGATTTACCAGCGGATCCAGCGCGGCGACGAGCCCAACGCATCCGGCAGTGAAAATACTTCGGATTAAGGCTTTACCTGGGGCTGCGGAAAACGTTATTATTCGCGCCCCCGCTGAGATGATTCAACGCAGCGGCGGACAAGAACACTGGAGCGGTGCCCGAGTGGCTGAAGGGGCTCCCCTGCTAAGGGAGTATAGGGCTTAAAACTCTATCGAGGGTTCGAATCCCTCCCGCTCCGCCAGTAGTAGAAAAGGCCTTCGTACGCGAGTACGGAGGCCTTTTTCTTTGGGTCGCACCCGGCGGGATCGCGTAGCCCGGCGACTAGACCGGCGCGTTGATCACCGCCTCGATCCGGTGCCCATCCGGGTCGATCAGGAAGGCGGCGTAGTAGTGATCGCCGTAGTCCGCGCGCACGCCCGGCGCGCCATTGCAGGTGCCGCCCGCGGCCAGCCCGGCGCGATGGAACGCATCCACTGCCGGGCGCGAGGCCGCCGCGAACGCCAGGTGGAAGCCCGCGCCGGGCGGTGTCGCATCGTCGCGCAGTTTCAGGCACAGCAGATCGTCATTGTCGGTGTAGCCATAGCCGATGGCCTCGTCGTCTTCGAAGACCCGGCGCATGCCCAGCGCGCCGAGCGCGGCGTCGTGGAAGGCGGCGGCGAGGACGAGATCGCGCACGCCCAGGGAGATGTGATGCAGCATGTTGATGCGTTTCCGTCGTGACTGCCGTGCAGCGTCGCATGAAATCGGAGAGGGCAGCGCGGCCGCCGTATTCGAACGACACATGGCGTCGATCCGCATTCTTCATTGGTGCTGGCCCGGCGGCTCGGCTACGGTCTTGTCGAGCGGCGACCCCCCTGGCGCCGCCAGCGTGAGGAGCAGGAAATGTCGATTCGACGGAGGTCGCTGCGCGGCTGGGTGGTCATGAGCATGCTGATGGGCATGGTCATGCCGGTCAGTGCCGCATCGTTGGATGAGCGCCTGCATCGGGCGGCGGCACAGGGCGATGGCGCCGCCGTGCGCACGCTGCTGGGGCAGGGCGCCGAGGTGGACGCGCGCGATGCCGCCCAGGCGACGCCGCTGCTGGTGGCCACCCGCCACAACCACGTGGACGCGGCGCGCGCGCTGATCCAGGCCGGTGCCGACGTCAATGCCAAGGATGCGATCCAGGACAGCCCGTACCTGTACGCCGGGGCACGGGGGCATCTGGAGATCCTGCGCGCGACCCTGGCCGCCGGCGCGGATCTGAAGAGCACCAACCGCTACGGCGGCACCGCACTCATTCCGGCCGCCGAACGCGGCCATGTGCAGGCGGTGGCGATGCTGATCGCGGCCGGGGTCGATGTGGATCACATCAACAATCTGCAGTGGACGGCGCTGCTGGAGGCGATCATCCTGAGCGATGGCGGCCCCCGGCACGTGCAGATCGTGCGTCAGCTGATCGAGGCGAAGGCGGATCTGGACCTGGCCGACGGTGACGGCGTCACCCCGCTGCAGCATGCGCGCAAGCGGGGTTACCACGAGATCGAGGCGATGCTGCTCGCCGCCGGCGCCGGCCGGCGCTGAGCATCGGCAAGGCCGCAAGGCGCACTGTTGCCGCTGCCTTGACGCGGCACAGGCATGCTCTGCACCGCCGCTCTGCGAAGGTGTGCGCTTCCCCCGCAGAAACCGGAGTCGCCGTGAACACACGTCGCCACTTCCTCTCCGTTGCCGCCGCCGGTACCGCGGCGTTCGCCGCCTCGCCGTTGATGGCCCAGCCCGCCGGCCCGGGCAGTGTGCTGCCCACCCGGGGCCGCGCAGCGGCAACCCCATTGCGGGGCAACCCCGCGCAGCCGGGCGGCCGCTACCGTCCGCTGACCCGGCTGGGACTGGGCGGGGTGGCGATCGGCAACGGCTTCGCGCCCAGCACCGATGCGCAGAGCGAACAGACCCTGGCCGCTGCGTATGCGGCCGGCGTGCGCTGTTTCGATACCTCGCCGTGGTACGGACTGGGCCTGAGCGAGCGGCGGTATGGTCATCATCTGCATACCCACCCGGCGCGCGATTACACCCTGTCCACCAAGGTGGGGCGGTTGCTGACCGCGACCCGGGGCGAACTGCAGGAAACGATGTGGCAGGACCCTTCGCCATTCCACTACCGCTACGACTATTCCGCCGATGGCGTGCGCCGTTCGGTCGAGGACAGCCTCAACCGGCTCGGCGTCGCGCAGCTGGACGTGGTGTTCATCCACGACCTGTCGCCGGACAACGAAAAAGATCTCGGGATGCCGTGGGAGCAGCGTTTCGCCGAGGCGGCGAAAGGCGCGATGCCGGCATTGACCCGCATGCGCGAGGAAGGGCTGATCAAGGCCTGGGGCTTCGGCGTCAATCGCCCCGAGCCCGCCCTGCGCGCGATCGCCGAGGCGGATCCGGATATCTTCCTGCTGGCCTGCCAGTACTCGCTGCTGGACCATGACGACGCCCTGCATGCGACCTTCCCGAAGATCGCTGCGCACGGCGCATCGGTGGTGGTCGGTTCGCCGCTGCTGGCCGGTTACCTGGCCGGCCGCGAGCGGTATCTGTATGACGGCACGGTGCCATCGTGGGCGCCGGGAAAGCGCGCGAAGGTGCAGGCCATCTGCGACCGGCACGGCGTGGATCTGCGCACGGTGGCGCTGCAGTTCGCCGATGCGCCCGCGGTGGTCTCGGCGATCATTCCCGGTGCCCGCACGGCCGAACAGGTGCAGGCCAACGTAGCCTCGATGGCGATCGCGGTGCCGTCCGCGCTGTGGGCCGAACTCAAGCAGGCGCGGCTGATCGCCGAGGATGCACCGGTGCCCGCAGCTTGAGTCGTCGATCGTGACAGGCCGGGCACCCGTGTCCGGTGCCCGGCCTTCTTCATGGTGTCGTGCCGCCGGGCTGATTTAAGATCAGCCCCTCGGGCAGGAAAGGACGTCCTTCCACGCCATCCACAGGGAACACGTGCATGCCGAACTACCGGATCCCCCTCCTTGCCATCGCGCTGCTGGCGTCGACCACGGTGGCACGCGCCGCCAGCTGCGACGCCAGCCTCCAGATCGTGGGCGACGCGCGCAACGGGCAGGTCTACATCGCCCAGGTCACGGTCCCGGGCCTGGAGGTGGCAAGCGCGCTGGGCCAGATCCGCGCCGGCGCGGTGCAGGAGAAGTTCGAGGTCGGCAAGGACCTGATCACGCCGAAGAAGGGCACGCTGTACCTGGTCGCCAACAATGCCAATCCGCCGGTGGTGGTACTGACCACGGCCGAGGCGGGGGGTCAGGTCTCGCTGCGGACACGCCTGGCGCCGGGCCAGACCATGACGCCGGACAACGCACGCACGGCGATGTGTGGCCTGCTGAACCGGCTCAAGCCCGGCAAGGAGGGCGCCGCCATCGCCGCGGCGGCCCGCAGCGCCAGCGGCACGGACAAGGTGATCGATATCGACGCAGTCGCGTTGTCCGTCGCGCTGGAGAAGGAAGCCGAGGCGACGCAGCGCTCGCTCAATGCCAGCGGGCTGAAGGGCGCGTTCACCGGGACGATGGCGCCGCACGCCGGGTTCCAGTCGATGCAGATCCGGTATCTCGGGCAACGCCTGCGCCTCGATGGGCAGGTCTACACCGTCACGGTGGATCCGCTGGACAGGAAGACGGTGGATGTGGCGTATCTGGTGACCCGCACGAAGGGGCTGCTGCAGCTGCGCGAGGGCCGCGACAGCAACCGGTCCAACTTCGCGGTGGAGTGCACGCTGGCCGATGATCAATCCGCTCTGGCCGGAACGCTGCGCCCGAATGACTGGGTGAAACTGACCGGCACTGTGGATGATGTCGGGCCGTCCCGGGTCCATCTGCGCGATTGCCGCCAGGCCCAGTGAGTGCCTGCACGGAGCGGGCGGAGCGTCGCGCACCCGCGCGCTCCCGCATCCCGCGATAGCCAGCGCCTCGCCACAGCCGCAGATGCGGCGGCATGAGCGACCTTGTTACCTCAAGCCACCGCGCCAGGGGATTCCCCTCCTGCCTCTGGCGTGTTGCGCCATTGCGTGCTGTCCCGGCCTGTGCCGGTCGCCGTCGCGTCTGCTGATCCACGCAACGAACGACACCCCGGGCAACCGGGGTGTCAGCGTTCAAGGCCGGGGCTTACAGCGCCAGATCGAACACGATCACTTCCGCGTCGTTGGCGTTTTCCAGCGTCAGCTGCGCCTCGTCTGTGACCTGCAGTGCATCGCCGGTCTCCAGCGTGATGCCGTTGACCTGCAGCTGCCCGCGGGCGACCTGCACATAGGCGCCGCGGCGCGGGGCCAGCGGCAGGTGGACGCGGTCCTCGCCGTCCAGGATCGTGGCGTAGATGTTCGCGTCCTGGTGGATCAGCAGGGCCCCCTCGCGGCCGTCCTTGGCGGCGATCAGGCGCAGCTGGCCGCGCTTGGTCTCCGGAGCGAAATGCGTTTCCTGGTAGCTCGGGGCGATGTTCTCCTGATCGGGGAACAGCCAGATCTGCAGGAAGTGCACGCTCTCATCGGCCGAGTGGTTGAACTCGCTGTGGCTCACCCCGCTGCCGGCGCTCATGCGCTGCACATCGCCGTAGCGCAGCACCGAACCGGTGCCCATCGAATCCTTGTGCTCCAGCGCGCCGCCGAGCACGTAGGAGATGATTTCCATGTTGCTGTGGCTGTGCGTGCCGAAGCCCTGGCCGCCCTGCACACGGTCTTCGTTGATCACGCGCAGCGGTCCGAAGCTGGTGTAGCGCGGGTCGTAATAGTTGGCGAAGGAGAAAGTGTGCATGGAGTTCAGCCAGCCATGGTTGGCCTTGCCACGGGTGTTGCTCTTGCGGATCTGCAGCATGGTGAATCTCCTCGGTGTTCGATGGTTTCGATGGCGGTCCGGGGCGGCGTCTGCCGGTCCCTTTCCTGTTGCGGCCAGTATCCGCTTGCTCCATCGGGTTGAAAAACGGATAGTTTCGCAAGCCATCATCGAAAAATTCGAATGCTCAAGCTCAGCCTCGACGCCCTGCAGATCCTGGATGCCATCGACCGCCGTGGTTCGTTCGCCGCAGCCGGCAAGGCCCTGCACAAGGTGCCCTCGACCATCTCCTATACCGTCTCCAAGCTGGAGGAGGACCTGGGCGTGCAGCTGTTCGATCGGGTGGGCCCGCGCGCGCACCTGACCCCGGCCGGCGAGGCACTGCTGGAGGAGGGGCGCCATCTGCTGCGGGCGGCGCGGGAGCTGGAGATGCGGGTGCGGCGGGTGGCGTCCGGCTGGGAGGCCGAGCTGACCGTGGCGGTCGATTCGATGTTCGTGCCGGCGCTGCTGGCCGAGGATGTGCGCGCCTTCAATGCGGTGGCCGAACAGACCCGGATGCGGCTGATCAGTGAATCGCTGTCCGGCACCTGGGAGGCACTGCTCGACCGGCGCGCGGACCTGCTGGTCGGCGCGGCGGGCGAGGGCCCCAGTGGCGGGGGCTATGTGGTCGAGCCGATGGGTGTGGTGCGTTTCGTGTTCGCGGTGGCGCCCTCGCATCCGCTGGCGGCCGCGTCCGAGCCGCTGGGCCGTGAGCAGCTGGCCACCCACTGCGCGATCGCCGTGGCCGATTCGGCCCGGCGGATGCTGCCGCGCACGGTCGGGCTGCTGATGGGGCAGGAGACCGTGACCGTGCCGGACATGGTCAGCAAGTTCCGCCTCCAATGTGCCGGGCTCGGTTTCGGTTTCCTGCCCGAGCCGTACGTGCAGCAGGCGGTGCGCGATGGCCGGCTGGTGATCAAGCAGGTCGAGGAGCCCAAACCGGACGAGACGTTCTGGCTGGCCTGGCGCACTGGCGAGGAGGGGGCCGCGCTGAAATGGTGGCGTGAGCGCATGCAGCGGCCGGCGGTGTTGGCGGGGTGGTGGCCGACCATGGAAGGCTGGCTGGGCTAGCCAGCCGCCGGGGCCAACCTGAATCCTGGCCTCGCTGTCATCGGATGGTCATACGGATGCGATAGAGCGGCGCGGAGCGGATCGGTAACCTGCCCGACTCGATTGGTTTTTCCGACTCTGCCCATGAAGCGCTTGCTGCTGTTGCTGCTGGCCGGGGCTGGCCTGTGGCTGGCTGCCTGCTCCTCCTTGACCTCCACCGCCGCCTCGACCTCGTTGAGTGATCGGCTGATCGCGCCCGGTGGTGTGTCCACCCTGCTGGACATGCCGCGCATCGCCGAAGCGGTGGACAGCGTCCCCAACCGGCATGGGCGGGTGACCGGCCGCGCGGGCGTGCCGATCTTCTGGCGGGCCTTCGACCCGGGCCAGTACGGGGTGCGCTACCACTACCTGCCCCAGCACCATGACAACGGCGAGCCGCTGCGCACCGGCATGGCGCTGGACCTGCCGCATCCCTTCCAGCCACAGGCGCCGCGCGGCACGGTGGTGCTGTTGCACGGCTGGATGATGAACGGTGATGCGATGCTGCCGTGGTCGCTGCAATTGGCGCAGTCGGGCTACCGCGTGGTCACCATCGACCTGCGCAACCATGGCCATTCCGGCGCCGGCCCGTCCGGCTACGGCACGTTCGAATCGGATGATGTGGTCGATGTCATCGCTGCGCTGAGGGCACGCGGGGAGGTGGTCGGGCCGCTGTATCTGTTCGGCGTTTCCTACGGCGCAGCCACCGCGCTGTTCGCCGCCGACAAGCTCGGCGACCAGGTCACCGGCGTGGTGGCGATGGAATCCTTCGCCAATGCCGGCGATGCGATCCGCAGCATGATCCCGCACCTGATGTCGCTGCAGCCGACGGCGTGGAAGGCGCAGGCCATGGCCGCCTATGGGCGCTGGCGCTACGGCGGGCAGGATATCGACCAGGTGATCGCCGCCGCCAGTCAGCGTCTGGATCTGGACCTGGATCGCGTCGACGTCACCCGCGCGCTGGCCGACAGCCGTACCTGCGTACTGCTGCTGCATGGCCAGGATGATCAGCATGTGCCGGTCGGGCAGGGCCGTCGTCTGGCTGCCGCCAGCCCGCGCGTGCATTACATCGAAATGCGTGGCGAAGACCACATCACCCTGCCGCTGCGCGTGGATCTGCTTGGCGGCGTGGTGGATGACTGGTTGGCCCATGACGCCCATGCCGGTGGCGACTGCCCGGCGCCGGAACTGCCGGGCGAAGCCGACCTGGTGGCGATGCAGGCAGCCCAGGCCCACGCACCGCAGGGATGACCTCCCGGTAGTGCCGGCCGCTGGCCGGCGCCACGCGATCGTCCAGCATCCATGAGAGCCGGCCAGCGGCCGGCACTACCTGGTGACAGCTGGCGCCAACGCAAAAAAAAACAGCAACCGGGGTTGCTGTCTTCGTCGATGCAATGGTGCGCCCGGAGAGATTCGAACTCCCGACCGCCTGGTTCGTAGCCAGGTACTCTATCCAACTGAGCTACGGGCGCATTTGCATTGTCTGGTTGTGTGTCCTGCCGCGCGTGTTGCCACGTTCGACGGGAAGGCAAGCAGGCTTGCCGTTCGATGTAATGGTGCGCCCGGAGAGATTCGAACTCCCGACCGCCTGGTTCGTAGCCAGGTACTCTATCCAACTGAGCTACGGGCGCATTTACATCGAATTTTCATTACTGATACCGACGGCGAAATCGATACCCTGTTGATGGTGCGCCCGGAGAGATTCGAACTCCCGACCGCCTGGTTCGTAGCCAGGTACTCTATCCAACTGAGCTACGGGCGCGTCAACAGGAGCGG
>Ga0308171_1004879_pt1 | contig 10613 bp, 9 predicted proteins | sample PhyGR1_FD_202135 | JGI IMG/M metagenome (GOLD analysis project Ga0308171, IMG submission 202135) | Phyllosphere microbial communities from UC Gill Tract Community Farm, Albany, California, United States - DLSLSG.R1 | ecosystem: Host-associated > Plants > Phyllosphere > Unclassified | place: USA... | reverse complement strand
CGGCATGACCCCGACCGATACCTTCCAGACCCACCGCCCCCGCCTGTTCGCCCTGGCCTACCGCCTGCTGGGCAGCCGCAGCGACGCCGAGGACATCGTCCAGGACGCCTGGCTGCGCTGGCAGGGCGCTGACCACGGCGCGATCCGCGACGCCGAAGGCTGGCTGGTCACCGCGACCACCCGGCTCGGGCTGGACCGCCTGCGTGCGCGGCGCAGCGCCCGGCTGGAGTACGTCGGGCCCTGGCTGCCCGAGCCGCTGGAGATCGCCCTTGAGCCGGACCCGCTGCAGGACCCTGCGCAGCGCCATGCCCTGGCCGACGAGGTCTCCGTGGCGTTCCTGGCGCTGCTGGAGCAGCTCACGCCGGACGAACGGGCCGCGTTCCTGCTCAAGGACGTGTTCGACTACGACTACCCGGCGATCGCCCCGCTGCTGGAGCACTCGCCGGCCAACTGCCGGCAGCTGGTGCATCGGGCGCGGCAGCGGCTGCAGACCGGTGCGCCGCGCTTTCCGGTCTCGCCCGCGCAGCACCGCGATCTGCTCGCGCGCTTCATGACTGCCTCGCAGCAGGGCGACCTGGTGGCGATCCGCGCATTGCTGGATGCCAACGCGGAGATGATCTCCGATGGCGGCGGCCGCGTGACCGCGGCGATCCGGCCGCTGCTCGGCGCCGAGCGCATCGCGCAGCTGTACTGGGCGATCGCGCGCCGCCAGGGTGCACACCCGGCCCGCATCGGCCAGGCCAACGGGGAGCCGGCGATCCTGCGCTTCGACGGCGACCGGCTGCACTCGGTGACGATGATCACCGTCGACGATGGCCGCATCGTGCGCGTGCTCAGCGTGCTCAATCCGGAAAAACTCACCGCGCTTGTCACAGCGCACGACGGTGGCGCGTCCTCCTGATGAAGACGGCCGCTGTGGCCGTCATGGAGTCCGTCATGTCTGCTTCGCCCCGCGTTCCGTATACCCGCCTGGCCGCCGATGCGTTCAAGGGCCTGCTGGCCACCAGCGCCCATGTGCACAACAGCTCGATCGAGCCTGCGCTGCTTGAACTGGTGTTCCTGCGCGTCTCGCAGATCAATGGCTGCGGTTACTGCATGGACATGCACGGCACCGCGCTGCGCACCGGCGGAATCGAGCCGCGCAAGCTGGATACGCTGCCGGCCTGGCACGAGAGTCGTTTCTACGATGCCCGCGAACGTGCCGCGCTGGGCTGGGCCGAGGCACTCACCCGGTTGAGCAGCGCTGCGCCGTCCGATGCCGCCTACCAGGCACTGCTGCCGCATTTCGATGAGAAGGGGATCAGCGACCTGAGCATGGGTATCGCCGTGATCAACGCCTGGAACCGGCTCGGCGCCGGCCTGCTGCCGCCGCTGCCGTAACAGATCCGGCCGTGCGGCTGCTGGCCGGGATGGCGCGTGATGCATTCATGCATCAACCACGGCCAGGGCGCGCACAATGTCGCCCATGCCCGCCTCCCCCGCTGCCGGCGCACCCGGCCAGAAGAATCCCAGCCTGCGTGAGCGCGTCAATGCGATGCGCAACCTGCCCCCGTTCCTGCGTCAGGTCTGGCAGACCAGCCCCGGCCTGACCCTGGCCAGCCTCGGGCTGCGCGTGATCCGTGCCCTGCTGCCGGTGGCGATGCTGTACGTGGGCAAGCTGATCATCGATGCGGCCGTGCTGCTGAGCCAGCACGACGCGGGCTTCCCGCCGTTCGGCGAGGCGCTCTCCAGCGGCCTGCTCAATCCGCTGCTGGGCCTGCTCGCGCTCGAGTTCGGCCTGGCGATGGCCTCGGACCTGCTCGGCCGCATGGTCAGCTACGCCGATACGCTGCTCTCGGAGCTGTTCACCAACGTCACCAGCGTGCGCCTGATGGAACACGCGGCCGAGCTGGACCTGGAGGATTTCGAAGACCCCGACCTGCAGGACAAGCTGGACCGTGCGCGGCGCCAGACCATGGGCCGGATGAACCTGATGAGCCAGCTGTTCGGCCAGGTGCAGGACAGCATCACCGTGGCCAGCCTCGCGGTCGGCCTGATCGTCTACGCGCCGTGGTTGATCCTGCTGCTGGCGGTGGCGCTGATTCCGGCGTTCATCGGCGAATCGCATTTCAATGCGGCCGGTTACAGCCTCAACTTCCAGTGGACGCCCGAGCGCCGCCAGCTGGAGTACCTGCGCCAGATAGGGGCGAGCGTGGAAACCGCCAAGGAGGTGAAGATCTTCAACCTCCATCGCTTCCTGATCGACCGTTACAAATTACTGGCCGAGAAGTTCTATCTCGCCAACCGCGCCCTGGCCCGCAAGCGCGCGATCTGGGGCACGCTGCTGGCCGCGCTGGGCACGCTCGGCTATTACGCCGCGTACGCCTACATCGCCTGGCGCACCGTGCGCGGCGATTTCTCGATCGGCGACCTCACCTTCCTGGCCGGCAGCTTTCTGCGCCTGCGCCAGCTGCTGGAAGGCCTGCTGATCGGTTTTTCGCAGGTCGCCGGGCAGGCACTGTACCTGGACGATCTGTTCTCGTTCTTCCAGATCCAGCCGGAGATCCATTCGCGGCCCGACGCGGTGCCGGTCCCGCAGCCGATCGTGCAGGGCTTCGTGTTCGAGAACGTCGGCTTCCGTTATCCCGATGCGGAAAGCTGGGCCGTGCGCCACCTGGATTTCGAGCTGCGCGCCGGCGAGGTGCTGGCACTGGTGGGCGAGAACGGCGCCGGCAAGACCACCCTGGTCAAGCTGCTGGCGCGCCTGTACGACCCGGATGAAGGCCGGATCCTGCTCGATGGCCGCGACCTGCGCGATTACGACCTGGACGACCTGCGCGCCAACATGGGCGTGATCTTCCAGGATTTCGTGCGCTACAACCTCAGCGCCGGCGAGAACATCGGCGTCGGCCTGGTCGAGGCGATGAGCGATCAGGCCCGCATCCGCGATGCGGCGCGGCGCGGCATGGCCGAAGAGGTGATCGCCGGCCTGCCCGGCGGCTACGACCAGCTGATCGGACGGCGCTTCAAACAGGGCGTGGACCTGTCGGGGGGTCAATGGCAGAAGATCGCCATCGCGCGCGCCTACATGCGCGATGCCCAGGTCATGATCCTGGACGAGCCGACCGCGGCGCTGGATGCGCGCAGCGAGTTCGAGGTGTTCCAGCGCTTCAAGGAGCTGTCCGACAACCGCACCGCGGTGCTGATCTCGCACCGGTTCTCTTCGGTGCGCATGGCCGACCGGATCCTGGTGCTGGGCGGCGGCCGGCTGGAGGCCAGTGGCACCCATGCCCAGCTGATGGCCCAGAGCGGCCGCTACGCCGAGCTGTTCGAGCTGCAGGCGGCGGGGTATCGTTGAGGGCTGGGCGGCCCGTACATGCCCGGTCAATGAGAATTTATCTCATTTGAGCTAGAATAGCCCCGACAACACAGATCAGATCCCCACCCCCATGTCTTCTGCTTTCGGCGCCGAAACGGTGCTTGAGGTCCGTCACTGGACCGACGCCTACTTCAGCTTCACCACGACCCGCGACAGCGGCTTCCGCTTCGAGAACGGCCAGTTCGTGATGATCGGCCTGGAAACCGAGGCGCGGCCGCTGCTGCGTGCGTACTCGATCGCCAGTGCCAACTGGGAAGAAAACCTGGAGTTCTTCAGCATCAAGGTCCAGGACGGCCCGCTGACCTCGCGCCTGCAGCACATCAAGCCGGGCGACAAGGTACTGGTCGGCAAGAAGCCCACCGGCACCCTGCTGATCAGCGACCTGCACCCGGGCAAGCACCTGTACCTGCTCGGCACCGGCACCGGCCTGGCGCCGTGGCTGTCGGTGATCAAGGACCCGGAAACCTACGAACGCTTCGACAAGGTGATCCTCACCCATGGCGTGCGGTACGAAAAGGACCTGGCCTACCGCGAGCTGTTCGAGAAGGAACTGCGCGAGCACGAGTTCCTGGGCGAGATGATCGGCGACAAGCTGCTCTATTACCCGGCCGTGACCCGCGAGGCCTTCCCCAACCAGGGCCGCCTGACCTCGCTGATGGAAAGCGGTGAGATGCAGAAGACCCTCGGCCTGCCGCCGCTGGATCCGGAGAACGACCGCGCCATGATCTGCGGCAGCCCGCAGATGCTGGCCGACCTGCGCACCGTGCTGGACAGCCGCGGCTTCCAGACCTCGCCGCGGATCGGTACGCCGGGCCATTACGTGTTCGAGCGCGCCTTCGTCGAGAAGTAAGCCCGCCGCGCGCCGCACCCGGCCGCAGAAACGAAAAAGCCGACCCTGGGGTCGGCTTTTTCATTGCGGCCACGCGTTGGATCAGCGGCCCTTGACGTGCTTGATCAGGCGGCGCTTGCGCTTGAGCTGGCGCTCGGTCAGCACGTTCTTCTTGCCCTCGTAGGGATTGACGCCCTCGCGGAAGATGAACTGCACCGGCGTGCCCACCAGCTTGAAGCGCTTCCGGAAGAAGTTCTCCAGGTAACGCTTGTACGACTCCGGCAGGTCTTTCAGGCGCGTGCCGTGGACGATGAACGTCGGCGGGTTGGAACCGCCCGGATGCACGTAACGCAGCTTGGACACGTGACCCCGGATCGCCGGCGGCGGGTTGGTCTCGTAGGCCATTTCCAGCGCCTTGTTGACTTCGCTGGTGCTGAACTCGTGCGTGGCCGAGGCGTGCGCGGCGTGGATGCAGCGGAACAGCTCGCGCAGGCCCGAACCATGCTTGGCCGAGATGCGCACCACTTCGGCCCACGGCACGAAGCCGAGCTTGCGCGACACCAGCGCTTCGGCCTGCTCGCGCTGGTAATCGGTCAGGCCATCCCACTTGTTGATGGCCACCACCAGCGCACGGCCGGCATCGAGCACCGCACCCAGCACGCTGGCGTCCTGGTCGGTCACGCCTTCGGAGGCATCCAGCATCAGCACCGCGACCTGGCACTGCTCGATGGCCTGCAGGGTCTTGATGACGCTGAACTTCTCGACCACTTCCTCCACGCGCGCCTTGCGGCGCAGGCCAGCGGTATCGATCAGGCGGTACTCGCGACCGTCGCGCTCCATGTCCACCGCGATCGAGTCGCGGGTGGTACCGGGCACTTCGGAGGCGATCATGCGCTCTTCGCCCAGCAGGCGATTGACCAGCGTCGACTTGCCCACGTTGGGGCGGCCGACGAAGGCGATGCGGATGCGGTTCGGATCGGTATCCAGGGTCTCGGTGGTGCCCTCTTCGGGCAACCGTTCCACGACCTCGTCCAGCAGATCATCCAGGCCCTGACGGTGCGCGGCCGAGACGGTCAGCATTTCGCCGAACCCGTAACGGGCGAACTCCGAGCGCACGGTATCTTCGTTCATGCCGTCGATCTTGTTGATCAGCAGCAGGGTCGGACGTGCCAGCTTGCGCAGCCAGGACAGGATCTCGTCGTCCATCGGGCCCTCACGGGCATCGACCACGAACAGGATCAGATCCGCCTCGGCGGCGGCGGCGCGGGCCTGGCGGGCGGTAGCACCGGCCAGACCTTCTTCCTCACCGGCGATACCGCCGGTATCGACCACCAGGAACGGGTGGTCTTCATCAAGACGACAAACACCGTAATTACGGTCCCGGGTCACGCCGGGCTGGTCATGGACCAGCGCGTCGCGGGTGCGGGTGAACGCATTGAACAGCGTGGACTTGCCGACATTCGGCCGTCCAACCAGGGCGACCAAGGGCAGCATCGCGGTAACTCCTTATTGTGCCAACCGGAATGCGGTCAGCTTTCCATCAACGTTCTGCACCAGCAGAATCCCATCGGCGACCACCGGCTGTGCCAGGAGGGCGTCGCCGCCACTCTTGGCGCGCGCCGCGAACTCCCCGTTATCGGTCCGCAACCAGTGCAGATATCCCTTGTAGTCACCGACCACGATGTAGTCGCCCTGCACCGCCGGACCGGTCAGCGAACGACGGGCCAGGCCCGTCTGCGACCACATGGCCGACCCGCTGGCCTTGTCCAGGCCGAACACGCCGCCCTTGTTGTCGGTGACGAACACAGTGCCCGCGTTCAGGGCCACGCCACCGGCGCCACCATGATCACGCGCCCACAGCGGACGGCCGGTCGGGCCTTCGATCGCCATGGTCTGGTTCTTGAAACTGCTCACGAACAGCGTATTGCCTTCCAGCACCGGGGCGCCGTCGATGTCGGCCATGCGCTCCAGCTCGGTGCGGCCTTCGCCGGTCCCGACCATCTGGTCCCACAGGGTACGCCCGTCCTGCATCGCCAGCGCGGCGATGCTGCCGTCGTCGTTGCCGATGAACAGCACGCCCGGGCCGGGGACCACCGGCGCGTTGCCGCGCACGGTCAGGGCCGGCAGCTCACGCGGGTTGAACCAGCGCTGGGTGCCGTTGTCGGCATCCAGACCGGTCACGCGGCCGTCGTTGCTGCGCACGAACACGATGCCCTGGCCGATCGCCGGCGCGGAGATCACTTCACCCGGCACCTTGGCGCGCCACTTTTCCACGCCGTCGGCGGCGTTCAGGGCGATGACTTCGCCATCCAGCGTGCCGATCACGACCAGGCCGTCACCGACCCCCGGACCACCGGACAGGCGCAGCTTGGGCTGCTTCTTGACCTTGGCCGGCTCGTAGGTCCACACGCTCTTGCCGGTCTGCAGATCGATGGCATGCACGCCACCGTAGATCGCAGCGGCATAGACGATGCCGTCGGCCACGACCGGGCCCTGGCGCACGCCGATGCGCTTCTCGCCCTTGCCCACGTTGGTGGACCAGATCCGGTCGACCTTGGCGGTGGCGTCGAACTTGACCAGCTCGGCCGGTTCCAGCGCCTTCTTGGCTTCAGCGTCCTTGCCGGCGAACCAGCCCTTCACGGTGCTGCAGCCGGACAGGGCCATGCCCATCAGGACCACCGTGGCAACGCGCTTGATCATGACCATCTGATTCATTACACCGACTCCGCAGGATCGGTGACGGTGCCACCGGCATCCGTCAACTTGGTTTCCAGCAGGCGCCGCTGCGGCGCTGCCACGTCCAGCGTTTTGAGCGCCTTCTCATACTGTTCGCGGGCCGCATCACGCTTGCCCTGCACCATCAGCGCATCGCCATGGATCTCCAGGCTGCTGCTGTCGGTGGTCGAGCCGAGCTGCTTGATCGCCTCGTCGGTCTTGCCGGAGGCGACCAGCAGGCGGGCCACGCGCTGGTCGATGACCGGCTTGAACTCCGGATCGGCCTTGATCGCACGCAGGGTCGCCAGGGCCTCTTCGTTCTTGCCGGCGTCGACCTGGGCCTTGGCCAGCTGCAGCGCGGCCAGATCGGCGTAGATGCTCGCCTTGCCGTTCTCCAGATCCTTCACGCCCTTGGCCGCCTGCTCGAGATTCTTCTCCTGCAGGCTCTTGAGCACCAGCTGGTACTGCACGTTGGCGCCGGCCAGATGGGTGCTGTGCTGGGTCTGCCACCACTGCCAGCCGGCAATGGCGCCGATGGCCAGGGCCACACCGGCCAGGATGCTTACACCGTTCTTCCGCAGCCAGCCGCGGACGCGTTCACTTTGTTCGTGCTCGTCGAGCAGATCGTCGATCGCCATGCGTACTCTCGCCCCGTCCCGGAGGAGGAGCTGTTTGAATTGGATTGGGAACCGTGACTCAGTGTGAAACCGGGGTCACGGAGCCGTCAGAGGATACCGTAAAGCGTGCCACGTTGGCTCGCTGGTAAGGCGAAAGGTCGACGATAGCGCCGGCCTGCTGAACCTCGACCGCCGACGCATTGCCCAGCACCATGCGGCCGACCTGGCCTGCGGCGAAGCTGCGCGACTCGCCGGACTTGATCAGGGCTTTCTCCACCTTGCTGCCATCCGGGGCGGTGATGTCGACCCAGCTGTCGCCGGTGAAACGCAGGTTGAGCACGCCGCCGGCCGGGACGGCAGGACTGGCGGCCGGGCGCGGGACCGGCGTGAGCGAGGCCAGGTACGGTGCATTCGGCTTGGCGGCCTCGGCAGTCGCCGGTGCCGGTGCGCTCGCCTGCCCCTCACTGCCGGCGACCGGCAGCGAGGCCGGAATCACATCCAGCGATGCGGTGCTGGGCGGCGTGCCGGTGCCATCGAAATGGCCGCGGGTCGCGAACCAGACCGGCACCGCCAGCACGGCGGTGATGCCGACATACAGCACGCGGCGGCCGACGCTTTCGGCGATCCGGCGCGCGCGCGGGGTATGGGTATGGCTGACCAGCTGCGGCGGGACCACCGGACCGATGTGGGCCTGGTCCAGGATCTGCGAGACATCCACCTTCAGCAGACGGGCGTAGCTGCGCAGCTGGCCGCGGACGAAGACCGGGGCGCCAAGGCGCTGCCACTGCTCTTCTTCCAGCGATTTCACCACCTGCACCGGCATGCGAAGCTGCTGCCCCACGTCTTCCAGTGACAATCCGGCCGCTTCACGGGCCTGGCGGAGCAGCGCCCCACAGCCGGCCGCAGTGTCAAAAGCGTTCACAGTCTGGTCATCAATCACAATGCTTCAACCCCGGGGATTAGGTGCCGCATCCTGCGGAAATTCGTCATGAATTCGCTGCAGATAGCGACCAGATGCCACGTTGTCGCCGAGCCGCGCCTCGATTTGAGACGCAAGTTGTAACACGGAACGTGTGGCCGGTGCAGCCGCAAGACGACGTTCGGAGAAGGCGCGCGCCTCCATGAAACGCTGCTGGTCGTAGGCGTTGCGGGCCATGGACTCGAGCGCGTAGGCGTTGACCGGATCCAGTTCCAGCGCCCGGCGCAGGTCGCGGTTGGCCCGTTCTGGCTGGCCGGCCTCCAGGGCACAGCCGCCGGCATTGGCCAGCGCGCCGGCCGGATCGGCGTAGCCCGGCGCCTGCAGCGCGCGGTCGAACAACGCCAGCGATTCGGCCGCGCGGCCGTGGCTGCACAGCCAGGCACCGTAGTTGTTGAGGACATCGCCGCGTTCGGGCGCGCGATCGGCCGCCTTTGCATACAGCTCGCCAGCCTCGGACTCCCTGCCCCGCCGCGCGGCGATCGCGGCCAGCAGCATCAGCGCGTCCGGCCGGTTGCCGTCCAGCTTGAGCGCGGCGCGGGCGCGCTTTTCGGCGACATCCAGCGCATTGATCCGCAGCGCTTCGCCGGCCAGCACGATCTGGTCCTGGTAATTGACCCGATTGCGGATCGACGCGTCATCGCGGGCGGTATACACCGGCGCCACGGCGAGCGGCCCGGACGGGGGTTTGACGCCTTCCTTGCTGCAGCCGGCCAAGGCCAGCACGCAGATCAATACGGCTGGCCATCGGCGATCAGGCTGCGGCATCCCGGCCTTTTCCGTCCTGGAGCGTCTTGTTGAACTCGGCCTGGCGGCGGGTGCGGTCCATGACCTGGCCCTTGAGCTGGCCGCACGCGGCATCGATATCGTCGCCGCGGGTACGGCGCACCATCGTCAGCACCTGCGAATCGAGCAGGATCTTCTGGAAGGCGCGGATTTCGGTGTCGCCGGAGCGCTCGTAGCGCGTGCCCGGGAACGGATTGAAGGGAATCAGGTTGACCTTGCCCGCGTTCGAGGCCTGCACGGCGTTGTCGAACTGGCGCATCAGCCGCGCCAGCTGGCGGGCGTGCTCGGGCTGGTCGTTGATGCCCTTCATCAGGGTGTATTCGAAGGTGACCGATTCGCGGCGCTTGTTGGCGCGCAGGTAGCGTGCGCACGAAGCCATCAGCTCGACGATCGGGTACTTCTTGTTGAGCGGGACCAGGGTCTCGCGCAGTGCATCGTTGGGCGCATGCAGCGACACCGCCAGCGACACGTCGCTTTCGGTGGACAGCCGGTCGATCTGCGGCACCAGGCCGGAGGTGGACAGCGTCACGCGCTTGTTGGCCAGGCCGTAGCCCAGGTCGTCGCGCATCACGCTCATGGCGCGCACGACGTTGTCGAAATTCATCAACGGCTCGCCCATGCCCATCATCACCACGTTGGTGAGACGACGCTGCTTGTGCGGGATGTTGCCCAGATGGCGCGCGGCGACCCACACCTGGCCGATGATCTCGGCGGTGGAGAGGTTGCGGTTGAAGCCCTGGGTGGCGGTCGAACAGAACGTGCAGTTCAGCGCGCAGCCGACCTGCGAGGACACGCACAGCGTGCCGCGGTTCTTGTCCGGGATGTAGACCGCTTCGATGGCGTTCTTGCCATCGGTGCCCATCGCCAGCAGCCACTTGTGGGTGCCATCGGCGGAGGGCTTGTCGAACACGATGTTCGGGACCAGCACCTCGGCATGCTGCTTGAGCTTGGCGCGCAAGGCCTTGCCGAGGTCGGTCATTTCATCGAAATCGGTGACGTAGTGATGGTGGATCCACTTCATCACCTGATGGGCACGGTAGCGCGCCTCGCCGAGGGTCTCGGCGAAGAAGCGCTCCAGACCCTCGCGATCGAGGTCGAGCAGGTTCTGCTTGGCCACAGCCGGGCTCGAAACGAGCACGGATGGGATGGCGGTGGGCTGTACGACCTCGTTCACGGCATCACTCTCAGCGCGAGACGACTTCGGTAGCGGCGAAGAAGTAGGCGATTTCGATCGCGGCATTCTCAACCGAGTCCGAGCCGTGGGCGGCATTGGCATCGATGGATTCAGCGAAGTCGGCGCGGATGGTGCCTGCGGCGGCTTCCTTCGGGTTG
>Ga0308171_1004877_pt1 | contig 10616 bp, 7 predicted proteins | sample PhyGR1_FD_202135 | JGI IMG/M metagenome (GOLD analysis project Ga0308171, IMG submission 202135) | Phyllosphere microbial communities from UC Gill Tract Community Farm, Albany, California, United States - DLSLSG.R1 | ecosystem: Host-associated > Plants > Phyllosphere > Unclassified | place: USA... | reverse complement strand
TCAAGACCTTAGAAAAAATGATTATAATAATGCGTTGATCAATTTGCAAAACGCCTTGAAACCTATTACGCACATCAATGATTTTGCATGGGCAACAGTAGACCACTTCTACATTGGTAAAGCTTACTTGGCAATGAATGATGAGCAAAGAGCTATTCAGCATTTTCAAACGGTGGACTCGTTCTTTCAAAAACATAATTTCATGCTTCCAGAACTGAGGGAAAATTATGAATTGTTGATCAATTATTACAAAAAGCAACAAGACGAACAGAAGGAACTTTTTTACACGAAACAACTTCTAAAAGCAGATAGAATCATTTCCAATGATTTTTCTTATCTCTCGTCCAAAATTCATAAAGAATACGACACCATTGCACTTCAGGATGAAAAAAAACGACTGGAAGCTAAAACATCTTGGGGAGTATGGATCATATTCGGACTTTCACTGCTTGCCATTGTATTGGGCTTAATTATCATCAGAAAGTACAGGATCGAGAAAAGCATCAAAATAAACTACAGAATGCTGGAGGATAAGATACTCAACAACGCCTATATGCAAGCCCAACCTTCTGAACACATTTTGAAGGAAGACGACAAATGCATTTTGAATGCTGAACTCATCTTTACCATTTTAGGAAAACTGAAATGCTTTGAGGAAAAGCACGGTTTCATAGAACATGGTTTGACCATCAACAAACTGGCCCAAAAGCTTCACACCAATTCCAGTTATTTGTCTCAGATCATCAATGAACATAAAGGCATGAACTTCAACCGATATCTAAGTGAACTTAGAATCAACTACATAACAAATAAACTTTACAATGACAACGTATATCTCAGCTATAAGATAGAGACCTTGGCAGAAAAATGCGGCATCGCGTCGAGAACCAATTTCTCTAATTTGTTTCAGGAGATCAACGGCATAAGGCCAACTGATTTTATAAAGAAAAGGCAAAAAGATGTAGCGAGTGGTCGTGAAAATTTTCAAGCTCTGAAAACCATCTCACCTTAAACCCCACAATATCAAATAAGTACTATTTTATTTCCTCAATTTTTCTGAGCATGTCCTGAGCATTGGAATTATCTGGATTTAGTTCCAAAGATTTTTGATAATTTTGTTTTGAAAGTGCATATTCCTTATTGTTAAAATAAGCCTCAGCCAAACTGTCATAAGGATTTGCTGAATTTGGAAATTCGGAAACATAAAGTTGAAATAGTTTGATAGAAGACACTACGGCTCCATTTCTCATCAGTTTGTAACCCAGAATATTGAGTTCAGATTCGTTAGAAAAGTTGTAAGCATCTGGTTTATTTTTCTTCAGTTCTTTGTAATAAGCTATTCCGGAATCGATATTTTCAAAGCATTTTTTCTCGATTTCTCTTCCAATTAATTTTTGTCCAAAAGGCTTCAAATCATCCATCAGGTTTTGAACTGCACTATACAATTGCCCGTAAGTATTGTCTCCACCCTGATTTGTAACGACAGAAATTCCCATATTGTAATCCGGGAAAACCCAAAAAAGATTCTGCGTTCCGAAAGCGCCACCGTGTTTTCTGGCGTTTCTACCGTTGTGATTGACGGTTACTTCGTCCCAAAAATAAGCATTCCAGTAGTTTTTATTATTCAACAAATCTCTTTGTGATTCCTGAACTAATGGATTGTTTTTATCAAGTTCAAATTTCAAAAATGTGGTCAAATCACTTAATGACGATTTCAAATAACCTTGAGAACCCCAAAGCGAGTATGGCAAAAATGGCATCAAAGCACCGTTCCCATCATAACCATTGGCAATGGTTTCATTTGGATTGATATGAAGTTTTGTGTTATTTAATTTTAAAGGAATCAACATGTTTTCTTTCAATAATGTCTCATAGCTTTTCCCGTACACATTTTCCAGAATATGAGCCGCCAACTGAACTGTTCCATTGTTATAATTGTAAACTGTTCCTGGCAAAGTCTCCACTTTTATTGATTTCAAATCTTTGAAGAATTGCTCTTTCGTATAGGCTTTTTCCAATTTTTCAACTTTAAAAGCGAGACTATCATTTCTATTTTTAAAAAGCTCACTTCTGTCCGGTAAATCCCTACTGAAACCGGATTTCAATGAAACCAAATCCTTGATTGTTACTGGTGTTCCATTAAATTGAAGATTAGGATAAGAGCCTGTAATATATTTTCTGATGTCGTCATCCAATTTAATTTTCCCATCCAAAACAGCTTTTGCCATCAATGTTCCGGTAAATAATTTGGTGATGGAAGCCACTTCAAATATGGTAGAATTATTGGCTTTATTTCCTTTTCCTTTATCAATTTCACCGTAATGTCTGGTGTAGGTTTTCCCATCTTTTACAATTCCGATAGAAAAGGAATTCGCTTTAGACTCTTTCAAAAACAATTCTGCCTGCGCATCCATTGCTGCATAAATCTGTTTTTCAGTTACTGTTTTCTGGGCAAATGCGGAAGATGCGAATGCTAAGATGATGATGGAAAGTAGTTTTTTCATTTGGGAATAATTGATTTCTAATTAATAAGACAACTCAGAAAAATGTTTGTTACATTCGAGAAGGTTTTATTTCCCAATTTCCTTTTTGATTTTCAAAAGCATTTGCTTCCCGTTTTCATTTTTAGGATTCAGCTCAACCGATTTTTTATACATTTCGACCGCCTTATTTTTATTTCCTGTTTTTAATAATACCTCGCCATAACTGTCATAAGCGTTCCAACTATTGGGAAACAAATGAACATTAAGCTTGAAAATTTCTGAAGCTTCAGTTTGCTGATTATTTGCCATCATTCTGTAAGCCCAATTATTTAATTCTACTTCTTGTGGATCAAATGCGGGATTTTTCTTTTTTGTCTTTTCTGTAAAATCAATCGCTTTATCAAATCCAATTTCTCGGAGGTTTTTCCTCAAAAAAGTTAATGGATCGGCTTCTAAAATATCCGCATTGTAACATCCTGCAATCTCTTCCAAAAAATCTTCAGGAGCACTTCCGCCTAAGTTGGTCAAAACAATTATTGCCAATTGATCATCCGGATAAATCAACAAAGCAGATCTATTTCCACCAGACATTCCTATTGCTTTGTGGCTTTTTCTAAATTTTGCAATTCCCCAACCTCGTGTCCAGTTGGTCGGATTTCCATTGTTGAATTTGCTTGGCGACCACATCAAATCTAATGTTGCAGATTTTTGAAATAATTTACCATTTTGCAAAGCAATTATCCAGTTTGCCATATCTTCAGCTGTGCTATTGATTCCTGCTCCGGTTCTTGTAAAATCAGGAAATTCGGTATAATTATTTACCAATTTATCATCAGTTTTTTTACCATCAAAGAAATTTCTGTAACGATAAGTAGGCGCAAATTGCGGAATCAAATCTCTGGAATCTCCAAACAATGTATGTTTCATGCTTACGATTCTGAATTGCTGATTTTCAAAATTGGTAGCGAATGATTGATGACTAACTTTTTCGATAATCTTCCCTAATAAATAATAATTGGTTTGATTATAACTGAATTGTTCGCCTGTTTTACATTCTAAAGGAAGTGTTTTCAGTTTTTCCCAAATGGCTTGTTCGGTTTTTAAAGGACCTATGTTACCTGTGATAGGATCAAGAAGCTGTAGGATTTCTGGCAAACCAGAAATATGCGTCAACAATTGGTCAACCGTTATATTTTGCCATTCCGAAGGCAAATCATTCAGATATTTTTTGATAGGCGCATTGAGTTCTATCTTACCTTGTTCTACCAATTGCATTACAGAAACACCAGTGAAAATTTTTGTGTTTGAATTAATGGGGAAAATGGTGGTGTTTTTGACAGGAATATTGTCTTGAATATTTGCGTAACCGTACGATTTGCTTAATACGATTTTTCCATTTTGAACAACCGCTAATTGTAATCCGGGAATTCTTCTTTCTTTCATTTCACGATTGATAATTTCATCAACTTTTGAATTTACACTTTGCGCAAAAATGTTAAGTGATAAAAAAAGTATGATTATGAAGCTCAGTTTTTTCATTGGGATAATTGATTTCTAATTAATAAGACAACTCAGAAAAATGTTTGTTACATTGGGGAAGGTTTTACTTACCTATTTCCTTCCCGATTTTTTCTATCATTTTTTCTGCATTACCGTTGGTTCCACCAAGACTTATTGCTTTTTTATAGCTATCTAATGCTAAAACATATTGCTTATTTGCAAGATAGGCTTCTCCTAAACTATCGAACAGATTGGCATCTTTAGGAAACTCTTTTGTGGCCAATTTAAATATTTCTATTGACTCATTATTTTTGCCACCTCTTAATAATTCATATCCTAATTTATTCAGTTCGCTTGGGTTCTCAAAGCTATATTCATTTTTAGAATTTTCTTTGAGTAAATAGTAAGTTTCTAAAGCTTTGTTTATATCTGTGAAAGATTCTTTTCTTATCGCTTGATAAACAGATTTTTTAGGAATTTCATAATCTTTTCCTAACATTAAATTGTGAATAATATGCCCTAAATCCCAAACTCTATTTAGATTATTGGACACTAGAATTATCGTAATATTATTTTTAAAATCGTTTAAAAAAATGGATTCAAATTTATATGATACGCCATTGTGTCTCTGTAGTTCTTCCTTTTCAAAGTATCTGCCAAGTGAACCACCTTCATCTTTTGCGTATGGATTATTCAACAAAGTTTGAAAGGATTCTTTGGAAATTAAACGATTAGAATTCATCGCTTCAATCCATTTATAAAAATCATTGATGTCTACCCAAAGCCATCCACTAATGAAATTCATTTCTGGACATCTGACATTGTCAAAATCATAACAGGACGTTCGGTTTTTATAACCCAATTTTGGGTCAAAAATCGAATTTGTCATTTTCAACGGTTTAACTATATTTTTAATGACAAATTGCTGAAAAGATATTCCTGTTACTTTTTCAATAATTCTTCTTTGCAAAAATACATTGCCGTTATCGTATTTGTAACTTGTTCCAGGTTCAAACAATAAATTATCACTGCTTCTCAAAATCTTCCACGCATCTGCATCACTTACCGGATTTAGCCCCGACTCTATTTTAGGAATTCCGCTGGCATAATTTATCAAATGTCGAATGGTGACTTTCTCTGCCCATTTTGGTAATCCTAAATTAAATTTTGAAATCGGGTCATCAAGATTGAGAAGACCGCGTTCGACCAAAATCATTATGGCGACAGCATTGAACTCCTTTGCAATAGAACCAATGTTAAATATTGACTTGTTGTTTAACTTAGTTTGTTTCGTATCATCAGTAAAACCAAATGATTTTTGATAGATTATTTTATTATTTTTAGAAATAAGGACATTCCCATTGAATAAACCTCTTTCGTAAGATTTTGTCATTAAGGAATCAATTTGATTGATTTCTGATTTTTGTTCAGTCGAATTTTGATGTAGCTTCTTTGTTTCTTTTGGATTATCTAATTCTTGGGCAGAAAGAACATTTGTAAATAAAACAGTTAGTAATAATAAGAAAAATCGGTTTTTCATTTTGATTTAATTTTTCGGAGACAGGATTTGATTGATTGTTTAAAAACTTTCTGCAAAGATGCTTTAAAACGTCCCAGAACACGACCGATTAAAAAAAGTCGAACTCATTTTTCAATAAATTTGATGCTTAAAATGAATTTTTCCGAAATTCCGTAGGCGTTTTTCCCGTGTGTTTTTTAAAAGAAGTGCTGAATGAAGATTTAGAATTGAAACCAACCTGATAGAGAATTTCCAAAATTGTCAGGTCTTTTTGTGAAGAATCTTTCAATATTTCTTTTGCTTTTTCGATTCGATATTCATTGATGAAGTCAAAAAAATGTTTGTTCATATACAGATTAATCAAAGCGGATAAATCTTTGACAGGTATTTTTACTTGTTCTGCCAAATCCTGAATTGTGAGAGACGAATCCAGATAAGGTTCGTTTTTAATCATAAAATCTTTTAAAGATTCTATCTGTCTATTTTTTTCGTCGTCAATTAAAGCTGAAGACTTTTGTTTCGGGATAATTTCTTCAATTACTTTTAACTGTGAATTTACACCTCGAAAAAATTCAGGATTATTTAATGCTTCAAATAAATACCAACAAGTACAAATTAAAAATGCAAACCCATCAAGTGTTACAACCCATACCCGAATTTCGCCTGAACCGAAGATAAAAGTGACCAACCATCTTACAAGAACTATAAAATGTAAAAAGTAGTAGAGAATTGTTATTTTATATAGGGCATTGAGTACAGAAATATTCGGATTCGTATAATTTTCAAGATAAACAGTTCTGGACTTTCTAATGACGAGAAATGAAGCAATAAAGTAAACTTGAAATAGCAATTCGAAAAGAAATTGAAAAAAATGGGTAATAGGCATTTGATTCATATTCTTTATAAAATGCAATTTCATCTCGGTAGTCTCAAAATAGACACTCGACATCAAATTCAAATTGTAAGTAATAAATGGAATGGCGTGCAGTAAATGTTTCGGTTTTAATCGAAAATTAGAATAGCAAACCGACATTGCATAGAGATAAAACGAGGCCGGAACTAAATAAACAATACTCCAACGAAAAACCTCAAGGTTGATGAAATTTTCAGGAATATGATGAATCAAAAATTTACTAGCATCTACGGCATTTGCGATAAGAAAAAAAACGAAAAGTCGGTTTCCTAATTTATGTTTCGTTTTCACGGTCAGCAAAAACAAGGCAAGAAATAGAATGACGAAAATTCCGATGCAAGCAGTGATTTCTAAAAAGTTGAACTTATCCAATGGTACCAAATAAGGTTATAGAACTACGTCAAATCGAAACGCATCAAATCATCCAATTCTTTCAAAAGCGGATTGATCTCCACAAATTTTTCGAATATTTTACGCTTTGTCAAAACTTCTTTCTTGATGGTCAAATCTGTCTGATATTCGATTTCAATTTTGAAATTACTGACTTTATGTTTGAAATGGTTGAAGAACTCAATACTTAATCTGTCGAATTCTGACTTTGCAAATTCGGAAGAATATTTGACAGTAATGATGTGTTCATCTGTTTTTTCTAATTTGAAGCTGCTGATTGCGTTGTAAACAAAGGTGTTTGTTCTTGCTAGATCTTTCAGGAAGATATTCCACTCATTATCGACATCAGTTTGAGAGAAATGGTTGGAAGGGAGATTTTCATCTTTTATTTCTGCAAATTCATCCTTCTTAATTTCCTCCTTTTTCTCTAAAGCCGCTTTGATGCTGAATTTGGAATTAGAAGAACTCCTCGCGATAGGTTCAGACGCTTTCTGAATCACCTTTTTAGGTTCTTCGAAAACTGATTTTAAAGGTTCTGGTTTGATTTCTGTCTGAGGTTTTGGCTCAGTAGAAACTGGTTTTGTTTCGGAAATTAAATTAGCTTCAAGAAGTGGCGCTAATATTAAGAACTTTTTTTTTTAGCTTCCAAACCTGCAGTTAGACTTGATAATTGCATCAAAGCAATCTCAACAGTCAAACGTGGATTTTTGGAATTTTTATAATTGATGTCGGCGAAATTACAAATCTCGATTCCGTCTATCAATTCCTGGGCTTTCCATTTTTGGGATTGCTCAGCAAATTTGGATTTGGTTTTTTCTCCAACTTCGATCAAGTTCAAAGTTTTGGGATTTTGAGCCATCATCAGATCGCGGAAATGATTTCCCAATCCGGCGATGAAAATATGTGGGTCAAAACCTTTTTTCACAATCTCATCGAACGCTGTCAAAACACCAGGAATATCATTTTCCTTCGCTAAATCAGCAATTTTCAGATATTGATCGTAATCCAGAATATTGAGAACTTCTGCTGCTTTTTCAAGTGTGATATTCTTCTGAGAAAATGTACTTAGTCTATCAAAGATGGACAACGCATCTCTCAAAGCACCATCAGCTTTTTGAGCTATCAGATAAAGTGCATCGTCTTCGTAAGTGATATTTTCCTTCTCGGCAATTTTTCGCAAATGCTCCTGAATATCCTCAATTGTTATTCTTTTGAAATCATAGATTTGACATCTGGAAAGAATCGTTGGAATGATTTTGTGTTTCTCAGTCGTTGCTAAGATGAAAATAGCGTGCGCCGGCGGTTCTTCCAAAGTTTTCAGAAACGCGTTGAAAGCAGCCTGAGACAACATATGAACCTCGTCAATAATATAAACTTTATACTTTCCGACTTGAGGCGCAAATCTCACTTGGTCGATCAATTCACGGATGTCATCAACAGAGTTGTTGGAAGCGGCATCTAATTCATAAATGTTAAATGCGAAACCGTCATCATCCGCAGCGCCTGATTTTTCATTGATTTTACGTGCCAGGATTCTCGCGCAGGTTGTTTTACCAACACCTCTTGGTCCGCAGAAAAGCAGAGCCTGAGCCAACTGGCTTTCTTCGATGGCGTGTTCCAAAGTATCGGTAACGTGTGATTGCCCAACAACAGTGTCAAACTCTTGCGGACGGTACTTGCGTGCGGATACGATGAAATTTTCCATTGCTCAAAAGTAAGGATTAATTGTGAAATTTGGAAATGGTTTTTAAATAATTGTTGGTTGGTTTTGGAGAAGATTTAAACGCAAAGAGCACAAAGGTTTTTATTAATTATTGAAAATATTTTAAGGTTAGCAAAGGCTTAAAACTCAGCAAAGAAATTTTAAAGATCAAGTATGTTTGTCTTTCCGTAGGTATCTGGACAGTTAAGTTTAGATTGACTTCGTCGAACAACTCCGCTAGGTTTTTTCAGAATGACAAACGTTGTGTTTTTATAGCAAAATTTAAATGACAAATGTTCAACTTTGCGAAGCTACAGCCCGACTTATCTCATCTTTTATATTTTTTAATTGAATCGATGAACCACTTCGTTAGGTTTGAGCGGAAATCCTTTTTTGCATAAACTAAAGTTCTATTTAAACTGAAATCGTCTGCAAAAAAGATTGGGAGCGGAAGGCGGAAATAGCTGCCCAAAAAATTATTAGTGGAAACAAAAAAAGAGAGCAAAAATTTGCTCTCTTAAATATATTTTACATTTGAAATTTCTTACAATTCCAAAGCTTTTCTTTCGTCGCCATCCATTAGGAATTCTACCGGATTGTCGATTGCTTCTTTTACGGCTACCAAGAAACCTACGGATTCTTTACCGTCGATGATTCTGTGGTCATATGACATTGCAACGTACATCATTGGTCTGATCACGACTTGTCCGTCAACCGCAACTGGTCTTTGGATGATGTTGTGCATACCCAAGATTGCAGATTGTGGCGGGTTGATGATCGGTGTAGATAACATCGATCCGAAAGTTCCACCATTGGTGATAGTGAACGTTCCGCCAGTCATCTCGTCAACTGTGATTTTTCCGTCTCTTACTTTAAGAGCAAGGTCTTTGATGTTAGCTTCAACGCCTCTAAGAGACATATTTTCTGCATTTCTAAGAACCGGAACCATCAAACCTTTTGGTCCTGAAACTGCGATAGAAATATCAGCAAAGTCATAGTTAGTTTTGAAATCACCATCGATAGAAGCGTTTACATCTGGATAAAGTTTCAATGCTCTGGTTACAGCTTTCGTGAAGAAAGACATAAATCCAAGTCCAATCCCGTGTTTCGCGGCGAATTCTTCTTTATATTGTTTTCTGATTCTGAAGATCTCTGACATATCAACCTCGTTAAAAGTCGTCAACATTGCTGTTTCGTTTTTCACTGAAACCAATCTTGCAGCAATCTTTCTTCTAAGAACTGAAAGTTTTGTAGTCGATGTTCCTCTGTTTCCACCACTTGCACTTCCCATTGCAGGAACTGAAGCTGTAACAGCGTCATCTTTTGTAATTCTGCCATCTCTGCCAGAACCACTTACCTGACTCGGCGCAATTCCTTTTTCGTCAAGGATTTTTTTAGCAGCAGGAGAAGGCGTTTGAGCAGCGTAAGTTTCAGTTTTTGCAGCTTCTACTTTTGGAGCAGGAGCTGGTTCTTCTTTTTTCACTTCAGCTTTAGGTTCTTCTTTTGGTTTTTCTGCAGCTGGAGCTGCAGCACCTTCTGGTTTTGCAGCGTCCATATCAATAAGACAAACCACCTGACCAACTTGAACCACTTCACCTTCTTCAGCCTTCAAAGTGATGATACCACTTTGCTCAGCAGGAAGTTCCAAAGTTGCCTTATCAGAATCTACTTCTGCAATTGGCTGATCTTTTTCTACGTAATCACCGTCTTGTACTAACCAAGTCGCAATTTCTACTTCTGTGATAGATTCTCCCGGTGAAGGAACTTTCATTTCTAATATTGACATACTCTTTTTTGTTTTTAATTTCAGAACAATCCGTGAAGACTGTTATTCTTTATAGTTTATTAATTTTATTAAGCTGTAACAGGTCTTTTCACAGGTTCACCGTTACATTGAAAAACAGAATTGATGATCTTCGTCTGGTTTTTCTCAAACATCTTGTGACTTCCTGGCGCTGGCGTTCCGCTGGCAACTGGAGAGATCAACTGGATATTGGTATCACGGAAGTTTCTCAAGATGAAACTCCAAGCTCCCATATTTTCAGGTTCTTCCTGAACCCAGATCAAGTCTTTCTTATTATTATATTTATCGAAGATTGCAGTAATTTT